>Ga0068707_1001214_pt1 | contig 17778 bp, 14 predicted proteins | sample YNPNPMetaG_FD_66600 | JGI IMG/M metagenome (GOLD analysis project Ga0068707, IMG submission 66600) | Anoxygenic and chlorotrophic microbial mat microbial communities from Yellowstone National Park, USA - YNP NP MetaG | ecosystem: Environmental > Aquatic > Thermal springs > Hot (42-90C) >...
ACCCTGAATCGTTTGCAGATAATGTAGCGTAGGCTTTAGCCTGCGCATACAGGCCTGGCGGCCTGTGCTACAGGGGCCTGCCTTCGCTGCGTCTTTGATAGCGCTTGCCTGGGGGCTCCCTGGTAGGTAGTTACCAATACAGAAGCTAGTAACTTGCGACGGTGCTTAAGGAGACAGTATGAGCCTCGACCTATTGTTTGCGCGGGTGTTGGTGGCGGATGGGGATGTCCAACGGGTGACGCCGATGCGTTATACCCTGCAGGAAGCCGGTTACCTGGTGCAGCGGGTCGGTTCCGTCGCGGCGCTGTTCCGTGCTTTGCAGGAAAACCCGCCCGATGTGCTTTTTCTGGCCGATACTTTTCCCGATGCCGATAGCTACGACCTTGTCCGGCGCCTGAAGCGCGGTGCAGACTTCCCCTTCATCCCAATTGTCCTGTTAAGCAACGAGGGCGACGAGGAACGGATCGCGCAGGCCGTCAACGCCGGCGCCGATGAGGTGCTGCTTTTTCCGTTATCCCCTGCCACCTTGTTGTTGCGGGTGCGCGCTATGCTTCGTCTGAAGCGCGTGAACGATGAGCTACGTACGTTAAACCTCACCCTGGAGCAGAAGGTTCAGGAACGCACCCGGCAATTGGAAGAGGCCCAGGCCCGTTTGCGTCATGCCGAAAAACTTTCCGCCCTGGGACGTCTGGCGGCAACCATTGCGCATGAAATCAACACCCCCATATCTGTCATCCTCACGTATCTTTACCTGATGAAAGGAGAGCTGGAGCAGGATTCCCCGTTGCGCGAGGACCTGAGCCTGCTGGAGCGGGAAATCAACCGTATCGCGGAGCTGGTGAAGCGCCTGCGTTCTTTTTCTAAGCCAGTTCAACACGAACGGAAAATGGTTTCGATATTGGATGTTGTGGAAGATGTCCTACGCCTGACTGGCAAGGATTTGGAAAGTCGCAGAATTGCTGTTACGGTGGAAAAACCGGAGACTTTACCCTTGATTCAGGCTTCTCCAGGCGAATTGTACGAAGTCTTCATGAACCTGATCCTCAATGCCCGTGATGCCATGCCCGAAGGCGGTCAGCTTCGTATCACCCTGGCTCAGCGTGACGCCTGGATAGAGGTGGTCATTGCCGATACGGGGATCGGGATTCCGGAGGAGCTACGAGAACGGATTTTCGAGCCTTTTTTCACCACGAAGGGAGAACAGGGAACTGGCCTGGGCCTGGCGGTAGTTTACCGCATTATTCAGGAACATGGAGGCGATATCTACGTCGAAAGTCAGGCAGACAAGGGCGCGACGTTTCGCTTTTACCTGCCTGTGGTGGAGTCTTCTGCAACAGGAGTGTGAGCGTGTTTATCAACTGGCGCACTCGTGAACTGGCTTTGAATCTGGTGTATTACGGCCCGGCACTGAGTGGTAAAACCACCAATCTGGAGCAGATTCACGCCCGTCTGGCCGCCCATGCGCGCAGCGAGCTGTTCATCCTCAACACCCATGAGGATCGGACTATCTTCTTCGATTTCATGCAACTTGAATTGGGGACGATTGCCGGTTTGAAGCCGCGCTTCGGTCTGTATACTGTGCCCGGGCAGGTCTACTATGCGGCTACGCGCGAAACGGTTCTGCGACGGGCGGATGGGGTCGTCTTTGTGGCGGATTCCCAGGCTGAACGCCTGGAGGATAACCGCGCCTCCTGGCTGGACCTGGAGCAGCAACTGCAACGGATGGGGCATACCTGGCGCAGTATCCCCCTGGTGGTGCAGTTTAACAAACGCGATCTGCCTTCGGCCTTGCCGGTGGCTGTTCTCAGGGCGGAGCTGGGACTGCCGCCCGCGCTCCCTGGCGTGGAGGCGATCGCTCTGGAGGGAGTGGGGGTCCAACAGACTCTCAAATTGTGTATGGGGCTTGTGCTCAGCGCGGTACGGCGTCAACTGGAAACCAGAGAAGGAGGTGCAGAGGGTGAAAGTTATTCAGCAAGTGATTGAAGCGCTCAGTCGGGAGGAGGGATTCAGTACGGTAGTGTTGACCGATGCCTCCGGTTTGACCCTGGCGGCGTCGGCCAATTCGCCGGAGGCGCAGGCGCTGGCCGCTATTGTGGCGGATATTTTGCGGGCTGCTTCTGGCATCAGTGAGCGGCTTCACTGGACCACTATGAGCGAAATCATGCTCCTGGCGGAGGACTCGCAACGCGGGCTGTTGTGTCGGCGTTTCCGCGCCGGCGGGCGCGAGCTGGTCCTGGCTGTTTTTATCCAGCCTCATTACGCCTACTGGCAGGCGACGACCCGCGCTATTCGGGACATTCAGGCTATCTGGCAGCGGGAGTGAAAAGAGACCCATGGGACTGCGCGGTACACTTAAAGATTTACATCCGGCGGATCTGTTGCAGATGCAATGTCAGGCCGGCGGCAATTCTGTGCTCCGCGTTCAACGCGGGACGGAAACCCTGCTGGTGTATTTTGCCGGCGGGCAGGTCGTCCATGCCGAATCGGCGCATAAGCGCGGCGTTGAAGCCGTTTACGAACTGCTCACCTGGGAAGAGGGGGATTTTGAAGTCGAAACGACGCCTATCGGTGCACCGGAACGGACCATCACCATGCCCTGGACGGCGTTGGTGATGGAGGGTATGCGGCGTTGGGATGAGGCCCGCGCCATTTCATCATCTTTAGCTAAGAGTGAGGAGGAAGCTATGCCTGAGGAGACTCGAAGAGACAAGTTGACGCGCATTTTGCGCACGCTGGTGGATACGTCCGGCGATCTTAACGGTGTGGCCTTGGTAAGCCAGGATGGCCTGATTATGGCGGCCAGTCTGCCGGCTGATGTGGACCAGGCCCGCGTTGGGGCGGTGGCAGCGGCGATTCTGAACCTTTCTAATCGCTCCATCGCTCAGCTCAAGCGCGGTGGCCTGCGTCAGGTTACCTTGCAGGGCGACGATGGCTATGTGATCATCACCAATGCTGGCCCGAATGCCGTGCTGGTGGGGTTGACGGGGAAGGATGTGAATCTGGGGATGGCCTTCCTGGAAATCCGCGATTGCGCGGAGGATGTGGCTAAGACTCTGGCTTAAAATGGGGGGGGGAAACTATGGCATCGCAAATCTTGTTTGAAAACGCTGAACACAAAAATATCCTGTTGGAAGATTTCACGTCCGGTCATATGGTGCAGGCCAATCAGCACTTGATTATTCACAAGGGGCGGGGGATGTTGCTCGATCCCGGTGGACATAAAGTTTACTCTTCCGTGTTGGAAGAGCTTTCGACGTATATTTCCCCCGCAGCGCTGGATTACATTCTGCTTTCGCACCAGGACCCGGACATCGTGGCGGCTGCCAACGGGTGGCTGATGGTGACCGATGCGCAGGCGTTGCTGCCTCAATTGTGGGTGCGCTTCATCATTCACTTTGGGGTGGATGATTTTGTGGTTGATCGCATTCAACCTTTGCCGGATACGGGCCGGGTAGTGGACCTGGCGGGCGCCAAACTGTATCTCTTACCCGCGCATTTCATGCACTCTGCCGGCAATTTTCAGGTGTACGATCCGATTTCCCGCATTCTCTATTCCGGAGACCTGGGTGCTTCCCTGGGGCAGACGTATCGCGTGGTGACGAACTTTGACGATCATATCCAGTACATGGAGGGTTTTCAACGTCGCTACATCCCTTCCAGCAAAGCGCTCAAGCTGTGGGCGAAGATGGTTCGTCCGCTGGATATCGAAATCATCGCGCCGCAGCATGGGGCGATGATCATCGGACGTGAGAATGTAATGCGCTTCATTAACTGGGTCGAGACTCTCAGTTGCGGCCTGGATTGGATGGAATCGGTCTATCAGGTACCTCAGGGGTAAGGGTTCGGGAGCAAGGTGAGGAAGACAGGCGATGGCGACAGAAGGACACCTCTTGGTTGTAGATGACGACTTCATGTTGCGGCAGATGTTGATGCGGCTGCTGGTTCGTCAAGGGTATCAGGTCAGCACGGCTGGCTCGGTAGCTGAAGCCCGAAGTATCCTGGCGCGGGGCGGGCTGGACCTGGTCTTGACGGACCTGCAGATGCCCGGAGAAGATGGCCTGGTCTTGTTGGGCGAGGTTCGTCAGCGCTATCCGACCCTGCCGGTGGTGATGCTGACGGCGCACGGCTCAATGGAAGTGGTGGTGCAGGCCTTGCGTCTGGGGGCCAATGACTTCCTCACCAAACCCTATCAAATCAGCGAGTTGCTCGCCATTGTGGCGCGCGAGGTGCGGCGTTATCGCCAGAGCCTGCCGCCGGGGGTGGCGACGCAGGCAGGGCTGCAATTGAGCGCGGAGCTGGTGGAAGCGATCGAGCAGCAGATCGCTACCCTGCGGGCGGATGTGAATGCCCGCGCGGTGCTGGTGATCGAGGGAAATGGGGCCGTGATCGCGGCCAAAGGGGCCATTGAGGACCTGAATGTGGCGGCTTTGGGGGCCCTGGTGGCCGGGGATTTCGCGGCTACGGCCGGCATCGCTTCGCTCCTGGGGGAGTCCGCCGCCTTTCGCCTGAACTATCACGAGGGAAAAGAGTACAGTATCTACTCTGGCGTGATTGTTCCAGGGGTTTTTCTGCTGATTGTGTTCACGCAGGATATCAAGTTGGGCGTGGTGATGTACTACGCCAAAGAGACGCTGGCCGAGCTGCAGCGGGTGTTTGACCAGGCTCCGCGCCGCGCGCCTGTGCCGCAGAGCGCGGAACCTTTACCGCCCGCCCCGGCAGAGGGGGAGGAGGCGACCGCCTCGCCGCAGGCAGAGCTGGACACGCGGAAAGCGGAACAGACATCGGACACGCGACAGGCGGAAGCGGAAGAGGAAGCGGCGACGGCAGCGCCATTGTTCTCTCTGGAAGAGGCGCTGGAGCAGGGCCTGATTGATCCAGAGATTATGCGTGCTCTGGATGCGCATTTCGGAGCTGTATGGCAGGAGAAGTAAATGGGCGAACGCTTGAAGACGCCAATCACCAGCACGGCTAACCCGCGTATTGCGGCGGCGGTGAAGCTGGCGGAGCGCAAAGAACGTCAGCAACAGGGGCGCTTCCTGGTCGAGGGCCTGCAGGCGCTTCACATGGCCCTGGATGCGGGCTGGGAACCGGTGGAGGTGTTTTTCTGTGAGACGCTTTTCACGGGGACGGCAGCGCCAGAACTTTTGGCGCGCTTTGCCCAGACGCCGGCGACTCTGGTGCCGGTCGCTCCTCATGTGTTGGAGCGGCTCTCTGAGCGCGAGGTCCCGCAGGGAATTGTGGCCAGTTTTGCCCTGCGGCATTACCGCCTGGAGGACCTGGTCTGGCGCGATCCGGCGCTGATCGTGGTGCTGGATCGCATCCGCGATCCCGGCAATCTGGGGACCTTGCTGCGCACGGCGGACGCGGTCGGTGCGGCGGCGCTGCTCCTCCTGCCCCCGGCGGTGGACCCCTTTGACCCGCGGGCGGTGCGCGCGAGCATGGGGTCCCTCTTCAACCTGCCCCTGGTGGTGGCGGATGATGGCCGCCGCGCTCTGCAGCAGTTGCGTGCGCGTGACTTGCGCCTGTTGGGGGATGCCCATCGCGGGGTGGCGTGGGGTACGGGCCTGTGGCAGGGGTCGCTGGCCCTGGTGCTGGGCAACGAGGCGCAGGGGCTGGCCCCGGACCTGCTCTCCCTCATCACGGACTGGGTGCATTTGCCCATGTATGGCAAGGCGGATTCGCTCAACGTGGCGGTGGCGGGCGGTGTGCTGATGTACGCCTGGCGACAGGCTAACCCATAAAAACGCGCCGCCGGCTGGGCGGAGGCCGCATCCCATAAAAAAACCGGGCGTCGGCATGGGACCGACGCCCGATGGTGGTGCCAGAAGCTAGAAAGGCCGCGGCGCTATGCCTACCAGGTAGCCAAAGCGCGCGATGAACTGCTCCAGGGTCAGGTTGGTCTGTTGCGCCATCCGCGCCCACAGCGCCATGTCCTCCGCGTGTTCGGGCTTGAGACGGATCATGAATTTGTACGCCGAACGGTAGGTGAAAGAATTCACGTTGACCTTGCGCACGGTGGTGCGTCCCGTCAGCGGGTCCATCAGGTGGTCAAAGGGGATGGGAACGATCTGGTCGTGTTGAATGGTGATGGTGGCGTTGGTGCCGCCCGTGAGCAGGAACTCGACCGCGGCCTCGCCCAGGCTGCGCGTGTAGTCAATATCAAAAGCGTTGGGATCGGCACAGCGCAGCTCATAACCCAGGTCTTTGTTGACGATGGTCTCTTTGACCCCCAGCTCACGCAGGGTGCGCCGCAGCTCATGCTTGAGGATGTCGGAGAAGTTAATCTCCGCCAGGCGGATGTGGCCATGTTCGTCGCGCTCGACGTCCTCCAACTGCTCCAGGTCTTCGGGTGACATTTGCTCGACGACCCCTTCGGCGACGACGGCGACACCATAGGGCTTGCCTTCGGCCATGCGGCGCAGCATCGAAGTTATCAGGATGTCTACGACCTCCTGCAGGCGGATGGTACGCTCGCCCCACTCTTCCGGAATGAGGGTGATGGTGGCGCCGGAACTTTTGCCAATGCCCAGGGCCAGGTGTCCCGCTTTGCGCCCCATGGTCACGACCAGGAACCAGCGTTGGCCCGTGAGGGCATCTTCCATCAAGTTCTGGACCAGTTGGGTGCCTAACTGCCGGGCCGTCTCGTACCCAAAGGTGGGGATTTCGTCTGGCAGAGGCAGGTCGTTATCAATGGTCTTGGGGACATGGGCCACCTGAATGGTGGCGCCGATTTCCTCCTGCGCATATTTGGCCACGCGGTAGGCCGAAAACGCCGTATCGTCGCCGCCGATGGCGATCAGCGCGGTGACGCCGGCCTGCACCAGGGCCTCAACGCAGAGCTTGAGGCTTTCCGGGGATTTGGTGGGGTTAGCGCGTGAGGTGCGCAGGATCGAACCCCCGTCCCGGTGGATGCGGCTCACGTCGTTGATGGTCAGGGACCGTCCTACCAGCTTCCCCTTCATCAGGTGTTGGAATCCATCATAAAGGCCCAGCACTTCGTAGCCGTTGTTGATGGCTTCAATGGTGGCAGAGTGAATCACGCCGTTGATGCCAGGAGCAGGGCCGCCTCCTACCAGAATAGCAATCTTGCCTTTGGCTGCTTTTTGAGACATATGCGCAACGTCCATGTGATACTCCATCCTGTATGATTTTTTTTCTGGCTCCTTGGGACAACCGGCCTAAGTATAGCCAAATCGAAAGGACTGTCAAAAAGCCATTTTGCTCGAAAAGATAACTGCTCAGGCTGGCCGTTGAAACCGCGCCGCTTTCTGCCCCCAAGTGCCTGTAGGGCGGCATCCCTATGCCGCCCCACCAGCGTATAGCGATGCGCTGGCTCTCGAAAAGAGCATTAACACTGACCCGTCCTACCGCGCGCTGTACTTTATGTTATAATCGCTTCTGATGATGAGGACGAAGGGAATTTTAAAGGGAGTGCAGCAGGGGCTGCTTTTGCGGCCTTTGCCCGAAGCGTGGGAGGTGACGCTGACCGCCCTGGAAGAGACGCTGCGTGAGGCGCAGGGGTTTTTCGAGGGCGGGCGGGTCATCCTGGAAGCGGCGGCGCGCGAGCTGAGCGAGCAAGATTTGCGGGATTTGCGGACTCTGTTGACCGCGCATGGGCTGGAGCTGTGGGTTGTCTTGGGCGAAGCGGAGATAACGCAGCGCGCCGCGCGCCGGCTCAACCTCCTCACCCGCCTGCCGGGGGAGGGCGGGAGCGGCTCGGTTCCGGTTCTTCCGCCTGCTCCAGCCCCGGCGCTGCCCGAAACGCTTTTTGTCCGGCGCACCTTGCGCGCTGGACAGGTTCTGCAGGCGCGGGGGGACCTGACCCTGATTGGCGATGTCAATCCGGGGGGTGAGCTGGTGGCCGGCGGCAGCATCGTGGTGTGGGGACGGCTGCAGGGGGTCGTGCATGCTGGCGCTTTGGGCGATGAGAGCTGCGTGATCTGCGCGCTGGATTTGGACCCGCAACAATTGCGCATTGCTTCGGCCATCTCTGTGCCGCCGCAGAGTCGGCGCCGGCGCGTTCAGCCCGAAGTGGCGCGGTTGGAGCAGGGGCGGATCATTGTGGAACCCTGGAAAGAGAAATAAAATGGCGGGAAAAGTCATTACGGTGACATCGGGCAAGGGCGGTGTCGGTAAAAGCACGACGACCGCCAATCTGGCGATGGGACTGGCCATGCTGGGGGCGCAGGTGATCTGCATTGATGGGGATGTGGGCCTGCGCAACCTGGATGTCATCCTGGGTCTGGAAAATCGGATCGTCTACGACATCACGCACGTGATTGATGGCCGCTGTAAGTTGCGGCAGGCCCTGGTCCGCGATAAACGCTTTGCCGAGCTGCATCTGCTGCCCGCGGCGCAGACGCGCGACAAAAGCGCCGTCTCTCCCGAAGCGATGGTCTGGATTGCCCAACAGGCGGCTGAGCAGGCGGATTACGTCCTGATTGATTGTCCCGCCGGGATTGAACAGGGCTTCTGGTACTCCGTGACGCCGGCGGACATGCTGATCGTTGTCACCAACCCGGAGCTGCCTGCCGTGCGGGATGCCGATCGGGTGATCGGCCTGTTGGAAAACAACGGCCATAAGGATACCCGGCTGATCATTAACCGGGTGCGCAGTGGCGCGCGGGCGCGCGAGCAACTGGACCGGGTGACGATTGTTGAGACGCTGGCTGTCCCTTTGTTGGGGGTGATTCCGGAGGACGATGGGGTGACGGCTTCCAGCAATCGCGGTGAGCCGGTCGTCCTCGATCCCAGGTCCGCTGCCGGACAGGAGTTCCGCGTCATAGCCCAGCGGCTACACGGCGAGGAGCATCCCGTCCCGCCTGAGCCCCTTCCTTTTTGGAAGCGCTTTTTCTCCCGCTCTTAAGGAGGCGTGACGTGTGCTGGCACTCCATTCGGCGCTGGTTTAGCCATGCTCCTACCTGTCAGGAAGTGGCGCGGGAACGCCTGCAGCTCGTCCTGGCTCACGATCGGGCCGACCTCACGCCCGGCATGTTGGCCATGCTTAAGGATGACATGATCGCCGTCTTGCGCAACTACGTTGCCATTGACCCGGCGCGGGTTGAGGTGAGCATCATGCAGGAGGGGCGGGTGACGCGCCTGGTGGCGGATATCCCATTGGGACCGGCGCGCAGCTCTGAGGAGAGCGTTAAGGAGTAGGATGCGACGTTCTATCTGGCGTAACTTTGATGGGTGGCTGCTTCTTATCCCCGTTTTTTTGACGATCTTTGGGGTGATGATGATTTACAGCGCCACCTTAGGCTCGGAATCCCTGGCCGATGCCTGGCGCAAGCAGGCTATTTACGGCTTGATTGGCGTGGTCTTTTTCTTGTTGACGGCGACCATCAACTACCGCTTGTTGGAAAACTTCCTGTGGCCTCTTTACGGCCTGACCATTGTCATCCTGTTGTTTACCCTGGCCTTTGGCACCAGCGAAATTGGCAATGTGCGACGTTTTATTTTCATCGGCGGGGTCTCCATTCAGCCGGCTTTCCCGGCGTTGATTTTGCTGATCATCACGCAGGCCGCGCTGTTGGCGCGGCGGGACCCTCTGCCCCCAACGCAAGTGGATTTTTTGCTTTCCCTGGTGCTGACTGGGGTGGCCGCCTTTCTGGTTTTCCGTCAGCCGAACTTGAGTACCGCCACTTTGTACATGGCCACCTGGCTGGCGATGACGTTTGCCTCCGGCGTCAGTCTGCTCTATTTTGGGGGGATGGTTATGGCTGCGGCCATGGCTGCTCCGCTGATCTGGGTCAACCTGCAGGGCTACATGAAGCAGCGTATTTTGAACTTTCTCAATCCGGAGCAGACCAATCCGGGGGATAACTACAACCTGATTCAGGCCCTCATCAGCATTGGCTCAGGCGGCTTGTGGGGCAAGGGCTGGGCTTCCGGTTCGCAAAGTCAACTGCACTTCTTGCGGGTGCGGCACACCGACTTTATCTTCTCCGTGGTGTGCGAAGAATGGGGATTTGTGGGGGCTATGGCCCTGTTGGCGGTGTACGCCTTCCTGCTATGGCGGATGATTCGGATCGCGGTCCATGCGGGGGATATGACCGGGCGCCTCATCACCGTGGGCATTATCCTGTACGTGTTTTATCAGCTCGTGATTAATCTGGGCATGAATTTGAACCTGATTCCCGTTGCCGGTCTGCCCCTGCCCTTTGTGAGCAGCGGAGGCAGTTCGCTGGTCATCGCCTACATCGGCCTGGGCCTGGTGGAAAGTGTGGCGATGTATCGGGAACGAATCGAGTTATAATAAGGGCCGTGTTCAAGCCTGAAGGGGGACACGACTGAAATTTGGGTGGATGAAAAGCAAACCTGAGGAGGAAACTATGACGGTACGTGTACGCTTTGCTCCCAGTCCTACCGGCCAGCCGCACATCGGCAACATCCGGACGGTAGTGTTCAACTGGCTTTTTGCGCGTCACTACGGGGGAAAATTTGTGTTGCGCATCGAGGATACTGATCAGACGCGTTATGTTCCCGAAGCGCTGGACTCGATCATGGGGGCCTTGCGTTGGCTGGGCATGGATTGGGATGAGGGACCGGATGTGGGGGGGCCCTATGGGCCTTACATTCAATCTCAGCGCCTGCCCATTTATAAAGCCAGGGCGGAAGAGCTGATCGCTAAGGGGATGGCCTATCGTTGTAACTGCACGCCTGAGCGTTTGGAGGAGGTGCGTGAAGCGCAGCGGCTGCGCGGGCAACCTCCCATGTACGACCGGCACTGCCGCAATCTGCCCCCCGATGCCATCTCGCCGGATGAACCGCATGTCATCCGTCTTAAGGTGCCCCTGGAGGGCAAGACGGTGGTGCATGACCTGCTGCGGGGCGACATCGAGTTTGAAAATGCCCTGATTGACGATCAGGTCTTGCTCAAGAGCGACGGCTTCCCCACCTATCATCTGGCTGTGGTGGTGGATGATCACCTGATGCAGATTACCCATGTGATTCGGGCGAGTGAGTGGCTGCCCAGCACGCCCAAACATGTACTCCTGTATCAGGCTTTCGGTTGGGAGATGCCGACTTTTGTGCACGTCCCCCTGGTCAATGGTCAGGACGGCAAGAAGCTCTCCAAGCGGCATGGGGCGGTCTCGGTGGACGAGTTCCGCCGTGCGGGCTACCTGCCGGAAGCCCTGTTCAATTTCCTGGCCCTGCTGGGCTGGGCGCCGGGCAGTGGCCTGGAGCAGGAAATCTTATCGCGCGAGGAGCTGATCCGCCTGTTCGATCCGGCGCACATCAACCTGGCCCCGGCAGTTTTCTCTTACGACAAGCTGGATTGGATGAACGGGGTCTACATCCGCTCCCTTACTCCCGAAGACCTGCTGCAGCGGCTTATCCCCTTCTGGCAGGAGGCCGGTCTGGTGCCCAACCCGGTGCCACGCGAACTGCTGCCTACGCTGGAAAAGCTGGTACCTCTGGTTCAGGAGCGCATTAAGACCCTGCGTGACGTGATCGAGCTGACCGATTGTGTCTTTGTGGACATTCCCACCCCGCCGGCAGAGCAGTTAATCGGCAAAAAGATGACCGCCCAGGAAAGCCTGGAGGCGCTGAAGATAGCGCACGCGCGCCTGGCCGGCCTGCTCAACTTCGAGGCGGAACCAATGGAGCAGATGATGCGCGCCTTGTGTGAGGAGCTTGGCCTCAAGCCGGCCCAGCTTTTCACCATCCTGCGCGTCGCTACCACGGGCAAGGCGGTTACGCCGCCCCTGTTTGGCACGCTGGAAGCCATCGGCCGTGAGCGCGTGTTGAAACGGCTGAGCGCTGCGGAAACGGCGTTGGAGGCTTACATCGCTGCGCAGGCTTCGGTGGCTTGATCTCTGCTCGCTGCGCTTAAACCATCCGGCCCCCGCTGATTCAAGGCGGGGGCCGGATAGTTGGGCGGTGGAGTTTAAGGGGCCAGCATCAACCAGGTGTCAGCCCGGATGGTGTTGAAGGGTGCGGGAATTCCGTTGAGGGCGGCCACATCTACCACCCGCAAATTTAGGCCGCGGCAGATGCTGTAGAGCGTGTCGCCCCGGCGGATGTAGTAGGCGCTGCTGCCGATCGGCGCTGCGACCGGAATGTAGAGAATCATCCCCGCTGGCACAAAGCGCTCATCGGTGATGCCATTCCTCTGGGCGATGCTCTGCCAGCTCACCCCAAAGCGCAGGCCGATGCGGAACAGATTTTCCCCCGGCAGGATGCGATAGTACACGCCTTCTTGCAGGGCAGCCGGGATAATGACCGGCAGTTCGGCACCGGAAGGCCCGGCGGGTGGGGGCGTGAGGACCGGCTCTGGCGTGACCGGGGCGGGAGCGGGGGTGGGGGTGGCGGGAGCGACTATGCTCAACAGGCTGGTTTCCGAGTAGTTGACCGGAATCTCCTGCCCCTCAGCCGTCCGTGCCACAAAAGAGCGGATGGTGATTTCCCCGAGGCCTTCTTCAACCGCGCGTAGACTGAGCCTGAACAGTTCCTGGAACATCAAGATAGAATCGAAGCAGCTATACTCTGTAGGATAGCCCAGCCCTTTGACATGGTAATGCATGACCCATAGATCGTCCGTGCCATTTTCCAACACCTGGAGGGTCTCCGGGTTGGGATAGGTTTCCCTTTCGATGATGAGCTGCAGGCCGGGGAGGCTGAGATCGGCATCTATAATGTCCAAAGTCGTCATGCTGACGCTCAGGGACACTTCGACCTCATCTATGGCACCAGGCGTATTACACAGGCCCGGCGATGGTGCGATGAGAAACCTGACCTCGGTAGATTCGTACAGGGGAACTTCATCGGGATAGTCAAGAGTCACCATCAGGTAATTTTCGGAAGCCTGATCCGTTATTGGCGTTGCCTCGCTATTTTCTGGCGGAGCCTCGGTTGGATTGGGATTGATGATGATGATCGGCGCGGGCACGTCGGTCGGCAGGGTTGGGGCCTCCTGGCTGACGGGAGCAGCACTCCGAACCTGCGGCGGCGGCACGTCTATGCCTGGACGGGGTGGTTCGGTAGGTCCACAGGCACTCAGGATCAGGCTTAAGCTGAGCCCCAGGGCAAGCCAACGATAGTTTTTCATGCTGCAACCTCCTCGGTGAATGGCTGAATGGCTTGAATCTGTCATTTGACCAGGTCGGGTGCGGTTCGGGTGAAAAGAGCCAGGTCCCGCTGTTAAAATTATCGTAATTGCTCAGCGCCCCACCGTCTGGCGACTGTAGGTTGATGCCGTAGCCAGCGCCTCCCTGTGCGCTGGCGGAGCGGCATAGGGAGGCCGCCTCTGCAGGCTACAGGCGCTCGGGGGCGGAAAGTAACGTGGTTTCAACCGCCAGCCTGAGCAATTTATAATTATCTTAATCCGGAATGGGGAAATATGCAACCTGGCGGGTGCCAGGTCCGCCTTCCCGGTTGCGGCCTGGATTGTCACCTGGACAGGCAATGTTATAATCCCAGGTGGCAATGGCTTTTGCGAGCGTGGGGGGGCCGTGGATATTCATCAGCGCTATCGTGTTGTGCAGGAATTCGAGCCGGATTGGGTGGGCAGGGTTTTCTTGGTGGAGGACACCTGGCAGACAGATAAGCGGCTTCTGCTCAAATGGATCCCGGCCGAGCGCCTGAACAAGCAGGCACAGGCTCAACTCCGTTATGAATTTGCCGCGATCGCCCAGCTCAGTCACCCCAATCTGGCGACATTTTACGATTTTGGTTTCAGCCCCGACGAGCGAGCTTACTTTTACACCATGGAAAATGTGGTCGGGGAAACGCTGAGCGCCTATAGTGCCCGGCAACGGGCTGCAACCCCTGAGGATTATTCCTGGCTGTACCGCGTCGCCGTGCCCCTCACCCAAGCTTTACACTACCTTCATGTGCGCGGACTGCTCCATCTGGCCGTTCACCCCGCGAATATCCGCATCACCCCACAAGGACAGGTCAAGCTGATGGACTTCGCCTTGATTGGCGAAACCTATGGCCTGGCTGCTTGGCGGTTGCGCGGTCTGCCCGCTTGCTTCGCTCCGGAAGTGATCCAGGGCGAAGCGTTGGACGCCCGCGCCGATCTCTACGCTTTGGGCGTCACGCTTTACGAGTGTCTCACCGGACATCCTCCCTACTCAGGCGACCCGGTGTTGCGGCAGCTGGAAGCCTCTCCGTCCCCGGTCTTTCCCACCGCCGTTCCAGAGGCATGGCGTCGCCTCGTTCTCAGCCTGTTGGCCAGGGAACCGGGCCAGCGCCCGCTGGCGGCCAGCGCCGTGTTGCAGACGCTCTACGCTCTGAGCGGTTTGACCCTCGACGTCGAAAGGTCCAAAGGCGGAAACGGCTATTTTCAGAGCCTGACCACCGTTGGACGTGAGGCCGCTCTGGGGTCAATGGACCAGGCATTGACCCAGGCGATCCAGGCCGGGCCGCAATTGGTGCTCATCACGGGAGCGGAAGGCATGGGCAAGAGCCGGCTGCTGCGGGAGCTGGCTCTGCGTGCTCACTCCCAGGGCTTCCTGGTGGGGGAGGTGGATGCCGGCACCGTGCCGCCCGTGCCCTATGCGCTCTGGCGCGAGCTTCTGCGTCAGGCCCTGGACTATCGCCGTCTCACCCCGGAGGAAAGTCTCCGTCTCTATGGACCGCTGTTGGGTGCCTTTTTGCCGGAGCTCAATACCGGGGCTGCCCTCGCATGGCCGGCGAGCGAGAGCGCTCTGGAGGCAGTCTTCACCCTGGTGGAACAGGTCATTCAATCCCTGGATTGGCCGGTAGCCATTCTGATAGACGATGCTCAGCAGGCCGATAGCGCAAGTCTGGCGCTGCTGGCTTATCTCCTGGAGCATCTGGGCCACGCTCGACTGCTGATCGCCCTGGCTTTGGACCCGGCGGCTTTACCTGCGGCCCATCCTGCGCAGGCCTGGCTCCATCAGGACACCTTCCCTGTCCTGGCTCTTTCCCCGCTGACCCTGGAGGAGGTGACGACCTGGCTCCAGCTCACCCTGGGGCTGGATGAAGTGGAGCCGGCTTTTGCTGAATATCTCTACACGCTGAGCGCAGGCCGTCCCCGTGACCTGCAGCTCGCCTTGCATCTCCTGTACGAAAAAGGCCTGCTGATGACGATCGAGACGGGAAGCTGGCACTGGCTTTCTCCCATCGCGGCGGCTTTGCCTGAGGCCTGGCTGGAGCATCTGAACCGTCTTGAAGCCCGGACCCGTGATGCGCTGCAATGGAGCGCCCTGTTGGGCCATGAACCGACCCTGCCCCTGCTGACCCAGGCCAGCGGTCTGTATCCTGATCAGTGCTTTATGGCGCTGGCGCGGGCGGAGAGGGCGGGCCTGCTGTGGCGGATGCTGCGTCAGGGGAATTTGGCCTATCGTTTTGCGGCGGGATGGCTGCGGGAGGGCCTGCTGGCGAGCATGGCGCCGGAGGGCCGCCGCGCTGCCTGTTCGCGCATTGCCCAGAAGATGGAAGCCGGCCGCCTGGAACAGGAGGCGCCGGGCTTGCTGGCCGGGTTCTACGCTCAGGCCGGACAAATCCAGCGCGCCCTGGACCTGTATCGCAGCGCGGCCCGGCAGGCCGAGGCGCTACAGGCCTGGGAGGCCGCCGTTCAAAATTACACCCAGGCCTTGAACCTCCTCACAGCTCAAGACGCTCCCGATCCGCAGGCGCACTGGGACCTGTTGACTGCGCGCGCCGCGGTCTGGCAAAAGCTGGGCAATCTGCCCGCCTGGGCTGCTGATCTACAGGCTTTGAGCCCTCTGGCGAAGGAGCAACCTCCGGCACAGCGGGTGTGGCTGCTGCTGGAACAGGCCCGGGCGGAAGAAGCCCTGGGCCGGCGTCTGGCCGCTCTTGACCTGGCCCGTCAGGCGTCTCAGATCGCTCAAGACCATGCGCTGACCTCTCTCCAGGCCGAGGCTCTGGTACTGCAGGGGCAGCTTCTTTGCCTGACGGATGCCTATCCCGAAGCGCAGTCGGTTTTGACAGAGGCCCGCAATCTCTACGTGACGGCGGGAGATGAGCGAGGTGAAAGCAAGGCGTTGCGCTGGTTAGGCGAGGCGTTGCGCCGCCAGGGCAATCTCACCGACGCGATCGGGGCCTATCAGCGCGTGTTGAACCTGGCCCGCTGGATTGGGGACCTGGGCTTTGAGAGCGATGCCTGCAATGCGCTGGGCGTGCTCACCCAGGACCTGGCGCGGAAGCGCAGCCTGTTTGAAGCTTCGTCGCGGCTGGCGCGCACCTTGCGCGACCCCCAGCGCGAAACCCGCGCCTACAATAACCTGGGCCTGGTGTACTGGCGTCTGGGCTGGTATGAACGCGCCCGCATTTATCTGGAAAAGGCTCTGGCCATTCAGCGGAGCGCCCGGCTCCACGGGGGGATGATCTTCTCCCTGGAGAGCCTGGCCCGCATCAGCCTGGCTCTGGGAGAGCTGGAAAAAGCCCGCGCCTTGATCGAAGAGGGGCGCGCAATGAGCCGCACCCTGGCCAGCCCGTTGAATGAGGCGCTGTATCTGATGGATTGGGGCCTGTGGCTGATGGCCCAGGACGAGAAAGCGGCCGCCCGTCAGGCTCTGACCGAGGCCTGCGCGGGCTTTCGGGCTTTGGGCGCGCTGGACTACCTCACCATGGCGGCGAGCAGCCTGGCCCTGGTGGCGTTGGCCCTGGGCGATGCGGCGGCGGCGCGCGCCGCTTCGGACGAGGCGATCGCGGCGCTGGAAAGCCACGGCATCGCTTCCAGTTTTTCTGTCCAGGAAGTGTGGTATGACCGCTATCTCGTCCTGGCGGGACAGGCCGCGGATGGGCACACGGCCCCGCCGGAGGCGCTGGCGGCGCTGCAAAAAGCGCTGGACCAGTTGCTTGAAATCGTGGTGAGCACGAGTGATGCGGGATTGCGGCGGCTTTACCTGTTGCGGGTACCGCTTCATCAAAAAATCTTACAGGCCTGGCGCGCCTGGCAGGGCCGCCTGCCGGCGGAGTTACGCTCGGTCGGGGCGGATGAGGACCTGCCCGATGAGCGGATCCAACGCCTGTTGGACCTGACGCCGGCGCTGCAGGAGGTCGAGGACGAAGCGACCCTGTTGGACCGGGTCCTGGAGCAGCTCCTGGAGCTGAGCGGCGCTGAGCGTGCCTTTGTGTTCCTGCGTCAGGCTTCTTACCCGTATGCGCTGGATGGCGTGCGGGCTTATGATCCCAAAGGGACCGGCCCGGATTATCCCGCCCTGGTAACCAGGGTGGTGCAGACCCGCGCACCTTTGTGGATCGCGGATATAAAGCAGGATGATCGGTATGGCGCTTTATGGAAGCCTCAAGGCACAACGACCCGCTCGCTCATCGGCGTGCCTTTGCTGTTCCCGCAGACGACCTTGCTCGGCGTGTTGCTGGTGGAGATGGATGAGGCCGCTTTAGGGTTTACCCTGCGGGACCTGGAGGTGCTGCGCCAGTTTGCGGGACAGGTGGCCTGCGTCCTAAGCCGGGTGCGCGCTTTGAGCGATATGCGTTTGCGCATGAACGACCTGGAGATTTTGCGCCAGGTCAATCTGGCCCTGATGTCCAGGTCGAGCGTGGAGGAGGTGACCGACGCGCTGCAGGAAGCGGTTCGCCGCTTCTTCCCGGATTGTCAGGAGGTGCAGGTTTTTTGGGAGTCTGGGAGCACCAGCCTGGTCGCGTCGCGCAGTGCTCTGGCCGAGGCCGTGATGCGCCAGGGCCAGATGCTGGTGATTACTTCGAGTCGGCATCACCCCCTGCTGGCTGCAAGCCAGGAAGAGGATCGGGCCTGGCTGGGGGTGCCGGTGAAAAGCGGGGCCCAGGTCAAGGGAGTATGTATTGTGGGTTTCCCTC
>Ga0068707_1001216_pt1 | contig 17762 bp, 16 predicted proteins | sample YNPNPMetaG_FD_66600 | JGI IMG/M metagenome (GOLD analysis project Ga0068707, IMG submission 66600) | Anoxygenic and chlorotrophic microbial mat microbial communities from Yellowstone National Park, USA - YNP NP MetaG | ecosystem: Environmental > Aquatic > Thermal springs > Hot (42-90C) >...
GAGGCGGGTAATCCCTGATATTTTGGCATGCCCGCTGTCCTATCCCCTCAGGCCTGAGGCACAGTCGTTTCACCAAAATTGCTTTTGACCAGCTCCACCAGCGCCTCCAGCGCAGCCTGCGCTTCTTCGCCTTCGGCGATGATTTCGACTGTATCGCCCTGGTTGACCCCCAGGGTCAATACGCTGAGCGGGCTTTTGGCGTTGGCAGGTGGCTTTTCCGAATTGAGTTTGCGCACGCTGATTTTGCACGGAAAGCGAGCCGCTGTCTTGACAAATTGGGCAGCCGGGCGGGCGTGCAGTCCAGCGGGATGGTCGATGGTGATGATGGTTGAGATCATAGAGATTTTTCCCGGTTCTTTTTTGCATCTGGGGACTGCTTGATAGCAGTCCCCAAGAGTCTATAACTATGAGTTAATCACCTGATACAGCTTCAGCAGGAGCACCCGCAGCAACTTCCCAGGCGCGCTGATTTCGATTGAACAGGAAAATTCCTGCACCGACTAGAGCTAAGATGATTAACAAACCGACAACACCCAGAAGCCCAGTTAGTTGGACAAATACATAGGGTGTCCAGAGAAAACCGTCAGCAATGCTGGTAATTTGCACTGCACCTTCAGGCAAAGCAAAACCCGAGGCAACGGCTGCCTGGGTAAACAGAGGTGCCATGGCGGTAGCGATATAGAAACCAAGTGATAGTGTAATAATGCCGGCTATTACCATGCGAAAAACGTTTCCACGTAAGACCGGGGCTGTCATCGCAACGACAAACGGAATAACTGCCAGGTCTGCAAAGAGTATTACCCGATTTCCAGGCAGGATGACTGACAGCAATATAGCGATGGGCACCAACACCAATGCGCTAGAAATCGCAGCGGGATGACCAATTAGAATGGCTGAATCAAGCCCAATACTAATTTCCCGACCGGCAGCCCGCTTTTGCATAAACTCTCTGGCTGCTTCAGAGATTGGGATTAAACCTTCCATCAGGATGGCTACCATACGAGGAAGCAAGAGCATAACTGCTGCCAGAGAAATGCCCGTCCCTAGCACTTTGCCCAGCACGGCAAAGAAGCCACCAGTGACATTATAGAAACCGATCAGCCCTAGAACCAAACCGATCACCAGTCCTAAAACGATTGGTTCACCAAACACACCAAGTCGTTTTTGAATGGTATCTGTGTTGAGGTCAATGTCCTTGATGCCCGGAATGCGTTCGATAATCCAATTTACAACAATCGCAATCGGTACAATGGGAGCTGAAGTTAAGTGCGGAATAGAAATTCCAGGCAGGTTGTAGAAGGATTGTACAGCTTTTGCTGTCCAGTCTGCGAAGAACAATGCTAGCGCAGCAGCGACAGCAGCGCCGATCAAACCATAAACAAGGTTGCCGGTCAAGGCTACAATCAGCGAGCCGATAAAGGCAAAGTGCCAGAAGTTCCACACATCAACGTTAAGTGTGCGAGTCAGACGAGTAACCAACAAGACAATATTGACGATAAGGGCAATTGGGATTACCCACAAGCCGACCACCGACCCAAACGCAATCGCTGCCGCTGAAGGCCAGCCTACATCAACCACATCGCGTTGAATGCCTGTGTTCTTGACGATCGCTTGGGCAACTTCTGTTAGCGTGTTCCAGAGTAACCCAATCACAAGATTGATACCCACAAAGGCGACTCCGATTGTAACTGCTGCCCGAAAAGCGCGACCTGGTTTCGCTCCCAAAATCAATGCAAAGATGAAGATAATGATGGGAAGCATAACGGTTGCGCCAAGGGTATCGAAAAGGCTCTTTAATCCAGCAAGAATGGCGTCCATTTTCACATCTCCTTCAAAATTTTTTCAATCTGGTTTAAGACATCTTCTTTGCCGATTCCTGTAAGAAATGCTAATGTTTGGATAACTGGTTTATTCAGACCGCTAGGCACGGGTGTCGTAGAGACAATCAAGTCTACATCTTGAGCTTGACTCGTTATTTCGGTAGCCTTACATTGACGAGTCTCGACATTAATCCCACGTTTTGCCATTTCCTCCTTGATGCGAACTGCCACCAATGTAGAAGTCGCAATTGCTGTTCCACAGGCTACTAAAATGCGCTTTACTCTTTGTTGATTCAATCTGGCCTCCTTTCTGTTTCATAAATCACTTAGATTACTATGAAAGACAATAGCTTCACCACAACCTTTTCAATCATTGTGTATGATTAATGCTTCCATCACCTCCTTTCCAGTTTTACTATTAACCAATTTCCGTAATAATTCACTATCCTGCAAAATAGTGGCAACTTGTTGTAATAATTCAACTTGCTTTTTCGGTTCGTTCATTGCCAAGAGAAAAACCAATCGAACCGGGATCTCCTTCTCCGGTTCTACCATACACCGAAAGATTACGGGCTTTTGTAAAACTGCCAGAGCTACAGAAGGAAAATTTACATGTTCAATATCTGCATGAGGGATTGCAGCGTGTATCTGACCATCTAATTCAAGGCCGGTTGGCAAACTAAGTTCTCGCTCTAATACCGCATCTCGAAATGAACTCTTGATATAACCCTGCTTTTCCAATGCATCTGACAGGCGGGTAATAACCTCGCTGGAATCTTTAGCATCCGACAGGAAAAGTATATTTTCTTCTTGTAGTGGGATTTTTATTTCTAACGCCATACCCATCTCAAAATTCTTCCTGATCACTCACAGCACCATCAACTGCGGGTCTTCTAGCACAGTTTTCAAATCGCGCAGGAATGCCGCAGCCACTGCTCCATCTACCACGCGGTGATCGGCGCACAGGGTCAGTGTCAGCATCGGGCGAATCATCACCTGGTCGTTTTCATCGGCAAGCACTTCCTTGCGCACCGTCCCAACCGCCAGAATGGCGACCTGGGGTGGGTTGATAATGGCCGTGAAGCGCTCGATCCCAAACATGCCCAGATTGGAAAGTGTGAACGTGCCATCCGCCACCTCTTCGGGGCGCAGGCGGTTTTGGCGCGCCCGTTGGCTCAAGTCTTCGATTTCCTGCGCCAGTTGGAGCAAACCTTTCGTTTCGGCTTGACGCACGACCGGCACGATCAATCCCTCATCCAGCGCAACCGCAATGCCCAGATTGACCTGTTGAAGCAGCAAAATCTGTTCGCCTTGCGGGGTGGACTGCAGCCAGGCGTTCAGGTAAGGGTTGCGTTTGAGCGCCCAGGCGCAGGCCTTGGCCAGCACCACGGTCAGACTGACCTTTGGCTGGGTTTCACTGCGCTGTCGGTTGGCTTTGGCGCGCAGCGCCTCCGCCTGAGTGACATCTACCCGAATTTCCAGGTTGATGTGCGGCGCATCTTGGGCGCTTTTCTGCAGGCGCTGAGCAATCGTGCGGCGCATGCCCGTCAGCGGCACCGCCTGAAAAGCCATCGGTGGGATGCTTTCCACAGTCACTGAGGTCATAGGGGCTGGTTGCGGCGCTTTGGCAGGCGCTGCTAAGGTTGTTTCAACCGCTGCGGCTTGGCGGCTGGCGAGATAGCGTTGCACATCGGCAGATTGCACCCGCCCATCTGGCCCGCTACCCATGACCTCGGTAAGCGCCACGCCCGCTTCGCGCGCCAGGCGCCGCGCAGCCGGCACAGCGCGCACTTTACCCCCCGGCTGGCGGCTGAGCACAGCTTCGACATCGCGACGGGTGATCTTGCCACTCGGGCCGCTGCCCTGAATACCCTGCAATTCCAGGCCGGCCTCGCGGGCGATGCGCTCAGCCAGTGGCGTGGCCTTGACAGCCATCTGGCTTTGCTCCTGAGCAGGGGAAGCCACCGTCTCTACAACAGACGGTGCAGGTGCTCCCGATTGCGCTACCTCTGCCGGTTCTGGCGCTTGCTCACCTGGCGCAAGGATGTAGGCAATGACCTCCGTCACCGGCACTACATCTCCTTCGTGATAGCGCAAGTCGGCAAGAATGCCACTGGTCGGCGCCTCGACTTCCATATTTACTTTGTCGGTGGTGACTTCGGCAATTGGCTCACCCGCCTCCACCGGTTCACCGGCTTTTTTGAGCCAGCGGACGATTTCGGCCGTCTCCTGCGTGAAACCGAATTTGGGCATAATCACTTCGCGCGCCATGCTCCGCCTCACACCTTCAACGCCGCCAGATTGCGGGCTTCTTCGAGGATGTTTTCCACCTGGGGCACGGCATGGTATTCCAATTTGCGGTTATAAGGAATGGGAATATCCAGCCCGCCCAGGCGTCGAATTGGCGCTTCCAGATAGTCGAACGCCGAGCTTTCGGCAATCCTGGCCGCAATCTCGCCACCAAAGCCTGCCATTTTGACCGCTTCATGCACGATCAACACTTTGCCGGTCTTGACCACCGACTCCAGAATCGGCTCGTCATCCAGCGGGCGCAAGGTGCGCGGGTCGATGATTTCCGCCTCGATGCCTTCCTGGGCTAGTGTCTCGGCCGCCTGCAAAGCCCGTTGCACCATAATCGATGTTGCCACAATGGTCAGATCTTTGCCGGGGCGCACAACCTGGCTTTTACTAAGCGGTACGCGGTACATCTCTTCCGGCACGGGACCCTTGATCTTGTAAAGCAGTTTGTGTTCGACAAAAATGACCGGGTTATCATCTTCGATGGAGGCAATCAGCAATCCTTTGGCATCGTAGGGAGTGCTGGGCATGACCACCTTCAGCCCCGGCACATGCACGAACCAGTTTTCCAGACTCTCCGAATGCTGGGCTGCTGCCCCGGTGCCGGAGCCGCCCGGCATGCGCAGCACAAACGGCACTTTGGCTTTGCCCCCGAACATGAAGCGGATTTTGGCAGCCTGCAGCACCAGTTGTTCCATGCTGAGCGTGACGAAATCCATGAATTGAATCTCTCCGACCGGGCGGAAACCGGTCAGCGCCGCGCCGATGCACGCCCCGGCAATGCCGGCCTCCGAAATGGGAGTGTCCATTACGCGCTCCTCGCCAAACTGCTGAATCAGCCCGGCCGTGGCGCCAAACGCCCCGCCGTACACGCCAATATCCTCGCCGATGAGGAAGACAGTCTCATCTTCGCTCATCTTTTGAAAGAGGGCTTCGCGGATGGCTTCGACGTAGGTGATCTCACGCATAGACTCCCTCCAGGATCGTGCTGAGATCGGGCTCTGGGCTAGCGTTGGCAAATGCCAGGGCATCTTCAATTACCGCCTGCGCCTGCTTAACAATTTCCTCGTACTCGGCTTCACTCAACTTCAGCAGATGGGCAAGGCGGTGAATCGGATCGCGCGCCTGCCATTCTTTGACCTCATCCCGGGTGCGGTAGGCCTGGCGATCGCTCTTGGAATGTCCCTTCCAGCGGTAAGTAATCGCTTCCACTAGCGTGGGACCCTCACCGCGGCGCGCTCGTTCACCAGCGGTGCGCACCGCGTCATAAACCGCCAGCACATCGTTGCCATCAACCGTAACACCGGGAATGCCATAAGCGCATGCTCGCTGGCTGATGTAACGGATGTTGAACGCTTTTTGCATCGCCATGGACATAGCATACTGGTTGTTTTCGCACAGGTAAATGACCGGCAAATCCCAGATGCTGGCCATATTGAGCGACTCATGAAAGCCTCCAATATTGGCTGCGCCATCGCCAAAAATGGTCAGGCAGACCTGTTTCGTTTTGCGCTTTTTAATGCTTAAGCCCACGCCAACCGAAATAGGAATGCCGCCGCCAACAATGCCGTTGGCGCCAAGGTTGTTCATCTCTACATTGGCGATGTGCATGGAGCCGCCCCGGCCGCGGCAGTAACCCGTCTCTTTTCCAAGGAATTCGGCCATCATCAGGCGCACATCGCTCCCCCATGCCAGACAGTGCCCATGGCCACGATGGTGATTAAGCAGGTAATCGTCTTCTTCCATTGCCGCCGAAGCACCGACTGCAACCGCTTCTTGACCGATAGAAAGGTGCATCGTGCCGTGCACCAGCCCACGGGCAAACAGGTCCTCGGCTTTTTCTTCAAAGGCGCGGATGATGTTCATCTGCAAAACCCATTCGCGCAGGCGGGGTTTGCCTAACGCTTCGATTAACTGTTCATGGTTCGGCTGATAGATTTCTGTTTCGACGAATGCGGTTTCATCCATTACGTTAACTCGCCTTTTCTCCTTCGATGGTTTTCTGAATGCGCCGGGCAGCAATTTCATCGGTTACCAGATAGTTAATAAATCCTGCCCGGCTGGCTGCCAAAATGGGCAAGGCTTTGGATTGCCCCCCTGCTACCCCGATTCGCACCGGAATCGATCGTAAGGTGGAATCATCTATGCCGACAATACAGCGGGTCAGGGGGGTATCAATTAGGTTGCCCTGAATGTCAAAATGAATCGCACACACATCGCCCACCGCTCCGGCTTGGCGCAACGATTCAAGCTGGCTGTAGTCCAGATAGCCGGCGCGCAGAAGGCTGGAAAACTCATAATCCACCGTGCCCACCCCCACCAGAGCCAGGTCAATCTGTTTGAATTGGGCGGTCACGCGTTGCACATGGGGGGCATTCATCAAGGCTTGTCGGGTAATTGGACTATCTACAATCAGAGGTAAAGGAAGCGTGGCATACTGACCGCCTAAAAGACGCGCCAATCGCCGCGCCAGTTCTGGGCCGTCAATATCGGGGTTGGGTGTCCCCAGCGAGCCGATCATTTGGATAACCCGCAAACCTTCGATGGTGTGATCGCGCACCGCATTGACCGTTTCAAACACGGCTGTTCCCCAAGACGTCCCAATGGTCAGGTAGTCTCGCAAGTGTTCTTCGAGCAGCAGAGCCGCCATGGCTCCCAAACGACGAAGCATTTCCGCATGGTTCAGCGCGCCACGCTGCACAACTCGGACTTCCTTGAGCTGCAAGGCTTGCACTAGCCAGCTCTCCATTTCGGTTAGCCGCTGCAGGGGATAATGAATGCGGATTTCGACAATATTATGTTCTCGAGCTTCGCTAATCATCCGTGAAATCATCGATCGCGAATAACCTACTTTTTGGGCAATCTGACTTTGGGTCAGATTTTGCTCAAAGTACATCTCTGCAATTCGGGCCAGCAGTTCAACGCGTTGGGTTTCCATAACTCTGTATGGGGATAATTACACTGGTTAAATATTACTAAAAATGACCAAATTTTACAAGACATTTGTGAATATTATGAACAAACGTGAATATGTTTGAGATATTAAAGAGACCTGAGGCGTTTTCCGTCACAATCTAACGGATTGAATTAGCTACGATAGCCTTTGCGTTGGATATCCAACCACCCACGCAGATTACCCAAATGCGCGAAGGTCGCCTTCATTCGTGTATTCATTGCTGATTTATGGACGGATTTCTTCTAATTACCTACCACAGGCGTAATTACCTAACAAAGGCTCTATTTGGCAGGACAGACCGTCCACGAATTTTTCACGAATGCACGAATAGCGCTTTCATTCGTTACTTCGTGGTCAATTCGTGGACGGTTTTCTCAGCAAATGATCAACCCGACTTGTGATGATAGGTTGTTCCTCGATTTCCATCTTACCAGCCCAACTGCTTGTGGTCAGAAATTACGATAGCACCTAATCTCTCATAAGGCTTGTTAACACCCCAAAACCATCTATTAACCAAACTTTTACCCACCGCGTTATCTCCCTTAATACTCTCCAGGTAAGATAGGGATAAGGAAATCAAAACAGTTCCCCAATACACCCCAAAGACGATTTATGGAGGATGATGATGAAACCCTTACTTACCCGAAGGCTGTTTGCCCTCTGCATGGCTTTCGTTTTATTGGTAACGGCGTGCTCAACCCCTGCGGCGCCTCAGGCACAGGAAACCGCCGCTCCAGCAGCAACCGAGCCTCAGGCTCCTCAAGCACAGGAAACCACCTAACATTGTCCATTTCTACACCGTGAGCTTTATGACCGCCACTACGGCGTTAAAACAACTCGACAATGAATTTGAGTTGATCTCTGAATCGCTGGGCGTGCCGTTTTACCGCACGTTTTGGAAGGTCACGGTGCCGTTGAGCCTGCCAGCCGTGCTGGAAATGGCCATGTATTATTTCGTCAATGCAATGGTGACCGTCTCCGCAGTGATTTTTCTCTACTCGCCGCGCCTCAAACTTGCCTCCGTGGCGATCGTGAATATGGATGACGCAGGAGACACAGCGGCGGCAGCAGCCATGTCGGTACTGGTGATCCTGACCAGCGTGGGGGTGCGTTTGCTGTATGACCTGGCGACAAATGGCATTGCTCGCCGCGCTTCATCCTGGAGAAAGCGTTGAGCGGCTGATGCGAATTAATGATCCGGGGGCAAAATCAAAGCAAGTTTTGTTACCAAATCTTAACCATGTGAAACAAAAAGCGTATCTTCGCTGGTGATAGAATCGGAGCTAAACAACTTTTCCACCCGCCGGCTGAAAAAGTGAACTTTCAGAATCAATTTTTGGTTTACAGGTTGAAATGTCTGAGCAAAAAAGTCAACGTCTTCCTCTGACCGATCGTAAGTGGTTTTATCCCCTGGTCTATTTTCTTTTGGTGATGGTAGCCTTCTTGCCCCTCTACACCGAAAGACCCTATGATCCTCGCCAGACCTCTCAGGTCTTTTATGAGGTCTTACAGCGCTCCATTGAGCCGTACGCTGCCTGGGGATGGGTGTTTCACCTGCTCACTTTAGGCGTAATTGCCTTAGCTCTCTGGCGACCCTCCGCCGGCGGACGTGCCCTTACCCTGACCTTTGGGCTCAATTATTTTGTCATCGCTGCCACGCAAACCCAGGCTGTCACGCCCAGTTACGGCTTTACTTTGCTCACGGGAGCTTTACTCGCGTGCATCCTTCAGGGTTGTTTATGGCTGTGGGTGGCGTGGAAAGGGGAGGTGTTCTTTTCCTGGGGTGCGATTCCCTCCTGGCGCTGGGCTTTTCTGCTGCCCGCGCTGCTTGTCTTTTGGGCGCCAATGCGACTGGATGGCGACGTCGTTCTGCCCGACTTCAATCCACTCCTCTTGTTTACCACGCCAAACTATAGCTTTGCTTACTGTTTTGTGACCCCCGTTTTGCTCTTTTTGCTCATGCTTGCCTATCCGGCGGTGAACCGCTTTGCCTTTCGGGTGACCGCGTTTAACGGCTTGCTGTATGGTTTGTTCAATCTGAACTTGTGGAGCAATGCTGCGACGCGTTGGCTTGGCGTGCTGCACTTGCCGTTGCTGATCATTTCTCTGGTGGCTCTCCTGCTCAGCCAGCGGCGAGCGCCGCTGGTTGATTCGAACAGATAGAAGTTGAGGTTTGTTTAGAATGGCAGAAAACCTTTATCTCAATCAGGCGCGGAACGGCAAAAACCGGTGGTGGCGTTATCTGCTGGGCATCTTGGCCGTTCTGATTATCTGGCAAGTCGGTGCGGGCATCCTGATCCTCCCGATCCTGATTCAAAATCAAGGCAACCTCCCCGAAAAGCCAACCCCCGTCTCATTTGCCCTGCTCCTTTTGGGCTTCGGCTTTCTGCTGCTTGGCACGTGGGCTGTCAACCGCGTGCTGCATGGACGCTCCGTGGTCAGTCTAACCACGGGGTTAGATCGAGTGAGCTGGAAGCGGATTTTCTTTGCCGCTGCGATATGGATGGTTGTCATGAGCCTTGTGGCGGTCGTGGAAGCGATGCTTTTTCCCGGTCGGTATGTTTTGAATCCCAATCCTACGGCTGTGCTACCCTATTTTCTCCTGGGTCTGGTCTTAATCCCCATCCAAACCAGCGCGGAAGAATACTTCTTTCGCGGCTATTTGCTTCAGGCAAGCGGCTTGTTGTTCCGCAATCCGCTCGTCCTTGCCCTGCTGAATGGCATCCTGTTTGCCCTGCCCCATCTTTTCAATCCTGAAGTGGGAGTCATGGGGGTAGGGTTGTCGGTAGCTTTTTATGCGGCAATGGGGTTCTTTCTTGCCCTACTCACCCTGCGCAGTCAGGGCTTAGAGCTGGCTTTAGGTATTCACGCCGCGAACAACTTCTTTACGGCGGTTTTTGCCAATTACGTCACCACCGCCTTGCCCAGCGAGTCTTTGTTCATCATCCAGACGCTAGATGCGCTCTATGGGTTTGTTGCCTTTGTGGTTGCGGCTGGGGTGGTGTATGGCGTTTTTTCCCTGCCTCGCCTGAAACCCCTGGCTTTTGGGTCAGCAAGATAAATGGAAAGATTGAGTGCGCAATCCCTTATCCCTCATCCCCAACCCGTCCTGCGCCCCTCGCCCGCTGGGAGAGGGGCCGGGGGTGAGGGTCTGCTCCCCTCGCCCGCTGGGAGAGGGACTGGGGGTGAGGGCCTGCTCCCCTCGCCCGCTGGGAGAGGGGTTGGGGGTGAGGGCTTGCTCCCCTCTCCCTTCTTGGGAGAGGGGCCGGGGGTGAGGGCTTGCTCCCCTCGCCCGCTGGGAGAGGGGCCGGGGGTGAGGGTCTACTCCCCTCGCCCGCTGGGAGAGGGGCTGGGGGTGAGGGCTTGCTCCCCTCGCCCGTCGACGCTCCTAAGCGCCTTTGCTTTTTTCCCTCATCCCCAACCCTTCTCCCTAAGGGAGAAGGGAGTCTGTAGGCTGAGGGTGAGGGTCTGCACCTCAGCACTTTAATCCGAGAGGTACCGCAATGACCAAACAAAAATCTCAACTCAACCTGTCCCAATACTTTCTGCCCCTTGGGCTGTTTGCTTTGTTTTGGACACTAGCTCTGGTGCTCTGGCGGGCAACGACCAATTCCTTCTACCTGTTCAACTTTGGCTACATCGGCAGCGCGGTTGCGATTGGCATCGGCTTATATATTTCGCTGCCGGCGCGCAAGCGACCATTGGGACGCAGGGTGGCACAATTTTTGGTTGGAACTTATATGTTGATTTTCTTAGGCTTGTTCGCCCGCGAAAACATGCAGCTCGAGGGGTTCTTCTTTTATCTCCGGGCGGGGATGTTCTACGGGGCGGTAATTCACTATCTGGTGGCGAAAATTTTTGGGGTTTTCATCTTCAATCGGGGCTGGTGCGGTTGGTCATGCTGGACAGCCATGATCCTCGACCTGTTGCCCTTCAAGCGTCACCGTCAGGCGCCGCTGGTTGCGCCATTTTGGGGGTTGCGCTATGCCCATTTTGGCTTAAGCCTGGGCGTGGTGGCTCTCTTGTGGTGGGGAGCTGGCTATCGGGTGCAAGAGCAGAGCGTTACTGAACTGATCTGGTTACTGGGCGGCAATGCCTTTTACTATGCTGTGGGAATTGCCCTGGCCTTCCTGCTCAAAGATAATCGCGCCTTTTGTAAATACGTCTGTCCCATCCCAACCCTGCAGAAAATTCCGGCTCGTTTTGCCCTGCTGAAGATTGCCGGAGACATCAATAAATGTAGCGACTGTGGCGCCTGTCTGAAGATGTGCCCGATGGATATTGACATTATGTCCTACATCAAGAAGGGTCAACGGGTGCTCTCGACCGAATGTATCCTGTGTATCGAGTGTGTCAATGTCTGTGCTAAAGACGCCTTATCGGTCAGCTTTGCCTTCGACCCGCTCTCTGCCGCTAAGCGGGGGATTTAGGAGCACTTAGCCCCTGCTTTGCCTTCGCCTATCCACGCTTTCCCTGTTCACCAATTGGAGGATTTGCAACCATGACTACCATCCAGCGCCGAGCTCTAAACCGCCTGGAGCCAACGCTCAAGCAATTTGGCTATCAAAAACCCACCTTCTCTCAAGCCTTGCTCGATCGCGGTTACTACGATTATTATCTCACCAAAGGAAGTCACTCGTTTCAGCTCGGTATTGAGAATTGGAGCGTGCAGGATCGGTACGTTCCTTTTTTGCGCCTCTGGATTGGCGTTGCTCACCCCGAAAGATTCATGATTTACACCGCTAATCTGCAAGAGATTGCCAATTCGCTCTTGTTTGAGACCTACTGGCCGAGAGAAACGCTAGACGATTTGCTGTATTTGGGGTTGAACGTCGTCTGCGAGACCCCATATGTGACCTCCCTGCGGAATCGCCTCCAGTCTCCTGTGATGCAGGCAGCGCTCAATTCGCTCCTGACAGCTCAGGACTCGTTTTACCTGTTCTCTGACTCAACCTACGGATTCCATTATGGCGTTGCCCTCTCTGAACCCCTCGAACGGCGAGCTGCCCTTTGGCTAAACGCGGCCGAGCAATTTGCCAGTGTTTTTGATAGTCCCTCCAGCCTGACCATCGCCCAACGGGAGCAAATCAAGGATACTTCGGCAAGAAACCTGGCGTTTTTGACGGTGCTTCTCTTCATCGGTTCGATTTGCCTGCTTTTTGTGCTGGCTGCGCTGCTAATTGGATTTAGCCCCTAATTCAGTGGTGAATGAGCAAAAGTGTCTCAAGCTGCACTCCCTGGAGCATGAAAGGCGTTGCTTTCTCCTTCCTACTTTTTCTCCTTTTGAGCCTGCTCTCTTGTTCTTCGCCCCTCAAACCTGCTCCTATGGGCAGCTCAACGCCTGAGCCACCTCTTCCACCCGCAAGTTCTACCCCGTCAGCCACGTTTGGGCAAGGTAACACTCCTGCCGCTTCTACCCTGCCTCCGGCTGATGCGGAGAGCGTGGCGCCTCCAGCGCCTGCCTCGCCCTATCAAAACCGTTTCTACCGCAGCGAGCAATCCTATGTCTTCGAGTTTCGAGATGCCAGCTCAACCCTGCGCTACCTCTACACTCCTTCTAGCGGTTCTTTGCATGATCTGATGATCCAGGTCAACGATGAAGCGCCTTTTTACCCCAGCAACTATGGCGGACCGCGCTTTCTTGTCGCAGAGAAAGATGTGCCGATTTGGGAAACCGAACCCCATCAGTTCACCTATACCGCCCAGGAAATCGACGATCGCGCCTTACTGGTCACCTGGCAGGTGCAGATCGGGCAGCAAACCATCTCTTACACCTATCGCTTCTCTCTCCACGGAAAAACTTTGCGCCTGGAAGTGACCTCGCCTTCGGCTGCGCTGGGGGCTTTTACCCTCGATCGCTCTGAAGAGACCCCAGAAGCAAGCATTATAACCCTCCCTTACCTCCCTTCGTTCAATATTCTCCTTCATCAGCGTCATTTCCTTGCGGCTTATTTTGACTGGCTGCAAACCGAAGCTTCCAGGCTAGAGACGATGAATGAAGTTATCTCGGATCAGTCCTTTGCTTTCAGCCAAACTGCCTATTATCAACCGAACACTGCTGGTGAGCTGCATTCCCTCCATGAAGTTGTATACCTCACCCTCTCTGATTCGCTCGATGAAGTCCTCCCAGTTTTACCGGCTCCCGTTTCACCTTATAGGCAAAGTTTAGCCGGAAAAGTCGTGCTGGATTTATGGGCAGAACGACCCTTTGCAGAAGATGCCAGCCTGTTACGGGAACTGGCGAGCAAGGATATCGCAGATCTGATTGTGATTCGCCACAACTGGCAAAACTGTGGTTTTGATGATTGCTATCCTTCTGTGTTGCCGGCCAACCCGCGCTGGGGGGGAGACGAGGGACTGTTGGAACTCAGCCGCGCCGCCCGGCAGGCAAAATCTCTCTTTGCCCTTCATGAAAACTATGTAGACATCTACCCGAATGCGGTTGACTATTCTGCCGAGCTGATTGCGCTGGATGCGAACCACAACCCTATCCCCGCCTGGTTTAACCATACGACCGGCATTCAATCATTTTTACTGAGCCCCTCGCGAAGCCTGGAGGTGGCAAGTCGCTTTGCTCCTGAGATCCATCGCCGCTATCAGACCACTGCCACCTACCTTGACGTTTCAACTGCGGTCAACCCCGGCGAGAAAGTGGATTATAACGCGGCGATTGCCGGCCATGGGCGCTGGAAAACCACCCTAGAAGCCTATCGTCAACTTTTGTCTTACCAGCGTCAAGCCCATCAAGGGCCGCTGATCGGAGAAGGAGGTTTCCATTTTCTCTATGCGGGTTGGGCCGATTCTGTGCTGGCTGAAGACCAAGGGCGACAGCAGGCCGGCGCTCTGATCCCGCCCCTGGTGCATTTTGACCTTTACCGCCTTCATCCTCACCTGGTGCGCTTTGGAATGGGGTGGTATCCTTGGTACTTTGCAACCCCTGAAGGTCCGAAATGGTTTGGCTATTCAACTGAAGAGCACTATCGTTATATGGCAAATGAAATCGCCTATTGTCATGGGGGGTACGTGCCAACCCCGGATTCATTGGGTGAGATCGAAGACGTGCTGGGATTTATCCAGCGAGAGGTAGCTCTGGTCGCTCCCATTCATCGCCGCTGCGCCCTAGCCCGCCCCCACCGTATCCTCTACAATGTTAACGGGACAATGGTAGGTGTTGAACAAGCCATCCTCGCCGATGCTCTCTGGCAAATTTTCATTGAATATGACAACGGATTGCAGGTTTGGATCAATTTACACCCGACCGAAAACTGGTCGGTTTCCCTGCCATGGCGACCGTCCTGGGTTGCCTATAGCGCCCTGCAAGACGGCAAACGGCAAGATAGCGTGGGTGGCGCGCAAAGCGGGGTAGACTATCTTCTACCCCCGGCGGGTTGGGTGGCTGCCCAGCCATGATGTAATGCCACATTTCCTCTGGCAATATTTCTGTTTGTGCAAATCTGCAATTCAATTGCGTTTTTTCACAAACTGTGCTATGATGGAGTTGACATCCTCTCTATCCTTTTGGAACAGGTATGATCCCGCGCACACTTCATTCAAAGCTGGTCGATTTGAGCCAAAAATTTCCAATTGTTACCCTGACCGGTCCGCGCCAATCGGGAAAAACGACTCTGGTGCGGGCGGCTTTCGCGGATTTACCTTATGTCTCCCTGGAAGAGCCAGATATGCGCCAGTTTTCGATCCGCGATCCGCGGGGGTTCCTCTCCAACTATCCCTACGGCGCGGTCATCGATGAAGCGCAGCACAATCCCGAACTGTTTTCCTATCTGCAAACGCTGGTTGACCTGAAGCCGCAGGTACGATTCATCTTGAGCGGCTCATCCAATTTCTTGCTCTTTGAACGCATCAGTCAATCTCTGGCTGGTCGCACAGCTCTGCTTGTCCTGCTGCCGTTCTCTTTTCAAGAAATCCCTCCGCAGGATGAACCCTATGAAAGACGTATCTTCCTGGGTGCCTATCCCGCGATTTACGATCGCTCGCTGTCGCCAACCGATTTTTATCCAGCTTATCTGCAGACCTATGTTGAAAGGGATGTGCGCCTGATGAAAAACATCGGCGATCTCAATACTTTTATCCTCTTCACCCAATTGTGCGCCGGGCGGATCGGACAACTCATCAACTACACCAGCCTCGCCAATGACGCTTCCATCAGCCCCAATACGGCCAAAGCCTGGCTTTCGATTTTAGAGAGTTCGTATGTCGTTTATCGTTTACAGCCCTACTATGAAAACTTCAGCAAACGCCTGATCAAGTCCCCCAAGCTCTACTTTTATGACACCGGTCTGGCTTGTTCCCTGCTGGGTATTCGCAACGAAGGTCAGGTAGCTTTGCATTATCTGCGCGGTGCTTTGTTCGAAAACCTGATTCTCAACGAGCTTGTCAAGATGTATTTTCACCGCGGCGAGCGTCGCTTTCCGTATTTTTGGCAAGATCACCAGGGAAACGAAATTGACTGCCTGATTGTCGAAGGGCAAACCAAGATTCCAATTGAAATTAAATCCGGAAAGACCTTTACGCCAGCTTACTTTGATCAGCTAAAAGATTGGCGAGAGCTCGCCGGCCTGCCATCTGATCAGGGGTTTGTCATCTACGGCGGCGAAACCAGTTTGCAAACCAGCGCCGGGCGGCTCGTCAGTTGGCGAGATTTGACACAGATCAGATTGATTCCCTAACCCAAAACTTGTGATAATTATCACTATAAACCAGCCATTTGTTGCGCTATGCTTGCAGTGTGACGACCAGAGGGTGTTTGCAGTGCATTCCTGAGCTGTTATTTGCTTTTGTGGAGGTATCGTCCGCATGTCGAACTACCGCATCCAATCTCATCCCATCCTACCCATTCCAGACCGGCAACCAATTTCGTTCACCTGGCAGGGCAAAACGCTTCAAGGTTTTGCCGATGAGACCATTGCCGCAGCGCTGTTTGCCAATGGCATCCGCATTTTTGGTTATCATCCCAAAGATGGCTCACCGCAGGGCATCTTTTGCGCCAACGGACAGTGCGCACAATGCACGGTCATCGCCGATGGGCTGGCGGTCAAAGCCTGCATGACCCTGCTGCGGCCGGGCATGAACATCGAACCCTTACGGGGTTTGCCCAACTTACCTGAGGTTGCGCCGGCGCGTGAATTTCAACCAACCCGCATCGTTTCCACCGAGGTTTTGATCATCGGCGGCGGGCCGGCCGGTTTATCAGCCGCCATCGAACTGGGGGAGCGCGGCATTCGCACCCTGATCGTGGACGACAAACATCGTCTCGGCGGCAAGCTGGTGTTGCAGACCCATCGCTTCTTTGGCTCGATCAACGCCTGTTATGCCGGCACACGCGGCATCGATATTGCCACCCGTCTGGAAAATGAAGTGGCGCAATATCCCAGCGTGACCACCTGGCTCAACACCACCGCTGTTGCCGTGTTTAGCGATCGGCGGGTCGGTGTGGTGCGTTCTCTGGTGGATGAGCGCGGCAACAGCGAATACGTGCTGATTGAACCGCAGGTGCTGCTGGTCGCTACCGGAGCGCGAGAGAAGTCGCTTACCTTTAAAGGCAATACCCTGCCGGGTGTCTATGGGGCTGGGGCATTCCAGACGCTGGTCAATCGCGATCTGGTGCGCGCCTCGGAGCGTTTGTTCATCGTTGGCGGTGGCAATGTGGGCTTGATCGCTGGTTATCATGCCCTGCAAGCCGGCATTCAGGTTGTCGGACTGGTGGAAGCGTTGCCTGAATGTGGCGGTTATAAGGTGCACAAAGACAAACTGGTGCGTATGGGAGTGCCGGTGTACACTTCTCACACCGTTGTTAGCGCTAATGGCAAAGAATCGGTTGAATCGGTGACCATCGCAAAGGTCGATGAGAACTGGCAGCCCATCCCCGGCACAGAGCGCACCTTTGAATGTGATACGGTCTTGATTGCTGTCGGTCTCGACCCGGTGGATGAGTTTTACCGCAAAGCCAAAGAATTCGGTCTGGTAGCTTACGCCGCAGGAGATGCCGATGAAGTCGCCGAGGCTTCGGCAGCCATGTTCTCCGGCAAGATCCGTGGCTTGGAGATCGCCCGCTACCTAGGGAAAAATGGCTTTGAAATTCCCTCCGAGTGGTTCCGCACCGCCGAAATTCTCAAGTCTCGTCCTGGTAAAGTGATCCAGGAGACTGTTCCCGAGGAGGAAGCCGTTTTCCCGGTGCTGCACTGCTCGCAGGAGATCCCTTGCAACCCCTGCACTTCTGTCTGTTCCCAGGGCGCCATCTATATTGACCCCGAAGACATCCGCAAGGTGCCGGATTATATCGCTAAAAAGCTTGGGGTCACGTGTATTGCATGTGAAAAATGCGTCACAATCTGCCCGGGTCTGGCGATTACGCTGGTTGATTTGCGCAAAGAAGCAGATTTTGCCCATGTGACCATTCCGTATGAGTTCGAAAAGGAAAGCCTAAAGGCGGGGGATTGGGTGACCGTAACCGATACGGCTGGCAATCTGCTCGGAGAAGTGGAAGTGATCCGCACGCGCATCGCCAAAGCCACCGATCGGACGATGCTGGTCAAAGTGCGCGCCCCGCGGGAAATCGCCACCCGAATCGCCGGCATCCGCGTCCAGGAGCATTGGGTCAGTCAACCTACCGAGCAATGGGTAGAACGCTTAGAAGATGACACGATCGTCTGTCGTTGCGAGCGGGTCAC
>Ga0068707_1001219_pt1 | contig 17756 bp, 16 predicted proteins | sample YNPNPMetaG_FD_66600 | JGI IMG/M metagenome (GOLD analysis project Ga0068707, IMG submission 66600) | Anoxygenic and chlorotrophic microbial mat microbial communities from Yellowstone National Park, USA - YNP NP MetaG | ecosystem: Environmental > Aquatic > Thermal springs > Hot (42-90C) >...
GCGGGATTACGAAGTATTGACGCTGGAAAACCGGCAATGGCACGTGGATATTGTTCCGGAATTATCCGGGCGCGTGGTCCGGTTTTATGACAAAATCCGCGGCCGGGAGCTGCTGCGCGCGGCGCCGCTCAACGACCTCCGTTATCCGGACGCGGGCGGGATTTTGGCTTCCGCCCACCGGGACCGGCACGCGCCCGCGTGGCCCGTGCGGTGGCGCGCCGAGCGCCCGGCCGCAGACCAGGCGCTGCTGACAGCCACGCTGGACAACGGCCTTCAGGCGAAGCATCGCTATGCGCTCAGCGCCCGCGGACTTCACATGGAAACGACGCTGGCCAACCCGACGGCCCGGCCGGTGGAAGCTGCCATTGCGCACCGCGCCGAGGCCGCACCGGCGGACATCGACGCGGAGACTCTGGAATGGCTCGATGGCGGTGGCAACCTTGTGCAGCGCCGCCTGATCGAACCGGACCAGGAACCCGCGGGGCGGTTGCAGATGGATGGCCCGGCGCTGCCGCGCGAGGGGCTCCGGCTGGTTCCGGCGGGCTTCTTCGCAACCAGCGACGGCGCGTCGCGGATCAGCGCGCAATGGAGCGCCAAGACGCCGCCGGGAGTCGTCTTCCTGCACTGGTCCGCGGAGGAAACGCTCGCCCCCGGCGCGGCGTTGCGGCTCGCATCCTTCTTCAGCGCGCGATGATCAACGGCGGTCGTAGATCTCTGTCCACTTCCTCGTCCCTTCCGGGCTGACGAGCTTCAGCTCCCGCTGCATCGTCTGCCCGTCGCGGGAGACGGTGGTGCGGGCGGTCTCGATGTAGTTGCCGTCGTGGGTGCGGAAGGTGGATTCGATGGTGCGGTCGTTGACGCGCTTCAGCGTGATGAGCCCGTCGCCGAAGGAGCGCGACATCGGATAAGGCTTGCCGTCGATGGCGCCGGAAAAGCCGAAGTCGCGCTGGTCCTCGTTGGCATACAGGACCGAGCCGTGGTAGCTGAGCTTCGGCTCCTGGTGCTCGATGACCAGGACCACCGAGACGGGCTTGTTCACGTTGCCCCATCTGGAGCGGGCGACATTGAGCTGCCAGTTGCCGCTGAGATTGACCGGCTGGGCGGCGGAAATCGCGCCCAGGAAAAGCGAGGCCGTCGCGATTCTTGCCAGCGTGCGCATGGCCGAGCCTCCCAAGGTTCTCGCGGCTCTACTATAGCGCCCGCCGCCGCCGGAAGGAACCCTGAAAGGCGGAGCCGGTGTCTGACTGCCCGCAGAGGATGAGCGAATGATCAGGCCGGCAGCGCTTTTCGCCCCGCGCGCAGCCCTGGCCGCGGCGCCCCCGGAGCCGCCCACGGTGGTGCTGCCTGCTTACGAGGCGGAGAAGCTGATCCTTCATCGGGAGCCGGCCCAGTGGCCGCCGGAGGCTCGGGCGCCCGGCATTCGCGGGGTCGTTCGATTCACCATTACGGTCTCGCCCGAGTGCCGGGTGGAGGAAGCCCGGCCGTACCCGGGCCATCCGCTGCTGGTGGAAGCGGCGCGGCGCGCTGTTTCCGGATACCGGTTCCGGCCGCTGCGGGTCCGGGGCGTACCGGCAAGGTGGCGCTGGAACCTTGGCGTTCGCGTGCCTTCGCCGCAGGGCCCCGCTCCGCTTCGCGAGGCCGCCGGGCGGTGAGGCCGGCCGGGTCGCGGCAGCGCGTCCTGCAACAAGGCCCCCAGCGGCGTTCCTGACCTGGCTTGTAACCGGATACTGGAGTCTGATACGAATCAGGGGGAGTCGTCATGCATCGCAGAACTTTTTTGGCCGTCACCGCGTTGTCCGCCGCAGGGCCGCTTCCCGCAGGAGCGCAGAAGCTGGGCGTCTGGACGACGCTGGGAGCACTGGAAGAAAAAGACGGGGCCGCGCCGATCGAAGGGGCCCGGTGGTATGAAGCCGAGAAGCCCGGAGACGGCATGGCCTACACGTTCAAGCCCGGGCTGCTGGAACGCGCCCGCGCCATCACCACCGACATGCTGATCGACGGCAGGGACGTGATCGCCTTCCAGATCACGCTTTCGGAAGGCGAGAAGGGCCGCCGGTTCCGGTTCATGTTCGGGGGGCTGCCGCAATGCAGCTTCCGCGTGCGGATGGATCTTTCCCTGGTCGACCAGAACCGCTGGATGGCCGACCGCGAGGGGGCGTTTCTCAAGCCGCTGTGCGGCGGCGACCGGGTGGACCTGGCGCTGGTGGACCGGCTCGCGTTCACCGTGCTGCGCAAGGCGCCGCGCCGCGCGCGCTGGTGCATGACCGAGCTGGTCTTCCTGCCGAAGATGCCGGAGAAGCTCGCCGCGCCGCTGCTGCCGAAGGGGCCGCTGATCGACGAATTCGGCCAGAGCGCGCTGCGCGAGTGGCCCGGCAAGACGCGCAGCGCCGATGAGCTGAAGCAGCGGCTGACGGTGCAGCTCCGGCTTGCGCCGGAACAAAAGTGGCCGGAAACGTTTTCCCGCTGGGGAGGCTGGAAGGCGCGCCGCCTCGGCGAGCCGACGGGCTTCTTCACCGTCCGCAAGGAAGGCGGACGGTGGTGGCTGGCCGACCCGGACGGCTACGCGTTCTGGTCCGCCGGGCCGGACTGCGTGCGCGTCGACTGCGAGGCGCGCGTCGACGGGCTGGAGACGGCGCTGAAGTGGCTGCCCGAAAAGCCCGAATACGCCGACGCGTGGATGGAAGGACGGCCGGGCCGCCCGAACGCCCGCTTCGTCAATTTCCTCGCCGCCAACTTCATCCGCGTGTTCGGCCGCGAGGGCTGGCGGGAGAAATGGGCCGCCATCGCGCTGGCCGAGCTGCGGCGCCTGCGGTTCAACACCGTGGCCAACTGGAGCGAGTGGGAGTTCGCCGCGCGCGCGTCGTTCCCCTACGTGCGGCCGCTCAATTTCCGCGGCGCCCGCAGCGGCGTCATGTACCGCGACTTCCCCGACGTTTTCCACCCGGGCTTCGAGGACGACGCGGCCGAGTACGCGAGGCAGCTGGAAAGCACCGTAAAGGACCCGGCTTTCCTCGGCTACTTCCTGATGAACGAGCCCACGTGGGGATTTTCCTCCGAGCTGCCCGCGGCCGGCATGCTCTATACGACGGACCTCTGCCACACGCGCGAGGAGCTGGCGCGATGGCTGGGCAGGAAGTACGAGACCTCCGCGGCTTTGGCCAAGGCCTGGGCGATGGAGACGACCTTCGAGCAGGTGGCGCGGGGGCGCTGGCGCAAGCCTTTGTCGAAGGAGTCCCAGGCGGACTTGCGCGAATTCAGCGTGCGAATGGTGGAACGCTACTTCAGCACGATTTCAAAAGCCTGCCGCAAGGCGGACCCGAACCACCTGAACCTCGGCATGCGCTGGGCCGGGGTGCCGCCGGAATGGGCGGTGCAGGGCATGAAGAGCTTCGACGTCTTCAGCCTGAACAATTACCGCGACAAGCTGCGGCGCGATGTCAGCGACAAGATCCACGCCATGCTCGGCATGCCCGTGCTGGTGGGCGAGTGGCACTTCGGCGCACTGGACGCGGGGCTGCCCGCATCGGGACTCGGCCACGTGAGGACGCAAGCCGACCGCGGCAGGGCCTACCGCGTTTATCTGGAAGACGCCGCCGCCAACCCCAACTGCGTGGGCGTGCACTGGTTCACGCTGTATGACCAGAGCGCGCTCGGCCGCTTCGACGGCGAGAACTACAACATCGGCTTCCTCGACATCTGCAACCGGCCGTACCCGGAGATCGGCGAGGCGGCCATCGCCTCGCACGAGCGCATGTACCAGGTCGCGGCGGGCGAGGCGGCGCCGTTCGCCGACGCTCCCGAGTACCTGCCGATCCTCAGCGTCTGAGTCCGGCGCTCAGGCGGAAAGGATCTTGACCGCCTTCTTGATGTCGCCCTGGGCGAGCTGGATCAGCGCGCCGAAGCGGCCTTCGCCGGAGATGATCGCCTGCATGGCATGGATGTCGATGCCGGCGGCGGCCAGCTTTGCCGTGGCGTCGGCAGCCGCGCCGGGGCGGTCCTCGCCGTTCCAGCAGATGAGGTTCTGCTTCGGCCCGCATTCGAGCTTCAGCTTCTTCGCCGCCTTGGCGAACAGCTTGGGGTCGGCGGGAACGAGATCGAACTGGGCCTTCTTGCCCTTCACCGGGTAGGCCCACAACCCCAGAAGGTTCACGCCCGCGTCCCGCAGGGCGGCCAGGAGCTTGGCGCCTTCCCCGGTCTTGTTGGGCACGGTCACGGAAAAGTAGGGCAGCACAGCGATGTTGTCAGCCATGGGATCCTCCTGCGCGAAATTCTCGGGACCAAGAAGATTGTATCCTGAAGCCTGAAAAAAGAGGCGGCTTCCGCAGAAAATTTCTCGCGGAAGCCGCCGGAGGCAGGTTGTCTGCGCTTCTGCCGAGGGAGATGATCAGGATGCGGGAACGCGCTTGGCCTCGAAGGGCCGGCCCTGGCCCTGGCCGCCCTCGCGGCGCACAGTGCCCTTGAGCTTGTCGCCCTCGACCTCGCCTTCATAGACGGAGGTCATCGTGCCGTTGGGCGTCTCCACCACGGTCTTGAAAGAGAACTTGCTGCCCTCGATCTTGCCTTCCTGGATTTCGATGGTGCGCGGCTCCATCTGGCCCCACTGCATGGTGATGGTTCCGGTCAGCTTGTTGCCGTCGGACTTCAGATTGAAGGTCTGGCGGATGGTCCTTTCCTCGCCGCCGCGGTTCATGGTGCGCTCGGACACCCACTTGCCGTCGATCTGGCCGGCGACGGCCAAACCGGCGGCCAGGGCAAGAACAGTCAAAATGGTGAGACAGGTCTTCATGGAGAAACTCCTTCATGGGCAATAGCGGCGCCGGGAGGTGGAAGGTTACTTGACGGAAGAGATTTTTCAGTTCGCCGACGTCAGCGTGCCGGCTCCGCTGGACCGGGACTTCACCTACGAGTTGCCGGAAACGCTGCGCCGCCGCGTGCGGCAGGGGTGCCGCGTCCTGGTTCCGTTCGGGCCCCGCAAGCTGGCCGGGGTGGTGCTCCGTGTGCACAACGAACCGCCGGCCATGGCGGCGAAGCAGGTGTTGCGGCTGCTGGACGAGGAGCCGGTCTTCGACGCGGACATGCTGGAGCTGGGCCGCTGGGTGGCCCATTATTATTGCGCGCCGCTCGGCGAGGTCTTGCGCGCCATGGCGCCCCTGGCGGCCGATGTGCGCCGCACGGTGATCTGGTCGCTGACGCAAAAGGGCATTGACGTGGCGCGCCAGCTGGGGCTGGACGGAGAGACGGGCGACCCGGCGGCGGAGATTCTCCGGGCGCTGGAGGCGCGGCCGCTCGCCGAGGCGACGCTGGAACGGAAGGTGAAGGGGGCGAAAAAGATCCTCGCTTCGCTGGAGCGCAAGGGACTGGTGGAGGCCGAACAGGCAGCGGCGCAACGGGACCCGCTGCGGGCCCCCGCCGGGAAGCTGCTGGCGGAATTCCGGCAGCGGCCGCCCGAAGGCGCGAAATTGACCCGGGCCGAGCGCGAGCTGCTGGCCTACCTGGAACTGCACCCGGGCGAGCACCGGCTGCCGGATCTCGAGGAGGCGGTGAAGGGCGCCTCCACGGCGGCCCGGGCGCTGGCGCGCAAGCAATGCATCCGCCTGCGGTACGGGCTGACGGCGGGCGACGCCTCCTGGGCGCGGCCGCGCCACGTGCTCACCGGGCCCCAGCAGCAGGCGTTCGAGGCGATTCGCGCGGCGCTGGAGGCGCGCCGCTTCCAGGCGTTCCTGCTGCACGGGGTCACCGGGTCGGGCAAGACGGAGGTCTATCTGAACGCGATCGAGGCCGCGCTGGCGATGGGCCGCGGCGCGCTGCTGCTGGTGCCGGAGATCGCGCTCACGCCCGCGGTGGCCGGACAGTTCCACGCGCGCTTCGGCGACCAGGTGGCGATCCTGCATTCGGCGTTCAACGATGCCGAGCGCGCCGAACAGTGGCGCCGGCTGCGGAGCGGGGCCGCCCGCGTGGTCGTCGGCACGCGCTCGGCCGTGTTCGCGCCGGTCAGGGATCTCGGCCTGATCATCGTCGACGAGGAGCACGACCAGAGCTACAAGCAGGAGGAAACGCCCCGCTACCACGGCCGCGACGTGGCCGTGGTGCGCGCGCAGCGGGCGCAGGCGGCGGTGGTGCTCGGCTCGGCCACGCCGTCGCTGGAAAGCCGCTACAACGCCGACCGGGGAAAGTACGCGCTGCTCGAGCTGCCCTCGCGCATCGCCGACCGGCCCATGCCTTCGGTGGAAATCATCGACATGCGCGAGGAATTTCTGGAAACCCGCCGGAGCGCGCTGTTTTCCCGGCGCCTGCTGGAGGCCATCGCGGCCAAGCTCGAGGCCGGGGAGCAGACCATTCTGCTGATGAACCGCCGCGGCTATTCCTCGGCCGTTTCCTGCCGTTCCTGCGGCGAGCGGATCCGGTGCGCCAACTGCGCCATCGGCCTCACGTTTCACCGCCGCGACAACCGGCTGCTGTGCCACTACTGCAATTACGCGCAAAGAGTGCCGAAAATCTGCCCGAATTGCGGCAGCGAATATCTGTATTTTCTCGGCTCCGGCAGCGAAAAAGTGGAAGACGAATTGCGCCGGCATTTCCCCGAAGCGCGGGTGGCGCGGCTCGACCGGGACACGGCGGCGGGCAAGAACCGCTACGAAGCGATTCTCGGCGGGTTCCGGGAAGGCGCCTTCGACATCCTCGTCGGGACGCAGATGATCGCGAAGGGGCACGACATTCCCAACGTCACGCTGGTGGGCGTCATCAATGCCGACATCGGCCTTTCCCTGCCCGACTTCCGCGCGGCCGAGCGGACCTTCCAGCTGCTGACGCAGGTGGCCGGCCGCGCCGGCCGCCACCACCTGCCCGGCCTGGTGCTGATCCAGACCAACGCGCCCGATCACTATGCGATCCGCTGCGCGGCGGCGCAGGACTATGCGAAGTTTTACGAAAAGGAGCTGGAATTCCGCCGGCTGATGCGGTACCCGCCGTTCTGCGCCATGGCGAACGTGCTGCTGCGCTCGCCAACGCAGGAGGGCGCCATGCGCTTGGCCGGCGAGGCGGCCCAGGTGCTCGGCCCCGGAGGCGAAGGCGTGAAGATCCTCGGTCCGGCCGAGGCCCCGGTGCCGCGGCTCAAGAGCGAGTACCGGTATCAGATCCTCGTCAAGGCGCTGTCGCGGGTGCGGCTGAACGAGATGCTGCACGCGCTCCGGCGCCACGCGGTGGAGCAGAAGTGGCCGGCCACGGCCCTGGTGGTGGACGTGGACCCGGTGACCCTGTTATGAAAGACGGAGCATGCATCCGTGGGAGCGCAACGCCGCCAACCTCGCCGCGGCACTTTCCTTCTACGGGCGGGTGACGCTCGAGCCGGGGCTGCGGCTGATCACGAGCTGGGTGGAGCATCCCGTGTTCAACATCGCGCTGCTCGACGGTCCGGCGCCGGACCCTCCTGGCCAGGAGGCGACGGAGCTGGATCGCCGCATTGAGCGCGCGGAGGCGCATTACCGGGCGCGCAACCGCTCGTGGTCGTTCTGGGTTTGCGAGCATCTGGTGGGGCCGCGCACGATGCGGCGCATCGCCCGCATCTTCGACGCACACGGCATGACCAGCATCGGCGAGCCGCCCGGAATGGAGGCCGACGAATTGCCGCCGCCAGGGCGCCCGCTGCCGCCCCTGGAGATCCTTCCAACCACCGAAGCCCGGGTCCGCGAGGACTTCGCCGAGATCGCCCACCAGTGCTTTTTCATCCCGCCCCAACTGGCGCGCGAAGTCTACCTGGATCCCGCGCGGTGGGGCGCGCCGATGGAGATTCTGGTGGGATACGCGGGCGGGCGCGCGGTCACGGCGGCGGCGTTTATCGAGGCGGCCGGGGCGCTGGGCATTTATTCCGTGGGCACGATGCCCGGCTACCGGGGAAGGGGCTACGCGGAAGCCATCATGCGGTACGGCGTGGACGAATTCCGCCGCCGGGGCGCGCGCGGCCCGCTGGTGTTGCAGTCGACTCCGGCCGGCATGGATCTTTACCGCCGGCTGGGTTTTCGCCGCGTGACGCGGTACTTCGTTTTCTCAAAATGAACCCGCAGCCCACGGCCGCGGCAGGCTGCGCCACCCCGAGATCCACTCCGCCACCTTCTGGATGGAAGCCGTGCCGGGAAAATCCTCGCGGCGCACGGGGGCGTGCTCGCGCAGCCGCGCAAGGAAATCCTCGAGCGCCGGGCTGGTGCGCAGCGGGCGCAGGAATTCGATGGCCTGCGAGGCGGCGATCAGCTCGATCGCCAGCACCGTCCGCGCCAGCTCGACCGCCTGCCGCAGCTTCAGCGCCGCGGTCATGCCCATGCTCACGAAGTCTTCCTTGTTGCCGCTGGTCGTGATCGAGCCGGCCGAGGCGGGCGCCGCGAGCACGCGCAACTCGGCCACCAGGGCGGCGGCGGTCACCTGCCACATCATGAGTCCCGACTCGAGGCCCGGGTGCGAAGCCAGGAACGCGGGCAGCCCCTCGTTGAGCATCGGGTTCACCATGCGGTCCGTGCGGCGCTCGCTGATGCCGGCCAGCGCGCACAGCGCAATGGCCAGCGAATCCATGGCGAGCGCCAGCGGCTGGCCGTGGAAGTTGCCGCCGGAGAGGATCTCGCCGTCGAAGACCAGCGGGTTGTCGGTGGCGGAATTCAGCTCGATGGAAAAGACGCGGCGCGCTTCGGCGGCCGCGTCGCGCACGGCGCCGTGCACCTGGGGCGCGCACCGCAGCGAATAGGCATCCTGCACGTGGCGGCAGGTACGGTGGGATTCGCGGATCTCGCTGCCCTCGATGAGCCGGGCCAGCAGGCGGGCGCTTTCCGTCTGCCCCGGATGGGGGCGCGCGGCATGGATGCGCGGGTCGAAGGCGCGCGGCGTGCCGCGCAACGCGTCGGTCGAAAGGGCGCAGGCGACATCGGCGATCTCGCACAGGTCCTCGATATCGAGCAGCGCCAGCGCACCCACGCCGAGCATCGCCTGTGTGCCGTTGACCAGCGAGATGCCTTCTTTCGGGTGCAGGCGGAGCGGCTCGACGCCCGCGGCCGCCAGCGCCTCGGCGCCGCTCATGCGGCGGCCCTGCCAGACGGCCTCGCCTTCGCCCATCAGAACCAGCGCCATATGCGCCAGCGGCGCCAGATCCCCGCTGGCGCCGACGCTGCCTCGCGAGGGCACCACCGGCGTCACGCCGTGGTTGAGCAGGGCGCAAAGGCGGCGGGCCACCAGCGGGCGGATGCCGCTGAGGCCCTTGGCGAGCACGTTGGCGCGGATCAGCATCATGGCGCGCACCGCCTCGGCCGGCAACGGCTCGCCGACGCCGCAGGCGTGCGAGCGCACGACGTTTTCCTGCAACCGGTCGAGGTCTTCGGCGGAGATGCGCTCGTCGGCAAGATAGCCGACGCCCGTGTTGACCGCGTAGACAGGCGCATCGCCCGCCGCCAGCCGTTCAACCCATTCGCGCGACTGCCGCATCCTCTTCGCGGCGTGCGGGTCCAGCTCCACCGGCTCGCCGCGCCGCGCCACCGCCTCGACCTGCTCGAGGGTGAGCGAATCCCCGTTCAGACTGACCATGGCTTCAGGCTATCCTAGCCTGCGGGATGGAAACGCAGCGGCTGCCGCTTGTGATCGTGCTCGACAACATCCGTTCGATGTACAACGTGGGGGCTTTTTTCCGCACCGCGGACGCGGCGGGGGCCGAGCGGCTGGTGTTGTGCGGCATCACGGCTCACCCGCCGCAGCCGGGCGTCGCCAAGACGGCGCTGGGCGCCGAACGCAGCGTCCCGTGGGAATACCATGTGGATACGCTGGTGGCGTTGCGGATCTACCGCGCCCGCGGATACCAGCTTGCGGCCGTGGAGACCGCCGAGCCGGCGCTCGACCTGTTCGCGTGGGAGCCGCGGTGGCCGGTCTGCGTGGTGTTCGGCAACGAGGTGGACGGGCTTTCGGAGGGGGTGTTGGCCGTGTGCGACGCGCGGGTGCGGATCCCCATGTTCGGGGCGAAGAGCTCGCTGAACGTGGCCACGGCTGGCGGCGTGGTTGCCTACGAGTTGCGGAGGAAATATGCGGCGCGCCACTAGCCGGCGCAGCGGTTCCTGTCCGCTGCCCCCGCGGATGTCCCTCAAACGGGCAAGGAGCCCGCAGAAGTGAAAGGAGGGCTCCCGTTGCGATGATGGATGAATCCAAGCCGTCAAGGAGTGCCGCCGACCCAGCCTGGGGCGTCGTTCTGCTTCCGCTTTGGGGCGTGCTTGCCGCCTGGTTTCTGTACTTCGCCTGGCCGGGGCTGTATGCGTGGTTCTCGCCGGACGATCTGATGAACCTGCACGGCGTGGCGTTTTCCCCGGCGCGGGAAATTCTTTCGGGCAAGGAGCGGCCGCTGGCCAACCTCGCGCTGAAGCTCCAGTGGGAGGCCTTCGGCTTGCACCCGCGGCCGTACCGGGTGTTCTGCTTCGGCCTGCTGCTGCTGAATCTGTGGCTCGGGCTGCGGCTGTTTCTGGCGTATTCGGAGTCGTGGAAAGCAACCCTTTTCGCGGGATTGCTGTTTTCCTATCACGCGCAATTGCAGGATTTGTACTTCAACTCCGGCACAATCTACGACCTGGTTTGCTTCACCTTTTTTTCCGGCTCGCTGCTCGCTTTTCGCCGGTGGCTTGACCGAAAGGAGGCGGGCGGCGCGACGGCGGGGATTCTCCCTGTAGTGCTGGCGGGCTGTGCCGCGGGCTCCAAGGAAATTGCCGCCAGCCTGCCAGTCCTGCTCTTTCTGGCGGCGTGGCTGTGGAAGGCGGACCGCGCCGCATGGAAGACCGCGCTGTGGGCCGCCGTAGCCTGCTGGGGAGTGCTTGCATGGACGATGTGGCGCGCCCCCGTAGCGGCGAACCCGGCCTACCGGCCGGAGTACTCGCTGGCCGTGCTCGATGCGCGATGGAAATTGCTCACGGGAGATTTGTTGTACCGGGGGCCTGCGTGGAGCTCCGCGGCGGCCTGGCTGGTGCTGGCGGCCGCCCTGCTGGCGGCGTGGATGGCGAGGCTCCGTGCGGCGTGGCTGGCAGTGGCGCTTGCCGCCATCACGCCGTTGCCGCTGCTGTTTCTCCCGCAGCGGAGTTTCTACGCGTTCTACATCCCGTACGCAGGGTGGTGCCTGCTGGCCGGACTGGCGCTGGACCGGATTGTGTCGCTTGCCGCGCCCCGCAGCCGCGCGGTCCCGTTGTTGGCAGCCGTGGCGCTGGCGGCGTTCCTGGCGCCGCAGCACCGGTGGCTTTCGGAGTGGGTCCGGACGCACTATTACGCGCCTTACGAAAGGAAGGTCGTGGCGGCGGGAAACGTCCTGCGGAGAAACCTTCCCGCCTTGCCGCGCGGGGCGGCGATCTATTTTGCGGACGACCCGCTTCCCCCGCCGGAGGAAGAGCCGCATCTGCTGGCGTTTCTCTGCCGACTGAAAGCGCGGGACCCGGAACTCTCCGTCTGGCGGGCGCGCAACCCGGGCCAAAGCGTGCCGGAGCCGGAGTGGGGCCGGTTCGCCGCCGTGTTCCGCTTGACGGAGAAGGAGCTCGTGAGAATACGTTAGGAGAATAAGGAGGCCTATGAGCGGGCTGCTGGTTCTCGCCCTGATCGCCAGCGCAGGCGGCACGGAAGCCGTGAAGGTTGGCGACGGACACATTCTCATCTGGCGCACGCATTCGCTGCAAAGCGGCGTTCACAAAGGCGTCACGCGGGGATACGTGATGGTGCACGGCACCAACCGCAACGCCGAGGATTACTTCCGATGGGCGCTGGCCTCGACCGCAGCCGCCGGCCGGCTGGCCGACACCGCCGTCGTGGCGCCGCATTTCAAGGCGCGCACAACGGCCGGCAAAGGCGACCCGGTGGAGCCAGGCGAGTGGTACTGGACCAACGAGGGGTGGAAAGCCGGGCTCCGCGCACTTAACGGCGCCGTGACTTCCTACCACGCCATGGACCGGATCCTCGAGTGCTTTAACGACGCGTCGCGGTTCCCTGATCTCAGGGAGGTGGTCGTGGCCGGGCACTCGGCCGGCGGCCAGTTCGTGCAACGGTATGCCGCGTTCAACCGGCAGGAGCCGAAGATGCGCGTGAAGGTCCGTTATGTGCCGGCCAACCCGTCGAGCTATGTCTACATGGACGAGCTGCGGCTCAGCCCGGGAGGCGCGTGCTCGCCGCAAGGCGGCTGTAGCGGCGAATTCAGGAAGTATTGGGACGCCGACAACTGCACCACTTACAATCACTACCGCTACGGGCTGGAGAAGCTGGAAGGGTATGCGGAGGGCATGGATCCAGGGGAGATTCGCAGGCAGTTCGTGGCGCGGGATGTGACCTACCTGGTCGGGGAGCTGGACACGCGCACCGACGACCCGTCGCTCGACAAGAGCTGCCCGGCGCAGGCACAGGGGCCGAACCGGCGCGAGCGCGGCACGACGTTCTGGAATTTCATGAAGCAGCGCTACCAGGCGCCGCACGGCTTCGCCATCGCCCCGGGCTGCGGCCACGCCGCAGTGTGCGTGTTCGCGGGGCCGGCAGGGGTCAAGGCCGTGTTCCGGGACTGATCAGGCGCAGCTCTCGCGCCAGGCGGCGAGCTTCTTTTCCAGCGCCGAACGCACGGTGGAAAAACCGGGGTCGTTGTAAACATTGACGCGCTCGCGCGGGTCCTTGCGGATGTCGTACAGCTCGCCGGGGCCTTGGCCCGATTCGCGCACCACCAGCTTGTAGTACTTGTCGCGGGCCATCTCCGTGTCGAGATACTGGCCGAAGACGAGGTCCGGCCACGGTTGTTTCTTCGGCAGCGGGCGTTGCATTACCAGTGGCAGGTAACTGCGGCCGCACAAAGCCGGGCCGGCAGGGGCCTCGACGCCCGCCGCCTCGCAAACCGAGGGCAGAAAGTCATACAGGCTGACCAGCTCCGGGCGGACGCCCTGCACCGGAATGCGGCCGGGCCAGGACCAGATCATCGGTACGCGCACCGCCTCCTCGTACATGTTCACGGGGGTGGAAGCGCGGCCGCCGCCCCACAGGCCGTGCTGCCCGAGAAGAATTCCTGTCACGCTGGTGAAAACGAACAGCGTGTTGTCGAAAAGGCCCAGCTCGAGCATCTTGCGGTGAAGGGCGCCGACATGGTCGTCGAGCGCCGTCGCCGCGGCGGCGGAGCGGCGCAGCGCCGGCAGCGGGTCGTCGAGGTATTCCCGGCCGCGGGCGGCGTTGGGGGCGGCGGGCTGGATGCCGAAGCTCGCGAAGCGGGCGTCCCGGTACATGTCCAGATAGCGCTGCGGCAGGCCGGCCGGCGCCGGCGCGGCGCCGGGGTGGGACACGGCGAGGAAAAAGGGCTTCTCTTTTTGCTGCCGGGAAAGGAAATCCAGAGCGTATTTTGTCAGTATTTCCGTAATAAAACCGTTTTCGGACACGGCCGAACCGTTCACCGAGAATTGCAGGTTTTCCGACGGATTCCCTTCCAGCACGGCGGCATATTCGAATCCGTGGCCCGGATTTCTGCCGCTCCCCAGGCCCCACCGGCCGACAAGACCACAGCGGTAGCCCGCCGCGGCGAGCAGGTCGCTGATCATGGCCGCGTTGCCGAGCGCGGGCGGCGCCTGCGCCACTCCCTCCGGGGCGTCCTCGAGGCCGTGGCGGCGGGGCGTTCGGCCGGTGAACAGCGTGGCCCGGCTCGGCGCTTCGGCGGGCGTGCAGGCGAAACAATGGGCCATGCGCGTGCCCGCATCGGCCAGCCGCCCGATGTTCGGCGTGCGGATTTCCTGGTTGCCGTAGCAGCCGGCCATCCACGCGCCGAAGTCCGCGGCGAGAACGAGGACGATGTTGGGCCGCCGGGGCGCCGCCGCGCGCCTCTGGAGGAGAAAAGGAGCTGCGACGGATTGCATCAGCCCGCGTCGAGTCAGGTTCATTTCACCTTGCTCCATAAGAATCCGGGGTCGCTAGAGGACATCGGCGAAGCCGCGTTTCAGGTGGCGGAAAAAGATGCCGCCGGCGAAAAATGTCGCGCCCGCCACGGCGGCCAGCAACACAAGGTCGGAGACCGGCGGCAGCTCGTAAGTCATCAGCCGCTGCCGGTAGCCTTTGACCACCAGCGCCAGCGGGTTGTACTTCACCAGAAAGCGCGCCGCCGGCGGGAAGTAGGACTCGTCAATGAATATCGGTGTCACCCAGAACCAGCCTGTGAGGACGACGACGACGATCTGGGCGGTGTCCCGCAGGAAGACCTGGAGGCTGGCCGCCAGCCATCCCACTCCGATGGCGAACAGCCCGAGCAGCGCCGTGTAGACCGGCAGCAGCAGGATGAGGACGCTGAAGTGGCCCGTCATCCACCGCACCATGACCACGGCCACGGCCACCGCAATCAGGTGGCTGGCCAGCGACGACAGGAACAGCGTCACCGGGATGATTTCGGCCGGAAAGACGGTTTTCGTGATCAGGCTCGCCTGTTCCACCAGCGAGTTGGCCGAGCGCTGCACGGTTTCCTGAAACAGCAGCCAGGGCAGGTAGCCGCAGAAGAGGAACAGCGTGTAGCTGTCGCCGGCGCCGGGTGGCGGCGGCACTTTCAGGCAGTACTGGAAGACGAACACCCAGCTCAGCAGCAGCACAAGCGGGTGGATGAGCGTCCACAGCCAGCCCGCGGCGCTGCCGACAAATCGCTGCGCGAAGTCGCGGCGCACCATCTGGTAGATAAGCGAGCGCCGCTCGCGCAGCACGCGGAGAAACATCATGCCGGGCAGCCGCACAGGCATCCGGGTCGCGCTAGCAGTGGCCAACCCACGATTTTAGCAGGCGCCGCCGCCGCGCCCCGCGCCGATGATATAGTGCAAGTATGCCGGAAGGGTATCTGCCGATCTTCATTTTTCTGGTCTGCGCCATCCTCTTCCCGCTGGTGCTGCTGGCCATCTTCCGCTACCTGCGCCCGGCGCTGCCCATCCCGGTGAAGCTGGAGGCCTACGAGTGCGGCATCCGCGCCGCATCGAACGCCCGCGGCCGCTACACGGTGCGCTTTTACATCATCGCCATCCTTTTCGTCGTCTTCGACGTGGAGACCATTTTCCTGTTCCCGTGGGCGGTCCGCTTCCGGCAGCTCGGCTGGTTCGGCGTCGCCGAGGTGGCGGTATTCCTCGCCATCCTGATCGCCGGCTACATCTGGGCCTACAAGAAGGGCGCGCTCGAGTGGGTGTGACGAGCGGCGCGCCGCTGCCGGCCTGTCTCCGATGACCGAGCGCCTCTATTACCACGACAGTTTTCTCGACTCGTTCACCGCAACCGTCGTCGACGCGGATCCCTCCCGCACGCGGATCGTTCTCGACCGGACGGCGTTTTACCCGACCTCCGGCGGCCAGCCGCACGACACCGGCACGCTGAACGGCGTGGCGGTGGTCAACGTGGAGGACGAGGAGTCCCGCATCGTGCATCATCTGGCGGCCCCGCTGCCGGAAGGCAGCGCCGTGCGCGGCGTGATCGACTGGCCGCGGCGCTTCGAGCACATGCAGCAGCACACCGGCCAGCATCTGCTCTCCGCCGTGTTCGAGCAGCTGTTCGGCTACCGCACGGCGAGTTTTCACCTGGGCTCGGCGGCAAGCACCATTGACCTGGAAACGGCCGCGATTGCCCCTGCCGAACTGGCTGCGGCCGAACGCCGCGCCAACGAGCTGGTCTGGCAGGACCTTCCTGTGCGGGTCTCGTTCGAGGACTCGCGCGTTGCCGAAGGGCTGCGCAAGGAAGCCGCGCGCGAGGGGCTGCTGCGGATTATCACGATCGAGGGCGTGGACCGCTCGGCCTGCGGCGGGACGCATGTGCGATCGACCGGCCAGATCGGCGCCGTTCTGGTGCGGAAGACGGAGAAGATCCGCGGAATGACTCGCGTGGAGTTTCTCTGCGGGAGCCGCGCCATCGCCCGCGCCCGCGCCGACTACGAGGCGCTGGACCGCGCCGCGCGGCTGTTCAGCGCGGCGCTCGACGACGTGCCCGAGGCGGCGGCGGCGCTGCTGGAACAGGCGAAGCAGGCGGAAAAGGCGCGCCGCAAGCTGGCGCTCGAACTGGCCGCGCTGCGCGGCAAGGCCCTCTACGAGGCCTGCGCGCCGGACGCCGCCGGGCGGAAGTTGCACGTGGAGCGCATCCCCGAGGGACCTCTCGACGAAGAGACGCGGGCGCTGGCGCAGAGCTTCTGCGCCGCCGGAGACGGGCTGTTCCTCGCGGTCAGCGCGCAGCCGGCCAGCGTGCTGTTCGCTGCCGGGAAAGACACGGGCATCGCGGCCGGAGCCAGGCTGAAGGCGGTTCTGGAAAAATACGGCGGCCGCGGCGGCGGAGCGCCGCAAATGGCGCAGGGCAGCCTGCCGTCGGCGGAATTCCTGGACGCGGTGATCGCCGAGCTGATTCAGCGGTAGAGCGGCGCCAGCGACAGCAGGCCCAGCCCCGCGGCATACAGCAGCAGCATGACCCAGATGCGCGCCTGCACGCCGCGCCCCGCGCCGGCAAATTCTTTCCAGAGCAGCAGCCCCCACAGGGTGCTTACCAGCGTGGCGCCCTGCCCGATGGCGTAGCTCACCGCCGGCCCCACGTTCACCGACTTCGGGGCGCTGGCGGCGACGAAATTGCTGATGGTGCCCACCGCCCAGATGACGCCCCCGAGCACGCCCAGCGCGTGCTGGCGGCCGGTGCCGGCGAGGTAGTCGCGGAAGGAGACCGGCTCGCCCTCCACCGGCAGGTTCATGAAGAAAAGGTTGAACACGGGCGTCGTCACCAGCACGCCGAGCGCGAAGCAGAAAGCAGCGGCGTACGGGCCGAGGCCGAGATCGCCTTCCTTGCTCATTTCCACCAGCGGATAGAACAGGCCCATCAGCAGGCCCGCCGCCAGGCTCAGCCCGATGCCCTTCCATGGGGAGGCCTTCTTCGGCTGCGGCTTCCGGCCTCGCGGCGGGGCGGCCTCCTGCGGGGCCGCCTGCGCGCGCTGCCGCGCCAGGGCCGCATAGGCCAGCGACGTCATGATGATGGCCAGCAGGACCAGCGCCACGCCGCTGAAGACAAGGGCCGGGTGGCCCGCCGGGCGGATGATGTAGTTCAGCACGGCGCCTTCGACCAGCGCCAGCCCGATGCCCACGGGGAAGGCCACCGAAAGCCCGGCGACGGAAATCGCGGCCACCAGCAGCAGATTGGCCAGGTTGAAGACGGCGCCGCCCGCCATTGCGAGCGCGATCTGCCGCTTGCCGGTCACCGCAAGATTGTCGAGGAAGGGGAACAGCACGCGGTCCGATCCCGGAACGATGACCTCCACGCTGCCGAAGGTGAACGCGGCCAGGGCGGCGCACAACATGACGCCGATCACGTAGTCGAAGTAGTACAGCTCGAAGCGCCACTTGCCGGCCATCTTCATCGTGTTGGCCCACGAGCCCCAGCACAGCATGGAGAGGATCATCAGCAGCAGCGCCGCCGCATACGTCACGGGAATCATGCAGGGGACCTCCGTTTCCGCCGGTTACCATTGCGGCGGAACTCTGTAATATTATCAGCAGACGTAACAGGGAGGCACCGATGAAGTTCACGCTGCTCGCCGCCGCCGTGCTGATCGCTGCGCCGCTCGGGGCGCAACGCGCCCGCTTCGAAATCAACGCCCAGACTCCGGAGGGCCTGCTGCTCCAGATGGCAGGCTCGGAATCCGACGAAGCGCGAAAGATCGAGCTCTACCAGGAATTCCTGCAAAAGTACCCGAATCACGAGGGCAAGGTCTACGCGCTGAACCAGGTCCAGCCGCTGTGGCTGAAGACGAAGGCGTT
>Ga0068707_1001221_pt1 | contig 17743 bp, 15 predicted proteins | sample YNPNPMetaG_FD_66600 | JGI IMG/M metagenome (GOLD analysis project Ga0068707, IMG submission 66600) | Anoxygenic and chlorotrophic microbial mat microbial communities from Yellowstone National Park, USA - YNP NP MetaG | ecosystem: Environmental > Aquatic > Thermal springs > Hot (42-90C) >...
GAATACGGCATAGTCTACTATCACAGTTGTAACGGGACAGTCGAACAGTGTGGCGGGCATCCTTATGACTACGACAATCAGACCGTCGTCACCAATTTCATGCTCAACACGTTTGACTATTTCATGAACACTAAAGATTGCTCGTTGGGTTATGCGGCGGACGAGTGTCGCCTGGTCCAACGCTGGGCCTGGTACAGTCTCGATGATACCCAGGGCTATTACAACGCTTATAGCGCGCTGTTTAACATGACGACTAAACAAAAAACAGCTCTGGGGCAGGCGTTTGAGAATTACGCCAAACAGCACCTTGATCCTTAAAATTTGCCTTTGAACTCTGACAATGAGCAAGAGGCAGGTAAAGAAGAGTAGATCCCTGCTCTTCTTGTAACTGCTCAGCCACGCAGTGTCTGGCACTGAAGCGGGGCGGCATAGGGATGCCACCCTACGGCGCTCGGGGCAGAAAGCGACGCGGTTTCAACCGCCGCCTGAACAGTTACTTCTTTACTGGTTCAGGGTGAAGGAGGGGGGCGATGGGCAGGAGAAAGATTTACCTTATAGGGTTACTGATCTGGGCAATGAGCTGGCTGTTGATTCAGGCTCTGCCGGCTCAGGCTGGCACCTCTGCGAATATCACTGCAGCGACTACGACGCCGGAATGGCTGGAACCGCGCGGTCTCAGCATTCTAGACCTGGTAGGCTTTGTTCCAGAGTCCTATCTCCAGGGGGCGATTATTTATGACCGCCCTGGTTACGGCATTTTGCGTTACCAGTCCGGCAAACGGGTAGGGAACACGGTGGTTTTGACCGCTACGGCTTACACGCGCTACGATCGCAGTTGGGATGGGGCTCTGTTTGGCTGTTTGGGCGAGCCCGCCCGTATGGACCAATGGCCTACGGTCGTTCCTGAAACCAGATTACGTATCTACACGGCTAATGGAACGGATATCACCCACAAAACCGTTCCGCATTTCTATGTGCCTGCGGGATTAATTCAGCCGGTACGTGGACCGGATGATTACTCTGAACCCAACTATCCCTTCCGTTACTCGCGGGCAGGGGAGGGTAAGCCTCTATCGCGGGACGCGCAAGGGAATCTGATTGTCCCGGCCAACATGGGGTGTGAACTGATGATCCCTGATGGGAATCAGGGCGGTGTTCACGAATACAAAACTCTGACGCTGGTTTTTACGGCGGTAGTTACCTCCCATGTGAATATTCAGGTCATGGGGAGCGAGGATTTTACCTTCAAAAGCTATATTGGACCGGGGTTTTACGGGAAATTTGAACCCCTGGCCAATCAAATGCGTTCTAACTTCCTGGGGCGTCATGATAAGTTTATCATGAATAAACCGCCTGAGGCCAACTACGTGTTGCTTAATTTTCCCCCGACTCCCGTAGACATGTACTCTAACCTGGGAGATTCAAGCAACACGGATAACGTCGCTTATCCAAGTGGAGGCACTTACCGCCTGACCTTTTGGGAGAACGACCAGGAATATTTGTCGGTAGATTTTGTGGCTTCGATGGCTTTCCCGCTTTTGGGAGCGTGGATTGACTCAGATCAGGCTGGTAACGTCACCTATCTTCCTTACAAACGTGAGTCGGTTGCAGCAGCTGCGCCGGAGTATATGGTCCCGTCAGGGATTCCTTACGATCCCTGCATGTTAAAGGGCACCTGTAGTACGACGCTTCTCAATCAAATTTATGACACAAACATGACCATGAAGATCATTTACCTCAAGGTGACCCGGACTGACTGTAATCTGCAGCGGATTCCCCTGCGCATGGTGGGAAAGGCCTGGGTACCCGGGATGACGGCGATGCGCACCGCACCTTTGATGGCGGCTACTCGTGCTTCAGGCTCTGCTTCACCCTTGATCCAGGCTTCAATCTACAGCACGTCGGCCCTCACCCGCCAGACCTATCTCCCGCTGGTGCTGAACAGGCTCTGCGTTTCGCCGCCGCCGGATGACCCGGAAGGCTGTCCCTGTGGCTGGTTTGACGAGTTGGGGCGCATGTTGGCTTTTATTCCCTAAGGCGAAAGGATGCGCATGACCGATCTCCCTCTTCCCCGTTCCTGGCGGTTTTTAGTGGAGGCACTCTGGTTTCAACGCTGGCCTACCGACCCGCAAGGGTGGAACACGGTGACACAGACAGCAAAGGCCCAGGGCCTGCTGGACGCCCTGGCCTTTGCTGTGTATACCTTTAAGCCAGACCTCCCGCCGGGAGTGGCGCAAACCTTACGTGAAGCACGCTACAACGCTGAGGCCCGCTATGCCCGCACGCAGGCCATTATCCAGGACCTCGGTCGGCTGCTGCGTGAGGCCGGTCTGCAAGCGGTCCTCTTTAAAGGCCTGGTTCTGGCTCAAGCGTACCCCTATCCCCCTGCGCGCTTCTTTTCGGATATAGATATTTTGCTGCCTGGGCGGGAGGCACAGGAGCGTTACGTGGCAGCGCTTAAGGCCCATGGGTACCGAGAAGAGCCGGAAGCGCATGAGGGCGAATCAGCTCAGCATTATCCCAAACTCTTTCCCCCGCAAACCGGTCTGGCCGTGGAAGTGCACCGCATATTGGGTCGTGAGGGAGGGTTTGAACGGCCTGAACGCACTGCGGAATTCTGGCAGGCGGCCCGTCCCTGTCCGGCTTTTCCTGATTTTCTGGAACTGGACTCGATAGATCACTACCTCTTCCTGCTTTATCATGCGCTGCAGGCCCATCTGCTCGAGCTTGGGGTGCGTACTTTTTATGACTTTCATCGTTACACCCTCGCTTGGGACGAGGCTACCTGGCAGCGAGTGTTCGAGCGGGCTACTGCCCTGGACCTGGTGCCCACTTTGCGCCTGGGCTTGGCGCTCCAGAGCTGGATCGAAGGCCGACCCTGGGGAGCTTATCCCTGGGGAGCGTGGCTTGCCCCACCCCCCCAGGCGGTGCTTGAGGCGGCGCAGCGGGCTATGCTGATTGAGCCAGAGACGGAATTGCACCGGCCCTGGCGCGCGAAAATCAAGCCCGGATGGCGGGGCTGGCTTGCTTATCTGCGCCTTACGATTACAATGGACGGCATCCTGCCCTGGTACCGTTGGCCGGGGCGGATTGGAAACCTTGCTCAACGGACCTTGCGTTCACTCTGGCATGCGGCCCGGCACGGCGATCAGGCTTTAGCCGATCGCCGTCGGCTCCTGGCCTGGTTGCGGGAAAAAAATGGCTAAAACCTACTGGTTTTATCGTGGCATCATAGCGCTGGTTGGGTTTGTGATCGGGGTGGCCCTGGTTCGTTTCCTGACCCCAACGGCTATTTCGCTCGAATGGGAAACGGCGAGCGAGGTCGGGACGTTGGGCTTTTACGTCTATCGCGCTGAAAGCCCCGATGGCCCCTTCACCCTGGTCAACACCGAGCCTGTCCCGGTCCAGGGAGACGCTCTCACTGGTTCCCGTTACACTTATCTGGATAAAACGACCCGCTGGGGCCATCGCTATTACTATCAACTGGAAAGTCTGGAACAGGATGGCGGCAGGCAGCGCTACCCCGACCTGGTGGAAGCGCAGGCCGGATTGGCCTGGCCCTGGTTGATGCTGGGGGGAGTGGCCACCGCTCTGGTAGCTGTTTTGCTCATTCCCGCCCAATCCCCTTCCAAGGAGACCGCATGAATTTTGTGTTGCAGATAGCCCACCTGGCCATGGCTATAGAAGGCCCGGAGCCTTGGGTGGCGCCTTTAGCTGAGGTGTGGAAGGAGTGGCGCGGGGCCGACGCTTCGTTTCAGCTCACCCTGATCGCCGATGCTGAACCGCCAGTTACGCCGAGGCCTTTATTTCAGGTTCCTTTTACTTTTACCGCTGGGGTTTGTCGGCAGGAAGCGCCCGGATTTGTAGGCTCGATTGATCCGGTAAACCGGCAGGGTGTCTTGCGTGCCCACCCTCAGGCTGGCGCGGAGGATGCGGCCTATTTCGTACGGGCGGCCTGCGCCTTGACGGCGTTACAGGAGGGCGCTTTGTTGTTTCATGCTACGGCGGTTGTTCACCGTGAAGAGGCCTATGCTTTTTTTGGCCTTTCGGGCAGCGGCAAGACTACCGTCGCCCGTCTCTCGCGACCGCGTCCTGTGCTTAACGATGATCTGGTGCTCTTGTACCAGCAGGAGGGACGCTGGCGGGTGCACGCGACGCCTTTTGGCTTGCGGCGCCACCCGGAAGTGATGTCCGCGCCTTTGCGGGCCTTTCTGCGTTTGCGCCAGGCCCTGGAGGATCGCCTTGCCCCCCTCTCTTCGACCCTGGCCCGTGTTGAACTGCTGGCTAACTCGCCAGTGGTCAACGCCGATCCTCTGCGTTTGCCCCAGCTTATGGCATTGTGGGACCGTATCTTAACGGAAGTGCCGGCTTACGCCCTGTACTTCCGTAAATCCCCGGACTTTTGGGAGGTTATGGATGCTCACTTTGGATGATCGGATGATGCCCGCACCCGGTGTTGTGACCCGCGAAAATGATGGCGAGCTGATCGTGGTGATTCCCCAACGCGGGCGTTTTATCGTGTTGAATGGTACCGGCGCTAATATTTTTAAGCTCCTGGATGGACGAATGACCCTGGCTCAGGTAGCCAGACATCTAGCGGAAACGTACAACGTCCCTCTCGAACGCACGCAGCAGGATGTGTTGAATTTTGCCACAAACCTGTACCAGCGAGGCGCTTTGCAGATGGTGCCCCTCGCTGCCTGATGCAAGGCGCCCCTTTCCTGGCCTTTCTATGAAGCGCCAGAGTGAAACTCCTGATGAAGTGGCTTTACTCAAGCGTATTGCCCGCGGCGATACGCAGGCTTTTGATGTCTTTTATCAGCGCTACAATGGTTTGATTTACACTTATATCTTCCGTCTGGTCCACGATGAGCTGGCTGCGGAAGATTTGCTGCAGGAGACCTTTCTGGCCATCTGGCAGGGTGCGCATCGTTTTAGTGGGCGCTCTCAGGTGAAGACTTGGGTGCTGAGCATTGCTCATCATCACGTCGTGACCTGGTATCGGACGAATCACACTCACAATGGTAATGCACATTATTCCGACCCGGAAACTCTCGATCGGTTCGCCGATGGCCTGGACGGGGTACAGGTCCAAAGGGACGACCTGCCGACGGAAGAGATTCAGCAGGCCCTGGACCAGCTTTCTCCCGATCACCGCGCCGTCCTGGAGCTGGCGTTTTATTATGATTGCTCCTACGCTGAAATCGCCGCGATTGTCGGCTGTCCCGTAGGTACGGTCAAGAGTCGCCTGAACGCAGCGCGGCGCCAGCTTCAGGTTCTGTTGGCTCACCTGCGGCCCACCACCAACGGAGGTGCTTCGTGAGTTCTCCGCATAATATCCCCCCCGTGGATACTGAATGGGAGCCTGTGCGGGATTGGGTCCAGCATCAGCCCCCCCACACGCCGCCTGAAACTGTGCGGGTGGAGCTTATGCAGAGGGTTAAAGCGCTGCGTCCGGCTCTGTTTTCTCCTCCCCTGGCTTTAAAGATTTGGGGGACTTTCCTGGCGCTCTGGATTTTCGGCCTGCTGGCCTGGCTGTGGACGCCCGGTCCCAGCTTGAGCTGGACCTGTGAACCGCCCTGCGGCGTGGGCTTTGTGATCTATCGCCAGGTTGGCGCGGATTTCCTGCCGATAGGCTACGTTCCGGTAGACCCCGACAAGGGTGGCGGCTCTTACACGTTTGTGGATGCTTATTACTTACCCCGCCAAGCCACGCTGACTTACCTCGTTGCCGTGCAGGAGCTGAATGGCGTTGAAGCCGATCGGGTGATAGCGACCTTGCCGGCCTGGCCGGTCTGGCTGGAATATGGGGCGCGGATTCTTTTCAGCTTGAGTGGCGCCGCCTTTGTGGTCAACTGGCTGCACTGGCGCTCACTTCACCACGTTGTCAAACCGCGTTAGCTTCGCTGCAGCAAAGGGCGCTGCCTCCGGCTGCCTGGCATGGATGTCGACCAGACGGAGGCGTGAACCCTATTTGACAGCCCCCTGCTTTCCATTACAATGCGCACAGGATTTTTCCGGAATGAGAGGTGTCTTATGCCCAAAAAGATGAGTAGTGCAGAGATTCGTCAGACTTTTCTGGATTATTTTGCCCAGCACGGCCATACCATTGTGCCGAGCGCCAGCCTTGTCCCGCAGAATGATCCCACCCTGCTGTTTACCAACGCGGGCATGAATCAGTTCAAGGACGTTTTTCTGGGGACAGGCACCCGTCCTTATACCCGCGCCGCGGACACGCAAAAATGTATGCGCGTGGCCGGCAAGCATAACGACCTGGAGGATGTGGGACGCGATGGGACCCATCACACCCTGTTTGAAATGCTGGGAAACTGGTCCTTCGGCGACTATTATAAGAAAGAGGCCATCGGCTGGGCCTGGGACCTGCTGACCCGCGTCTACGGCATTGAGAGCTCTCGCCTGTGGGTCACCGTCTTCAATGACGACAAAGGCAACCTGGGGTACGATGAGGAGGCCGCCGGTTACTGGCGTAGCGAAACCAGCATTGACCCCACCCATATCTTGAGTTTTGGGCGCAAGGAAAATTTCTGGGAAATGGGCGAAACTGGCCCCTGCGGTCCTTGTTCGGAGATCCATTACGATCGCGGCCCGGAAGCCTGCAATAAGCGCGATGTACCCGGCCATGTCTGCCGCGTCAACGGGGATTGCACCCGCTTTACCGAAATATGGAACCTGGTTTTCATTCAGTACAATAACAAGGGAAATGGCGAGCTGGAGCCGCTGCCGGCCAGACATGTGGATACCGGCATGGGCCTGGAGCGCCTGACCGCTATTTTGCAGGGCGTCGAATCCAACTATCACACCGATCTCTTCTGGCCCATCATCGAGCGCACGCAGGCTATGGCCGGGCAGACCGATGCTCAGCGGGAGGCGAACTTCACCGCTTACCGCGTGATTGCCGATCACATTCGTGCCTGCACCTTCCTGGTCGGGGACGGGGTGCTGCCGGCCAACGAGGGCCGGGGCTACGTTCTGCGCATGATCCTGCGCCGGGCTGTGCGCTTCGGGCGCAAACTGGGCTTCCAGCGTCCCTTCATGGCCGACCTGGCCGAGGTGGTGATCGCCAACATGGGCCATCAGTTCCCTGAACTCCCCCAACGGGCGGAATTCATCAAGGCCACCCTGCGGTCGGAGGAGGAACGCTTCTTGCGCACCCTGGATCAGGGCCTGGCTTATTTGGATGAGCTGATGGCTAACCTGCGGGCGACCGGTCAGGAGCAAATCCCTGGGCGTGAGGCCTTCTTCCTGCATGACACGCTGGGGGTGCCTTTTGAAGTGACGAAGGACATCGCCGAAGAGCAGGGCTTCCGGGTGGATGCGGCCGGCTATCAGGCCGCGCGTGAGGAGCAGCGCGCCCGCGCGCGCGCCGCGGGGGAATTCAAGCTCACCACCGATGAGCACGCGCGCCTCTACCCGCAACTCCACGAACAATTCGCCACGCGCCTGCCGGTCCGGCATGACCCTTACGCTGGTCAGGAGGAGCTACCTGCAGAAGTGCTGGCCCTCATCCAGGGGGATGACCTGGTAAGCCTAGCTTCCACCGGCGCTCAGGTTGAGGTGCTCCTGGATGCCACTAACTTTTACGTCGAATCCGGCGGTCAGGTCAGCGATACAGGGTGGATCATCGGTCCCGATTGGGAAATCGCCATCACCGATACCCGCCGGCCCATTGAAGGCCTCATCCTGCACATCGGCACGGTGACGCGCGGCACACCGCAAGTGGGGGACCGGGCGACCGCCCGCGTGGATATGGTGCGGCGTCGGGATATTATGCGCAATCATACCGCCACGCACCTCCTGCACCGGGCTTTGCGGGAAACTCTGGGCACGCACGTGGCCCAGGCCGGTTCCCTGGTCGCTCCCGATCGCCTGCGTTTCGACTATAACTACGAAAAGCCCCTGACGCCCGAACAGCGCGCCACCATTGAACGCCTGGTGAACGACGCCATCCTGGCTAACTATCCCGTGCAATCCCGGCAGGAGGCCTATCGGGATGCGCTGCAGCAGGGCGTGATTGCCCTCTTCTCCGAAAAGTACGGCGACGTGGTGCGCGTCATCCGGGTGGGCGATCCGGAGCGTCCCTTCAGTCAGGAGCTGTGTGGCGGGACGCACGTCACGCGGACCGGCGACATTGGTGCTTTCATCATCCTCAGCGAAGCGGGCATCGGCTCTGGCGTGCGCCGGATCGAAGCCGTGACCGGGCGCGGGGCTATCGCCCTGGCGCAGGAGTGGCGCAGCCGTCAGGAAGCGCTCGCCGCTCAACTGGGATGCCCCATCACCGAACTGCCGGAGCGTGTGGAGCGTCTGCAGCAGGAGCTGAAGGCGGCTCACAAGGAGATTGAAGCGCTCAACCGCAAGCTGGCCCGCAGCGCCTTCGAGGCCTTGCTGACGCGCACCCAGGACATCGCCGGCGTGCCCGTTCTGGTCGCGCGCGTTCAGGCCACGGAGGTGGAGACGCTGCGCGAAATGACCGACTGGTTCCGTGACAAAGTCGCGGGCGTGATTGTGCTGGCCACGGTCATCGAAGGTAAGCCGCTCTTCGTCGCCGCTATTCACAAGACGCTGACGGGACGCGGCCTGCACGCCGGTAACCTGGTCAGGCAGCTTGCGCAACGGGTAGGCGGCAGTGGCGGCGGTCGCCCCGATCTGGCGCAGGCCGGCGGTCGGGATGCTGAGCGTCTGGACGCGGCCCTGGCGGAGGTCCCCGATCTCATCCGCGCGATGATGGGGAGCTAAGCACCTTGAAGCGTCACACTACAAGCGCCCGGTTTACAGGCCGGGCGCTTGGGTTGGGAGCTGGGGGTTATGTGTAGCGCACGCGCGTGAAATCCTTGTGCGCCCCCTGACGTTCTTCCCAGGGGCGGGTAGCATCCAATCCCATCTTGGACGTGCGCGTCTTCTGGCCCGGCTCCTGCCAGCCTGAAGGGTCTAGGCTTGAACCGGGCTGATCGTACAGCACCACCAGCCCGCGATGGGCCTGGAAGCGCGTGGCAATCGCCCATTCCACTTCCGCCGGGTCATAAAGATTCACATCCTCATCTACCACCACCACGTGCTTGAGCGAGCTGTGGCCGCGGAAGGCCGCCTCGATGGCGCGCAACCCATCGTCTGGCCCTTGCTTGGCGATCTGCACCACGGCATGGAGCCACGAGCAGCCGCCGGGCGTGATGTAGACGCCAGTGCAGCGCGTCACCTTGTTCACTTCAGCGAAAATGGTCGGCTCGCGGGGCATCCCCATCAGCGCCTTGTGCTCCAACCCGGCGGGCAACAACGCATGGAATAGCGGGTCACGGCGGTGCGTGATGGCGGTCACGCGGAAAATCGGCTGGCGGCGCACATAATCCATGGTCGCGGTCAGGTCCGGGAAGGGGCCTTCGTCGGCCAGCTCGTGCGTGAGCACCCCTTCAATCACCACCTCAGCCTCCGCCGGCACCTCCAGCGGCTGCGAAACGCAACGTACCAGGGGCATCGGGGCAAAGGCCTGGGCCACGCCCAGCTCGTCCACCCCAGGCGGCGGAGCCATGGCCGCGGCCAGCAGCCCATGCAGCGGCAGGCCCAGCGCGACCGCCATGGGCAGTCCCTCAGGTGACTTGCGCCAGGCGGTGTGCGTGCCCCGATGTTCCACCACCCGCGCCACGAAATGTTGCCGGTCCAGGCGCATCAGGCGGTGATACGAGGCGTTGCGCCCCAGCTCCGGATCGCGCACAATCGCCACCCCGGCGGTGATGTACGGCCCGCCATCCTGCGGATGGTAGCGCGGTAGCGGTAGCGCGTCCACATCGGGTGGATCGAGGATCACCTCCTGACAGGGCGCTGTTTCCACCAGAGGCGGTTCCTGCGGGCTGGCCAGGGCTTTCGCCATGCGCGTCACCAGCTCCGGCACGGTGCAGTTTAAGGCGCGGGCGAAAAAGGCCCGCTGTGAGGCGATCCCGCTCACGTAACCCCAGCCGGGGTAGCCGGCGACCGTTTCGTATAGTAGCGCCTGTCCATCGCGCGCCGCCAGCTCACGCGCCAGCGCCAGGTGGGGCGCGATGGGACCTCGGATACGCTGCACCAGACCATCAGCCTCCAGCGCCTGTAAAAAGCTGCGCAGGTCCATGGCTACCGCTCCCGCTTCACGGTCAGGCGGAACCCTTCCATCCCGACCACGACAATGGGGGTGTCGCGTTCCAGGGGCGGATCGAGAGCGAGCGCGTCCCACCATTCCCCTTTCACCAGGATCTTGCCTTCGGGAGTGAGCGGGACCTTGACCACGCCACGGGCGCCTATCAGCCCTTCCGCACCGGTCACTGGCTTGTGCTTCATCACCTGCAGCGCTTTGATGACGATGAACAGGAACAGCCCGCCCATCAGCATCGCCAGGCCGATCACCAGGGGGACGGAAACCCGACCAAAAGGCGAGCCGGCGGGGGTATTGAACAGGATCAAGATGCCGGCTACCATCGAAGTGATGCCGGCGGCGGATAGAGCGCCATGGGTCATAGCGTGCACCTCCATAGCAAACAGGACTATAGCGATCAGGATGAAAGCGAACCCCAACCAGTTGACCGGCAGAATGCCCAGGCCGTAAGCGGCCAGCGCCAGGCATACCACCCCGGTAAACCCGGCGAACCAGCCACCTGGACTGGAAAGCTCGATCAGAATCGCCTGAATGCCGATGACCATCAGCACGGCCAGTACATTGGGGTCCGTGAGGAATTGCAGCAAGCGTTCGATCAGGTTCATGGGAACCTCCTCGACCTGAACCTGCGTCAGATGCAGGGTCACCTGATTGCCCCCTACGTCCAGGCTATGCCCATCGAGCTTTTTGAGCAGATCGTTCAAGTCTGTAGCCAGGACATCAATCAGCCCCAGCTCCAGGGCCTTCTGTTCGTTAGCCGTCATGGACTCGCGGACTGCCTGGGTGGCCCAATCCACGGCCTGCTGACCGCGTCGGCGGGTCACGTTTTCCATTTTGCCGACCAGGGCATTCACCAGCTTGGTGTTAATCGTCTCAGGCAAATCCTGCCCGGCGCTATCCACGGGATGGGCCGCGCCGATGAGCGTGTTGGGCGCCATGGCGGCGCCATGCGCGCCGAGCGTGATGAAGGTCCCCGCCGAAAGCGCCTGTCCGCCGCGCGGACTGACGTACACGACGACGGGCACAGTGGCATTCTCGAAACGCTCCATGATTTTGAGCGTCGTGTTCACATCCCCACCGGGGGTGTTGAGCATGATGATCACCAGTTCGGCGGACCGGCGTTCGGCCAGACTGATGCCGCGATCCAGATAGCTCCCGACCGCCGGGGTGATAGCCCCATCTATCTGGAGCACGAGGACCTGGCGCAGCCCGGCCTGGGCCTGAATAAGCTGAGGCCAGGCCAGCCCGATGAGGAGCAACCAAAGCCAGAATCTATGTAGCCGCTTCTTCATAAGCACCTCCTTGCGTGCCGGGAAGCTCCGGCACAGGCCTGATTAATCATAGCATAATTGGGGCGGGAATACAATGCCGCGCGGGGAAGGCCCTGGCGCTCTTTTCCCGTTTCGGGGCGTGACCATGGACATGCGCGGTGGATTGCCAGAGAGTAGAGAGACTTTGCATGGCAACATCTCTCTGTTGCGCCTTTGCAAAAAATCCCTATAATGGGAGTAGCCTGTTCAGGAGGTTGGGCAGTAGACCATGAAAGCCAATTTTTCCTCGGAGTCGGCTGGGGCCGATGCTATGTCCATGGATGCTCTTTTAGAGCAATATTTCAAGACCCCTTCTCTCCATCATGGGGATATTGTATCGGGTATCATTGTCTCGGTTTCGCCGCAGGCCATCTTGATTGATGTGGGCGATAAACATGACGCTCTGGTGATTCCTAAAGACCTGGAAGTGCTGACCCCCGAACAGTGGGCCGCTTTGCGCCCGGGCCGTCGGGTCAGCGTCTACGTCGTGGAGATCGCCGAATCCGAAGGGGTCATCTACGTTTCGCTCTTGCGCGCCGAACAACAGCGGGATTGGGATGAGGCTTTCCGCTTGCTGGAAAGCAAGGAGACGGTTGAATTGCCGGTTGTCGAAGCTAACCGGGGCGGGGTTCTGGTGCAGATGGGCAAACTGCGCGGCTTTGTCCCCGGTTCTCAGCTCTCCCCAACCTGGCGTTCATTGCAGCGGCTCGATGATCCCGATTTGCGCTGGGCCGCCCTGGTTGGCAAGAAATTGCGTTTGCGGGTCCTTGAGGTCATACCTGAACGCAACCGCTTGATCTTGTCCGAGCGCACGGTTCCTGAGCAACGGCTGCGGAAACGCGAGCTCCTGAATGCCCTGCAGCCGGAGCAAATTTACGAAGGCGTCGTCACCAACGTGGTGGATTACGGCGCTTTTGTCACCATCAATGGCGTGGAGGGGTTGATTCACATTTCGGAGCTTTCCTGGCGGCGGGTTACGGATCCCCGGACGATCGTCCAGGTCGGTCAGACGGTGCGGGTCAAACTGCTGGAAGTTAACCTGGCCAGCGAGCGCCTGAGCTTAAGCCTCAAGCGGGTCCAGCCTGATCCCTGGCAGGATGTGGAGAAGTATTGTCAGGAAGGGGCCATTGTGGAAGTGTGCGTTACCAGCCTGGCCAAATTTGGCGCTTTTGTAGCCCTCACCGCCTGCCCGGATATTGAGGGGCTGGTCCATCTCAGCGAGCTGTCGGCGCAGCCGATTGAACGGCCTGAACAGATCGTCAACGTTGGCGAGCGGCGGATGGCGCGGGTCCTTTCGTGCAACGCCGCCGAACGGCGCATCGCTTTCAGCTTCAAGCAGGTTGCCACCGGGTAACCCCTTCCGCTTATCCTGAAGCTACCAGGCTGCCGGCGGCCTGGTAGCTTTGTTTCACATCACCTGCACTTGAGAACTTCCGCCGTCTCGCGTGACCAGGATGCGGGCAGGGAAGGCGTCCTGCAGCTCTTCGATGTGCGTGATGACAAGCAGGAGATCGAAGTCTTGCTGAATGGCGCGAATGGCCTCGATCAGGCGGTCCCGGCCATCCATATCCAGCACGCCGAAGCCTTCGTCAATGAACAGGGTGCGCAGGCGCACCCCGGCGCGCTGAGCCAGCAGGCGCGAAAGCGCTACCCGCACCGCAAAATTGATGCGGAACTGTTCCCCACCGGAAAACAGGTCATAAGGCCGGGTGCCGCGCGTGTCGCTGATGAGCAGGTCCAGCGTTTCGCGCAGTTCACCGCTTCGGGTCTCCTTCTGCGTGCGGAACTGCACGCTCATTTGCCCATGGCTCAGGTGCTCAAGCAGGACGTTGGTCTCGCGCTCCAATTCTGGCAGGGCGCGTTCGATGATGAGGGCCGGGATGCCTTTAACGCTAAACGCCTCCTGTAATTCGCTGAGGATGACCCGCCGGGTTTTCAGGGCCTGCTGTTCGGCGTACCCCTCCTTCAGGCGCTTTTCGGTGATGGCCAGCGCCGCCAGTTCTTGATTTAACCTTCTTACCTCATCGCGGCACTCGCTCTCCTGCTGTCGGGCCTGCGCCAGGGCGCTTTCCCGGCGGGGAATCTCATCCAGCAAAGGCTGCAGGGCAGCGCGTTCAGCTTCGTTGGCCTGCATGGCCTCTTTCAGCTCCGCCATTTTCGCCTGCCCTTGGGATTTCTCTTGAGCCAGACGGGCCAGTGTGGCTTCGATGCCGGTGATTTCGCCGCGCGCCTTGTCCAGCTCGCGCAGGCGCGCTTCGGCGCTCTTGAGCGCCGCCACGCGCTGACGAACGGCTTCATGGGCTTGGGCGTCGTAGCCCAGAGCCTGCAGTTGGTTCGCCAGAGCCGCCAGGGCCTCCCGCGCCGCTTGACCGTAATCCTCCCGGTCCAGGCGGGTCTGGAGTTCGGTGCAGGCCTGCTGGATGGTTTGCAGCTCCTGGCGTTCGGCCTGGGCGTAGTCAGCGTTGTCCAGCCGCTGCCGTAATTGAGCCATCGCTTCGATCAGGCTGGCCTGTTTTTCGCGGTCGTGTTCGGATTGTTCTGCCTGTTGGCGCAACCGGGCTACGTGCTGATTCACGGCTGGCAGCTTGCGCAACTCCGGCTCTTTTTCATCGAGAAACGCCTGGAGATCGCGCAATCGGCTTTCGATGTGTTGGAGCCGCTCGCGGTTGGCGCGATAGGTATCCGCCAGGGCCTTGCCCTCCGCCGTGATGATGGCGTCCAGTTCGGCGCGGTGCGCTTCGCTGAGCGGCTGCCGGCACAGGGGACAGGTGGCGTGGCCCGTCAGCTGTTCGAGTTGTTGTTTCTTTTCTTGCATGGCGGTCTTGAGCTGCTTGTTATCAGCTTCCAGCCGGGTTTTCTCTTCGCGTAGCCCCTGGAGTTCGATCCGCGCTTTTTCAAAGCGCTGTTGTAAGGCTTCCAGTTCCTGGAGCCGGGCTTCCGCTTCCTGCAGGTTGGAGAGGATGGTGCGATCCTGGATGCGAGAGCGCAGCGCGTGTTCCTGGCCTTCCAGCTCGTTCAGTTGCTTTTCCAACGGCGCGCGGGCCTGCTCGATGCGTCTTTCCAGGGTCCGCATGCGCTCTTGTTGCGCAAGCAGACGCTTTTGTAGGGCATCGCGTTCCCTGGTAAGCGCGCGTTCGTGAGTGCGGATAGCTTCCTGGAGCTGGGCGGATTGGCTCAGCCGCTCGTTCCAGGCGCGTTCCTCCTCCAAAGCGGCCTGATAAGCGGCGTAATCCGTTTCAATCGCTTCCGCCTGCGTGATAAGCTTCAGGTAATGGTGCCGGCGTTCCTGGTGTTGGGTTTCCTGGTCGGCCAGCTTTTTGAGCTGCGCTTCAAGCTCCGCCCACTGGTGCTCCCATTGTTGGTGTTGCCATTCCAGGTCATGCGCCTTCTGGCGCACGTCTTCCAGCGCTTTGAGCCGATCCATAATCTCCTGCACCCGCGCCCGTGCCAGTTCCTGGTCGCGTTGGGCCTGCTCCAGGTCGCGTTGGAGCTGGGGACGGCGCTGCAGGTCAAGTTCCCAGGCTTTGAGCCGTTCGGCCAGCTCATCGCTTTTAGCCTTGACCTCGCTCAGGCGGTCGCGCGCGGCCTCCCGATAGATCTCCCAGCTTTCCAGGTTCAGGATCGTGCCCAGGACCCGTTTCCGCTCGGCCGGGTCAAGCGCCAGGAATTCATCCGCCCGTCCCTGCCGCAGGTAGGCTGAATTGATGAAGGTGTCATAATCCAGGTGCAGTTCGGTATTGATGTGCTTTTGCGTTTCGCGCACAGAATTACCGTTTAACGAGCGCCAGCCGTTTTCCCCTTCAACCTGGAAGTCCAGCAGGGTTTGGCTGGAGCGCCGGCTTTTGCTCTCGCGCCTTCGCAAAATGCGGTAGCGGCGCTCGTTCTGATGGCGGAAGGGCAGGCGAAAGACGATTTCAACTTCCATGAAAGTTTCGCCGTGATGGAATAGCGCGTCGTCCTGGGCTGTGCGGGATTTGCCCCAAATCGCCCAGGTCATGGCGTCCAACAGGGAGGATTTGCCCGCGCCGTTGGGACCTACCAGGACCGCCAGATGTAGCCCTTTAAAATCCACCTCGGTCTCACGATGGGAAAGGTAATTGCGCAAACGTAGCGTTTCTGGAATCATAAGCTTTCTGCACCTGCCCCAGAAAAGAATGCGTCGGCATTAACGCGGACGGCGCGACTCCGGCGATGTGGGACGCCTGATGAAGGGCGGCGTAGGCGTAGGTGTAGGCTGACAAAGCTCCGGCGCGCGCCAGGGGAGCCACTTTGCGAAAGTGATCAAATCAGTATTGCTGTTCACTTCTAGACGTCTCAGTGCATAACGCAATTTTGTGCGTTGAAATAGGGTTCCTCCCGTCGCGACAGCCACTGTGTAACCGGCGTTTTTTACCATTCGGATAGTTCTCTCATCATATCCCCCATAAGGATAGCAAAAACTGGTGATGGGCAGTCCCAGATGTTCCTGAAGTACCTCACGCGAGCTATTGATTTCCCACCAGGCAGCGCCGTCCTTGATGTTGGTCAGGTGTGCATGGCTTCGCGTGTGCGAGCCGATTTCCATACCGTGGGCCGCCATGGTTTTGAGCTCATCCACACTGATTGTACCACTTCCACGGCGTTGGTGAGCGATGACAAAGAAAGTACCTCGCATGTCATAGGCCAGGAGCAGGGGATATGCTACTTCATATTGCGAACGCCAGCTGTCATCGAAAGTCAGGGCTACTGGACGCGCAGGTAAACGTTGGGTGTCGCTCAAAATTTCGCTCACTTCGCTCATAGTCAGAGGCGTATAGTTTAGAGCGCGCAACAGAGCGAGCTGTTCTTCAAAGGCCTGGGCATCAACGCTAAGTTCGCTTTTTCCAGCAAAACCATGATACATGGAAATGGGCAACAGGAACTCACCTTCACGCAAGGGGTAGATGGGGTCCTCACACAGAACCGACCGTAGCTTAGGATAACGGGTGAGCAGGTCGTCCAGCGTCAGGGTGGGAGACCGGGTGGGCTGACCGGTCGGACGCGCAGGCCGAGGGCGCTGCGGCGGCATGTCAGGATCGCGCAGGGGCGCGGCTGAGACGAGCGCCGGGCTGGTCAGTACCAGCAGGCTCAGCCCAAACCCCAAGATATAGCGGCTGAAAGCTTCTTTAAATCGGCTTGCTCTGGTAAGAAATTTTTCTTTCATTCTTTCATTGCCCTTTTCTTTAAGGAGAAACCACGCTATCCGGTCCTTTAAACCCTAAAGCGATCACAAAAGTTTCCTTGCTTTCCTGGCGTGAGGCCTCCGGCGCATGCAGGCGGGCCGTTTGGAAGCTGCGTCGGGTTTCCTGCAGGAACTGAGCCAGGTCGCTGCCCTCGAAGACTTTGATGATCAGGTGCCCGCCGGGTTTGAGGAGGCGCCGGGCCACCGCCAGAGCTGCTTCCGCCAGCGCTATGGAGCGCGCGTGATCCTGCACTTTGATGCCGCTGGTGAAGGGGGCGGCGTCGCTGAGCACCACATCCACCGGGCCGCCGGCTGCGGCGATCACCTGCTGCTGGACCGCGGGATCCGTCATGTCGCCTTGCAGAATGGTTACACCGGGCAGAGGCTCAATGGCCTGCAGGTCAAGCGCAATAACCCGCCCCTGCGGACCGACGATTTTGCTGGCCACCTGCGACCAGGACCCCGGTGCAGCGCCCAGGTCCACCACGACATCGCCGCGTTTGAGCACCTTAAAACGTTCCTGAATTTGCAGAAGCTTGTAAGCGGAACGGGCCCGGTAGCCTTCGGCTTTGGCCTGTTGGAAATAGCGATCTTTCTGTTGCTGTTTACGCCAATGGGTCATGCCCGCCTCCGTGTGGAAATCCGGTACTCAGCAAACGGCGTGAGCCAGGAGCGCGGCAGGCGCCCCTCGATTACGGTCCCCTCTTCCGTGTAACTTTCCGCTTCTACCAGGCCGCGCTCGTGAAACAGATTCACCAGATCGCCCCGTTGGAAGGGGAGCAGTAGTCGCACGTGTACCATCTCCGATTCCAACACCGCTTCGATGTGGGTCAGCAGGGTCTCAATCCCCAGCCCCTCCTGCGCCGAGATAGCTACGCTATCGGGCAGATCGCGCAGGGCCTCCTGCGCCTGGGCAGGATTGGGCAGCAGGTCAATCTTGTTGAGCACGTTGATGATGGGCAGCTCAGCCGCGCCAATCAGACGTAGCGTTTCGTAGACGGCGCGGGCTTGAGCGCTGGCCAGGGGATGGCTGGCGTCAATCACGTGCAGGAGGAGATCGGCCTCGCTGACCTCTTCCAGGGTGGCGCGGAAGGC
>Ga0068707_1001222_pt1 | contig 17741 bp, 16 predicted proteins | sample YNPNPMetaG_FD_66600 | JGI IMG/M metagenome (GOLD analysis project Ga0068707, IMG submission 66600) | Anoxygenic and chlorotrophic microbial mat microbial communities from Yellowstone National Park, USA - YNP NP MetaG | ecosystem: Environmental > Aquatic > Thermal springs > Hot (42-90C) >...
TGTTTCCTGTTTTGATTTTCCGTTTGGGTAATTTCATTCAATCGTCTTATTCCTCCATAATAAAAAGCGTATAAAGACCCGGCTCCCAAAACATAGGCCGAGAAATAAAATTTATTTATCAAAAGCAATCCCCCCAAAGCCAAAGATCCCGAACAAAGCAGAAAACTGGATATACCTTCGACATAATAACCGGAAAATATCTGTCCACTTCCTGGTATTATGCGGCTGAACCATTCAAGTCTTTTTTGATTCAATAGTTTGGGAGGCTTATTTAACAATTGTAAAAGTTCTTTTTTTAGCGAATCAGACATAAAGGGGGAATCATTAACCAAAACAGAAGCCTCTTGCCACTTTTCAAGATAACACAGATTGAATAGTCTGATTAATTCATAATTGTTCCGTTCGGAATAATCCATAACTGTAGTATCACAATTATCGAGGTACACCTGGGCCTCATCATAATATCCGTCCAAAAAACTATTCAATGCCAGGTTAAACTCTATCAGCGATTTCACATGCTTATCCAGAAGGATACGGGGTATCGACAATAAAATATTGGATGAATATTTGTAATTTCCTTTTTGTTGAAAAGCTTTAGCTTCGATAAACAATGCCGCATGTTTTAGTTTCTGGTCGGAGGAAAAATAGGCATAGCGTTCGCAGGCAATGATAGCCTCGTCAAATAATCCCAGATTGTAAAATCTTTCGGCATCCTGTATCAGCCAGTTATACTCCTGTGCACTTGACCGGCTACTGATAGACATTACGCACAGCCACATGCAGATAATACTGTATGTCCTGCTTAATTTTTTCATCCGCCCGCTTGTTGAGGTATTTCCCTAAATAATAACTTCCGTAAATATTACCACCATAGAATATAGCAGTAGCAGAAATAGCCGAAAGGGAGTAAAAGTTTTTCCATCCATTTTTTACCACAAACTCAGAAGCAATCCCCGCCAGTAAGCCTACCGTAAGAAAAGAGGTTATAGCCTGCCCCTTTCGACCAAGGTACCATTTCCCGCTGCCTGGCAATATGGCTGAAAACATCGCTGCCTTGACCGGCGACTTTCTTTTTTGTTCATATAATCTACTGGCAGCAGCCAATTCATTAAATTCATTGCTAATCAAATAATTATCGGCATTTATTGCTTTTGCAAATTCACGATAGCTGTTTATATTACCCTGATATAGCGATATTCCAGCAAGACAAAGGTTTTTTAAATCCGATATTACATGGGAGGTTAATCTAATGGTTTGGGCTATACTGTCGGATAATCCGGGATTATTCTTGTATAATGAAGTAATGACAGCAAAAAAACGAGCTTTATTGTACAGCGAATCAGGTATCCGAACGCTCAAAAAATACCCGGTAGCGCTATCGAGTTGTTGTAACTGATAGAATGCCCACCCTCTGTAAAAAAGTACCGAATCGATACTGGCATTGCATTTCTGCTCCTTAAGCATGAGGGATGACAGGATAAGACTTTCGTTTACTTTTTTGGAATCGTTCAGGTATTTAAGTAATCTTAAATCCATGGAGCAATCGAACTGTGCATAAACAAAAAAATGTACAGCCAAAAAGCAAACGATCAATTGAATTCTTCTATTCATTTGTATCGGGAGGTATCTTCATGAATTTTACCATCCACCGGATCGATTTCGTCCGGTTCAAGTTCTGCAAAACAAATTTTGTTACAGCGGGTAAGTCTGTCAGCTGAACAAAATACACCCTTAACCAAGCCAAACTCAGCAATAAGATTTTTACTCATAGCAGAGCATGAAGGCGAGAAACCACAAGTCGCCGACAATTGAGGCGAAATAAATTTCTGGTACATATACATCAAGCTGGCGGCAGTCAAACTAGCGGGATTATAACGTTGATACCACTTGGAGGTATTGTAAAAACCAAATGTAGGCTTTCTCGAAATATCGTGAACATTCTCAATGGGTTTGCTCAAAATTAATTGTCTATCGGAAACCGGCTGACCTGCTACATTTAGCGAGATGAACATTAAAATCAGGAGTATTCTCATTGTTGTACAACCGCTTTAGCATTAGAAGGAACCGTGAAATCAAAATAAGGACTACTTGCATTTATGCCAATTTTATAATTCGAGTATTCTTTTTTCAGTATCACTGAATCGGATTTGACATAGGTAATTTCCACAATACGGGCAGGAAGAAAATAATTTCCATACATCGAGTATCCCGAATAATATATCTTTTTTCCACAACGACCGTTTGAATATATAGCCATGTATGCAGGCAGATCATTCAGATGAGCCATAACAATTTTATCGGTATTATCATCCCCATTTACACGTTCGGGACGCCATTCGGTAACAATATATTCTTTATCTTTTTTCTGACTCACCAGCTTATATCCCATTTCCTTCAATCCTAGATCACTGTAGCGTTCCCTGAGAAAAAGATAAATATTGTCGTTGCTGGTGGCGTAAAATATTCCTCGTTTATGTATTACTGTATTAGCCTTAGGATCGTAAAACGAAGCCTCACCCTTGTTGTTGGCTATCGATATGAGTTCGGCGGGATAAGTATAATGAGTAATCATCTTCCCTTCATCATATTTGAAGTAGATATCAGCTTTTATCACTACCATCTTCTGATTTGACAATGTCCTCGACTCAAGGTGAAACGAAATATTATTGGTTGGTTGATAAAACAAAGCTAACCCGAGTAATACAACAAACAGCATATTCAGATTTTTATGTTAATCATTTGTGTTAAATATCTTTTCTGCACATCCAGCAATTCCTTATTTCGGGAAATTGCTGTTATAAGTCTGGCTTTATACATTTCGGCTTCCTGTTTTTTATTGATCCGGTCAAGTATTTCCCGATGATGAAAGCCAAAAATAATATTGTCAGGAAACAAAGATACTAATTGTGATGAATAAATATATGCCTGATAGAAATCCTCTTCTATTTCAAGGTGTATTTTCATCAGAAAATATAAGCCTTCGGTGCGGACAAACACCGAATTGCTGCGGGTACATTCCTTCAGCAGTCTCAGCCCTAATGTATCGGATAAACAGCGAAAGGTTTTATTGTGAAAAAATAAAGGATAGTTTTTATAAGCCTTTGCACCAAGATAGTGCATAAGCCCCGAGATGAGTTTTTGCTCATCTTTGTTTGAAATGCCGTCTACATAAACCTTATAATTATCTGCTATATTGTTTATCAACTGATAAGCTTTAAGATACTGATGATTTAACAATAATAGCCTTAATCTGAATGCAACAAAAAAAATCTTCAGCGAATCATTACGCAAGTTATTATGGTTTTCGTATAAAACAATATTTGCGAGGCATTGTGACATGTATGCTTTGTCATTGGTCGAAAGCAACATCCACCAGTTATAGTACATCCGCCACAGGTAACCTACGTTATCCGGCAAATCGGAACGAAACTTACTTGCAGCACTGATAAACTGAAAATTGTACAGACTGATGAAATAACTCTGTTCAAGCGAAGCTGCCGAACACTGAGCATTTTGTGATTTTACCTCATGAAAAAAGAAAAAACCGAAGAAAACAATGAGTGCTCTGAAATATTTTACGCTGGCAAACATTTTTTGGGGATATGGATTTATGGGTACAAAGATATTTTTTAATCATTACCAACCAAATACTACATAAAAAACTTCCTTTATATCAAGGGAAAAAACAGGGCCAAACATACCAACTACACATCAATCCATGATGTCAGCGGCAAAAACAATAAAGGCCCTTGACAGCAGGGCCTTTATTTGTTGAGTATTAGCAACAGCTTATTCAGCCTTCTTATTTCTTTTTACCAGAGCCAGCATAATCAGGCCAAAAATAAGCATCCCTATGCCCGACCACAGGTTAATATTAATCTGAAAAGATTTCTGATACAGTGTTGGGTCCGACATGGTTGCCAGCCCATAAATGGTAAGCACAATACCCATCAGGGTAAACATCAGACCAATTGGATATTTAATATCTAATCCCATAACAATTGTAATTTTAAGTTACCAGAACATGACAGTTAGAATGGTGACCAGTACGAGCACCAGAATAGCAAGCGAAGAAGAACGTTTGTACCAGGATACATCTTTTTCGACCAGCTTGGGGGTAAGAGAGTAAACCAAACCAACCAGTTCTTCGTCAGCTTTAACTTTAGGGGTAAGCAACGAAAGCACTACGGTTATAATGGCACTGGTGCTGAAAGCAAAGATAGCTGTCCAGAAGTTTTGGGCCATTTCTACCGGATATACATGCAATACGGTAATCCACCCCCCTTTCACCAGTGTATTTGCTCCTTCGGGTGCAGTAAGCCCGTGGTGCAGCAAAGCGACGACAAAACCAGCCAGTAAACCAGTAAATGCGGCATGGCCGGTAGCCCTCTTCCAGAACATCCCTAGGAAAATCACTGCAAACAATGGTGCATTGATCATAGAGAAGATGGTCTGCAGAAAATCCATAATATTTCCAAACATGCTGGCCAGATAGGCTGCGGCAATACTTACCACTACACCAAAGATGGTGGCCAAACGTCCCACCTGAAGATAGTGCTTTTCATCAGCTTCCCTGTCATGGGTTGTGGGGCGTATATAGCTTTGATAAATATCGTAAGTCCATACCGTATTGAAAGCCGAAATATTGCCAGCCATCCCCGACATAAACGAGGCCAACAGTGCGGTAATACCCAGCCCCAGTACCCCCGAAGGCAGGTATTGCTTTAACAGGGCAATAATAGTATAATCGTAAATGGGTTGACCAGCAGCGTTCTTTGGAAGTGAAAAATGAGCCGAAGGATCGTTCATCAAAGCCAGGGCAACCATCCCCGGAACAATAATCAGAAAGGGAACAAACATTTTGGGAATAGCTCCGATAAGTGGGGTATTACGGGCAGCCACTGTCGATTCGGCAGCCATGGCACGCTGTACGATGAGGAAGTTGGTACACCAGTAACCAAACGACAGCACAAATCCCAGACCCGCCAGGATACCATACCATTCTACCCCCATCGGATTAGCTGCCGCCGACCCGGTATATTTCCACATGCTGGTATAGGCATCGGGAGCAAACCCATTGGCCGTAGCAACATTACCCAGACTTTCCTTAAGTCCCGACCATCCGCCTACATGATGTAAACTCAAAAATACCACCGGTAACAGCCCAATGACGATAATGAAAAATTGCAACACTTCGTTGTAAATAGCCGAGGACAAGCCACCCAGGTAGGTATAGGCAAGCACGATCACAGCCGATAAAATGAGGCTGATGTGAAAATTCCATCCCAATACCTTTTCCATTAGAATAGCTAAGGCATACATCGATATCCCCGACGCCAGTATGGTCATTACAGCAAAAAGTATGGCATTTAACCCGCGTGTTTTTTCATCGTACCTGAGCTTAAGATATTCGGGTACCGACCGGGCTTTTGAACCATAATAAAAAGGCATCATAAACAGGGCCAGAAATACCATGGCTGGTATAGCTCCAACCCAATAAAAATGGGTGGTAAGCATGCCATACTTGGCGCCACTGCCTGCCATTCCCATTACCTCCAGAGCCCCCAGATTCGTAGAAATGAAGGCTAATCCTGCAACCCAAGCAGGCATCGACCGCCCTGCTTCAAGAAAAGCGTTGGCACCTTTCATGAATTTCTTCAGAGCCCATCCAATGCCCAATACAAACGCAAAATAGATTATCATTACCAGATAATCTATCCATGACAATTGAAACGTTATCTCCATAATCTCAGTAAGTAAGTTAGTTAAACAAAATGACTATATTTCAAAACTAAAACCTTTGCTGGTCAACATCTCGTATCTCTCCCGGTTGAACCTGTAAAGATATGCGCCTTTTTTTGAATTTTCCTTGTCCTTTTCGTCAAGTTTATCAAGCAGGTTCATCGACAGAATTTTCTTTCTAAAATTCCTCTTGTCCAGAGGTTGCATCAGGATGGCCTCGTAAAGGCTTTGAAGTTGGGGTATGGTAAACTTTTCGGGTAAAAGTTCAAATCCGATGGGTTGAGTTCTACACTTACGTCTTAACTTACCAATTGCGGTCTGTACCATTTGATCATGATCAAAAATCAGCCGGGGGTAACCCGATACCTTAAACCATTGTGCACCATTACGACGCACAATTTCACGATCATAGTCATTTATTTTAATCAAAGCGTAGTAGGCAACCGATATAACCCTGTCGACCGGATCGCGATGTACATCGCCAAAAGTATATAATTGTTCGAGATATACATCCGTCAGCCCCGTAAGAGTATACAATACACGTTTTGAGGCATCATCAAGACTTTCGCCCTGCTGCACAAAGCCTCCCATGAGCGACCATTCTCCCTTCTGCGGCTCAATGGGACGACGCACCAGCAATATCTTTAAGTCTTCATTGTCAAAACCAAATACTATACAATCGACAGCAACCAGATGTTTCGCAGCAGCGTAATTGTAATCCATCCCTTAATGTATTCGTATAAAAAGTATTTCTCCAGAGAAATCACAAAGGTATAGAAAAAGAAATATTTTATTTTAATCAATAGTCAAAATTGTTATTCAGACATTTTCCCGTTTTATTCAGAGAAATTAAATAGGAAAATCCGTAAATACAAAATTCGACCTATACGATACATTCATAGTGTCGTTTTTACACCTTTCGTACCTAATGTTTACGTTTTTGGAGGGGGGATTCATGCCGCTGTATCTTTGGCTTGCGTTTTTATTTACTAACCAATTAAACCAAAAACTATGAAGACAAAGGTTTTGTTTTCCACCCTGCTGTGGAAGTGTACCGGGGCATTGATGGTAATTGCCCTGCTGGGTTCATGCAGTAAAACAGATGATGCGGTTGCACCGCAACATCATTCTTCTCTCAAACTCACCAATGGATGGGGAAATGGGGTTAATATTCAGCCCTCTATTACAACAATGGCTACCCCAATCTGGGCACCAGTCTGATGAAGCAACAAACCAAGATTAAAACGGTGCGTATTGAGATTGAGCCCGATAAGGTTATTCAGGCTAAGTCGTGGATAAAGGAGCTAAAGAGTGCCGGTACAATCTGATATGTACGTATCACAAGGCTTCTGTGCTTGGTTCCGACAGCAAAAGCGAGCTGATAGCTGCAGCCAACTGGTGGAAGAGCAATTATGCTGCTTTGGCAGCCAATGGAACGTTTACCATCAACCTGATGAACGAATGGGGTAGCCATAATGTTTCGGCTGCTACGGTTGCTTCGTATTACAACGAAGCCATTGCTATTGTTCGGCAGGTTTACGCGGCTACATCATCATTGATGCTCCGGGATGGGGGCAGGAAAGTGCAATTCTCGCTGCAGCTGTAAAAGGCTATAATACAGTGAGGTGTAAAAATCAACGATACTAAGATTGTGCTTTCGCTTCATATCTATCCATCAGCATGGAATCAGGCCAAAAATCGCTGGGTAAACACCTCCGATATCGATGATCTGGCTTCGGCTGGTAGGCCATGCATCATTGGCGAATTTGGCAATGGAGGGAGTGGAAGTTACAACAGGTCGGCCGTGGTTGATTATGCCAAAAGTAAAGGCTGGACTATCCTTGGATGATGCTGGAATGGCGACGGGGGCAGCATGAATATGGTACCCCCAGTTGGGCACAGAATCCTACCGCCACTTCCTTCTTCCTGAGTTCTTACTTTCCGGTAGTTTATAACAAGTTGTAAGCCTTTTTCATAAGTTGTAAGAATACGCTCTGCGGTGCAGGGCGTATTTTTTTATTTTTCTACACCAACCAATGGTTCCTGCTGACTCAGACAGTGCAAGGTACCCAAGCCTGTTACTATAAGAGAACAATCTACATCATATATGGTCCGATCGGGGAAGGCCTGTTCAATAATTTTCAGCGCTACACCATCTTCCTTGCAGCGAAACACAGGTACCATCACGCCGCTGTTGCATATGTAAAAGTTGGCATACGAGGCCGGCAACCGTTGCCCTCGGTACTCAACTGGCTTAGGCATGGGAAGCTCAATTACATCCGGCTGACGACCATCGATGAGGCGAAATGTTTTCAACCGCTTCAGATTTTTCTGCAAAGGAACATAATTCTCATCGCTTTCCCGATATTCTACCGCAGCTATGACTGTACTTTTATTTACAAAGCGACAAATATCATCTACATGGCCATCGGTATCGTCGCCTACAATACCATCTTCGAGCCATAGTATCTGATCAACACCGTAATATTCGCACAGATATTCTTCAATCTTTGCCTGCGACAAATGCGGATTCCGGTTCGGATTCAACAGGCAGGCCTCTGTAGTCAGCAGCGTACCTGCGCCGTTAAAATCGACCGATCCGCCTTCCATAACTATACCCGGCCGAAAAACCTGTAATCCTAACTGCGCTGCTACAAAAGCTGGCACTCCATTATCGAGATTACTGGGATACTTGCCCCCCCACGCATTAAATTCCCAGTCGACAATTACTTTGGAGGTAGCGTTATGCCTGTGTACCAGAAAAGCTGGTCCATGATCACGGCACCATACATCGTTGGTAGGATACACGTAAAACTCCACCATCGACAGGTTGGCTCCAACAAGCTTTATCATTTCCTCGGCACGACGCTTCTCCTGCTGGGAGGGGACAAGTAGACAAACCTTCTCGCAACGAGAAATGTAGCTGATAAACCTGCAATAGGACGAATATATTTGTTCAAGTACGTCGGGGAATGAATCCTCTTGATAAGGCCAAGTCAGCCATGTAGCTTCGTGTGGCGTCCATTCGGCCGGAAAATAGTATCCCAGCTGCTTAGGCGTTTCGTTCATCATCGAGATATCGTTTTAATATAGGAGAATAAGTATCGATCCGGCGGTCACGCAGAAATGGCCAAACGGTGCGGTAATGCTGTATCTCATCCAGATCGAGGGTAACTACCTGAACAGACTCACGATCATGGGGGGCCTGATATACAATCGAACCAAAAGGATTCGAAACAAACGATCCCCCCCAGAATCGGGTCACTGCTTCCCTCCCGACCCTGTTAACAGCTACTACGTAAACACCGTTGGCAACAGCATGCGCCCGTTGAATTAGTTGCCATGCCTGATATTGTTCCATGTCGGTTTCGGGGGTACTGTCAAGTTCCCAGCCAATAGCAGTGGGATAAAAAAGAATATCAGCCCCCATCAGGCTCGTAATTCTTGCCGCTTCAGGGAACCATTGATCCCAACATATCAAGACCCCAATGTTGGCATACCGGGTACGAAAAGTGCGATAACCCACATCGCCCGGGGTAAAATAAAATTTTTCGTAAAATCCCGGATCATCGGGAATATGATTTTTGCGGTAAAAACCTGTGATGGTTCCATCGGCATCGATTACCACGACCGAGTTATGAAATAGCCCTCGTGCCCGTTGTTCAAATAGGGGAACAATAACTACTACCTCATGGGAACGGGCAAAGTCCTGCATCAGGGTAACGGTAGGGCCATCGAGAGGCTCGGCCAATGCGAAGTGCTGATGATCCTCAGTATCGCAAAAATACAGGGTAGCAAACAATTCCTGCAAACAAATGATTTGAGCCCCCTGGCCAACCGCCAGCTTTATATTTTCAAGGGTTCGTACTATATTGTACTGCTTGTCCGGCGATGCCGAAAGCTGAATCAGTCCTACACTGACAGGCTGCATGGTATTTTTGCTGCAAAGGTAATAACTTCGCACAATATTCCAATCCCACTATTTTTCCATCATCTTCAGCGTCTTAAGATAGGCCTGTTTGTATTTTTCTATTTCCTTGGGATGTTTCATGGTGATAAAAGATTCAAACTTCCCGGTCATTTTTACGACTTCCCCCTCCCGTGTTTTGATACGTTTAATGATTTCGCGCTCGAGAAAAGGATCGGCACCCATGGTGAGCAGCAGGGTAATCATGCTGATACTTTTGGCTTCAAAAAGCGGTGTAGTGAATATACTGCTGTCGCTACTACGATCTTTATAGTTAACATCGGCCCCCCGAGCTATCAGCTTATCAGCCAGATGGACATTATCCCCAACGACCGCCCAGATAAGGGTCTTGTTCAGCTGTTCGGGGTCAAGAACCGCATGCAAATTCTTTAGCTTCGGCAACTGCTTTACAACCTCAGGCATATCGCTGAATTGATTCAGCCAGAGTTCGAGCATTGAAAGATTCTCAAGGTCTGCAAAAGCAGCAGGCAGGTCCGTAAGCTGGTTGATTGCAAGATTCAGTCGTGTTAGGTTTTTCAAATTACCAATGTTGGCGGGCAATTCGCGTATTTGGTTAGCCATAAGATTCAGATCTTTAAGCTTTTGTAGCTTACCTATCTCTTCGTCAATGTGATCAATCTCATTGGCTTCGAGAGTAAGTACCTCAAGATTTGAAAGTGTGTACACAACCTGGGGAATACGCCTGAACTGGTTAAACCCCAGATGAAGTTCACGCAGCTTTTTCAAGCCGGCTATTTCCCGGGGCAGATCACTCAGCTGGTTGTAGCATAAATCGAGCACCTCTATATTCTCGGCACAATCAATATAGGCGGGCAGTTTATCGAGCCGTTTGTGGTTAATTTTCAGGTGCGTCACATTCGACAACGCATATTCGTCCTTGAGTGATACAATTTTATATTTCGCTCCCCATGCAATCAGACGTTTTCGCCTGCGCTTGTTCCCCGATAGAAACCAGAAACCCATGCCGCGTGCTGTTTAATTTTCAAAGATAGGTGAATTTTTTGCAAAATTGATGATATTTTTGATCACCTCATTGACGAAATGCCCATAAGCAATAATCAGGCCGGCCTGTTTGCTTCAACCTTAACAAAAACGCTTGATGCAGTTTTATAATAAATGCTAAATTTGTGAGTTGACGATAATTTTCTTCCTTTACCAGCTGCTGTAGATATTGGGGATTTTGGGCATAACATGCCATTCTGTTGGGTTTTTCGAACCTCAACGTTTATTAAACCTTTATAATAGCAATCTGTTTATAAGAAAAAGTAAAAAATATGGTCATTATTATTTCTTCTGCCAAAACGCTTGCAGAAAATATGCGCCTGAAGGCGCCGCTGCATACACTGCCACTTTATCTGAAGGATGCTGAAATTCTGGTGGAAAATCTCCGCAAGTTAACCGTCAATGATCTGGGCAGGACACTGGGTATCAACACTCGTCTGGCACGACTTAATGCCGAACGATTTGCCCGCTGGAAACAACCTTTTACTGAAAGCAATGCCATCCCTGCGGTGTTCCTTTATAAAGGCGATGTATACAAGGGGCTGAATGCCGAACAATTCTCGCACGATGATTTGATTTTTGCACAGGATCATTTACGCATTATCTCGGGGCTATATGGTATCCTGCGTCCCCTCGATCTTATTCAGCCATACCGTCTGGAAATGAGCACACCGATTACCCTTGAAAAATACAATGACCTGTATCAGTACTGGAGCGACAAAATTACCGAGGCATTGAATGAAACGCTACAACAGGATAAAAATCCCGTATTGATTAATCTGGCCTCGAACGAGTATGCCCAGGGGGTCAATTGGCAAAAGCTGAATGCTAAAGTGATTACCCCTGTATTTTACGAACTCAAAGAAGGAGAACTAAAACCCGTATCCATTTTTCTCAAAAAAGCACGGGGTTTAATGGCATCATTTATTATTAAAAACCGACTGTCGGATCCCGAAGAAATAAAACTTTTTGCCGAAGAGAGATACAGTTTTATTGAACAATACTCCGATAATCAGCGATGGGTTTTTGCACGTTAGTCTTATCAGGAGATGTTCATTAGCTGTTTGTAGATCTGATAATTCTCATTATCAAAACACACCAAGAAAATCTCCTTAAGGGGAGTATTTCTCTTGCGGGCATAATTATTTATCACTTCCAGCGCTATTTCTGCTGCTCTTTGTTTTGGGAAGGCATATACTCCGGTGCTGATATTGGGAAAAGCAATGGTTTCGATCCTAAGTTCTTCTGCTCTTTTAAGCGCATTTTCGTAGCACGATTTCAGGAGCAATTCTTCGTTATTGTTACCGCCACGCCATATAGGTCCGACGGTATGGATGACAAAACGGGCGGGCAGGCGATAACCTCTGGTAACCTTGGCCTCGCCGGTAGGGCAGCCTCCCAGGGTACGGCATTCGTCCAACAATTCCGGACCGGCTGCGGCATGGATGGCCCCATCAACCCCGCCTCCGCCCAGCAGGCTGCTATTGGCCGCATTAACAACCGCATCTACTTGCAACCGGGTGATGTCGCCCTGCAATAAGGTAATTTTTACCATAGCCTTATCTGTTTACATGCGAATTTTTGCCCCAAGTTCCTTCTCATATGCCTTCATAAGCTTCTGCATTACCCCATCTATTTCTTCGTCCGTCAGCGTTCGATCTTCGCTTTGCAGAATATAGCTAATGGCATAAGACTTTTTCCCTTTCTCAATCTTGTCGCCCTGATATACGTCAAAGAGTGTAATTTTCCGGATCAAATGAGGTTCAACCTTTCGGGCAAGATCTTCGAGTTGCTGGTAGGTGATCTGCATGTCGAGTATCATCGAAAGGTCACGACGAACCTCAGGATATTTGGGAAGCTCACGGAACTGCGTTTTCTTGCGGGACATCCACTGCAAAAGTTGCTCCCAGTCAATTTCGGCAGCAAATACTTCCTGTTGAATATCAAACTGCTGCAGTATCTGTTTTTTTACAATCCCCAGCACTGCCACCGGTGTTTTACCAACAGTATAATGAAATGCAAAGGAAAATAACGGATGTTTAGTAGCCGAGAGCTTCAGCTTTTCGGGATTGAGACCGGCTTTGATAAGTACCTGTTCGGTATATGCTTTCAGGAAGTATATATTGCTTCCCGTCTTGGGAGTTGTCCAGTTGGGCTCCTCAATAAGTCCTGTCAGAAATATTCCCAACCGCGCATGTTCGGCATATTTGTCCAATGCGCTGGCTGATTGGTTTGAAGCATTCAGAAAATAGCAGTTCCCAAATTCATAAAACCGAAGATTGGACTTTTTACGGTTGATATTGTAGGCAATGGACTCAAGAGCTCCAAAAATAAGCGTTTGCCGCATACAGTTCAAATCGGAACTCAGGGGATTGACGATGTAAACTATATGATTGCGATATTCGTCAAAAGACTCGTAGTATGAACTCTTTGTAAGAGAATTATTCATTATTTCGTTAAATCCCTGAGCCGATAGCATATCCGAAACACTGTCCTGTTCTTTTAATGGATCAACCGGTTCAGAGTATGAGAGCGTGGAAGAAGTTTTACCTGAAATTTCAACGCGATTGTAACCATATATTCGGAGTATCTCCTCAACAATATCGGCCTCCTGAGTAACCTCCACTCTATAAGTGGGTACTTCAAGCAGCATGTCATCGCCCTCTTCGTGCAGAATATTAATTTCGAGTGCCTGAAGTATATTGCGTATCACATCCTTGGGCAATTCATTTCCAATCAATTGGTTGATACGCTTAACATTAACCTTAACCTGACAGGGTTTAACAGGCTGAGGGTACACATCAATAATTTCGGAAGCAATGGATCCGCCTGCCAGTTCTTTAATAAGCATAGCGGCACGTTTCAGTGCCACGACGGTAATATTGGGGTCGCAACCGCGCTCGAAACGGAACGACGAGTCGGTATGCAAATCATGCCGACGCGACGATTTACGTATCCACACAGGATTAAAGTTGGCACTTTCGAGAAAAACATTCTGTGTGCTGTCAGTTATTCCGCTTTCGGCCCCGCCGAAAATACCGGCCATACACATCCCTTCCTTTTCGTTGCAGATCATCAGATCACTGTCGGCCAGTTTGCGGGTAACACCATCGAGGGTGACAAATGGAGTGCCTTCCGGGAGCGTACGTATAACTACTTTACGACCTACGATTTTATCAGCATCAAAAGCATGTAGGGGTTGTCCCAACTCATGCAGAACATAGTTGGTTACATCCACAACATTATTAATGGGACGTACCCCTATGGCTGCCAGCCGGTTTTTTAGCCATGCAGGTGATTCCTTAATGGTTACGCCCTTAATGGCAATACCCGAATATCTCCTGCAGGCTTCGGTATTTTCAATGATTACCTCAAAGGGCAACTCATGATTATCGACCCGGAAACTGCTGATATCGGGACGTTTTAGTTCAATATTTATTGATTGTTTAAGATAAGCTGCCAAATCACGGGCTACCCCAAAATGCGAGGCACTGTCGATACGGTTGGGGGTAAGTCCAATTTCAAATACCCAATCCTCGGCAACCTGAAAATACTCCTTTGCCAGGGCTCCCACTGGCGCCTTTGCATCAAGTACCAGAATTCCCTCATGATTATCGCTTAACCCCATCTCGTCCTCGGCGCATATCATTCCCTCCGACACTTCGCCGCGTATTTTGGTTTTCTGTATTTCAAACTCACCTTTGGGGGTAAATACTTTAGCCCCCGGTAAAGCTACAACTACCTTTTGCCCTGCTGCAACATTAGGTGCCCCGCATACAATCTTCAACGGTGCAGCCTGACCAACATCTACCGTTGTTACATGCAACCGATCAGCCTGGGGATGTTTGTCACACGTAAGCACCTGCCCAATTACAAAGCCCTCTAAACCTCCAGGAACCGAATACCAGCGTTCAAGCGATTCTACTTCTAATCCAAGATTGATCAATATCTGCGACAGATCCTCCGGCGAATTATCGGCAGGCAGATACTGCTTTAACCAATTATAAGAAATCTTCATTCGTAATATTTTTTGTTACTTTCCCATTTACGAGCAATCGTTTCCGGAAGCTGAGACACTCTGTTTGACCGGCGATTGCAAAAAAAAACTGCAGCAATCGACTTAAACAGCCAATTGCCTTAGGGCAAAAGTATAAAAAAAAAAATCACTTGTCTGAAACAATTTTAGGCTGTCGCTTATTCATTGCAAAGGATAGCCCGCAGGCCAACATCCCTTCAATATGCCATGGTGCAAATGAGAATCAAATATGTGGAATTCCTGCATTACAACAAATGCAAAACACCACACCTGCAGATATTCCAGGTTAGTTCAATTGCCCGGAGATAAAACCTCAACCTTTATTTTTTTCACCATTTTAAGTGCAGTGGTTAAGCTCGAAAGGTCGGTAAAGAGTTTTCCGGTCAATCCCTGAGGATCACCATGTCCGACAGGATTCAGAAAGTATTCCGGTTCGGGATTAGCCATATCAATCATTACAGCATACACTACACTGGGCTGCCCGGAGTTTTTATAGGGTTGGCTATCGGGATACCGGGTATTATGCCAATATTCATTGAAATCAAAAGGTTGATTTATCTCGAAAAACAAAATAACTTTTTCCCTTAACAGCGAATCAGCTTTAACATAAAGAACGAAGTTATTGAGGGGGGTAGCCCCAGTATATGCATCAGGGATAGGGTTATCGGGGGTTGGTAGAAAAGTACCGTCGTTGGCTTTAATGCCCCGGTTATGTGCCCAAAAGGGTAAAGTAGAAGGATGCCGATGTTCGCCCGGTAACCACTTTCCTGCCTTGACCTGCCCATGAGGATATATACCTTTCCCGATGGTTTGTGAAATAAATAAGGTTTGAAGGTAGGTCCCATCGGGCTTGGTCAACCAGAAAACCAATACCGGATGTCCATAATTTCTATCCTTCTCAAGAGAAATTCGGAGTATCTGTCCCCTGCTCTCACCCGGCATGCGAATAGTGTCTGCCTTTTGTCCATGAAGGGCAAAAGTATACAATGCTAATATGAATGTTAAGTACTTCATCGTATTATTATTTTTCTATTTGTTCAATAACGGATATACATATCCACTTAAAAGATTAAATATCAAGAAATATTAAAAATCTACCACCAGACCTACCGTAGGCAAAATGGTACCCTGTCCTTCGGAGGGTATTTCCCTGAGTACATATTTTGTTGGATCCATGGAATTAATTACAGGTTGACCTTGTGTATCGAGATTGGTAATACGGGGTTGTGACTGTGCTTTAAAATTATAAAGATTTTGAATATCCAGATATAGACGCACAGTAGCTTTTCGATACATCATCCATCGTTCAACCCTAACATCGAGTTGGTGGAAAGCTTTGAAACGTTTACCATTGATATTGTTGTAATCAAGATAAGGCCGATTCTGTACATTCCATGCCGTAATAAGCGAAGAACGTTCCAGATCATAGGGAGTATAGGGCAATCCACCGGCATAACGCCATTTGGCTGCTGCTGACCATTTGCCCGAAAATTTCTTATTGATGGTAAAGTTTAGAATATGCCTATTATCCCACGAGGTAGGACGATATTGCCCGAATTTATCCTTAAATTCGCTGATAGCATAGGTATAGGCTAAAACAATATTAACATTTGCAGGTAAAGCACTTTGAATCAAAAATTCCAGCCCATAAGCCCGCCCTGCCGACGTCGAATTGGAAGGCTCATTTCCCACAAAACCATAATCGATTGGTTTAAAGGCAAAACTGATAGAATCGAGGGTAGAAAAAGGATAATGCTGGTAGTCCTTTAGAAAAGACTCCACCGATATTCTCGTGAGCTTATTGGGCAAATAACTTAACCCCACTACATAATGATTGGCTGCAATGTATTTCAGATTATCTTTATTAACAAGGATTCCCGAATTGTTCCTGTAGCCAAGAATCGTGTATGCCGGTAACTGGTAATATCGCCCGACATGTGCGGTAAGCGTCCATTGAGGCAAAAAATCATAGGAAATAGAGAATCGGGGCGAAATCTGATTGACCGGATTATTCATCGACGAATTATAGTTTGAGGCATCTGTCCTGACTCCTAATGAAACGGTAAGTTTTTCCGACAAAAAGCTATGACTCACTTGAGCAAATACGCCATATTTGATCAGATGTAAAGCAGAGGAAAAGTCAACTGTATCTAACTGATTATTTACAAATTTTTTCTGAAAGGTTTCATTGGTATATTTAGCATACTCAGCTAAAATGCCGGTACTGAATTTTGTTTTTCCCAGATATATCATTCGCTCTGCTCGCAACTTATTCTCCTGTTCCTGACTGATGTAATCAGTAAGCTTATTTTCCGGAGTTTCAATATTCTTAAAATATTTATATTGTCGGTTATTAAGCATACTACGACTCAAGACGAAAGTCCATTGTCCGTTATTGGCAAAATGTTTCCAAACACCACCCGTAGCATAGTTCCATTGCTCAAAAACAGGCAAATAATTGAGAATGTATTGTTGGTCTTCAGTTGGATTTTTAAGTTCGGTATCGAGTCTCATCTGGTCAAGCGATCCTATACTCAGAAAGGTCAATTCGTTTTTGGTATCGAGCTTGACTTTAACTTTTGCCTGATAATCGTTGAATGTAGGTAAAAAAGGCAACCCCAGCGCCTTAAACAAAAACTGAAGATAAGAACGTCGGACAGTAACCACATAGGTCGTCTTCTCAGACAAAGGGCCATCGGCCGTTAAAGATAATTCTGATGCCCCTACTGTACCCCGGAATTTATTTTTTTCCTTGTTACCATCGACTGTTTTAAAATCGAAGACTCCACTGAGGGCATTGTAGCGATTGGCAGGAAAAGAACTGGCCAAAAACTCGGCCGAACGAATAAGGTCGGCATTGAGAATTCCATTGGTTCCTCCGGATGCCCCTTGTGTGGCAAAATGATTGATGTAAGGAATTTCTATATCGTCCACAAAATAACGGCTTTCGTTGGTCGCCCCACCACGTATAAT
>Ga0068707_1001226_pt1 | contig 17731 bp, 10 predicted proteins | sample YNPNPMetaG_FD_66600 | JGI IMG/M metagenome (GOLD analysis project Ga0068707, IMG submission 66600) | Anoxygenic and chlorotrophic microbial mat microbial communities from Yellowstone National Park, USA - YNP NP MetaG | ecosystem: Environmental > Aquatic > Thermal springs > Hot (42-90C) >...
ATCACCTCCAATTCACATTAATCCAAAAAACCTCTCCGTCCATTGGGACGAGAGAGGTTTCTCGCGGTGCCACCCAATTTAGGCTGGTGATGGGATTTTAAGGAAAAACCCCGTAGTGAACACGACGGGGAAAGAAGCCAGCCTCACTCGTGGGGTACGACGGTTGCATGAACCGGTGATACCCTTTGCCCTGATAACGGTGGCAGCTCCGGCGCGGGATACTCGGCATAAACGCCTTTGACCCTGCAGCTCCGGGAACCATTCCGCCTTACGGGACGGGCAGGGCTTTCACCTGACCCCTGCTCTCTGTGCCGCCGCGGCTAAAGCGTACTATTTCCCATCACAGCCATTCTGGTATGAATGATTGGACATTTTATATCAAAATTGAAAGCAAAAGTCAAGAGGGATTTTTTGAGCGTGTTGAAAAACAAAACACACTCCCTATATATGGCGGTAAAACAGCCTGTTTTTCGTATAGATATGCGCCATATATGGCTTTTTCAACATTCTCGCAGAGGATTGGATTGACTTCGCCGTATCCGGCGGGTATAATAACTATTAACAACGGGGAGCCCGGTGCAGCCGGGCTGAGAGGAGGACCGTCTAGTCCTCGACCCGCAGAACCTGATCCGGGTAATGCCGGCGGAGGGAAGAATATACTGACACGATTTTGCTTGCTGTCAACCCTCTCCGGCGAGAGGGTTTTTTGATGTACCTCCTCTCCCATGCATAATCCGGTTTTTATTTGTGAAAGGAGAAAGGAAAAATGAATACACTGCCTTCAACTCATTCCTCAGCCGCGCAGTTGATTGCCAGCCTGCGCAGCGAACTGCAGCCCATCATGGACAGCATCCGCAATCACCCCTATCTCGACGCTCTGGAAGCCGGCCGCGTTCCACGCGACTCCCTGCGCATTTTTGCCGCCCAACAGTACCACATTGTCACCAACGGCATCATGAACATCGCCCTGATCACCGCCCGTTTTGGCAACCTGCCCAGCCGCGAAATGCTGAACTTCTTTCTGCAGGCTGAATTTGAAGTCAACCGCGCCGTGCTGGAATTTGCCGCCGCCTTACCGATGAGCGAGGCGGAATTAAAAGCCGCGCCTCTGCTGGCGGGTGCTTTGCCTTTCAGCTACTTTGAAACCTACCTGTGCTTTTACCGTTCGGACGCTGAACTGATCACCGCCTTTTTGTTCGATGCCGAGGTGTGGATAGCAAACGCGCGGCGGGTGAGCCGCGCTCTGCAGGAACATTACGGCTTTGACCATCAGGCGGTGCGCTTCTTTGAAATGTACGCTAACTATCAGGCCGCCGAAGAGCAGGTTTATCCGCCGGTGCAGGCAGCATTGGAGCGCTGTGTAGCCGAAGCGGATATTCGCCAATCCGCCCGCCTGCTGCTGGAATATGAAAAAATGTTTTGGGATGCGATGGCTGCCGCTGCGGGTGTGTGAAGAACGGTATTGGCTTGACGGCAAACCCAGCCATCTTAACAATGGTCGAAAACCAGAGCCTTCCCCAAAAACAATTCAACGTTTTTGGGGAAGGCAGCGGCAATAAAGAGCAATCTTTCAAAGCAAGACTCAGGCCTTCATCACACTGGCGAACCATCCTCCCTGGCAAGCTGCTTGCGGATAATCAAGGGAAGCAACAACGTGATCAAGGAGAAGACGATCAAGAAAACAAACCAGCGCGTCAACTACTGTCGGCTAAAGCCGACAGTCTCATACGCAAACCCTGAACGGTTGCGATCAGTGGTTCAGCGCACAGATTGCGCACCGCCAGCTCGAAAGCCAGAATCTCCCGTGCCGGCTTGTTGTCCGCCATATGTTTTGTGCGTCAAACTTCAAAATATCCATTCTCCAAAAAACCGCCGGGAAACCAGCGAGGAACAAGAAAGTTCAAACAAAAACGGTTCGCAAGACTTCGTACAAAGCAAACGGACGCAGGGAAACGTGAGATCGGGACGCAAGACAAAGTGAACGGGCACGTAAAAGCGGGGACGCAAGGCTGCGGAAAAATCGAACGGGCGAAAGAGCGCAGGCGAATGCGGAGAGAGTTCGCACAATAGAAGGGGTGGCGTACTGGTCAGTTTTTTATGCATTGTGCGACATAGACGCTGAAAAAGGGGTAATTTTCCCGAAAAGGCGAAAAATCGGCAAAAAGGGGACTTGAAAGGCTCAAAAAAGCTCTCTATAGTCAACTACTGTCGGCTTTAGCCGTCACTCGTTGACTACTCCCCACCCAAATACATCGGGAGATTCGCGAATTTGTTCGAGAAGGTCACGATCATAGCGAATAACCAGGACGCGGTACCCTTTTTCGATCAGCTCGCGCCGCAATGCCTCATCTTTGCGCCGCTGTTCAGGCGTGTCGTGTACTGCACCATCACAAAAGACACAGATATTTGGAGCGTAGAAAAAGTCGGCTGCACAACGCGGCTCAGAAATTTCATACTGGGCGTTGTCCGGCAAACGATAACCGCCTTTGGCAAGCTTGTCTAGAAGATGGCGCTCCAGCTCAGAACGAGAATCTGTCAATGAATGCAGCCAGTCAAGCTGTTCGGTGTAGGAACGACCCCCCACACGCGGCAGGGTGCGGGCAGTAACAAGCCCCAGCAGGGCATCCCGCACGCGATGACGATTGAGATGGAGTGCTTCCATCTGATTGTTATAACTCATCAGACATTCATAACAGGCGGCAATGCACTCTGTTCGAGTATCATTACCACTTTCGTCGAAATGACAGCACGCCAAAGCTGCGCGAGCAATGCGTGCCATGGCATCGGTTTCTTCAATCAGCCGCCGCAGCACGCCGCTGCCGCCCTCCGAGGTTTCGTAGAGCAGAATAGCGCTGTATTCGTTCTTTCCAATGCGTTCGGCATTCAGTTCGGTTTCCTCCAACTGGAAAACCTGCTCAATACCGCGCTCGAGCGCATAGCGAAAGGTTGTTTCAAAATCACAGTCGTTGAACAGTTCAGGGTGTACAGGGCGAATCAACAGCAGATTTTGTGTATCTTGTACTGCCAGCCTGACAGTTTCCAACCGCTGATCCCGGCGGGGAGCGCGGGCTGGCTCGCGGTCCTGCGGTCCAACAATCTCACCGCTCTCAAAATCCACTACAAAGCCCGGTGTGCGCACCGAACGCCAGCCGTGATTGATGCGCATCAGCGTTGCTGCGGGCGCATAGATCAGACGCAGAAACGGATCGCCGTTAAGCATGACGTCTGCCTGCTGGAGACGATACCCCTTCTCTTGGGGTGCAAACTGATAAAAGGTCTCAATCAGGTAGCCGCGGCGGATGCGCTCTTCTTCATCTGACGTAATCCGCTCTCGGCGGCGGGCTTTGACATTGGGCATATCAAGCAGGGTCGCCAGCAGGCTGTTTTCACCGTTGAAGCGGGTATGACAAGAGGGACAAAGGTCAAAAGAAGGATCGCAAAAGGCGCCGCAGATGCTGCAGAGACGTTTTTGATGACGCCGCTCATCCAATCCGCCGGGGGGCGATTGAAAAGCCGCCACTTCCCATTTAGCGCCTTCGTGATACAAGATGTTTTTCGGGGCAAATTCGCGCAGCGCCAGAAAGCGCGCCCGAGCGATAAATTCCCCTTCACTGCCCCGCATCACCCAGGCGCGCACCGGCAGTGCCGGGAAATTGTAACCGGGCAGGAAACCTTCGCTTGCCAGATAGCGGTAGGGATAAAAGTCGCTTTCCTCACGCGCTGTAGCTACTTGCAGCAATTGGTTCAACTGCCGGCGGGCTTCCTCTTGCCTGGCTCGGGCGCGCTCCTGATCTTCGCGGCGGCGCGCTCGATCTTCCTCTGCTCGGGCGTCATCGCGCTGACGAATTGCCGCACGGTAAAGTTCGCGCCAGCGGTCAAAGGCGCGGTCAAATTCTTGAGGTGCATCCGCCAGCACCCGCTCCAGCCAGGCATCGGTCAACCAGGGCGCAAAACGCTTGATCTCCCCAAGATTCAGCGCAGACTCGGCCCGATTGTACACTGCCTGCAGCCGGTCTGCACTCAATCGAATCTGCGCCTCTACGTGGGGGAACAAAGGAAAGCTCTCTTTGTTAATGTCAATCACCTGCTCGATGGATTGACCAAGCGGCAAAGACACCTCTGCCAGCCAGATGGCGTGAACATGAGCGCGCAGCAGACTTTCATTGGCTAAATCCAGCCGGGGCGGGTGCACGCTCCCTGCCACCATTTCCTCTCGATGGCGGAAGAAGTACTGATCATGACTGTTAAACGCGCCGCAGTAGGTAAAAACCAGCCCTGCCTGCCCTTGACGACCGGCGCGCCCGCTGCGCTGGGCATAATTGGCAGGCGTAGGCGGGACATTCCGCAAGTGCACCATGTCGAGATCGGCAATGTCGATTCCCAGCTCCATCGTCGGCGAGCAGACCAGATACGGCAAACGCCGCCCGAGTTCAATCTCCTTATTCGGGTCGTGCACATCCCAGCGAAAGCGGCGTTCGCGGCGTTCGCGCTCGCCCGGAGCAACCACCTGGGCGGTGTGCTCACGTGCTTCCAATTGCGCCAGTTCTGCCGCTGTTTCCCGGTAGAAGCGCTGGAAATACTGGTTGACCGGGCGGATCAGAGCGGTTTCGTTGTTAGAGACCCGGCGGCTGTACAGCGGATCTGGCGGCGGCGCTGTTCCACTGCCGGACTGCCAGAGCAGACGAGCAACGTCCAGCTGAAAACGCTGGTGATTGTCCACTGCAGGCAAGCGCTCCAGAAAACCCTGTTTCACCAGCAGGTCCAGAAGCTGACCGATGACAGCGGCATATTGATCGCGCCTCAGCGCAAATTGTCTGCTCAAAAAGCGCCCGATCAAGCTGCGTTCCCCCAGACTGAACCCTTCCACCGGGCGGGGTGAAGTCCCCGGCAGGTAAAAACAAGCTGCCGGACGCAGTTCATACCCTTCCGCATCCAACCCCCAGTATTCGTTCAGATGCTGTTCGCACCGCTTACGCAGTTGACTCTGAAACTGTTCCTGAAAACATTTCGCGTTGAGCGCCAGTTTGCGGCGAAAGTGATCCAGCAGCACCTGCAGGCTGTGCTGGCGTTCCACAGGACTTTTGAGTGCCAGCGCAGGGTGAAACTGCCATACCTCTTCATTCTGACAAAGCGCTTCTAACCCTTCGTATGCGATGCGCAACAGCCCCAGTTCTTCCAGGTTGGGTTGGACGATGCGCCAGCCGCGCCGCAGATCCTCATACAGCCGGTATTCGGTTAACTCGGTAAAAACCTCCCAGACAGTTTTTGCAGCCTGAGAAGTTGGCTCCAGTTCGGGATTGCGGGCAATATCGCGAATCTGCAAGCCGCGCTGCATGGCGGCAACTGTTTGCTCGGCCACGTTATCAAAAGTCAGCGTTCTGTGCTCTTCGAGTGCAGTGACCAGCGCGGAGCGCAAAACTGCCAGATGGATAAAATCGTTGAAATGACCGGCTTGCAGGGAAGCATCCTGACGATTATCGGTAAAGGTGAGCAGTTTATCGCGCGCCGAACCGAGCAAAGCGGCGTGGCGCAAAAGCGAGGTCGCCAGCACGGTGGTAGCACTGGTGCGCGCTTCGCTGGAGAGGCTTGCCAGTTTGCGGAATTCGTCTTCGCGCCGGGTGTAAAACTCGCCGCAATTTAAGCAGAGTGAAAACGGCGCCGGTTGATACCACATTTTGACTGCATTCGGATTCGGCAGCGAAGAATAACTGCCATCCAGGACGATCCAGACTGGGCGCGGCAGGCGTTCCCGATACTCCCTTTTCACCCCGCCGCGGGCGTCCCGCCATTCTTCGGGAATCAGCTCTTCGTTCCAATCGTTTTCTGTGCCGGCGAGGAACAGGTATCCCTCTTCTCCGTCGTCTCCAATCTCTTCCATAATGCTGCCTGAGGGATACGGCAGGAATTTCCCCTCGCGGCGCAGAACATGATAATAATCCTGTCCGCACTGACGGCAGAACTTAAGCGGCGCCAGCAAGCGCCCTTCACTGCCCTGAAGCTGTCCTTCCAGCGAAAACAAACGCCGCCCACGCTCTTCAAAAGAGGCAAAGAGCGATCTGCCTTGACTGATAAACTGATGCAGCTTGAAGGCAAAAGCGCGTCCGCCTTCTTCGCGCTGCAGTTTCCCGCCGAGCGTCAGCCATTCGCGCAAACGCTGTGTACACCGCGCTTTCTCCGCTCCGGTTTCCTTCGCCAGTCTTTCGGCAGCCTCGGGCAGCGATGTGGGAACGCGGCGGCGGAAGCCGCCCTGGGCTTCCGGCTCGATGCCGAAGGTGTGCTCAATCCAGCGCGGGATGGGATGAGCGCGGAACGCCTCCAGCGAAATTTCCAAAGATGCAGGGTCAGGCAGCAGCGACCGGCGCAGCTCTTCTGTCGCCGGGATTCCGCCCTGTGTGAAAGGCTGCAGCGTCTCTTCGATGATGTCCTGTTCCGCAAACGGATGCCCGAACAGGCGCGCGGCAAAATCCGCCACCGCGGCGCGGCGTTCCCGCGCCTCAAGCGTGCGTCCCGTACTCATGGTTGCCGAAGTGCCGATATGGATCAGCTTATCCGAGGCGGCGCGCTCCTTCAGCCGGCGGATGAGCATGGCGACATCTGCCCCTTGCCGGCCGCGGTAGGTGTGCAGTTCGTCAAAGATCAGAAAGCGCAAACCGCCCTGCTGCTGATCCAGAAAGCGCCGATCCTCCGGGCGGACAAGCATCAGCTCCACCATCATGTAGTTGGTAAGCAGGATGTGCGGCGGGTTCTGGCGCAGGCTCTGGCGGGCAGCCTCACCTGTTTCACCCGTGTACTTTGCAAAGGTGACCGGGAATGGCTTGCCGCTGTGCCGTTCGTAAGCCGTCTTGAGCGTCTCCAGCGCCTGAAGCTGTGAGTTGACCAATGCATTCATGGGATAGACGATCAGCGCCACCGTGCGCGGCGTTTGAGGCGGCTGGCGCAGCAGAAAATCCACAATCGGCAGAAAGTAGGTAAGGCTCTTGCCGGAACCCGTGCCGCTGGTGACCACATAGCTCTGGCTGCGGCGGGCTTTCTCCAACGCCTCGCGCTGGTGCCGATAAAGACGGAAAGGCTGGTTATCGGGAGAGCGAAAGACTCGCGCTGTTTCTGCATGAATCAAGCCCTGCTGCGCCAGCTCATCTACCGATTCGGCGTATTCGTAAGACGGGCTGACCTGCAAAAGAAAATCGGGCCAGAGGCAGGCTTCTTCTTCCAGTTTGTCGTTTACGAATTGGCGGATACGTTCATCCGCGATATTCAGAAAGGAACGTACGAAGTCGCGATAATCAGCTAATGTGGCGGCGTGCAGGTCAAAAACGGTCATGGGCAGCTCCTTTGTACGCAGAAAGCTGAGCAGAAGGTGGCTTTTTAAGGTTTCTCCGGGCGTTGTGCGGGCGCGCCCGCCAGATGGGGCGGGGCAGTGCGCGGCGCGGTCAGGTGAATTTCGCCCGGCAGCCGGTCCGTCAGACCATAGAGCAGGGGGGTGCTTTCGTGGGAGAGGACGACCTTTTCCCCCGCCGCCAGCCAGGCAACTATCAGGTCAGCGTGCGGCGTTTCGGGGAACTGCGTCAGGCGAGAGACGCCGCGCCGCACGTGCAGCAGTTTGCCGTTTTTGAGATGCTGGGAGAGCACGGCTTTGGGATCGCCTGCGGCGCGCGCCTGCCGGGTATAAAAATATCCGCCCTGGCTTTCGGTAATCGGGTGAAAGCGCGGCTGGAACATGGTTGTTTTTTATGTGCAAAAGGTCAAATATTTTTTGATTTTTTGCACACATTATCGCCCGAAAGAGACAACATGTCAATCGCCGCCTGCGGTATTTACCGAATCGGCACAGTTTATTGTCTTCTTTATAAGGCTTCCAGCCTCTTGAGCCATTCATCAAAGTGTCGGCATTGCTGCCGGAGGCGTGGCAAGCCAATGCGTTCAACTGCCAACGGACCATGTAAGGGTTTGCGGTAGCCGCGCAAGTACTGTTGCAGCCGGGCAGCAGGGTGAGTTCTCTGTCCTTCGTTGATCTCTTCCGGGCTGGAAAAGTGACGCAGATCACCAAATTGATCAGGCGTGATAGGGCTGTTTAGCACTTCGATCACAGCGTTGAGGTCCACAAACAGCAGAGCTTCAAACTCATGAAGCATCAGGTAAGGCAGAAAGCGGCGAGCGCCGATATTCGCTGAAAACGCCTGTTCTAGATGAGCGACGCGCTCATAAGGAGTTCCGCCATGCAGGGTATCTTTACCAGGAAAATCTGCAGGCAAACGATAATAATCAAGCATGGTCGTGATACAAATTGCATTGCTGTCCTGCAATAAGTTTTGTACGTCGCGGCGAATGTGCGCATAGGAGGTGATTCCACCATGAAACTCAAGTCCTGTTTTGACTTTCTTGGTGACCAGGACTTTTGGAATGGCAGTTTTCTGAAACCTCTTCAAATGCGGATCAAGGACACGGGTTACGAAGGTCTCTTCGGTTTGTCCTTCACACAGAATCAAGATGCGTTTCATAAAGCGGGGCGTCCTCCGAGGATGTTTTTCTCCCACAAATCGCCCAAGCCATAGTCATCCAACCAGTGTTCAATTTCGGCGGGTTCCAGACGACGAATGGTGGAAATACCTTCGACGCGGTCCACAACTAGGATGTCTTGAGGCGAAAACTGGTTGACTAGCGGGACCGATTGTGTCGCCAAGATTACTTGGGTGTGCGCAGCGGCGCTGTACACCATTTCAGCTAGCAGTTTGATGGCGTAGGGATGCAAGCCAAGTTCGGGTTCGTCCAAGACAATGGTGGCAGGCAGGTTCTCCTGCGGTTGAAGGAACAGTGTAGTCAGACAGATGAAGCGAAGTGTGCCATCTGAGAGCGCGTTAGGTCCAAAGACCAGGTCAGAGCCGCGTTCGCGCCATTCCAGGCGGATTTTCTCAGGGTTGAAAGGATTAGGACGCAGCAAAAAGTCGCCAAAGAAGGGCGCTGCCAGACGGATGGTTTCCACAATTGTCTGATAATGCTGGGGGTGTTTCTCATGCAAGAGGTAAAGATAGGCTGCCAGGTTGCCGGCATCTGGCAGCAGGCGCTGGTTCTGGTACATATCGCCCATTTGTTTCATGCGCGTCGTCTCACTCGTATCGTGAAAATGGTAGAGCTGCCATGATTGGAGCGCGTCGTAAACATAGCGGGACACGCCTCCGCCTTTTGCCCATTGGGGCAGCAGGCTTTCTTCATACACCCCCCAGTGGGTCAAATCCTGGTAGGGTTTCGGATAGCGGGTGCGGTCGTGAAAATAAGTAGCTTCATAAGTCACAACCAAACGGTCTTCGGCAGGCTTGAGGTGACATTCATAGCCGTTGGCAAGCGTGTCATTGCGGAGAAACCACAGACGCAAAATCAGTTCCTCAGTACCTTTGCGTCCGTAGTGCAGAACCTGGTCAGCGCCGCCGGACTGGGCAATGTGGAGCTGTAATTCGCCGTTCATCATGCGATGGAGCATTTTGAACAGGCTGATGAAGTTCGATTTGCCCGATCCGTTGGCGCCTATCAGCACGTTGACCGGCGCAAGTGGAAGTTCTAACTCGCGAAAGGATTTGTACCCTTTGATAAAAATGTTTTCCAACAGGTAGTTGGACATCTTTGCCTGCCTTTGGAGATTTTTGATATATTGTATCAGACTTACCCAGCCAACCGCTCCCACGCCTCCAGCACCAGCCGGCGGGTGCGGTATTCGCCGTATTGACGCTGTTCCTTCTCTTTCAGCACGCGGAAGGTTTCGCCGGGGAAATCATAACATATCTGCCAATTTCTTCATCCAGCCTTGCACTTCGTTATCTGGATCTCTTTCTTTGAGCATTTCCACTGATCAATTCCCTCCGGTTTCGTCTTCATCCATCTCTTCAATTGTGAAGAACGGTTTAGACCGGGAACGTTTTCTCACAGGCAAAGAAGGGGGTTTAAAGTTGTCTGTTTGAGCCATCTCCAGATTCAACCCCACCAACCTCGCCAGCACTTCGCGGCGAGCCTCAGGCGAAATAGTATAGCGGATTTGCCCGCGCTCGTTTGGATAAAAAGCGTGGCCTGACTCCAGGTCATCCCAGCCGTAGCAGGCCAGGATGGCGTGATCCATCTCGGCGTGCAGTTCGCGCAGACGGACGATATCGGTGTCCTGAAGTCTAGATTGTGGAAAAGATGGTTGGTTTTGGTCAGCCCAAGTTGACGCGCCAGCATGATCTGATACGAGTTAGTATGGTGGATTTTCAAAACAAGCCATAACCTCTTTTCTAAGCACTTTATCTACTCCATATGCATTCTGAATTATTTCCTCAATTGAAGATAGTGCAACTCGATCTTCTCCTCTAGAATGAATTATTTTTTTTGCAAGAATATCAAGCTCTTCATTTGATTTAAGTAAACTTGTAGGGATGAAAACACGATTAAGTGCAAACTGATCCAAATGCATAGTTCGTTGTGCAAACCCAAAAACAACGCGATGAATAAGCCAATTGATAAAGTTGGAAGATAGGATACCTACTATGGCTTCCGGGGAAAATATCCCCGTTGGGCATCTCACGATATTAATGGTGTCTAAGCAAATTGCTCCATCATAGTCTACAGCGCCGATTATTTTTACATGAGGAGCTGGCCGCGAAACATAAGCTACAATATTCTGAAACACTGCCTTGGGACTTTTAAAAGTACCCAAATCATCTACCTGGTCTGACGTTAAGAAACCCGAAACAGACTTTATAACAAATGGCGCAACATCTTTTCCTCCAATAACCGGCAGGCCTCCATAGCTTTTAACTATTTTCTGAAATCTCCCACCCCTATGAGACACAAGGATTTTACCGAGAGAAATCCATTCTTGGGAAAACTTTCGAACACGTTCTAGAATTTCAAGTAAACCGGATTCTGAGCTAACGAACCAGACATCGAATGCACCTAGGATTTGCCTCGGTATGTAAATAGGTTCATGCGTTCCATGGTAAAGTCTTTTAGTTTTCACATCTTGCAAGCTTTTAACTCTAGTTGCAACTACAAGCACTTGCTCTAATAAAACATTTTCCCATGCTTCGCCACAGTCAATCACCTCTTCCAAATAAGGTAACAGAGCCAGGCGTGTCTTGGTCCACCTAGTGGAGTAAGTGATCGACTTAGGAGTAACAAGCCCTATCTTGCCGTCAATCCTTGTTAGCCTCTCAGTTCTAAACCAGAAAAGGCTTGCAGTATTTGTCGAGCCGGAATCATTATAAATTGTGTTTACGAACTTTTTGGTCGCTCGATTTAATTCAGCACTAAAAGGCGGATTTCCTATCACTATGTCAAAGCCACCTCCTTCAAACACCTCGGCGAACTCGAGCTGCCAGTGGAAGAAGCGGTTTTCGGCGGCGAGCGCCTGCGCTGCAGCCAGCGTCTGCGGCGGCAGGGGCTGACCCGCCAGGGCGCGGCGGACGGCATCGGTGGTAATGACGCCTTCACCCCCGCTCTCCCCCTTGGGGGGAGGGGAAGGGGAGAGGGATTGAAAATACGCCGCCGTCCACAGGTCGCAGGCGTCTTTCAGGCGGCGCAGGCGCGGGTCGGTCAGGCGCGCTTCATAAGCCTGGCGCTTGCGGCGCACGTCTTGGGGCGAGTCGTCAGGGATGGACTCAATCTGGCGGATGTTTTCTGCCAGCGGGGTCAGGTCGAGGTCGAAATTCCAGCCGAAGAGGGTCATCTGCCCCTCGCGCTCGGCTTTGTTCTGGCGCTTGAGGCTTGCCGCCAGTTTGCGGTCATCGCCGCTGACCGGCTCGAAGGCTGCATCCGGCAGACCTTCCTGAAGGACTTCCAAATCGAACACGCCCACCAGCGAGTCGCCGCATTTGATGTGATGTTCCAGAAACGTGAGCGGTTTACCCTCAGCGTGCGATTCCAGCCAGAGCGCCACGCGCGCCAGCTCCACCGCCAGCGGGTTTTTATCCACGCCGTAGATGCAGTGGGCGACCACATCACGGGTGGCTTCGCGGACGCGCTCCGGGGCGGGTTCGTCCTCACCGCTGCGGATGCGCGCCAGTTCCTTGCCCAGGCGCCGCGCCGCCGCCAGCAGGAAATGCCCGGAGCCGCAGGCAGGGTCGAGGACTTTCAGAGAAAGAAGCGCCGATTCCTTTTCTTGCGCAGTTTGGCGCTTTTTCAAACGTTCCTGCATTACCGGCTCCAGCGCGCTTTTGATCAGTTCGCCGACCAGTTCGGGCGGGGTGTAATAGGAGCCGGTGGACTTGCGCTCCGAACCCGGCGACAGCTCAAATCTCAGGCGGTCTTGCCCATCCGAAAAGAGCGTGGGGTGATAATCCAGCAAACTTTCATACACCGAGCCGAGTTCTTCGGTATCCAGCGCGGCGTAGTTGACGCGGCGCGGGGGCGAAGAACCCTCCTGATAATATGCCAGATGCCAGAAGGCGGAGAGCAGGTTGCGGTTGCTGATGAGCGCCCCGTCCAGCTCCAGCGGGGCAAACAGCTCGCCGTTCAACGGCGGCGCCTTCAGCTTGGCGGCGAGCTTTTCATCGGTCAGGATCAGCCAGAGGGCGCGCAGCGAAAGCCACAGGTCTGTGTCGTCAGTATAGGCGGCGCGCTGGTCTGCCAGACGGCGCAGGTGCGAAACCCCGTAATGTTCCAGATAGAGCGGCTCGCGGCTGATCAGTCCGCGCTCTTCGGAAACCAGCAGGAAGAGAAAACGATAGACCAGCCGCAGCAGTTCACGGTAGAACGCCAGCGCGCCGTGCTGTTTCACCCAGCCGCGCAGGTTTCCGCTCTGCGGATGACTCAATAAGCCGGCTGCCAGTTGTTTCAGGCATTGCTCTACGCCCTCGCGCAGGTGTTCACGCACCCGTCCGCCCTGTTCCAGCGACTGCTGGTAGTACTTCTCCAGCCAGCAAGGCTCGGCATCCGCCCCGCCTTTAGGCAGGCGCGAGCGGTGCAGCAAGCGGTAGAGCAGGACAAAATCGGCAAAGCGCTCTTCCTCAAAGATGTTTTTTAAATCAAATTCAAGGTACGCCTGACGGCGTACAAAGGTCGAATCGCGCAGCAGACGCAGGATTTCACCGTTGCTGACGATGCCCCAGAGCGCCTCGCTGCGGTTAAGATATTCCTGCATCAGGGCATGCGGTGAAAGGCGCGGCCTGCCCGAAGGAGGCAGCCGTCCCAACTCTTGACGCGCCCCGACCAGATGCAGCGGCGGAGCATCTTCAGCCATTCCAGCGCGGTGCGAGATGGCAAAATTCATCCCGTCTATGACATAGGCGCGCGGGTTGTAGTACGGCTCATAGCCGAGAAAGCTGAAGAAAGGGACCAGCCAGAGGTCGCGGGTCGGCGTGGTTGCCAAATCCCCTTCATCCAGACGCGCCAGGCGGTTTCTGAAGATCTGCCATTGCTTGCCCAGCTCGTGAAAGACGGCGGCGATTTCATCGGTCAGACTGCGCTGCGGCGGCAGGTTGAAATCCTGTGCCCGCTGTCCGGGCAGTCCGCCGGCAGCCAGTGCTTCCAGCAGGTCGGGGCTGAAAAAACCGCCTTCAATCCGAATGGAGGGAAAATGTGCAGCGGGCGGCATGGATCGCTTCTCCTTTTCTCACTGCGGCATCGGCTGTAAACGCAGAACCCCCAGCAAATCGGCGGGGAACTGCACTCGGACGGTCAGTTCATGCATACGCAGGCGCATTGCCTGGCGGATGCCCTGATGTGCACTTTCCAGTTGACGGGCGCGCGCTTCCAGCAAAGGCTGCAGTTGCGGTTCAAGCGCGGCATAACCCTTCAGGAACTCTTCAATCAGGCGGCGCTTTTCTTCCAGCGGAAGATTGGCATCGGGCATGGCGCTGCCGAGCAGACGCAGGGCTTCACTTTCTTCCAGCCAGGAGGGATCATCCGGCTGTCCGCGGCAGCCCAGCACGCGCACTTCTTCGGAGAAAAGCGGGGTAAGCTTCGGCTGTTCAACCAGATAACGCACGCGCAATAGAAGCAGCGTGGTGGGCTGCTGTACCGAGCGGGTGAGGATGACCCCGCAGCGCGCCGCGCGCGCTGCGCCGCCTTTGGTCAGCGCCTCTTCCAGCAAGAAGCGCGCCAGCGCGGCGATAAAGGGATGGTTACGGCCCAGATACTCTGCGCCTTCGGGCGTGGGCGACTCGAAAGCGACCCGCCAAAGACCGTCTTTGCGCTCCGGCAGGGCAAAGCGGAGCGCCTCTGGAAGATTGGGCGGCGGGGGCGAGGTGACGATCTCATACACTCCCCTCCGACCGGCGGGGCGGATGGTCAAGTCCAGACGCTGCGCCGCCGCCTGTACGAATTCGCGCACTGCCTGCGGGTCGCCCAGCACTGCATCGGCGGCTTCCAGCTCACGCTGCACTTCCTGCGGTTTGAGGGCGCGCTGGGCAAAACGCGTGCGGCTGAGGCGCTCGCGCTCGGCGTCACGCTCCCAGCGCTCGTGCAGTTTCTGTACGTTCTGCTCTGCAAAATCAAATGCCAGTTGTCCGGCAGGTTTTCGATGGCTGCGCAGAAACAGCGCATTCAACACGGCTTCGGTGACGCTCTCGCTCTCTTCCGGCACGGGCACGTGTGTGCCAAGCGCCTGATGAATCTGACGCGCTTTATTCAGCAGCACTTCCAGCACCACGCCGTCTACCGGATTATCCGGACTGAAGTAGCGGATGGTTTTGACCTGCGGTGCAGGCTGCCCATAGCGGTCTATCCGTCCCTCGCGCTGTTCCAAACGATTGGGATTCCAGGGCAGGTCATAGTGAACAGCGGCGGTGAACTTCTCTTGCAGGTTGATTCCCTCAGAGAGGCAGTCTGTAGCCACCAGAAGGTGCGGGCGGCTGCTGTCGATTTCGGCAATACGGGCGCGCCGCTCCTCGTCGCCCTGCCGTCCGGTGATACAGACAATTTGCACTTCCGGGAATGTTTTTGTCAGCCGATGGCGCAGCGCCTCACTGACATACTCGGCGGTTGCTACATAACGGCACCAGACAATCGGCTGATAGCCCTCTTTCAACAGGTCGCTTGCCAGTTGAACGATGCCCTCCAGTTTGCTGTCCTCGCCGGGCTGCAGCAAGCGCGCTGCCAGGCGCCCCAGCTCGCGCAGTTGGCGGCGCTCATCCGCTGAGAGGGTGGCTTCTGCCTCTTCAACCGGCGGAGCGGGTTGTTCATCATCGGTACGGTCTTCATCCGATTCGAAAACAAAGCCGCCAAAATCCACCTCATCGTCACCTTCGCCAAGACGGGCATGGCGGGTTTCCAGCGCTGCAAGGGCAGTCTTCGGGCTGGACATCACACAGCGCAAGAGCGCCAGTGCGCCCCAGTAGCGCACGCGGCGCTTGCGCTCCTCCAGACCTTCTCCGCTGCGCACAATTGCGGCGCAGAAATCATATGTTTTCTCAAAAAGCTGGCGGTATGCCCCGGAAAGGCGGTAGGTACGGTCTTCCAGAATGCGTTTTGGAAAGCAGGCGGCGCTTTCCCAGTCGTGTTCAATATCCTTGCGCGTGCGCTGGACGAAATGCAGCGCCAGTTTGCGCAGTCTCTCTTCGTCCAATTCGCCGATCTGCCAGCCGCTAAAATGTGGATCAAGCAGCGATAAGAGGGATTGAAAAGCGCTCTCGATGCCGCTATGCGGCGTGGCGGTGAGCAGGATGAGATGCTGATCAGGTTTTTTGGCGATTTCCCGCAACAGCTCATGCCGCTGCTGTTGGGATTGGTTCCCTGCCTGTGCCGCGCCATGCACTTCATCCACGATGATCAGCTCTGGAGCATGGAGCAGAAAGGCATGCCGGTTGCGTTCGCTTTTCAGGTAATCAATACTGGCGACCTGAATCGGATAATATTCGTAAATGGTTTTCATCGGTGGCTTGCTGCGTTCCAGTTGCCTCACCGTGCCGGAGCGGATGACCACCGCTTCGAGGTTAAATTTCTCGCTCAATTCTTTTTGCCACTGGTCGCACAGATAAGGGGGGCAAAGCACCGCCAGACGTTTGATCTCCCGGCGTTCCCAAAGCTCGCGGGCAATTAACAGCGCTTCGATTGTTTTGCCCACTCCCACATCATCGGCAATCAGCAGACGCACGGGGTCAAGGCGCAATGCCATCAGCAATGGCACAAATTGGTAAGTGCGCGGGCGAATGGAAATCCGTCCCAGCGAGCGCAAAGGCGAAGCGCCCTCGCGCAGGGTGAGGCGCGCCGTCTGCCAGAGCAAATGGGCGCTGGCGGCGTCGGAAACGTCCTGCGGGGTTGGCAATGGAAATTGAGCTGATTGAGGACGCTCTTCCGGCAGGGTATAGCCCAGCAGGTCTGTCAATTCCTTGTGGATGGCAACCGTTTCATCCGTCGCGCCGGTCAACGGGCGCAAAAGATAGACGCTTGGATCGTCATGGGGCAGCAGCACCCAGTAACGATTGCGGACCTGAACGATGGAACCAGGGTTCATGCGTGTCTCCACAGCGGAAGATTGGGAATTGGCAATCCCCGAATGATGAAGGCTGCTGCCCACGCGGGTTTGCTTGCACTGGCGGCAAAAGTTTGTTATGCTGGTATTTGCCGCTTTGCGCCTCGACCGCGCAGGCATTCCAGCCGCGCCGAAGCCGCCGGCGCGGCTGGATTGTCTTACTGGAATAAGTATAGCAAAACTTTATTGATTTCGGCACGGCGCGACGCTCAGCAGCAAAGCGGAATGCGGCTTCCTCTGGCGGCTGAAGGCGGCAGCCCCTGCCGCTCATTAAGACTTTTTCGCGCTCAATAGTCCCACAGCTTTAAAATAGACAGGCAAAGTTTTCAGCCGGACTTAAAACCCAAAAATATCCCCTGGTGGATGGGTGAAATCCCTATTGCGAAAGCACGGAAGCCAGCGCTGCTACACCAAACAGACAGGCAGCCATGCCGGCAATGACCAGAAACACAATCCCGATCACGAGAGCAGCCTTGCCTGAGACGCCCGGTTGCAGGATCGCCTCCGCCGGATCGTCCGGGTTGTAATATACCCGCACCGTGCCGCCTGCCGGGTGGCGGGCAAGTTCCTGCTCCACCTTGCGCAGGCTGCCGATGAATGACGGTATCCCCGCTTTCAGGCGATCACCGCGGTAGGTAACGCCGTTGACTTCATACTCGTAGACCACATGCGGTGCAAAAACGCGGTGCCTGTCTCCCTCTGAATCCACCTGATAGTCCTCAGCCACATAAGATTCGATCACGCGACCTGTGACTGATGGCCAGGTTTGGGCTGTGGTGGCTTTTTTCCTCTCCCGCGCATAGAGACTGAGAGCATAAATCCCCGCGCCCGCAAACACGAGCACAAATACGCCAAAACAAACAAATCCCAGAATGCTTATGCCTGAATTAGCCATGGCGCTCCTTTAGTTATCAAGGATGATAATTTCAGTATAAACTTGTTCCATGATAAACGCAAGCGCAGGGAAGTGGCTAAAACAGGGGGATGACAGAATGTCCAACAGGATACACTTGTTGCGCATTGCCCGTTATCTCGGCATCCATCGCTGCATCGTCTCTTGTGGGTCAAAGCCCGCGTCGCCCACTTGCCCGTCTCGCCGAAATCAAAGAAGCGGAAATGGACGAATTGTTCACCTTTGTCGGGATAGAAAGTAGAATGCAGACTTTCTCTGACGGATGAAGGCGGCAGTCCCCGCCCGCGAATTACTTGGAGACTGCCCGGTCGCGTTGGATGAGGATTTTCAATCCTTCAATCGCAACACGAATCTGGCGGTCCTCGCTGACCATCTGGTTCCAG
>Ga0068707_1001229_pt1 | contig 17713 bp, 14 predicted proteins | sample YNPNPMetaG_FD_66600 | JGI IMG/M metagenome (GOLD analysis project Ga0068707, IMG submission 66600) | Anoxygenic and chlorotrophic microbial mat microbial communities from Yellowstone National Park, USA - YNP NP MetaG | ecosystem: Environmental > Aquatic > Thermal springs > Hot (42-90C) >...
AGAGGGGCCGGTCCTGCAAGGGGATCAGAGGGGCAGTGCCCCGAAGCAGGGATCCTTCTCCGGGAAAGTGGCCGGGGTTCCTGCTCCAGGGGTTCAGTCGCCATCACGGGCCGGGCAGGAGGACAGGGTCGCCCGAGGGACGAGGGAGAGCTCGCAGGAATCCCGGACCCCCAGCCTGCCGGCTTCCCGGAGGCCCCAGGGCCGGCGACCGGCGGAAGGCGACCTCGGTGGGGAGGGGGCGACATCGGTTGAGGCGCGCCCTCGGGTCGAGGGGCCCCCCACGGTTCAGGAGGCAAGGAGGTTGCGGCGGCTCGGGGACCTGCGAGGGGCGGAGACGATCCTGAGGGCAATGCTGGAAAGGAATCCCACGGATGTCGAGGCCGAGGTGGCCCTGGCCAATCTCTATCTCCAGGATCTCCGGGAACCCCAGAAGGCGTTTCCCCTCTACCAGCATGCCTTGGCCTTGGCCCCGGAGAGGGTCCCGGTACAGGTGAACATCGGCGTCTATTACATCAAGACCGGGAACCTGAATAAGGCTGAGGAACACCTCCAAAGGGCACTGGCCCTCGCACCGGCCTCCGTGGAGGCCCACTACAACCTGGCCTGCGTTTACGCCCTGCGCGGGGAGAGGGATCGAGCCGAGCAGGCCCTGAAGAGGGCCAGTGAGATCGATCCGAGGTGCCGGCAGTGGGCCCAAGAGGATCCGGATCTGGCCTCCCTGCGCACCTCCGCAGGCCCTCAAGGTGTGGGTACGACCAGGTGAAAGGGGGCGCCCTGGCCCATCATCTGGGGCGTCATGACTTGGACCCACATCCCTTTGGCAGAGGGAGAATGCCTTGAAACGCGGTGGAGACTTCCGGTATGCTAGGGCAATGAAACCAAAGGCTCCATCTGTCAGGGTCTCTCCGAGTCGTCACGGGACGATGGAGTTTCCCAGGGCTGCCTGGACGCGCTGCATCCAGGTCGGACGGTCTTGCCGTGGCCTCACCAGGGGCGAGGGCGCGCAGACCAAAGGGGCCGGGGACCTCGAGCCGGGGCGGGCGACGGCCGCAGCCCGGGGGCGTCGTCCCTCCTTGGCCTCGCTGGCCCTCTCCTTGGTCCTCCTTTGTTGCGGGGTGATGTCCTCGCCAGCCCAGGGGGCGCGTCTGGCGGAGGAGGAAGGGGCCAATCCGTCCGAGCAGGTCTCGCCCGCACCAACTGCGCCTGCGGCCCCGTCCGGCCCGGCCCCGGCGAGGCCCTCGGAATCCGGCCCGAGGAGGTCCCCTCCTGTGCCGGCCAGCACCGGTCCGGCCCAGAGGGTCTCGTCCGGACCGTCCCCTTCCGCCCCGGCTGCGGCTAACGCTGCCGAGAACAGGCGTCCCTCCTCCTCGGACAGGATCACCATAAACTTCGACAATGCCGACCTACGCACGGTGGTCAAGTTCATCAGCGAGCTTACGGGCAGGAACTTCCTGGTGGACGACAAGGTAAAGGGGACGGTGACCATCCTTTCACCGTCGGAGATAACCGTGGAGGAGGCTTACAGGATCTTTCTGTCTGTCCTGGAGATGAAGGGGTTCACGGTGGTGGATGCCGGTGCGGTGACAAAGATCATCCCTTCTACGGAGGCCAGGCAGAAAGACATCACCACCTTGAAGCTGGACGGTCTGGGACAGATCGGGCGGGAGGATCGGATCGTCACCGGTGTAGTCCCATTGAACTTCGCCAATGCCAACGACCTCAAAGGGATATTGTCGCCTTTGGTCTCGAAGGAGAGCCAGATAGCCGCTTACATGCCGACCAATACCCTGGTGATCACGGACTATGCCTCCAACATCCACCGTCTCATGGGCATCATCAGGGATCTGGACGTGGAGGGGGTGGACGAGAAGATCACGGTGGTCCCTCTCAAGTACGCCTCGGCCCAGGTCCTGGCGAGCGAGCTCCTGGCCCTCATGGACAAGGGGGCCCAGCAGGCGGCCCGCAGGACCACGACCACGCAGCCTGCGCGCCCTGGGGTCCCTGCTGCACCTCAGCCGGGTGTCCCACAGCCCGCTGCTGCGCCTACGGAGGGGGCGGTCATCAGCGCCTCCAAGATAATAGCCGACGAACGCACCAACTCCCTCATCATCATCGCCAGCGCCACCGATACCCAAAAGATCATGGGCCTCATCGAGAAGCTGGACACCCCGCTCCCCCCAGGGCGCAAACGGATCCACGTCTATTTCCTGGAGTACGCCAAGGCCGAAGAGATCATGCAGGTCCTCGCCCAGCTCTCGGGCAGGGGGACAGGTGCCATGCCTCTCACCGGCACGACCAGGACCGGGACAGGTATCGGGACCACGGGGCTCGGTACAACGGGTCTTGGGACCCTGGGGCACGGCACAACGGGCCTCGGGACCGGGACCCTGGGCACCACAGGGCTCGGGACTGCGGGGACCAGGACCGGGGTCTCCGGGACCACCTCGGCACTGACCGGGGTCTTCGGTGGGGGGCTGGATGCCTTCTCCAAGTCGGTGGTCCTGGGTGAGGACGTACAGGTGGTGGCGGACAAGCCCACCAATTCCTTGGTGATCGTGGCCTCCCCCACGGATTACGAAACCTTGAAGGAGGTGATCGAGAAGCTGGACGTGATGCGTCCCCAGGTCCTGGTGGAGGCCCTCATAGCCGAGGTCTCCCTCACCAAGAGCAAGAGCCTGGGGGTGGAGTGGCAGTGGGGGGAACAGTTGACGGGTGGCCGCGAAACAGGGGTGCGCGTGGGGACAGGGGGAGCGGACGTGGGGGCCACCCTGGGCGCAGTGGCCCAGCAACTGGTATTCGGCATATTCAAGGGCCCCATAACAGTGGCCGGCCAGAGCTTCCCCAACCTCCGGGCCTTGATCAGGGCCATGCAGTCCGCCTCCGACGTCAACATCCTCTCCACGCCCCATGTCCTGACCCTCAACAACGAAGAGGCCGAGATCGTGGTGGCCCAGAACATCCCGTTTCTCAAGTCTCAGACCGGGACTGCCGAGAGCACGACAACCACCACCCCCACGCCCACCACGGCGGTGCTTCAGACCTTCGAGTTCAAGGACGTGGGGATAGTGCTGCGCATCACCCCCCAGATCAGCCGGGGGAAGTTCGTGCGCCTGAACATCTTCCAGGAGGTCTCGGATGTGGGGGCGGCGGAAAGGCTGACCACCACCCCCACCACCTTCAAGCGTCAGGCCAAGACCACCGTGGTGGTGGAGAACAGCCAGACCGTGGTCATCGGGGGCCTCATACAGGACACCCAGAGGCAGACCACTTCCGGGGTCCCGTGTCTCGCCAGCGTCCCCATCCTGGGGAACCTCTTCCGGAGCCAGGGGATCGGCCCAAACGAGAAGAGGAACCTCCTGATCTTCATCACCCCCCACATCGTCAACACGCCCGCGGAATTGGCCGAGATCACGGAGAGGATGCGGGAGGGCAGGGAGAAGGACAAGGAGGAGTTCGAGGAGTGGAGGTCCAAGGATTTCGAGGAGACCATGGACCTGCTCTTGAGGTGAGGGTGGTTCGCCACCTTGCTGGACGGGGATAGAGGCATGATGCAGGAAGATGTCAGGGAGGGTCTCTCACCGAAGGGTCTATTGTCCTTGCTCCAAGCCCGGGGCACCCTGGACGAGGGGAGTCTGGACCAAGAGCTCCTCGATCTGGCCCAGAGGGACGAAAGGGCCCTGGGGGAGGCCTTGATCGAGAGGGGCTTGCTCAGGAGAGAGGAACTCCTTCGGGCGTGGGCCTCTTTGCTCGGCTTGCCCTTTTGGGAGGACCTGGAGGCCAACGGCATAAAGGGGGAGGTGATCTCCAGGATCCCCATCCACTTCGCCCGGAGGCACAAACTGGTGCCTGCCCGGCACGAGGAGGGGGTGTTGTGGGTCGCCATGGCCGACCCGTTCAACCTGGAGGTCTTGGACGACCTGAGGGTGAGACTCGGCATGGAGGTCTGGGCCGGGTTGAGTCTCGAGGGGGAGATAACCAAGGCCATAAACCGCCTTTACCACGAGTCGGGGTCTTCCGCCGAGGAGGTCCTGGCCGATCTCGAGGGCCTGGGAGAGGGCAAGGCCCTGCAGGACCTGGAGGAATCGGAGGACCTCCTGGACGCCTCCACAGACGCCCCGGTGATAAAGCTGGTCAACACCATCCTGAGTCAGGCCGTGAGGGTCAGGGCCAGCGACATCCACATCGAGCCTTACAACAGGGAGATAAAGGTCCGATACCGGGTGGACGGCGTCCTTTACAACAGCCTCAGCCCCTCACGGCATCTCCACTCCGCCATCGTCTCCAGGATCAAGGTGATGGCCAAGATGAACATCGCGGAGAAGCGCCTGCCTCAGGACGGAAGGATAAGGCTCAAGGTGGCGGACCGCGACTTCGACATCCGAGTATCCACCTTGCCTACCTCCTTCGGGGAGCGCGTGGTGATGAGGCTCCTGGACAAGACGACCGTCCTCATCGGCCTCGAGGAGATCGGGCTCTACCCGGAACAGATGGAGATCATGGAGCGGTTGATCTCGGCCCCCAACGGCATAATCCTCGTCACCGGCCCCACGGGCAGCGGCAAGACAACGACCCTTTACGCCGCCCTGAATCGGATCAACTCTCCGGACAAGAACATCATCACCATAGAGGACCCCGTGGAGTACCAGCTTCAGGGCATCGGTCAGATCCAGGTGAACAACAAGATAGGGCTGACCTTTGCCAAGGGGCTGCGCTCCATCGTCCGGCAGGACCCCGACGTCATCCTGGTGGGTGAGATCAGGGACTCCGAGACAGCCGAGATCGCCATTCACGCCGCGCTCACCGGACACCTGGTCTTCAGCACCCTCCACACCAACGATGCGGCGGGGGCCATCACGAGGCTCATCGACATGGGTGTGGAGCCGTTTCTGGTCTGCTCCTCCGTGAACGCCATCCTGGCCCAGAGGCTCGTGCGGGTCATATGCCCCCAGTGCAAAGAGGCCTACAGGGCGGATTCCCGTGTCGTGGGCCAGTTGGGTGTCGGGGGGGGCGACGGAGAGGTGGTCCTCTATCGCGGCCGCGGGTGCGATTATTGCCACCAGACGGGCTACAGGGGGCGTTCGGGCATATTCGAGTTCCTCCTGATGGACGACACCATACGGAGTCTCGTCCTGCGGACCTCGGACGCCACGGCCCTGAAGAAGGCCGCCATGGACAGGGGCATGAAGAACCTGAGGGAGGACGGGGTGAGAAAGGTCCTGGACGGGATCACCACGGTGGAAGAGGTCCTGCGCGTCACTGGAGAGTGAACCTGGAGCACAGACCGGGAGACAAGGAAGTAGGCAGTGGGCACCGCCGTAAAGGTCGGATGGCCAATGGGGAGTTGGAGGATATGAGGAGGGACGCATCTAGGGCGCAGCCGGCGCCCTGTGCGGGTCCGATAACAAAGCCGTCCTCGGGCGTCCTGTGGGGCATTGTCGGCTTCGCTGCGGGGCTCATTGCCGGGGCGGTCATCGGCGGTGTCTTGGAACATCGCCTGGGTGCCCCCCGGGTAGGCCCCGGGCCTTCATTGCAGGCACAGGCGTCGCAGGACCCCCAGCTCGGCCTCGGCCCCGAGCAGATGAAGGCCCTGGAGGCCATCGAGGAGAGGCTCCTCGAGGATCCGGGAGATGCGGATGCATGGGTGCGACTGGGCAATCTAAACTACGATCTCGAGAGGCCCTTCGAAGCCATCCGGGCCTACGAGAGGGCCCTGGAGCTGAGGCCAGGTGATCCGGACGTGATCACGGACATGGGCACCATGTACCGGAAGGCGGGGCGGCCGGAGAAGGCCGCGGCCCTCTTTCGGAAGGCCCACGAGATCGCCCCCGGTCACTTCCAGAGCCTCTACAATCTGGGTGTCGTGCTGTTTCATGACCTGCATGACACCGCTGGGGCGATTCAGGCGTGGGAGGAGTACCTGAGGGTGGGTCCTCAGGGGCCTCAGTCCGAGAGGATCCGCGGGGTCGTCGAGGGGCTAAAGGCTCAGGCAAAAAGGACGTAGAAAAGGGGTCTCACGAGGTGACGTGTCAGAGCCATGAGACTTTGGGAGAGGCAGTGTCATTTCGTGACGCCGAGGCCCTGGTCCTGAGGAGGTTTGCAGCTTGGACCTGATCGCTTCCCCAACCAATGTCATCCAGTTCAACGAGAAGCTGTTTCAGAAGACCATCAAGGAGAACAGGGAGCTCAAGGCGAAGATCGAGGCGATCCTCGAGGTGGCTCGAGCCAATCAGAGGACCCAGGACCACTTCGAGGCCTTGGAGCGAAAGATCCTCAAGAGCCGCTCCCTCCCGCAAATGGCGCGCACCATCGCCGCGGAGATCAAGAAGAGGTTCAACGTCGAGTTCGTCACCCTTTGCCTCGCCCTGGACAGGGGGGACATCCTGTGCAGGGGTGTCAAGGGGCGTCACCGCGTTTCATGTCTAAGGGTGATCGAGCCCGAAGAACTCCAAAGGGCGTTGCCCAAGAAGGTGAGGGATCCCATATTGAGGGGGAGGGTCGCCAAGGGGTCGAGCCCTTTCTTCTCGGAGGAGGAGCTCTCCGAGATCCGCTCGAAGGCCGTGGTCCCCCTCTTTCTCTTCAACGAACTCATCGGGACGCTGAACATAGGGAGCCGTGACCCCAACAGGTACACCTCCGACCAAGGCACCGAGTTCCTTCGAAGACTGGGATCCAAGATCTCTCTGGCAATCGACAACATATTGGCCCATCAGAGGCTTCTGGAGCTCTCCATCACGGATCCGCTCACCGGGATATCCAACCGGCGGCATTTCGACACCGCGCTGGTCCAGGAGGTGGCCAGGTCCCAGAGGCACGGGACCCCGTTGGCGTGCATGGCCATCGATCTGGATGGATTCAAGGAGATAAACGACCGTTTCGGGCACGAGGCGGGGGACATGGCCCTCAAGCAGGTGGCCCACAGCCTGTCGCATAACAGCCGGCGATACGACGTGGTGGCGAGATACGGGGGGGACGAATTCGCTGTCTTGCTTCCCCATACTCCGCTCAAGGATGCCGTTCGGGTGGCGGAGAAATATGGTAGGCAGACAAAGGAATCGCCCCTCATCCATCAGGGGAAGGAGATAGGGCTTCGGTTGAGTATCGGTGTGGCCGCCTTACCCGAGACGGAGGCCCGCAACCCGCAGGATCTGATGAAAGAGGCGGACCGTTGTCTCTATCGGGCCAAGAACTCCGGAGGGGGCGTCGTCGTCTCCGTGGTGGACCCATGAGGTCCTTCTCCTCCATTTATGTCTCAGGCGGGGCCCTCATCCTCGGGTCCGATCGAGAGCTTCTCATGGTCCGACAGCGCCCGTCAGTGGGAGGGATCTGGCAAGGGGCCTGGATCTTCCCCGGGGGCGGCATTCGTCTGGGCGAGCGTCTGGAAGAGGCCGTTCACCGGGAGGTCCGGGAGGAGACCGGGCTCGAGATCGAGCTCCTGAGACAGCTCTGGCCTCTGGAAAGGATCCAACCCATGGCGGGAGGCCGGTGCCTTCACGTGATATACCTCACCTTCCTGGCCCGCTCTCTGGGGGAGGAGCCCTTCCCTGGAGACGACGTGGGTGAGGTGCGCTGGACGGCGTTGTCTGATCTTCCCTCTGTGCGCAGGGAGATCCACGAGGACGCGTGGCTTCTCACGGAGATGGCGGGATTGGTGCCGAGCGATGGAGGTCCCAGGTTCATGCCCCGATGAGGCCCGGTGAGATGTTTCCGAGGACTTCGACAAGAGAGATCCAGGCCGGTGAAAGATGGGGCTCCGCCCAAAGCATAGGCCAGGAGAGAGTCGAAGGACCGCAGCCCAGGAGCTCCGTCCCGGCCCCCGGCCCCTTGCGGCCCTGGCCGCCCTATTACGCATCGGCCATAGAGGGCAATTACGGTTTCATCCTGCGGTTCTTGTTCGGCATCCTCTTCCGAAGGATACGTTTCCTCCCCGATCAGGTGAACCGGATCAGGGAGCTTTCCACCCAGGGCAGCGTCGTCTATGTCCTCAAGGCACGATCAGACTTGGAGAGCCTCCTCTATCATTACCAGTCCCGCCTGCACGGGCTTCCCGTCCCCGTTTTCGCTTGCGACAGCGACATGAGCCTGTTTCATACCCCGGGTTTTTTTCTGCGGGCCCAGAGATCGCGAATCTCCGGATGGGGGGGACACAGGGGCAGGCGAGGCCCCTACGAGACGGGCTACATAAAGGGTCTGGTCCGTTCCGGTTACCCCATCATCCTCTATCTGCAGGACATGGAGGCATTCACTAGAAGGTTCCTGCGCCTGGGCGTCGACCCCTTCGTGGAGGTCCTGGAGGCGCAGAGGGAGCACTGGGATCCGGTGTTCATGGTCCCCCAGATGATAATCTGGGACCGCTCTCTGGAGAGGGCTTATCCCCGACTCGATGAGGTCATTCTCGGCCCGAGGTCCAATCCGTCAGGGCTTCGAGTCTTGTTCAATTTCCTGAGGTTTTACCGCAGGGATTCCTGTATCGCCCAAGCCGATCCGCTCGACCTGAGGGCGTTCTTGGATGCCCACCCCGAGCAGACCATCCAGGAAGCCGCCTTGCGGTTGCGGGAGGAGCTCTTGGGCAGGCTCCAGGAGCAGCGGAGGCTTGTGGTGGGCCCTGTGGCCTTGTCCCGTCAGGAGGTCATGGAACGGGTGCTCTTCGACGAGAAGGTCCAGGAGGCCATCGCGCGGCGTGCCAGGCGCAAGGGCAAGCCGGTTGAGGCGATACGCAAGGAGGCTTACCGGTTGGTCGGCGAGATCGCAGCGGACCTGGACCCATTGTTCGTCCGGCTTTGGGACAGGATCATGAGCTGGGCCCTGCGAAACCTTTACGACGGGTTGGAGGTGGACCGGGAAGGGCTCGCCAAGGTTCGCCAGGCGGCCCTTCGTTCCAACATAGTGCTGGTGCCGTGCCACAAGAGTCACATGGATTACCTGATCCTGGCATACGTCTTTTACCACAACAACCTGTTTCCGCCTCTCATCGCGGCCGGCCTTAACCTCGCCTTCTGGCCCATGGGGTTCATCTTTCGCAAGAGCGGGGCCTTCTTCATCCGGAGGGACTTTCGCGGCTCCACTCTCTATCCCGTGATCTTCACCCGCTATCTCCATCTCCTCCTCAAGGAGGGGTATCCCCTCGAATTCTTCATCGAGGGTGGGCGGAGCCGTTCGGGCAAGCTGATACTGCCCAAACTCGGTTTCCTCTCCCTGCTGATCGAGGGGTACAGGGCCGGCGCATGCGAGGATATCTCCTTTGTCCCTGTCGCCATCTCCTACGAGCGGGTCATGGAAGAGAGCGCCTATCTCAAAGAGGTGGAGGGCGAGGAAAAGCCCAAGGAGAGCTTCTGGGAGATGGTGAGGAGCAGGCACGCGATCCGCAGGCGCTACGGCAAGATCTGGATCTCCTTCAACGAGCCCCTCTCCCTCAAGGGGTACCTCTCCAGGACCCTTGAGAACCCCAGTTCCCAAATCCGTTATACCCGCCACAACATCCCCAGCTATCTGGCCTCGGATCTGGCCAGGCAGATCAACCAGGTGACGGTGGTGGTTCCGACCGCCCTGACTGCCGCAGCCATCCTGTCGTCATCTCGGAGGGGATTCACCTACGCCGAAGTGCTCCGTTGCGCGACCCTCTTCTATGCACTCCTGCATGACGAAGGGGCGCGGCTCTCCTCTTCTCTGAGCCATGTCGAACTGCTGCCCAAGGCCGTGCGCGAGACCCTGGAGCTGTTCCAGAGGGAGAGACTCATACAGCGTGTCGGCGTGGGACGGGAGGCGGGCGATGAGGAGCATGAAGATTCCATCTATGAGATACAGGACAGGAACCGCAGGGCCCTCGACTACCACAAGAACAGCATCCTGCATCACTTCATCCCCGGGGCCTTCGTATCGGTCTCGCTGCTCTCGGGAGGTTCCACGGCGGTCTCCATGGATAGACTCCTGGAGGACGTCTCCTTTCTGAAGGACTTCTTCCAGCAGGAGTTCGTTTTTCCACCGGATGAGGACTTGGAGCCGCGGACCCGAAGGACCTTGGAGCGGATGATGGCAAGGAATCTGGTGAGGAGCGTCAACGGTGGGTTCTCGGTACCATCCGGGCGGCGTCAGGAGCTCTTGTTCCTGGCCAGGCTCCTCCAGAGCTATTTCGAGTCCTACTTCGTGGTGGGTTCATCGCTGAAGGCCATCGCTAACAGGAGGCTCTCCCAGAGGATGTTCATGTGGCGGGTGAGATTCACCGGATATCGTTTTTATCAGACCGGCAAGATACAGTTGCCGGAGTCTCTCTCCCATGTCAACTACGCCAATGCCATCCAATACCTAGTGGACCAGAAGATCATACTCAGACAGGTGGACAAGTCCTTCATCGAAGGGGTCTATTACAGCCTCAATAGGGAAAGGAGAAAGATACACTGGAGGAGGCTGAAGGGCTTTCTTCGTGTCTATACGTGATGGGCCGTGGCAGCTCCGCTTACCGGGGCCGTGGAGCTAGGCACGTCCCTGCCTTCAAGGGCGTTGACGGGAAAAGGGGATCATGGTTTGAGATTCCTGCCAGTTGTGAGTTGCCAATTGTTCGTCGTGGTCTCCGGGCAGGTACGGCCGACCGGGGACGAGGGCGTTCACAAGGGGCGGCATCTCCGACCCACCCGAAGGGGCTGAGCCCGTCGGAGGCGGATCATGGGCGGCGGTGATGTCTATTGCAGGCTGAGGGAGCGTTTGGACGAATACTCTCATGGATTTGCGGCCACGGATTCCGGGGTCGAGATGGAGCTGCTCAGGAAGCTCTTCACGGAAGAGGAGGCCGAGATGTACCTGAATCTCACCGCTGAGCTGCGTACGGTCGATGAGATCGCGAGAAAGATCGGACAGGACCCGCAAGAGGTGGAAGAAATCTTGCAGCGCATGACGAAGAAGGGCCATACCTTTCCGAGATTTCCCAGGAGACCTGGGGAGCCCACCTATTATGCTGCGGCCCCCTGGAGTCACGGCATCTGGGAGCACATCGCCAGGCGTCTCGACAAGGAGACCGCCCTCCTGATCGATGCGCACTTCAAGGCCGGTGTATTCACCAGGGGGCCGGTGGCCGTGAGGAACATCCCTGTCGGTTCAGCGGTCGATCCTGACCTGGTGGTGGCCCCCTATGATGACGTGAGGTCGATAGTGTCGACAAAGGATCTGATCGTCATCACTGCGTGTGCCTGTCATGACATGCGCCAGGTCCTGGGGCAGAGCTGCAGCCGGCCGAGGGAAGTGTGCATGATGTTCGATTTCTATGCCGATTATTACAAGGTTCTTGGCATGGGCCGTCCCATCTCAAAGGACGAGGCAATGGCCAAGTTGGAAGAGGCGGAGAGGGCGGGGCTGGTCCACCAGATGGCGAACAGCCAGGATCCAGGCTCGCTGTGCAATTGCTGCCGAGACTGTTGTCTGGGACTGATCTTTCTGAAAGGGCTTCGCAGGCCTGCGGCCGTCGCTGCGACCAACTATCACACGCTGGTTGACGGCGACTCATGTACAGGGTGCGAGATCTGCGTGGATCGTTGCCCTATGGGCGCCATCGGTACGGCTCGGGAAAACACGGTTCGGATCAATGCTGAGAGATGCATCGGGTGCGGCCTCTGTGTGAGCACCTGCCCCGAAGGGGCTCTGAGGCTCGAGCCGAGGCCAGAGGAACAGCGGCGGGTGCCTCCTCTCAAGGGCATTGTGATGAAGTCCTCGAAGGAGATGGAGGCGAGCATCAGGGAGTCTGTCGTGACAGGCTGACGGCCACATCCCCAGGACCCCCCCGTATCTCCAGGGGCCTTTTTTTTCGAGGTCCGTCCTGTGGCGATACCGGGAGCAGCAAGAAAAAGACCGTAAGTGATCACAGGGTGACGGCCTTTCTCGGAGCGGCTCGGCGAAGGTGCCTTGATTTTCCATGATTTGGACCTGGAGGAAGCCTTCTCGGCCGAAGCGAAGCTGAGGCCGACCGAGGGAGGGGGGAGGCATCCCCCAAAGGCCAAATCCTTTGGAAAATCGAGCGCCGAAGACTTGAAGCGGAGAGAAATGCCGTCACCCCCCCATGACCAGTTGCACCTTTTTTGCTAGCTCATCGCGGTCCTGGCCCCAAGGTGACGCCTACTTTGCCCCGAGGGTCTTTGCCGCCTTGTTAACGTCCCCGGGCTTGACCCATAGAATCGCCCCGTACCGGCCCTCCCCGGAGGACACCGCATCCATTGCCGTGACGTTGATCTGCTTTTCCGCCAAGGTCTTGACCAGCTCTGCAGCCGCACCCTTTCGGTCCTGGCCCTGAACCAGAAAGGCGAACTTCTTGGGCCGAATCTTGAGCTTGAGCTTGCGTGCCGCGGCCGTGAAGGCCTTCGCGTCCTCCGGTACGAAATCGAGCTGCGCCTTCCTGCCGCGGGGAAAGCCGGAAAACGCGAGCAGGTTCACCCCTGCATCGGCCAGGAGGCCCAAGACGCGCGCCCCTTCACCGGGCTTGTCCGGCACGTCCATCGCGAAATAGGCTACCTTCCGAATCTCTTCCGCCATGACAGGTCCCTCCTTGTGAAATGGTTTCTCGTCGCCAGATTGTAGCATGCGTGGAAGACAAACGGTATCGCTGTGGCCTGGGATTTGACGCCGCCCGGCGGCGGGGTGCAAAATGTCCTTGCCCGGTGCGGAAGGAGGGGGTAGCGGAGGGATGAAGGTTCGCACCATACACGCCTGGGATTTAGGGCCCAAGGAGGCGATGGCCCTGCAAGCGGGGCTCTCCAGGGGGCTGGTCCTCAGGGGAAGGATCAGAAGGCCCCGTCTGGTGGCTGGATGCGATGCTGCATATCCTCCGGACGGAAAGGGGATCCTGGGGGGGGCGGTGATCTGGGACCTGGAAGAGGCCCTGGTGGTGGAACAAGCGCTGGCGCGAGGACGGGTGGTCTTTCCCTATATCCCCGGCCTTCTGGGTTTCCGCGAAGTCCCTGTCCTCTTGGAGGCATTGACGGGACTGACCGTGGAGCCTGAGCTGGTCCTGGTGGATGGCCAGGGGACGGCCCATCCCAGGGGTCTCGGACTGGCCTCCCATCTCGGGCTCCACCTGGACATCCCCACCGTGGGGTGCGCCAAGAGCAAGCTGGTCGGGATCCATGGGCCGCTCGGGCCGCGAAAGGGAGAGATCGCATGGCTGTTTTACGAGGGCAGACGCGTGGGGGCTGCGGTCCGTACCAGGGAGGGGGTCAGGCCGCTCTACGTATCGCCAGGAAACAGGATCGGTCTGAAGGGCGCAGTGGATGCCGTCCTCCGTTGCGTTGGGCGTTTCAGGTTGCCCGAACCGCTTCGCAGGGCGCACATGTTGGTCCAGGCTTTCAAGAGAGAGGAGGCCTCAGGTGGATGAGCTTTGGAGGATGTCGGCCCTCGAGCTCAGAGGGGCGATTTCGGCCGGGGAGGTCAAGCCCTCCGAGGTGACAGAGGCGGTGCTCCGTCGGATCGATGAGGTCAACCCCAAGGTGAACGCCTTTTTCACCGTGACCGCGCAATACGCCATGGCCCAAGCCCGCGCGGCGGACGACAAAGTCGCCAGGGGCAAGGCGAGGGGAGCCCTCTTCGGGATTCCCGTCTCCATAAAGGACCTGATCTTCACAAGGGGGATTCGAACGAGCTTCGGGTCTCTCATGTACGAGCATTTCGTGCCAGATGAGGACGAAGTGGTCGTGGAGAGGATCAAGGCGGCCGGAGGTATCATCCTGGGGAAGACCACGACGTGCGAGTTCGGATACAAGGCAGTGACGGACAGCCTCTTGCAGGGCGTGACGCGCAACCCTTGGGCCCTGGAACTCACTCCGGCCGGCTCCAGCGGGGGGGCTGGAGCGGCCGTGGCAACTGGCATGGGCCCTTTGGCGGTAGGGAGCGACGGCGGCGGATCCATAAGGTTGCCGGCGAGCTTTTGCGGGGTCTTCGGATTCAAGCCCTCGCGGGGTCGGATCCCCATATATCCAGTCCTGTCCGGCTGGGAGACCCTGGACCGGCGTCTCTCACATTTGGGTCCCATCACCCGCACGGTAGGGGACGCGGCCCTGCTGATGGATCTCATCTCCGGGCCCGACCCCAGGGATCCTGTCTCCCTCCCCGGCTGGAAGAGATCCTTCCAGAAGGGGCTCGGTAGGGGGGTACGTGGTCTGAAAATGGCCTGGAGCCCCGACCTGGGATATGCGGTGGTGGAACCGATGGTGAAGGAGATGGTGGAATCCGGTGCGAAGGTCTTCTCGGAGCTGGGCGCCGTGGTGGAGGAGCCGGCCCTGGAGTTGCCCTGCCTGCACGAGGCCTTTCAACTATTGTTCGCGTCAGAGTGCGCTGCGGCCTTGGGGGGGAGGCTAGGGCAATGGAGAGACCGTCTAGACCCAGGGCTGGTGCGGCTTACGGAGATAGGTATGGAGGCCAAGGCCCAGGCGTATGCCGATGCCATGAACCAGTGCCATCTCCTCTGGGATCGGCTTCGTTCCTTCTTTGAGGACTATGATCTCCTCTTGACCCCGGTGGCCCCTGTCTCCCCTTTCCCCTTGGGGGTCAACTGGCCCAGGGAGGTCTCCGGAAGGCGGGTCCATCCGTTGAACTACCTCTCTTTCACCTACCCGTTCAACCTGAGCGGGTTGCCGGCTGCCTCGGTCCCGTGCGGCTGGACGGAGGATGGCCTGCCCGTGGGGCTGCAGATCGTCGGGGGGCATCTCGCTGACTCGGTGGTGCTGAGGGCCTCGGCAGCCTTCGAGGAGGCGCGTCCATGGCGTCACAACTGGCCGAACATATAGTGGAGGATATGCCATGAACGATGGTTACCTGGAGATCCAGAGGCAGTATCTCGAGAAGGCCTGGGCTAGGCCGGCCGGCGAGCTGGAGAGGTGCATTCCCGCAAGCTATGACGGAGATCGCTACTATTTCGACGCCTTCGGGGGGCCTTGCGAGCTGTTTCGGGGGAAGATCCTGCTTTCGGGAAGGGAGCTATCCGGGGCGGAGGGCGTCCTGATAGCCCTCTACGCCAGTCGTGTCCCCGATCTCCCGCTCCGTCTTCATCCCCTCAAGTCCTTCAAAGAGATCCCCAACAGCATGCCTTACCAGGGGGCCTTCACCGCCCACGCGGAGCGAACGCTCGTGCCTCATGTCACCTCGATCCGGAGACACCAGGAAAGGATCCTCTTCTCCTTTTCGGGTCATCCGAACAGGGATGCTCCATCGGGGGATTTCTCCTTCACGTTGTACCCCTTGCCCAAGGTCCCGCTCTATTACATCTTTCATCTGCCTGACGAGGAATTCGGGGCCGCGGCGACCTGTCTCTTTGCCTCGAACGCCGCGGATTTCATGCCAGTCGACGCCCTCGCCGACGTCGCCGAGATAACGGCCAAGGTCATCATAGCCCTCATCAAAGGTGCCGCGGAGACGGGTCGAGGGGAGTCGTGACGGACACTTTGCCTTGGCCTCGGGGTCAAGGCGCGGCCGGGAGGACCCCTTCCAACAGGCGTGAGATGGCCTCGGTCAGGGCCTTGTTGAGGTCCTCTTCCACCTCCCTGAGATCGAACTGGAGCGAGGTCCTCTGCGGAGCGATCTCGACGCTCCTGGTGAGGACCTCGGCCCTATCCACGATCCCGAAAAACCCGGTCAACTTGATACGGTAACGGAACCATGTCCTCCACAAGGTAGAGTCGCTCTCCACCTCCAGGGCGTCGATGCGGCCGGTGATCGCCATGCGCACTCCCGAGGGCAGATCCTTCAGGGTCTCGGGATCGGGCCTCCATGAAGGGAGGTCTACTACCCTGAATCCCTTGGACTCAAGGAACCGTATCAGCACGTAGGTCAGGTCTTTGGAGGGCGATGGGGAGCCCAGGACGATGGTCTCGGGCGTGCCGTCCACCCTGATCCGCCTCCCCAGGGTCTGGGGCGACGATCTGGGGTCCTGAAACGGAGCGATGCCCACCGTATAGCCGGAGTAGGAGGGGGGTTCGGCTGTGGGACGAAACTGCAGGTAGACGGTATGGGTGCCTGGCCCGGCACAGGACGCGAGGCCGAGGATGCATGGCAGTAGGGATAGGACAGCCCAGCTGCCGAAGACGATGCGCCGCACTCCTTTCATCTAGACCCCTCCAGGGATGCAAGGATTACTCGAGGATCATATGCGACTCCAACCCCGGATTCAAGCGGAAAGGTTGCAATGGCCGAAAAAGTCCCTTATGAAATGTGGGTGGCGCTAGACAACACAGGAGACACAAAGGGAGGTGAGGTCAGATGGGCGACAGGTTCGACTTGACGGGGAAGGTGGCCATAGTGACAGGGGGGGGCAAGGGGATCGGGAGGGCGATAGCCCTCGGGCTCGCGGGGGCAGGGGCCAAGGTGGCGATCGCCGCCCGGACGGCAACGGAGATCGAGGCCGTGGCACAGGAGATCCGATCCAAGGGAGGGGAGGCCATAGCCCAGGTGACGGACGTGGGTTTGAGCGATCAAGTGGAGGCGTTGGTGAAGGCTACGGTCCAGGCCTTCGGGAGGATAGACATACTGATCAACAACGCCGCCAGGAGTTTCCTCAGGTCCCTGTTCGACCTCAGGGAGGACGGATTCGACAAGATCTTCGACACCAACGTCAAGGGGACCTTCTTGTTGAGTCGTTCCGTGGCCAAGGTCATGAAGGAACAGGGGGGCGGGAGGATCGTCAACATCACTACGGTCGGTGCAGTTCGTGGCGGGGCGGGGATGGGCGTGTACCACGCCAGCAAGGCGGCGGTCAAGATGCTTACCATGTGCATGGCCGTGGAGTGGGCCCCGTACAACATCCTGGTCAACGCGATAGGACCTGCCCTTACGAAGACGCATTTCAGCCGACCCATCTGGTCCAACCCCGAGGTGGAGCGACAGATAGCCGCGAGGATCCCCATGGGGAGGCTGGCGGAACCAGAGGATATCGTTGGGGCGGTCTTGTTCATGTGCTCCGACTCGGCGGCCTTCATCACGGGCCAGAGCCTCTACGTGGACGGGGGGACACTGGCCAACACCTGAGGGTGGGCTTTGGGAGAAGAGGGTGCGAAGGAATGGGGCCTGGGAGGAAAGGCCCCCTTTCGTCCCCGAGCTATCGGGCGGGGACGGGCCTCGTCACACCAAAGGACCCATCGTCTCCAAGAATTTGTGGAAACGGACGCTCAGTGCGGTGAATTCGATCCCCATCCCGCAACGGGTGTGGGCCACGAGGGAAGGGGGGACTTGGCGCGCCCACCTGACCCTGCCCCGGGCCGTGAAGATCTCTCCGTCCATATCCACCCGAAGAAGCACCTCGGTGCCGGGAGGAAAGACGAGATTTGTCTTTATGGCGATGCCTCTCCTGGAGAGGTCCATGGTGTATCCACGATGATCCAGTTCATGGACTCCGTATCTCACAGGTCTTCGCATCCTCTTGCGGGGTGCCCTTCTCCTGCTCGCTAGGCTCATGCGGGACCTCCGCGCCGCGGGGCCTTTCCCCCTCCATGGGCAGCCGCATCACGAAAACCGGAGGGCCAGCCATGGGTCTCGGCCGAATGCGTTCGGGCGCTACAGAGAAGACGGCCTCAGAGCATCCTGCGCCTTCCTTTTAGCACTTCTTGAAGCCAGCGACAAGGGGTCAGGCTCTAGATGTGGAGCTCCAGGATATCGCCGTCTGTGAGCGGATAGTCGCGCTGAACCCTCTGCCCGCCGTGCTTGTTGGGGCCCCATATCCTGGCGAACTTCAGTTTCTCAGCGAAGTCCTTGT
>Ga0068707_1001230_pt1 | contig 17695 bp, 18 predicted proteins | sample YNPNPMetaG_FD_66600 | JGI IMG/M metagenome (GOLD analysis project Ga0068707, IMG submission 66600) | Anoxygenic and chlorotrophic microbial mat microbial communities from Yellowstone National Park, USA - YNP NP MetaG | ecosystem: Environmental > Aquatic > Thermal springs > Hot (42-90C) >...
ATCAGTTATTCTGTTGTTTCGGTGGTGGCGCAAAACTTGACACAATCTTGCCGGTGTGCTAAATTATCATTTGTAATTTGTTTACGGAGATTTCCGGTTAGATCCATCAAAAAGGAGTGCAGCCTTGACCAAAACACGCAATCAAATGATGGTTGACCGATTAAGGGAGCTTCAAGCGTCTTCGCCGGATATTGAAGCTTCAGCTATTGTCAGTGTGGATGGACTCACGATTGCATCGGCGCTCCCTCAGGGGGTTGAGGAAGATCGGGTGTCTGCCATGTCTGCTGCAATGCTTGCCTTGGGTGAGCGTATCGCTGGCGAACTAGGGCGCGGCTCGCTAGAACAGGTTTACATCAAAGGCGAGAAAGGCTATGTCGTCTTAATGTCTGTTGGGGAAGAAGCTGTGCTGACTGCCTTGGCGCGCGAGCAGGCAAAACTGGGCTTAATTTTTCTGGACATGCGCCGAGCTGCTGAAGACTTGGCAAAATTGATCTGAATAGCGGACACCTATGGACCCTATACCCAAGAGTGGCTTATACTACCCTAATAAAATTGCCCGCATTGCCTTATTGGCATTGGAAGATGTCATGGGCAAGAATGGCATGAGCGCTATCCTGAATCTGGCAAACTTGCAGCATTTGATTGACAACTATCCTCCTGACAACCTGGAAAAACAGTTTGATTTTGCTGATTTTTCCTCGATTTTCGGTGCGTTGGAGGAGATGTATGGTCCTCGTGGAGGTCGCGGTTTGGCGCTGAGGGCAGGCAGGGCGACATTTGACAACGCTTTGAAACACTTTGGCGCGCTGGCTGGCGTTGGGGATATGGCTTTTAAGGTGCTGCCGCTTTCTGCCAAAATGCGTATTGGTCTTAATGCAATGGCAAAGATTTTCAGCACTACCAGTGATCAGCTTAGTACCGTGGAAGAAAAAGATGATCATTATATTTACACCATCCACAGATGTCCGGTCTGCTGGGGCAGACATACCGATAAACCAGCCTGTTTTATTGCCACTGGTCTTCTAATTGAAGGGCTAAAATGGGTCTCAGGCGGGAATGAGTTTCGTGTCACACAGGTAACGGCTAAGTCCTGTGGAGATGAACGTTGTGACTTTCTCATCCCGAAAGAACCCATTCCAGGGGCGTAAAGGATCAGCAAATGGACGAGAAAGCTACTATCCTGATCGTTGAAGACGACCTGGATATTGCGGATATGCTCAATGCATATTTCCGTATTCAGGGTTATGAGGTCTTGACTGTCAACTGGGGAGAAGATGGGATACGTGCCTGTCAAACAAATCGTCCTGATATTGTTATTCTCGATATTCGTCTTCCGGATACAGATGGGTTTGAAGTAGCCCGACGGTTGCGTGAGGACCGTCGCACCAAAGATTTGCCGATCATTTTTCTGACAGAAAAGCGTGAGCGCATGTCACGCCTGAAAGGTCTTGAACTTAAAGCGGATGACTATATTACCAAACCCTTTGATATTCAGGAATTGAGATTACGGGTACGAAATTCTCTTCAGCGTGCGCGGCGAGGCACATTAACCCACCCTGTTACGGGTTTGCCTGAAGGAAAACTTGTAGACGAACGACTTACCCAATGCATCAAGAGCAATGAAAGCGCGTTGTTGGTGATATCTATTAAAAACCTGGATTATTTTCGTGAAATTTATGGTTTTGTTGCTTCAGATGATCTGTTGCGCGCGGTATCTTTAATGTTGCAAAATATCCTCACTGAACTTGATCTTAAGAATGCTTTTCTTGGTCATCTCACGTCCACTGATTTTCTACTGGTAACCAACCCGGTTTTCTTACCCGAGCTAAAGAAACGCATCAGGAGACGACTGGAACAATCATTTGATTACTTTTATCGTAATCAAGATAGAGATGAAAATGCGGATCTGTTTCGTGGGCAAGAGCTGGGAGTGGAATTTGGGGAAATTGTGCTCAGTATCACACCTTATTCAGATTTGCAGCTTTTGAAACATGATTTGGAGCGAATCTATCGCTAGGAGATACATTGAACATCACCATTGTTATACCTACCTACAATGAAGCTGATAATCGCCCCAAGCTTGTTTCTTCACTTTTTGACCTTCCCCTTTCTGGCTTGAACTTACTTGTTGTTGATGATAACAGCCCTGATGGCACCGGTCAAATTGCGGAGGAATTGGGACGGCAAAGCGGTAGGCGCGTCAGAGTATTGCATCGCCCCGGTAAGCTTGGGCTGGGAACAGCGTATATTCAGGGGTTTCGATGGGCTTTGAGCCAGGGGGCGGATTATATCGGTCAGATGGATGCTGATTTTTCACACCCAATTGATAAGATTGTTCCAATGGTTGAAGCACTTTCGGAGTATGATTTTGCGATTGGGTCGCGCTATGTAGCCGGAGGGAAGTTAGATGAACGCTGGCCCATATGGCGAAGGGCGCTATCCAGTTGGGGAAACTTCTATGCCCGCACGATATTAAGCATGAAGATACGCGATGTGACAGGCGGCTTTAAGTTGTGGAAACATGAAACCCTAAGCGCCATGCCATTGGAACGAATCCGTTCCAATGGCTATGTGTTTCAAGTGGAAATGTCCTATGTTGCCACTCTTCTGGGGTTTAAATGCAAAGAGATACCAATTTATTTTGCGGATCGTCAGTGGGGAAAGTCTAAAATGAACTTTCGCATACAGGTTGAGGCTGCTATTCGAGTGTGGCAGCTTTTGAGCCTGTATCGGGATTTAAGACAAAGCTGCTCAATGTGCAATTGATCTACTGATCGTTTTTGGGGCAGATTGTAGTTGATATGCTCGAGTTAATCTTTCCCATTCTTCGAGGCTAAGCGTTTCTGCACGTCGCTGAGGATCAATCCCTACGGATTTGAGCAAACTCGATATCCAATCTGGTGAAGTTTGTAAACTCATGGCTAAAGCGTTGCGCAATATTTTACGCTTTTGGCTGAAACCTGCCTTTGCCAGGGTAAAGAAAGTCTCTAAGTAGCGAGGAGGAATAAGAGGTTGAGGATAGAGGTCAACGCGTATAGCTGTCGAGGAGACTTTGGGTTGCGGATAAAAAGCGCCTGGTGGGATTTGAGCGACCGGATAAGGTTTGCCATACACTTGCACGCTGAGCGCCAGCAGGTTATATTCACCTGAGGTAGCGCAGATACGTTGTGCCACCTCCTGTTGAACCGTTAATACCAAACATTGAGGACGAGATTGGGACTCAAGCAAGCGTCGTATCACTGCCGATGTGATGTAATAGGGAATGTTGGCAACCACCCAGTAACCGGAGCAAGGCAGAATTTCATTGATGTTTAATGTCAGAATATCTCCATGAACGAGTGTCACATTTGAATAGCCAGCAATTACGTCTTGTAAAACCGGGAATAAACGCTCATCCAGCTCTACTGCTATAACTCGCCGGGCTGCAGTTGCGAGATAACGTGTCAGACTTCCCAGTCCAGGACCGATTTCTAACACATCACACTCTGGTGGTATTTGAGCAGCCTTGATGATGCGTTGCATGGCAGTATCGTCCATCAAGAAGTTTTGTCCCAGGCTTTTCTTTGGTTTGATACCATACTGCCGTAGCAAGGCAGGTATGTGGAGAGGTGGAAGGGTCATGGGAGTATCCATGGAATATCTGCTGGCACAGGGGTGAGAAAATAAAGAATAGTGTTCTGATGCCAGGGCTCAAAATCAGCATCTGTAAAAGCCAGATCAATCCAGTACTGCCCGGGAATTCCGCCACCCACATCACCGATGACCGCATATCCATATCCAGGAACATATACACGTTGCCCTGCCATCAGGCGATACCACTTTGAAGTGACACTGATTACGCCGCGCTGGACGGGCAGACCGCTTGCAGTGCCATAATAGCAACGAGTGCTGCCTGATCGGCAAGGTGAATAAGAAGTGGCATAAACCGGCACAGCACGCCAGTACTCAATTGTGCCTTCAGGTGTTTGAAGTGTGCGGATGACAACTTTTGTGCCGTAACCAATTTGTTCAGGCTGCGGTTCGCTGGCTGTCCATTGCGATTCAGTGGTCCGACTCACTTTCAGTCCGTCTTCGTAACGCACGCGTAGACGAGTCACCTGAATACCATAGCGACCAGCCTTTATCAGACGAATTTGATCCAGTTCGAGATCTGGGTCAGCGACAAATTCACGCTCGAAAGGCACTGTTGTCTGTTCTAATAGAATCTCTTCCCGAACTCTGACCAGACGGATTTTTCCATCGGCTGGTAGAGGTTGATCTTCGGCGGGTAAGCTATAATCTTGACCTTGAAGGGCAATGCCAGATTCAGCCAATGCTTGCCCGACTGTTGTGGCGGCAGAACGCACAATAATTTGTTGTTGCCCCGTCTGTATACTCAAGGGGACAGCGCGCTGTAGGGTGATCTGTTGATCGGTATTGTACAAAGAGCCTGCTGGTATGGAAAGGCGATCAGCCGCCGAAAGACGTACACCATTATCCCAAAGCGCTCGCAGTATGGTAGGGGCGGTAGTTTGCAAGGATATATCGTTACCGTCTTCCACTAGGTGCAGAGCCTTAGCTGCTCTGTATTGGAGGAAATAGGCAATTGCTGGTGGAAGTGGTTCGGTCAGTGCAATGGGCATACCATTCCAAAGCACCTGATCGTCAGAGCTAGGGTTAATTCCTATCTGCACAAGAAGACTTGCAGGGATACGTTCAGCGCTACGGAAAGAAACTGTTTGACCAGTCACCTCGTTAAAAATGGTGACCGGACGTGCCTGCTCAAGGTGGATAATTGTATTCCAGCCTACCAGCTTGTTGCGTTCTGGTCGTACATGATCTTCTGATGTCAGGGGGATACCAGCATTGACAATCACGTTGCTTACTGTCAATGCCCGAGTGATGACCGTTTGTGGCTGTCCGTTGACAATTATGGTCACTGCGCGGCGCAGTCCGAAAAAATAGCCAATGAAAACCAGCGTGATGATTAGGGTGGATAAAATGAGAATACGTGAAAGCTTGTTCATTTGTTCACGATTTTATCAGAAAGTTACCTTAAGGAGGGTTTTCAATGCTCTATTGTCCCAAAAAATGCTCCGAATCAGAGATATGTCCCAACTCGTGTCTGAAGTTCGTTACGAATCCTTGACTTTTATTCCGATTTCTTCTATACTGCAAACGAAAAGATACAACGGGGAGCCCTTGACAGGGCTGAGAGGAGGACTGAAAGTCCTCGACCCGCATGACCTGATCCGGATAATGCCGGCGGAGGGAACATACTGTGAAGCATTCATTTCACCCTCCCCGGCGGAGGGTATTTTGTTGAATCAAAAAAGAGCAATAATTTTTCTCAATGGTCAGATACCTGACCTACCAACGGCGATGAAAGTTGTCCAGCCGGGCGACTGGCTGGTAGCGGTGGATGGCGGGTTAAATAATATGTATCGGTTGGGTTTGCAGCCCAATGTTGTCATTGGGGACATGGATTCCGTGTCCGCAGATGATGTTTTACAGCTCACTTCTGCCGGCGTTCGATTAATACGTTACCCGAAAGACAAGGATGAGACTGATTTTGAACTGGCATTATCTCTGGTTATCGAAAAAGAGGGTTTTCGAACTGTACGGGTAGTAGGAGCCTTGGGTGGACGCATTGATCAAACATTAGGTAACTTGGTACTGCTCGCTTTACCCATGTTAGAACACTGCGATGTACGCTTGGATGATGGTTGCGAAGAAGTTTTTCTTATTCGCTCAAGAATGCTGATTGAGGGAAAACCTGGAGATACGGTATCGCTTATCCCAATGTTTGGTGTGGTGCATGGCATTGTAACAGAAGGACTGCAATATCCACTTCGTAGGGAAGCTTTATTCCCAGAACGGACACGCGGTATCAGCAATGTCATGCTTGGTCATTGGGCATCTGTTCAGATCGAGCAGGGGCTTTTGTTGTGTGTTCATATGCGTCAGATGAATATCTCAAGTTAAGTCAGGAGGCAGAAATGAACAAGAAAATCTGGGTAATTTTTTGTCTGCTCTCAGGGATGCTGTTAGCAGCTTGTGTTCCAAAGGCATCAGTAACCGAAACGCCTACGCCTGCTCTACCAGCACCGTCTTTATTAACGGTGATGACGCATGACTCATTCGCCGTCAGCGAAGAAGTGATTAGGACTTTTGAGCAGGAGAATAACCTAAGAGTTGAGTTTCTTAAGAGCGGGGATACAGGATCAGCGCTCAATCGGGCTATTCTTACAAAGGCGTCTCCACAGGCAGATGTTTTTTATGGAGTAGATAACACGTTTCTATCCCGTGCTTTGGAGGCCGATATTTTCATTCCATACGACTCGCCAGCTTTGCAGGACATTCCTGACGAGTTCGAGCTGGATAAGCAAAAGCGCGCTTTGCCTGTAGATTTTGGAGATGTGTGCTTGAACTACGATAAGGCGTATTTTGTCAAGGCAAAGCTGGCAGTGCCGCAAAGTTTTGAAGACTTACTTAAGCTCGAATACAAAGGTTTACTGGTTGTACAAAATCCGGCTACTTCTTCACCGGGACTGGCTTTCATGCTAGCGACTGTGGCAAAATATGGTGCTGATGGCTATCTGGATTTTTGGAGAGCGTTGCGGAATAATGAAGTGGTAGTAGTCAATGATTGGGAAACGGCGTATTATACAAATTTCAGTGGATCCTCGGGCAGAGGACCTCAACCCATTGTGGTCTCGTATAATTCCAGCCCTGCAGCTGAGGTGATTTTTGCCCCTGAACCCTTGGAGGATGCACCAACCGCTGCAATAACTTCACCCGGGATGTGTTTTCGGCAGATTGAGTTTGTCGGTATCCTTAAAGGGACAACGAAGCAAGATTTGGCGGAGAAATTTGTGGATTTTATGCTTAGCTTGCCTTTTCAAAACGATATGCCATTACAAATGTTTGTTTATCCGGTGCGCAACGGCGCAAACTTACCCGCCGAGTTTGTAAAGTATTCAGCGGTTCCCGATCAGCCAGCCAGTCTTGATCCTGAATTGATCAGTGAAAACCGTGAGTCTTGGATAACGGCTTGGGGTGAAGTGGTGCTAAGGTGAGGGGAGTCGCTTGAATTGCGCTGAGTCGTTATTTTTAGTTTGCCTGCGGAAAGTTTCTCGTTCGCTGGGGGAGTGGGTATTCTGGCTTTTACCGCTGAGTTTTTTGCTTTTGTTCTTTTTCTACCCGCTAGTATCTATTCTGATACTAGCGGGTAGATCTGCGATTGAAGCTGGATTTCAAGGACTGGCATGGGAAAGAGTCGGTCGGTCGTTGTGGTTTACCATCTGGCAAGCAACGCTTTCAACGAGCTTGACTCTGTTGCTGGGGTTGCCTGGGGCATATGTGTTTGCGAGGTATCGTTTTTGGGCAAAACGTCTGTGGGGAATTCTGGTCAGTTTGCCATTTATTCTGCCTACTGTGGTAGTTGCAACTGGCTTTAACGCCCTTCTCGGAGCCCGCGGCTTTGTTAATCTACTCTTGATGAACGGGTTTGGATTGGAGAAACCACCGATTCAAATCATGAATACTCTTTCTGCTATCTTGTTGGCACATGTTTTCTATAACACGACCATTGTATTGCGAATTGTTGGCGGGAGTTGGACACAATTAGATCAGCGGTTAGAGCAGGCGGCACGTTCTTTAGGCGCTACACCATTGTGCGTTTTTAGAGAGATAACTTTGCCATTGTTGCGTCCCGCTATTCTTTCAGCGATACTGTTAGTTTTTTTGTTTGATTTTACCAGCTTTGGTGTTATTTTATTACTGGGAGGTCCAAAATTTGCCACGCTGGAGGTGGAAATTTACATTCAGGCACTCCACATGTTGAATTTGCCTTTGGCGGGTTTGCTCTCTGTCATTCAACTATTATGTACCTTACTGATCACATGGTTGTACTTAAGTCTGAATCAACATCGTGCCGTGTTTACAATGCCGCGCGTGCTGGGTGAGTATATTCAAGCTCCTCACGGATTGCCCCAGCGTCTCATGGTAGGTGGGATTTTGGTCATTTTGGGTATATTGTTGGTCACACCACTGATTGCATTAGGTATGCGCTCATTTGCTCGGCTAGAGGCAGAGCGTGGAGAACGCGGTGAGGTCGCCACGGGTTGGACGCTAGCGTATTATCAAGAACTCTTTATTAACCGTCGAGGTTCTCTGTTTTATGTTCCCCCCATAGAAGCACTGCAAAATTCCTTGAGTTATGCTTCGCAGACTGTGGTCATTTCATTGGGATTAGGTCTTTTGGCTGCAGTTGCACTGAATCGTCAAAAATCGAAGTCACCTTCCCACCCGTTCGAGTTACAGGATCATGGTTACGATAGGGCTGGACATCTTAATCGTCAGGGGATCATTTTACCAATTGGAGAATTATTCTTGATGTTGCCATTGGGAGCCTCGGCAGTGACATTGGGGTTAGGCTTTCTAGTGGCTTTCAATCAGCCACCGCTAGATGCGCGTACATTTCCTTTTCTGATCCCGATTGCACATAGTCTTGTAGCTCTACCGTTTGTGGTGCGCACATTACAGCCGGCGCTGGCTTCCATCCCGCCAGTGTTGCGCCAGGCGGCAGCCGTCTTGGGAGCGAAGCCCTGGCGTGTCTGGTTGGAAGTAGACTTGCCAATTATTTTCAGGGCAATGGTGAGCAGCGGGGTTTTTGCTTTTACGATTTCGATGGGCGAATTTGGAGCAACCACTTTTCTTGCCCGCCCGGAGCATCCAACTTTACCGGTGGCGATTTATCGCTTTCTTTCACAGCCCGGGGCGCTTAATTATGGCCAGGCATTGGCAATGGCAACCTTATTAATGCTGATCTGTGCCATTGGAATCTTTCTTATCGAGCGCTTGAGATTGCCAGGCGGTGAGGGGGTATGATATGTTAGCAGTGCAGGAAATTTATAAACATTACGAAGGTCGTCCTTTGCTGGCAGGGGTTTCATTTGGAATAGTTGAAGGAGAAACTTTGTGTCTTCTTGGTCCTTCTGGCAGTGGCAAAAGCACGCTTTTGAGGATCATTGCTGGATTGGAACAAGCAGAGGGAGGGCGTATACTCTGGAATGGCGAAGATTTGTCGCGTGTGCCAGTGCATCGCCGTCGTTTTGGGTTGATGTTTCAGGACTATGCGCTTTTTCCTCATCGCACAGTGGAACAAAATGTAGCTTTTGGGCTAAGGATGCAAGGCTTGTCAATTACAGAGATACAGCAACGCGTAAAAAATATGCTTGAAAAGATGAATATGCTGAGCTTTGCCAAAAGAAGGGTTACTGATCTTTCCGGCGGTGAGCAACAACGTGTGGCACTGGCACGCGCTTTAGCTCCACAACCGCGCTTGCTGATGCTGGATGAACCTTTGGGGGCGTTGGATCGCGCTTTGCGGACACAATTAATTGCAGAGTTACGGTATTTGTTGCATGAAAGTAAAGTTCCAGCAATTTATGTTACCCATGATCAGGAAGAAGCGTTCGAGATTGCTGATCGTATAGCTTTGTTGCATAATGGAAAAATTGTACAGATGGGCACACCAGAGGAAGTTTATACCAACCCTGCCTCTGTGTGGGTTGCAGAATTTCTTGGGTTATCCAATTTGATTCCTGGAAAAGTTCTTTCTTTATATCCTTTACAGGCGCAAACTGATTTTGGTTGTTGGGAAGTGGGATGTAAAGCGCCGGAAGGACTGCAAATAGGGGACCAGCTTACAGTATTGCTACGCCCATGGGGGGCACGTATACAAACTGAACCGGGAAGGGGGAATATTCTATTTGGAAGAGTTGAGGACGTGATATTTCGCGGTGAGAGTTACAGATTGATATTGCAATGCGGCGAGGGGAAGTTTCATTTTTATTTTGAGCAACCGCCTAGTGTGGGTGAGATGGTAAGGTTGTACATACCGCCGGAATCCACTCGTTGTTTGTATTAAACAAAAGCATATCATTTATCGCTATAAGATAGAAAGTAGAATTGTTACCATGGCAGGAAACCATTTGCAGAGAGTTGTTCGAGTTGTCAAGTGTAATCTGGCTGGGCAGGAGATCTGGAGTTATAAAGGGAGTATCATGAAACGTTCATCCGGAATGATTTTGCTGGAAGCCCTTTTTAACCGTTCCGACATGCCGTTTCACAACATTGTTTTACGTCAAGGGGATCGTTTCTTGGAAGTATATTTTTCAAAACGTTGGTACAACATCTTTGAGATTTATGATGTGGCGGATGGTCACCTAAAGGGTTGGTACTGTAATGTAACCCAACCTGCCTTGTTTCAAGAAGATGAAATTTTCTATGTTGACCTTGCACTTGATTTGCTGGTTTATCCAGACGGAAGTCGCCTGTTATTGGACGAAGAAGAGTTTGCAGCTTTACCACTAGACGACCAGACACGTGCCAATGCCAGAGCGGCTTTGGGTGAATTACAGATGATATTTGATCCTGTTGAGACTTTTCGCCTTGAATCCTGGCTTGCTTTTCAAAAGAACCTGTGAAGAAACTACTGGACTATGCAGCAAGTAGCGGCAAATAGCTATCCAGCATATCTTCCAGGTTGAAGTCGAAATTAAATTCTCCACCGCCGCTGTACAACAGGTAGCCAAGGACTGCCAGGCAACAGCAGCACAGCAATACCAACACAATAATCAGTACGATCCATAAGGTCTTTCTGCTCTTTTGGGGCGGCTCTGGTGCATACGATGCTTCAGGGTTGAAGCCCCCGGGAGGCGGTGCTCCGGCTGGTTGGGCTGGCGGCGTTGCCATGACAGTTGGTTCATTGTCGGACGGGAAATAAGGTTGATTGCTCATAATTCTCTCCTAAGGTTGTGTGCAGAAAACAGTACTCGTCAAAGAAAGCAGACATAAAAATAGAGTACTGATAACTCCTACCAAGAACAAGACGAAGAGGCAAAGTCGGTACGATAATGGAACTGGTTTGTGTCGACATTAGCGGCAAAAGCAAAGAAGTATCGTCTGGTGATTGGTGCACCAAAATCTTCTTGTTTACTATATCATGAGTTGACGGTTTTGCGCGCTCGCACCCAGAGCCGATAGATAACCCAGGATGTGATCAGGATGAGAATGCAGGCGATGATAACAGGCACTACAACTGAAAGAATAGAGATAATGGTTGATGTCAGGTCTTCGGCAACACTCACTGGAATATTACCGGCTCCTCCGGTGGTAGCGGTGACTGCTGGTCGAACAACCACAGATTTAGTGGCATGGACACCGCCGGCAATCAGCAGCCCTAAAACCAGGGAGAGCACAGGGTGAATATCTGTAACTACGTGGGCACTGGCTGCAAATGCAATGGCACCTGCTGCTGGACGAACAAAGGTCTGGACAATATCGTTAATGTGATTCACGGCAGGGGCTTTATCTGCAAAAAATTCGACAATCGAAAGCACAACCAGCAAGCCAATGATCCACCAGCTTGTCAGCGCGTCCCATGGTTGACGAAGCTCGATCAGGTTGGTAAATTTTGCCAGCAATGCAACAATCAATAAAGGAATGTATGCGTTTAAACCGGCGCTGGCTGAAAGTCCAAAAGCACTAAAAACGCCAAGCAGTTCCAACATTTTTCCTCCATTATAGTCCTGACGGAAAGCCTTTCCAGGTTCCTGTTAATATATATCGTCCCAAGTCCATTAAAGCAATTTGTAAAAGGGCGGTGGTAAAGCCGGCGATTAATAACCCGCTCAGGTCATTGAGAGTCTGGTAGTGATTGTCTTTCCTGAGCAGTAAAATCCAGATCACAGTGTAGAGCATAGTCAGGATCAATAGAACCGTAGCCGAACTGAGAAGTGCCAATGGATATAACAGAAAAGCATTTTCTGACAGGATCGCTATATCCATCACTATCGCCAGAAGGATGATTGTAAAGAGTTGCCTCCAAGAGTATAGTAATGGACGATCGTCCCAATCCTTCCAGACCGTTTGGTTGAAGATTGGCAGTAAGACAGCGGAAATGCCAAGGCCAACTCCTGTACCAGTCAATAACCTCAGCCAGTTGTGAGGTTCGTAAAAGGTGGGAGTGCCGGGGAAAAAGTGTAAGTAAGAGTTGATACCATCTATAGCAAACGCTAATAGAAAAGTGCCTAAAACGAATAATATCTTGCGCGCAGGGATTCCCCCAAAACGACCAAGGCGGATTTGATATATCAATCCCACTAATGCTCCTAAATACATGCCGGAACAGCGCGAGCAGAGCGGTAGCTGGTGGTCTCCCAAGAAGAAAGACCGAGTAGAAATTTGATGGCAAACGGCGTATCCAATCGCATTGGCTTTGCCTAGTACACCTGGCGGCGTATAGGTTAGCCAAACACCCAGAATAAAGCCAGCCAAAACGATGATAAGCATATTACCTGTAGAAAAGCGACGATATTGTCTGGGCGAAGGTGAATTCATGATAATTCATTATATTGGTTTCAAAGTGTGGTTACAAGGTATAATGTTGATTACCGGGCATTAAGAATACTTTTTCGGTACACTTTGACGGTACATATACTTGCATAATCTACAATGATATACGAGATTAGGCTGATTTTAGTTGCTTTTGTTATTTTGCTTCTAGCAGGTTGTAACCCGAGTTCAACCTTATTGCCAACCGTAACACCCAAAATACAACCTGAGGTATGGTTAACATCTACTGTTACGCCCACGTCGACAAAAGAATTCACCGTTGATGCCAAAGAACCCTCCATCAATCCACTCACCGGCTTACCAGTAGAACCGCGAGATCTAGAGCGGAGACCGGTTGTGGTCAAGGTTCAAAATATGCCTCGTTCTGATCGCCCACAATGGGGTGTTTCCGACGCAGACTTGGTTTATGAATATCTGATTGAATTTGGTGATACGCGCTTTGCAGCCGTTTATTATGGGCGATTACCTGAAAAAGTGGGACCGATTCGCTCTGCCCGTCATGTGGATATTCAGATCGTACAGGCATATAAAGCAATTCTGGTTTTTGGTGGTGCTTATCAAGACTTATTCAATCTCCTGTTAGAATCGGATTTTAAAGACCGCCTGATACGTGAAGGTCCGAATACTGCGCCTGCACTTTATCGTTATGACCCAGAAGGACATAATTATCTTCTGGCAAATCTAACTTTACTGGACGAGGTATTGGAGAAATACGGGATAGATAATTCTCTTCAACCATTGGATGGAATGGTGTTTGCATCAGAGATTCCTGAGGGCGGCGAGGATGCTCATCAGGTTTATGTCCGTTTTTCCGGTAGTGTGTATAACCGTTGGGATTATGACGCAGTAAGCGGTCGTTATTGGCGTTATTCGGATGCAACGAATGCCATGAAAATTGCTGATGAAAAGTATAAACCACTGTTTGATCGGGTCACAGAACAACAGATTGCTGTGGACAATGTGATAGTTTTGATGGCGGAGTATATCCCACTAATTCAAACGTCCGAAGCTGAAGTATTTGATATTCAACTAACCGGCTCAGGTGAGGTTTACTTATTTCGAGATGGACAGTGCTATCAAGCTCGCTGGAAACGAAACAGATCAGAGGAGGTATTATCGCTTTGGCGTGAAGATGGTCGTCCCTTGCCGTTTCATCCGGGCCAAACCTGGTTTGAGGTGCTTGGAAGATCTTCTAAGGTTTGGCAGGAGGAGGATGGTATTTGGCGATTTGAGTTCTGGATGCCTTGAATGAAGCTCTGATGGGGTTATTGTGTTACTTAAGATTATGCGCTTTAGGTCAGGTTTGACATTCTGGAAACGCAAGACTAAAATGATGCAGTGTCCCTGGCTATTCGTAAAGTTTTCGAGGTGTGAACGTGAGCAAGTGGGCGGGTAAGTATGTAATTGGCTTAACCGGCAATATAGGTACTGGGAAAAGCGTTGTGCGGAAAATGCTTGAACATCTTGGTGCTTATGGCATTGATGCCGATGCTCTGGCGCATCGCTCGATTGCCCGTGGCGCACCTGGTTACGAACCAGTTTTACAATCCTTTGGGCGCTGGCTGGTGATGCCGGATGGTGAAATAAGTCGCGCAAAGCTCGCGAAGTTGGTGTTCAGCGACCCGGAAGCCCTTAAGCAACTCGAAAACATTATTCATCCGCTGGTATCACTAGCGGTGGATTTGCTTGTTCGGCGAGCCGAACAACGGGTCATTGTTATTGAAGCAATCAAGTTAATTGAAGCAGGGATAAACAAGGATTGTGATAGCCTGTGGGTGGTCTATGCCCCTCCAGAGGTTCAATTAGCACGATTAATAGAGAAACGTAAAATGAGTGAGGCTGAAGCCCGACAACGTATTACCGCTCAACCACCACAAGAACAAAAACTGGCTGTTGCAGATGTAATCATTCGTAATGGCAGCACTTTTGAAGACACTTGGCGTCAGGTTTCCACTTTTTGGAAGTTAACCATTCCTCACCAGTCTCTTGAGGCAGAACCGCTGTTGACAAAAGAGAAGACCGTGTCGAATGCTATTACCGTAATTCGCGGCAAACCGGCTCATTCAGTGGAGATTGCCAATCTTTTTAACCGATTAAGTGCAAGTGGTCAAGCCATGACGCCCGAAAAAGTCATGGAAGCATTCGGCGAAAAGGCTTATCTTTTGCTTACAATGGGAAATGAACTAGTGGGTGCAATGGGCTGGCAGGTTGAAAACTTGGTGGCAAGAACTTTGGATCTGTTGATTGATCCTCAGACTCCTATGGAGAGGGCTTTGCCACCTTTGATACAGGAAATGGAAACTGCTTCTAATGAGTTGCAATGTGAGGTTTCTTTAATATTTGTGCCCCCTGAGCTAGCAAAACTTGGCATATGGCGCATCTTGGGATACGAACCGCGTCTGCCACACGCTTTAGGTGTTCAAGCTTGGCAGGAAGCCGCGCAAGAGTCATTAAAACCGGGCATGGTGATGCTGTTTAAACAATTGAGAAAGGATCGTGTTTTACGTCCAATATAAGTTCACGATATTTAGATAAGTTAACTCCACTGATTGGTTTAGGTCGTTGAAAACAAAGTGCCTAATTTGTTGAGCGAGTTGTACTTCTTATACCAGCGTTTGAACTGGCTGAGTGTCCTGGACATTCTGCTGGTTGCTTCGGTATTTTTTGTGATTCTTGTGCTGGTTCGAGATACTCAGGCAGTCATATTGCTACGCGGCGCAATCCTGCTCATATTAGTTCTGCTATTAATTACCAGTCTGGCAGCGCTTCCTGCGTTCTCCTGGTTAGTGCGGACTACATTGCCGGCATTGGTCTTTTCTATACCGGTGATTTTTGCGCCGGAAATACGCCGGGCTTTAGAACGTTTGGGACGTGCTGGAACAGGAGCACCACTCTGGCGTATATCCTACCCAGAAATTGAAGCCATGCAGAATGCAATTAAATCAGTTGTGAGTGCTGCTGCCCGGCTTTCAGCTCGTCAGCACGGAGCGTTGATTGTGTTGCAACGTAATGATCGCCTTTATGAGTATGCTCAAACAGGCGTTTGGATGGATGCGAACGTAACTCCAGAGTTACTTTTACAAATCTTTTACCCAAATACTCCGCTTCATGATGGTGCGGTAATTATTGCCAAGGGGCATGTCATTGCAGCTGCTTGCGTGATGCCTTTGTCATCCAGTGGTATATTAAACCGCTCACCAGATCGTCAGATGGGTTTGCGACACCGTGCTGCGCTAGGAATCTCTGAGGTTTCTGACGCAGTGGCTGTGGTTGTTTCAGAAGAAACGGGATCTATTTCGGTTGCACAGGCAGGGCGACTGATCCGAAGATTGGATACCGAGCGATTAGAAAATATTTTGATGGCATTTTATCAATCTGAGGAGGTCGGGGCTTTAGGTTTTTTCCGACGGGTACAGCGCTGGGCAAATGGGCATGGAAAGGAGTAATGAAATTGCTTCAGCTTGTACGCGCGTTTGTGAAGAATTTACCTGCCATGCTGCTGGCACTCATACTGGCAATGATGGTTTGGATTTCTGCTGTGACATCTTCGGATCCAACTCAAGAACAGGCTTTTCCACGTCCGATTCCGCTTCAAGTTGTCGGACAGGATCCAGCTTTGATTTTGGTTAGCGATTTACCTGATAATGTGAGCCTGGTGCTTAGTGCGCCTAAATCCATCTGGGAGCGCTTAATCAGTGAACAAAATACTGTTCGTGCGGTTATTGATCTTGGCGGTTTGTCTTCTGGAAAACATGAGGTACAAATACAGATCCAGGTTCGTGTGCAGCCAGTTAAGATAGTTTCTTATTCTCCTCAAACGCTTACAGTTGTTCTTGAAGAACTGGCAGCTCGAACCTTCCCAATACATCTTGTTGAACGTAATGAGCCGGCAATAGGTTTTGAAGCTTCGCGACCTCAGTTAAGCCAGTCTACCGCTCTTGTTAGTGGTCCGCGATCCATTGTGGATCGTGTAAAGGAAGTGCGTGCGGTGTTGGATTATGCTTCTGCAACCCAAGATATTAAGCAAACCATTCCACTACTGGCTTTGGATGCGAATGGGTTGCGCCTGGAAGGGCTGACGATAAGTCCTGATCAGGTTAGCGTCTCTGTTCGGGTATCTCAGCGGGGTGGATATCGTAACGTTGTTGTTAAAGTGATGCCTGTCGGACAGGTTGCCAGTGGCTATCGCCTGACGAACATTTCGGTGTTTCCACCAACTGTAACCGTGTTTTCATCAGATCCAAAACTGGTAGAGAATCTACCAGGCTATATAGAAACTTCTCCTCTGGACCTTTCCGGCGCTAAGGATGATTTTGATGTGAATCTAGCACTTAATTTGCCTTCAGGCGTGCAGATTGTTGGCGAGCCGACTGTTACTGTTCAGGTTGGAATTGCTGCCATTGAGAGCAGTTTGACACTGACAAATATGTCTGTTCAGATTATCGGATTGGAGCCCGGTTTGAAGGCAGAAGTCTCTCCGGAGCGTGTGGATGTTGTGCTTTCCGGTCCCCTACCGATTCTGGAGCGCTTGGCGTTAAGCGAAGTGCGTGTTATTGTGGACATGAGTGGTGAAAGAGCGGGTAAGTATCAGCGCGAGCCCAAGGTTGTATATGATTACCCTGATTTGCGGGTGGAAGCGATTTTGCCTAGCACGGTGGAGGTAACAGTGACTGCAATAACGCGCGCCACAGCTTTACCTGCTCCATAGGGATATATCCATGAACAAACCTGTTGTTGCGTTGGTTGGACGACCAAACGTTGGTAAAAGTACGTTATTCAATCGTCTGGCAGGTGAGCGATTGGCGATTGTGGACGCAATACCTGGCACAACGCGCGATCGCTTGTTTGCACAGACGGAATGGAATGGGGTGATCTTTGATATTGTAGACACTGGAGGAATTGATCCGACAACTGGTGGGAAAGGGGCATTATCGGTTGGATCTGCTGAGTTTATTCAGCAAATTCGAAACCAAGCATGGATTGCTGTTCAGGAAGCAGATGCGATTTTATTTCTGGTGGATGCGATGTCTGGAGTGACCCCCGCGGATGTTGAAGTTGCTAATATCCTACGCAAGAATCAGACTACGCGGGCAGGTCAACTATCGCCGCCTATCCTTTTGGTGGTGAATAAAGCAGACAGCGAGGCATTGAGGCGGTCTGCAAATCAGTTCTATGAGCTGGGCTTGGGGGATCCATACCCGGTTTCTGCGATTCATGGTACTGGGACTGGCGACCTGCTGGATGCACTTGTGGCTATTTTGCCAGAATTTGAGAGAGAAGTCGAGGACGAGTC
>Ga0068707_1001233_pt1 | contig 17684 bp, 7 predicted proteins | sample YNPNPMetaG_FD_66600 | JGI IMG/M metagenome (GOLD analysis project Ga0068707, IMG submission 66600) | Anoxygenic and chlorotrophic microbial mat microbial communities from Yellowstone National Park, USA - YNP NP MetaG | ecosystem: Environmental > Aquatic > Thermal springs > Hot (42-90C) >...
CATCGACAGGGCTAGCCCCACCGTAGGTTCTTCCACGCTGTCGAGCTCTTCTTCGTAGACCGCGGCCAGGGCGTCCAGGTTCTCGTCCTCCTCGGCCAGCCGCTCCAGCCGCTTGCGCACCTCGGCGTTGGTCATGTCCTCGTGGAACATGCGCAGGGTGGTATTGAAGGCCAGCGCCTTTAGGCCAAGCTTTTCTTCCTGAAGCTGGGCGATCTTTCCCAGCAGTTCCAGCCTGCGGGCCATGATGCGCGAAGAACGCACCTGAGCTTCCAGCAGTTCGATATATTTCTTCCACTCTCCGCTTTTCTGGTAGGCTTCTTCCAGCAAGGTATCCACGCCAGGCAGCCTGCCTTCGACCAGCGCCGTCTCCAGATAGCCCAGCGTTTCGGGCTGGCGAGCGTCGTCGGCCAGGATCTGGCGGAAAATCTCCAGAGCCTTGTCGGGGGCTTTGAATTCCTGTTCTAGTAAGACCGCCAGGCGGAAGCGGGCCTTTTGCAATTCGGCCACCTCGGCCCTGGTCTGGTAGAGCTGGACCTGTTTCGCCAGCACCTCGGCCAGGTCCTTGTAACGCCCCTGTTCCTGGCAGAGCTTCTCCAGTTTCTGCAAAGACTCCAGATCGTCGTTCATCACCCCTAGCGCCTCCCGTAAAGCTTCTATGGCTCCTCCCCGGTCTCCCAGCTGCAGATAGAGTTCGGCTACCTCGCGCCACAGACGGTTTTGCTCGCCGCTTGCCGCCAGCCGGGCCCGCCGCTTCAACACTTCCAGCAGCCGGTCGTAGCGGCTCAAGCGGCGGTAGGCTTTTTCCAGCGTTTGCAAAGCGACAGTGTCGGAGGAGTCCAGGCTGACCACCTGTTCGAGATGAAGCCGGGCGCGTTCTTCGTCGGCCAGCCGATGGTTGAACAGGCCGGCCAGCCTGCGATGGAAGACCAGCTGCAGCGACGGCTGTGCACATTTTTCCAGGGCCTGGCTGTATAGCTCGGCCAGCATATCCCAGGCCTGGATGGCCGCCGCCAGCCGTTCCAGCTGCAGGCGCGTTTCTTCGTCGGCCGGATCGAGAAGCATCAACCGACCCCAGGTAGTAAAGGCCAGTTCCTGTTGATTCAAGTTCTTCTCGTACACCTCGGCCAGGCGGCGTAGCACTTGCCTTGCTTGTTGCTCGTCCTCTTGGCGGCTCATCACCTCCAACACCGCTATCAAATGCTGCCAGGCGCCTACTTGTTCCAGGGCGGGCGGCAAAATTTCGAACAGCTCGGAGCGGGCTTCCCCGGCCTGGAACATGTCCAGCAGCCTCTCCACCACCGCGCGCTGGCCGGGTTCTTTTTCCAGCACCCGGCGGTAGTGCGCCAGAGCCTTATCGGGGTGGCGCAGCCGGCGTTCCAGATCGCCCAGGCGAAGCTCTAGCGCCGGCGCCTCTTTTTCCGAAACTGCCGCCAGTTCCTGCTCCATAACCTGGCAAAGTTCTTCGTAGCGGCCGGCTTTTTCTAGCATGCGGTCGAGTAGTTTCAGCACGGTCAGATCCTGGGGATCGATGGCCAGGATCTCGCGGTAAACTTCCACCGTCTCCTCCGGCCTTCCCAACCGCTCTTCCAGCAAGCTGGCCACCTCGTGTAGCAGATCCTTCCTGCGTTCGAGCCCCTGTTCCAGGCTGGCCAGATGGCGCAGCACTCCCACCAGTTCGGCCACCGCCCCGCGTTCGCGATAGAGCCTTTCCAGAGCCGCCAGGGCCTCCCGATCGTCGGGGTCGCCGGCCAACACCATGCGCCAGTGACTGACCGCGTCGTCTTTGTCTTGCAGATAGGTCTCCTTCAGCTGAGCCAGCCGACGGGCCACCTCAGAACCGGCCGGGGTGCCACGCAACGCTGGTTCTACCTCCTCGTAGACCACGGCCAGTTCTTCGAAAGAACCGGTTTGCTCGGCCAGCTGTTCCAGCTGCTGGCGCACGCCTTCGTCCTGGGGGAACTCGCGCAGCGCCCGGCAGGCCACGGTAAAGGACATGGTCTTCTGCCCCATCTGCTCGCCGTAGATCTGCAGCAGCTGCCGGTAAATCTCCAGCCGCTCGTCGGGCTTATCCTGCACGCCCAAACGAGCTTCCAGCAACCCCACCAGCTTGCGGTAGTCTTCCCGCCGGCGGTATACCGGTTCCAGGATTTCGCTAGCCGCCAGCCGTAGTGACGCCTCTTTCAGCAGGCCTTCCAAATAATCCACCGCTTCGGCGTCGTCGGGGAAGAGGCGCAGCACTTCGGCCAGGGCCAGCAGGCCGTCGCGGTGACTGTTCAGTTTTTCCAGATGCAGCCGGGCCTTGCGCAACAGCAGTTCGCGCATCTCTTCGGCGGGCATCACCGGTAGGGCCGCCAATAGTGCCAGCTGCTGCTCCAGCACCTGACCCAGTTCCGGCCAGCGGCCATGACTTTCCAGAAGCACTTCCAGCAATTTCAGCGCCCGACGATCGGTCGGATCCTGCTCCAGGATGCTCTGATAGGTAAGAATGGCCCCTTCGACATCCTCCAGGCCCTCGGCCAGACAGGCGGCGGTGCGAAAGAGCAGGTCCTTGCGCTGCTGCAGGTCGTTGACCAACTCCAGCTGCGCCCGGTAGACCTGCACCAGCTGCTGGAAGCGGCCCTCTTCGCGGTAGAACCGCTCCAGGGCCGCCAGTACTTCCAGATCAACTGGCGCCGCCTGGTAAAGCTGTTCCCACAGCAGCATAGCATCGTTGCGCCGGCCCAGGTGGGTTTCGTAGATTTCGGCCACTTTCTTGCGTAGCTGCAGCGCCAGCTCCGTACCGGTATGCTGGTCGGCCACGTCCAAAAGAAGCGCCGTGAGCTCTTCGAAAAGGCCGGCTTCCTGACCCAGACGCAATAAAATCTGAAGCACCCCCTGGTCCTGCGGCTGCTCCTTGAGCGCCCGGGCAGCGGCCCCGAAGGCCAGGGCCTTCTCGCCCATTTTTTCCTCGTAGAGCTCGCGAAGGTTAGCGTAAACTTCCAGGCGGCGAGCGGGATCGCCCAGGGCCGCCAGGCGCATCTCCAGCACCGCCGCCAGCTTGCGCCATTCACCAGCGTTGCGATAGACGCCCTCCAGGGCTTCGGCCGCCGCCTGCCGGCTGCGGTCGTCGCGCAGCAGTTTTTCCAGGTCAGCAACGGTCTCGGGATGACCGGGCTTTACCTGCAACACCTGGGCCAGTATTCCCACCCCGGCCAGCAGATCGTCCAGCCGCTCGATGTAGATCTGGGCCAGCTTGCGCTGGTAATCCACCACCGCCATAGTATCACGCGAAAGCTGAGACAGCTGGGGTAACAGTTCGGCCTGTTCGCGCCAGCGACCGCTGGCTTGATAGAGCCGTTCCAACTGCTTGGCCAGCTGGATGTCCTGGGAGTTCTCTCGCCAGAGGTTCTGGTAAATGGCTATCGCTCCGTCGATATCGCCCAGATGTTCCTCCCGCACCTTGGCCGCCTGCAGCATGAGCTCCCACCGCCGCTCGGACTGCGGGGCCAGCGCCGCCTGCCGTTCCAGCACCCAGGCCAGGTCGGCCATGGCCTTGTTCTCACGATAGATGTTTTCCAACCAGGACAGGGCCTGGCCGTTGTTTTCGTCCAGCTCCAGCAACCGGCGCAGAGCGGAGGCGCAGAGATCGCTGCGATGCAACTGATCACGGTAAATCAAGGCCAGCTTCTGCAAGGCCGACAACCTGGCCGGATGGCCTTCCCAAGCGGCCACGGCATCTTCCAGGCTAGCGGCCAAAAGGTCGTAGGCGCTCAGGCTGGCGGCCAGCTTCTCCAGGGCAGCGAATAGGTCTTCCCTGCCGGGAAGGACGACGAAGGCCTGGCGCAGGGTGGCAAAGGCCTTCTCCGGCTGCTGCAGTTTCTCTTGAAGCAACTGCGCCAGTTGCACCAGCAGTTCCACTCGAGCCGCCGCGTCACCGGCATGGTCGGCCATCACCTGCAGCGCCCGAGCCAGCCCACCCCAGTCCTTACGCTGCTGATACAGAGGGGCCAACACCTTGGCCGCGGCCTGGGCCGACTCCGGCTGGCCGAGCAGCGATTCCAGACCGGCGATGGCCCGGGCGTCATCGGGGTTCTCCGCCAGCACCTGTTGGTAGTGTTCCACCGCAAACTGCCGCTGCTCGGTGCGCTCGGCCCGCACCTGAGCCAGACGCAAACGTATTTCCTTAACCTGCTGCGCCGGAACCAGGGCAATCTCCGCTTCTAGCACTTCGGCCAGTTCGCTCCAGTCGCCGTTGGCTTCCAGCAGGACCTCCAGTTCGCGTAGCGCCTCCAGATCGCGCGGCGCCTTCTCGCACAGGAGCCGCAACCAGGCTATGGCCCGGGGACGGTCGTGCAGCTGGGCGTTGAATACTCGGGCCAGCTCCAGCATCAACTCCCGCTGTTCGGCCTCGTTCAGCCCTTCCTCCAGCAGCCGGGGAGCCTCCTCCACGAATTCGCTCCAGGCAGACGTCTGCCGCAGCAGCTCTATCAGTTGCCGGCGGGTCGATTGCCGCCGGGGATCGATCTCCAGCGCCTGGCGCAGGCAGCGTATGGCTTGGCGTGGCCGATTGAGTTGGCTGGCGTAGAGTTGCCCCAGAGACACCAGAACTTCCAGTTTCCAGGCGTCGGCCAGCTCCTCCTGCAGCAGCTCTTCATAAAGAGCAGCCAGATCGCTTGCCCGCCCGATGGCCGCTGCCAGCTGTCTGACCCTTTGATGAAGATCCTCCCGCTGCGGATCCAGCTTCAGCGCCCGCCCCCAGGTAAAGAATGCCATGTCTTTCTGCAGCAGGCGGTTCTCGTAGACCTCGGCTATGTTCTCCAGAAGCTTCAGCCTTTCGCCCGGCGCCGAACAGGCCTCCAGACGCAGCTCCAGCATGTCCACATGACGGCGCCAGTCGCCCACCAGGGCGTAGAACGGCTGGAGGATCTCGGCCACGCGCAGGGCGCTCACCCCTCGCTCCTGTAGCCTTTCCAGCACGGCCACCGCGCCCCGGGCCACTTCTTCCTCGGCCTGGCCGCCGGCCAGCACCTCGCTCGCCAGGCGCAAGGCTTGCTCCGGATCATTCAGCCGCTGTTCGTAAATCAGAGCCAGGCGCAGCTTTACCTCCGCCGCTTCGGCCGCCGGCAGACCCGCTCCCAGCAGGCGGTTCCAGGCCTCGGCCGCCCGCTGCCAGTGGCTTTCCCGTTCCTCCAGATCGGCCAGCTGTTTCAGGGCCGCGCCGTCCCGGGCGTCGATCTGCAGGACCTGCTCCAGCGCCCCCGCCGCCCGGGCAAAATCGGCCATGCGATCGCGCCAGATGGCGGCCAGCTTGAAAAGCAATTCCTTTTTCTTTTCCGAGGAGCGCACCAGATCCAGCTGCTTGGTGTAGATCTCGACCAGTTCCAGGCTTCCGCCTGTGGAGACCTGCAACTTTGCCAGGGCGTCCAGTGCCTTGAGGTTCTTCGGCTCCAGTTCCAGAATCTGCTGGTAGGCGCGTATGGCGTCATCCGGCCGCTGCAGGCGTTCCGAACAAACCGCCCCGATGGTTTCCAGGGCGCCCAGCAGGGCCTTTCCCTTGAGCTGTCCTGCCGCCACCACCGTCTGCAAGGCGGCCACCAAGTCCTGGTAGCGACCGGTGCGTTCGGCCAACTCCTGCAGTTCACTGATCACCTTTTTGCGACCGGGGTCCAGATAGAGAATGCGCTCCTTGGCCCTAAAAGCTTCCAGGGCATCCTGGCGCTTTTCCAGGTGGATTTCGGCCAGCCTTTCGAGCAGTTTGATCCGCTCTTTGACATCGCGAGTGCGCCCCAGAATGATTTCCAGGCAGCGGGCCAGACCGTCCCATTCGCCGCACTTGGCGTAATAATCGGCCAGCTGAGTGGCCGCCTGCAAATTGTCCGGCTCCAGCCGCAACACTTCTTCGTACTGGAAACGCGCTCCCTCCCCATCCTTCATCTGCTGCGCCAGCAGGCGAGCGATTTCCAACACCACCGCCGCCTTTTCCGTCCGATCGCTTAGCTGCTCGGCCCGCATCTTCAGCAGCTCCACCACCTCCGGCCAACGGCCAGCCTCTTGATAGGCTTCGATGAGCGAAAAGGTGGCCGCCGGATGAGCCGGCTGCAGCTGCAGGATGCGTTTATTCACTTCCAGCGCCGCCTTGACGTCCTGCAGGTGAACCATCAGGTGCATGGCCTGGCGCTCCAGAAGCGGCACCACCACCTGCGGGTCTCTGACGCGGGAGATGACCTCCTCCAGCCGGTCCACCAGATCCTTGGGCCGGCGCGCCGAAAGATAATAGCGTTCCATGAATTCCAGAACCCGGATGTTGCCGGGCTGGAGGAGGTTGCACTTGGCCAGGTTGTCTTCAACTTCTTTGTCGTGCCCACCGAGCAAATGGAAATGTTTGGCAATCTGCAGGTATAGGGCCACCGCCCGACCCTTGTCGGGAGACTCGACCGCTTCCACGCGCAACTTCTTGATGTAGGCCAGCCGGTCGGACAAGATCTGCTCCAGCTGCTCCAGGCTCTTACGGGCCGGAGTGGGATCGGCAAGCAACCCCGCCGCCTCTTCGAGGGCCTGCCGGCAGATGTCATGAAGCATGGGCTCTTGCAGCAAAGCCTGGCCAAGCTGAAGATAACGCTGCCCCAGTTCGGGAGCAGCTATGCGGCCGGATTTCTTCAGCGCCGCCAGAGCCTGCCAAGCGCCGCGGAACGCCCCCCGGGAAATTTCTATCTCAAAAATTCGCTCCAGCACCCCGCTACGTTCGGGAGCGGCGGCTGCAGCGTAGCGCAGAGCCACCAGCGCCGATTCCGGCTTCTTAAGCCTTTCCAGATAAACCTGGGCCAGCTGCTCGTACAGCTCCGCCCGCTCGGCGCTGTCTGCCGTAAGCGAAGCCTGGCGCTCCATCACGGCGGCCAAAGCCGTCCAGTTGCCCGCTTTGCGGTACAGGGCGGCCAGCCCTTCCAGGGCGGAACGGTTATCCGCGTCGCTTTGCAGGACCCGCTGGTAATAAGCCAGCGCTCGCTGCTGATCTGCCAGACGCATGGCGGCGATCTGAGCGGCCTTCAGGCGTAGCGCCGTTTCCTCGGCTTCGTCGGTCAGATGATGCAGGCGATTTTCATATAATTCCAGCAATTGCGCCCAGCGGTCGGCTCCCTGATAGAGCTCCTCCAGCGCGGTAAATGCTGGTATATCAAGGGGCTTGCTCTTGAGAATCTTTTGATAGGCACGGATTTGCTCTTCCATCTCCAGACCTTTCTCCCGGCAATGACTCCACTCGCCCGATGCATGATATCTGAAAGAACCAGCCCTGTTCAAACAAAATCACTTATAGCGCAAACAGTTAATATAAGCAAAGCGAAATTTTTCCCCACCTTGACCCAACAAGTTTCATAAAAACGGTAAAAATTTGACTCCTCCAGCCCGACATGTTATCAGTAAAACGCTCTAATTCAAGGGAGGAACATATGAGAACTTTCATATGGTTGATGGTTATTCCTTTGGTACTGCTGGCCGCCGGGGCCTGTAGTTCGGGAAATTCCCAGCCCGACGCCAGCATCCAGGAAGATGGAACCGACGGCGCCGCCGATCAGATGGTGCTCGACGACCACCAACCGTTAGACGCCGGTCAGGATGGGGTGGACGACCAGCCGGCCGACACCGGCTCGGATGCGGGCGAAGACGCAAGTCCCGATGCGGGAAGCGACGCCGGATCGGGCGAGGAGCTTCAGGACGGAGGCGATCAGCAAGGCGACGAACAGCTGCAGGAAGCCTGCAATAATAAAAATGATCTAGACCTCCTGGCCGTTTTGGGTTCCGACGAACTGACCAATGCCTCCAAAGACTGCTCTATGCAGTGCCTGTCCAGCCCGGACAGAAGGACCTGTATAGCCGATTGTTTTAGCAAGAAAACCGGTTTGAGCTATGACTGTTCTTTGTGTTTCGCCGATGTGTCCATATGCGTAATGCAGAAATGTCTCAACTATTGCATGACCGATCCCAACTCCCAGGCTTGTCAGGAATGCCGCCAGAAGAATTGCACACCGGCTTTTGAAGAGTGTTCCGGGATCAAAGAGCCCTGAACCCTAACAGACAGAAGCAAACTACGCCGGCCCGGCGCATTAAGATAACCGGCGTCGGGCTGCACAGCGGGAAACCCTCCGAAGTATTCATCTGTCCGGCAGAAGCAAACTGTGGAGTATATTTCGAGGCGACAGATCGTCCCGGTCGTCCTCGGGTGCGCGCCCGGCCGCAGGCGATAGCCGACACTCTGGCCTGCACTGCCCTGGAAGAAAACGGCGTGCGGGTATATACGGTAGAGCACCTCCTGGCCGCGCTCTACGGCCTGGGTGTGGACAACGCCCGGATAGAAATCCACGGCGAAGAGGTCCCGGCTCTTGACGGAAGCGCCCTGGGTTTTGCGCGGGCCATAATGCAGGCTGGCATAAAAACCCTTCCTTGCCCCAGACGGATTCTGGCAGCGGAAAAAACCATCATTGTAAAAAGTGAAAAAAGCCTGGTTAGGATCTCCCCCGCCCCGCGGCTTGTAATCGATTGTCTCATCGATTATCCCCATCCATTGGTAGGGCGGCAGCGGCGGGTGTTCAATTACCGCCGCGACTGGTTCGTGCGTCAAATCGCTCCGGCCCGTACTTTCGGGCGGGTCGAAGATCTGGACAAGTTGCAGCGGATGGGCCGGGCCCGGGGAGCGTCACTGGAAAATACGCTGGCCCTGGGTGAAAAAGAACTGCTCAACCCCCAATGGCTGCGTTTCCCCGACGAGTTCGTACGCCACAAAATCCTCGACATCATGGGGGATTTTTCCCTCTTGGGCGCCAGGCTCAGGGCTCGCATAACCGCGGTGGCAAGCAGTCACCGCCTGCACGCGGAGTGCTTGCGTAAAATGCTTTCCTGTTTTGGTTGAGTTTTACCTCACTGCAGCGTTCCTTGGGGCCAATAGATGGTGCCGATCTTGATGCGTTCGCCCTGAGTGTCACGCACGAAACTGAAGGGCTTTCTGGTCACCAGCTGCTCCTGGTTGTTGTAGTTGGTCACGTAGAAGCTGACCACTCCGTCGCCCACCCGGTCGCATTTGTCTTCGTTGCAGGTGATGCGAAACGGACAGGGGTAGAAGTCGTCGCAACAGGTATACTGGCCGAAAACAATGCCTGAGGAATGGCAGCGGAAATAAACATATACGTCGTACTGGCCCAGGGCCGGGCTCTGGAAGAAAATTTCGTCTTCGGGATTTCCCGGGTTGGGAAGCGGCGCCCCGTCGGGATCCTCATACACCTCCCGGCGATATTCGGGCCTGCCGTACTGACCCCAGTCGGGGTTGGGACAGCCGTTTTCGTAGCTCACCTTGGCTGGCCGGCAGTTGTCGCAGCTGTCGAAATTGGTCGAGCCCGGTTTCAGGAAATGAAAGTCCACGTCCACCCGGTTGTCGTTGTGGCCCAGGTTGAACAAGTCGAGCGTCAGCCGCAAGGCCTTGGGGCCGCGCACGCGCACGTCGAAGTAGGCGGGGTCGGAAGACAGCTGGTAGAGGTCTTTCACCACCAGACCCAGCCGGTAGTCGCCGGGAAAGTCGAAGGTGACGGTGGCGTAGGCGCCCGAGCCGCTTATGGCCGGAGGCGAACCCCGGCCGGCCGGATACTGCACTATGCTCCATTGATAGGTAAGCTGCGGATTTGGGCCGCCGTCGCAGTCCACAGACAGCAGGCCGTCGAATTGCAGCTGGGTGCCCAGGTCCACCTCGACAAATCCCGTGTCGTTGCCGCCGGTCTTTATCTTCGCCGTGGGCCGGGCGCCTATCCGCACGTCCAGAAACGCGGGCGCGCTCGGCGCCCCTTGATCGTCGGTAACGGTAAGGCTCAGCCGCGCCAGTCCACCTTCGGTAAGTCGAACGCTGGTCATTGGAGATAGAGCGCCGGTGATGGACAATGGCGTTCCGCAGTATCCTTCCGGCTGGGCAAACACTTCCCACAAATAGGAAACGATGCTGCCATCGTCATCCTGGCTTTGCGTACCGTCTAGCTGCAGCGTATCTAGCAGCATGGCCTCTATGGAGTTCGTCTCCTGACCATTTACCCGAATCTTGGCCACCGGAGGCTTGTTTCCCTCAAAACCACTTCCAGAGACAGGCAAAATAGTCTGACTACCCGGCTGGGGAGCGTCATGGGTTATGACCACATTGCCGGTGTCGCTGCTCAAGTCCGCCGGGGTATAAAGCACCTTGAAGGCCGTCTCCCCGCCTACGCCCACCGTCGCCGGCATAGAGGGAAGCTGCACCAAGCCATATTCCGGCGAGCTTCCGGCCTGAAGCTCGATTCCGGAAATTTGCAGCGGGCCGCTTCCTATGTTGCGGATGATCACCGTGGCCTCGGCGGTCTTTCCCTTCTCCACCGGCCCGAAATCCACCGTTGGAGGCTGGACTTCCACTTTGGGCACCGCCGCTTCGGCCCGTAAAGCCAGCGTCGTCGGAGAGGCCGGGTCGTTGCTTACGATGACGAAATTGCCGTCGGCCCGCCCGCGGCTTTGGGCTAGATAAGTAATCAGCAGCCGAGCGTCGTCGCCACGGTTGAGAAAGAAGGGCGCGCTGACCGTCTTACCGCCCGCTTCAACCGAATAATCGTAGCTTGCGGCTATCCCCGCCTCGGGAGCCAGGGCGGAAATCTCAAGCACCGCGTTGCCCTCGCCGTTGTTGAGCAGCGTCACCTCCTTCTGCACCGTCTGATTCAAGGGTACCGAGCCGAAATCGAGCTCCCGAGGCGAAAACTCTAGCCTGGCCGTCCCCTTGAACTCGCTTACCAGGTTTACGTCGATCTGGGGCTGGTCGGGGTCGTTGGAGAAAATCTTCAGGCGCGCCCGATCGGTAAGGCCGTCCTTTGCCAGGTAGTTTATGGTTACCGAACTCGATTCTCCCGAGGCGAGTATAACCTCGGGTGGAACCTGGGGGCTGAAAGAAAATTCTCCTTGCGGGTCGTCTACCAAGGCAAGCACCGTAATTCGCAGTTCTCCTTCTCCGGAGTTTCTGATTAACAATGTAGCCGCCATCGGCACCCCCACGGCTACGGCGCCGAAATTGATTTCGTAAGTTATGCCACTGGAATCCTGGCGAATTATCACGTCCCCGGCCAGGGTGATGTTTGGTTGAAGTTCCTGATCGGCAGCGAAATCGCCCCCGCCATCTTGCCCGCCGTCCGCCCCGTCACCGGCGTCGGGCTGCCCCGGCCGGCATACGCCCGAATCGCAGTACCAGCCGTTCTTACAGTCGCTGTCCGTCTTACAGGTGTCGAAGCCGTCCTGCCCAAAGGGCGTGCACCAGCCGTCCTTGCAGTATTCGCCTATGGCGCATTCATCGTCTATGGTGCAGGGAATGCCGGCATCGGGGCGACCGGCCGAAGAACAACCGGCCAGCGCCAGCAGTATAACCAACCAAGACCACTTCATGGTGTCCTCCCTGAGTATTCTATGGCTGCGCCCAGATGGACGCCCCGACCAGATAGTCTCCGTCGGCCTGGGTGGCGCGGGCGGTGACGTAAGTAGCCTGGGTCACGGCTAAAGTGTACTGAAAAGAGCAGGGATTCGCACCCCGACAATCGTAAGCGTAAATCAACGATGCGCCGGGGCCGTAAAGCTCGATAGAAGTAAAGCCTTCGCCGCCGTCGGTGTCGGCGGCGGTGATTTCCAGATCCAGATGGTCGAGGCGCGAAAGTATGGAGCCCATCCAGCAGTGGCCATGGGCCATCATTTTGATCCAGGCGTTTTTGTCGAAGGTCATGAAGGAACGCCGATCCTGCATGGCGTCGTGGAGGGCTTCGCGCGTAAGCGCCGAGAGAAAATAGCCCGAGCGCCGATCGTTCTTGCTGCCCCAGTCTCGGCCGTGGTTGTCCTGGTTGTAGGTGGGCGAGACATGCCAGCCGGCATCCAGGGCCTGGAAGTAGAAGGCCCAGGGGTCGGCGTCGGTGTTGAACTCGATGAGGTTGAGATTTACATCGGCCGCCTCGTCGTATTGAAAATCCTTCCAGGTGTGGCCGGCGCTGTCGCCCGGGTGATTGAAGGCCCCGATGCATTCATGGCAGGCCGCCAGCTGGCGGTAAAACTCCTCGAAGTCCGCCGAAAGGCTGAAGAGCTCGGGCGAGAAAAAGACGTTGTTGTGGCCGGTAAGGCCGAAAAGCGCCGTGGCGTACTCGAAGCCGCAGTCGGTAAGATAAACACCCGGCTGATAGAAGGCATCGGCGATTTGATGGCACTTTTCCCAGTCGTCGAGCGGCCACAAAAGCTGTTCCATATGATCGGTAAGCACCATGATATCCAGGTGGGCCACGTCCCGCGCGTGGGTAAAGGCCTCTTCGGGCGAACCCTCTCCGTCGGAAAGCGTCGAATGCGAATGCAGGTTGCCCCAGAAAGGCAAAAATTCTCCCTGCACGCAACCGATGGGAAGCGGCTGATAATCGTCGCCGGCATCGGCGCCGCCGTCCGCCCCGTCCGGACTATCTTCAACTTCCCCGCCGTCGTCCCCGGCTGCGGGCGTCTCCTCGCCGGCGTCGGTGAAATTTTCTTCACCGGCCGGATCTGCCCCGTCGGCTTGCTGATCTTCGGGGCTGATGTCGGCGGCATCCACAACAGCACCGTCATCGGCATCGACCACCCCGGTGTCGGCCCCGTCCCTGCCGGTAGTAGTTCCTCCACAGGATAAAACAAAAAAACAAACTGCGCAGACTAAAGCCCGAATGGTCACTTTATCCTCCTGTCCAAGTATACTAACAGAAATGACGGGGAAATTTACAGATCGCTGTCGACCACCTTCTCATCCCTGCTCCCCTTCTACAGCGAAGCTCAATCTTGTTGACTTTGACCGGCCCCGAGTGTAGCTTTTGCCACGCCTGGGAGGAAAACTTGAATTTCCAGCAAGTTATTCTGACGTTACAGAACTACTGGGCTTCTCAAGGCTGCCTTATTCACCAACCATATGATCTGGAAAAGGGCGCGGGCACTTTCCATCCGGCAACTTTCCTGCGTTGTTTGGGGCCGGAACCTTGGCGGGCAGCCTACGTCGAGCCTTCGCGCCGGCCGACCGACGGTCGTTACGGCGAAAACCCCAACCGCCTGCAGCATTATTACCAATTCCAAGTGCTGCTCAAGCCCTCTCCCCTGCAAGTGCAACAACTTTATCTGGATTCGCTGGCCGCCCTGGGCATCGATCTCAACGCCCACGATGTGCGTTTTGTCGAAGACGATTGGGAATCGCCCACCCTAGGCGCCTGGGGCCTGGGCTGGGAAGTGTGGATCGACGGCATGGAGGTCACTCAGTTCACTTATTTTCAGCAGGCCGGGGGCATTGACCTCAAGCCCATTTCGGTAGAGCTGACCTACGGTCTGGAGCGCATCTCCATGATGCTTCAGGACAAGCAGAGCGTGTACGATTTGGCCTGGAACGACCGGGTAACTTACGGCCAGGTGCACCATCAGGGCGAGGTGGAGTACTCGGCCTACAACTTCGAATTCGCCGACACGGCCATGCTCTTTAAGCTTTTTGAGATGTTCGAAACCGAATGCCGGCGGCTGGGGCAAATCGGCCGGGAGCAGGGACGCTCCCAGGTGCTGCCGGCTTACGACTACTGCCTCAAGTGCTCGCACGTTTTCAACCTGCTCGACGCCCGCGGGGCCATCAGCGTAACCGAACGCCAGGCCTACATTGGCCGGGTGCGGGCGCTGGCTCGATTGTGCGCCGAGAGCTATCTGGCGGAGCGCGAGCGGCTGGGCTTTCCGCTGCTCGGCAAAACCAGCGGGGACGAATGAGTGAACGAAAAGGTTCTGGTGCTGCTGGGCGCTGGCCTGTGTTCGCTTTTCAGCTGGTATCTTACCCGGCGTCTGCGCCCGCCACAGGAGCTGCCTTCGACGGGCGAAAAGCTTTCACTTTATGCCGGCATTTTTCTGCTTACCGTTTCGCTGGCTTTCGGTATTCATGAATATTATACGAAACAGGCCGCTGCCCCGGCGGAAAAGAAACTGCAGAAATACCAGAAAGAGCCGTCCGGTTGCGCTGGCGAGCCGCAAAGGCTAAAGCCATTGAAGAAAGAGCCATGAAACTTCTCCTGGAAATTGGCTGTGAGGAAATCCCGGCCCGTTTCATCCCTCCGGCGCTGGCCGAGCTGGGCGCTTCGGTGCAGCAGATGGCCGAGGCGGAAAACCTGGCCGGGGAAAACTTCAAGGTAAAACCCCTGGGCACCCCGCGACGACTGGCGGTGCTGGCCGGCCCGTTTCTGGAGCGTCAGGCCGACCGGGAGGAACTGGTTCTGGGCCCGCGCTGGGAAGCGGCCTTCGATTCCGACGGTAAGCCCACAGCGGTGGCTCTGGGGTTTGCCCGCAGCAAGGGCGCCTCGGTTGAACAATTGATAGCGGCGGACGGCGCCCGGGGGCGGGTGGTGGCGCTAAAGCTGAAGATCCCCGGCCGGCCAGCGGCGCAGGTCCTGGCCGAGAAATTTCCGGGCCTACTGGCCGGCCTGCACTTTCCCAAGAGCATGCGCTGGGGAAAAGGCGATTTCGCTTTCGTGCGGCCGGTGCACTGGCTGTGCGCCCTGCTGGACAATCAGCCGCTTGAGTTCGAGTTTGCCGGAGCAAAAGCCGGAAAACTCTCCCGCGGCCATCGCTTCGCCGCCCCCGAGGAACTGGAGGTAAGCCCGGAAAATTACCTGGCCCGGCTCAACGAACGCCGGGTTCTTGCGGATCCAGAAGAAAGGCGCGCCAGCGTAAGAAAACAGCTGGCCGAGCTGGCGGCTTCGGCCGGCGGCCGTCCGGTGGAAGATTCCGGCCTGGAGGAAGAAGTGACCTTCCTGGTGGAATGGCCGGTGGGTGTGCTGGGAAGCTTTGACCGGCGGTTTCTGCAACTTCCACGCGAGGTGCTACTGGCGGCCATGAGGAATCACCAGCGCTACTTCGCCCTGGAAGACACGGAGGGTCGGTTGCTTCCGCGTTTTGTGGCCTTCGCCAACACCCCGGTCCGCGATCTGGCCGTGGTGCGGCACGGCTTTGAGCGGGTGCTGGTGGCCCGGCTGAACGACGCCGAATTCTTCTTCTCCACCGACCGGCGCCGAAAGCTCACAGAGCGCCTTCCCGCCCTGGACAGCGTGGTTTTCCAGGCCGATCTGGGAAGTTACGGCGAGAAGGTGCGCCGGCTGGAGAAGCTGGCCGCCGGGCTGCTGGAGCTGGCCGGCCTTTCCGATCCTCAGCTCGGTCGACGGGTCGGCGAAGCGGTGCGTCTGTGTAAGACAGATCTGCTTACCGAGATGGTCAAAGAGTTCCCCGAACTGCAGGGGGTGATGGGTTCGGTTTACGCCTCGGGCGAGGGAATCGACCAGCGCGTGGCGGCGGCCATCCGCGAGCATCTCATGCCTCGATCGGCCTCCGACCGGCCGCCACAAGGCCTGGAAGGAGCGCTGGTGGGGCTGGCCGACCGGCTGGATACGCTGGCCGGATGCTTCGGTGTGGGCCTAAAGCCCAGCGGAGCGGCCGATCCCTTCGCCCTGCGCCGCCAGTGCCTGGCGGTAATAACCGTGGTGCTGGAACACGGTCTGCGCTTTTCGCTGGAAGGAGCGTTGAAACTGGCGCTAGAAGGAGTGCGGGAAAAGGTTCAGGCCGCCCTCGCCAAAAAGGCCGAGGAACAAGCGCGCAAACGTGCCGCCCGCAAAAAGCAGGCGGCGGCCGAACCGGCGCCGGTGAAACTAGACGACCTGCAGCTGCTGGTCGAATTGAAAGACTTTTTCGCCGGGCGGCTGCGTCAGCGCTTTATCGAGCAGGAAGGCGCGCGGCCGGACGTGGCCGAAGCGGTGCTGGCCGCCGGGTTCGACGACCTGGTGGCCACCCGCCTGCGTTTGCGGGCGTTGAAGGCCTTTATCGAACAACCGGCCTTCGCGGACCTGGCGGTAGCCTTCAAGCGAGCGGCCAACATCCTGGGCGAATCGCCCAGCGGCCGGGTAGACGAAAAGCTATTCCAGCAGCCGGAGGAATCGGCCCTGTGGCAGGCTTTGGAACAGCTAAAGCCCAGGTTCGAAGAGGCGGTGCGGGCGGATAATTTCTCCCGGGCACTGGAGCTGGCGGCGGCGGCGCTGCGCCGTCCGGTCGATGAGTTCTTTGAACGGGTGTTGGTGAACGACGACCAGCATCCCGAATGGCGACAGAATCGACTTTCGCTTCTGGCAGGTATTACCGGCCTGCTGAGCGCAGTGGCCGATTTTTCCCGACTGCAGCTTAAGCTGTAAGGCTAAAGGAGGAAAGAACATGGCAAAGAAAATGGTGTATCTCTTCGGTGGCAAGAAAACCGAGGGCCGGGGCGCCATGAAAGAACTTCTGGGCGGCAAGGGGGCGGGCCTGGCCGAAATGAGCCGGCTGGGTATTCCCGTGCCGGCCGGATTCACTATCACCACCGAGGTTTGCACCGAGTACTATCGCAACGGAGGGCGTCTGCCCCGCGTTCTGGAGGGCGAGGTAAAAAAGGCCCTGGCTCACATCGAAAAGACCATGGAGCGCCGCTTCGGGGACGAAAAGCGCCCGCTTCTGGTGTCGGTGCGTTCGGGGGCGCGGGTCAGCATGCCGGGCATGATGGACACAGTGCTGAACCTCGGTCTGAACGACCGCACGGCACGCGGCTTGGCCGAAGACAGCGGCAACGAACGCTTTGCCTGGGACTGCTACCGCCGCTTCGTGCAAATGTACGGCGACGTGGTGCTGGGCCTCAAACCGGCGAGCAAAGACGAAGTGGACCCCTTCGAAGCGGTGCTGGAAAAGAAGAAGGAGGCCCGCGGCGTAAAATACGACCACGAGCTCGACCCACCGGCGCTGCAGGAGCTGGTGGCTGAGTTCAAGCAGCTCATCCTCGAACGTACCGGCAAAACCTTCCCCGAACAGCCCTGGGATCAGCTCTGGGGCGCCATCGGCGCCGTGTTCCGCTCCTGGAACAACCCCCGGGCCATCGCCTACCGCGAGCTGAACAAGATACCCGGCGACTGGGGCACCGCCGTAAATGTCCAGGCCATGGTGTTCGGCAACCTGGGCGAGGACAGCGGCACGGGAGTGCTCTTTACCCGCAACCCGGCCACCGGTGAGAACCGGCTCTACGGCGAATTTCTTATGAACGCTCAGGGCGAAGACGTCGTCGCCGGCATCCGCACCCCGCTTCCTCTGGAAAAACTGGCCGAGCTCAAACCCGAAATCCACAAGCAGATAAAAGACATCGCCGCCCGGGTGGAGCGCCACTACCGCGACATGCAGGACATGGAGTTTACCATCCAGCAGGGAAAACTATGGATGCTGCAGACCCGAAGCGGCAAGCGCACCGGATTTGCCGCCGTGCGCATCGCCGTCGATCAGGCCAAGGAAGGCATCATCAGTGAAGGCGAGGCCCTGATGCGGGTGCAGCCCACCGCCCTGGCCCAGCTGCTGCAACCGGTATTCGACGAGCGCGACAAGCGCGAGGCGCTCAGCCGGGGCCGGCTCCTGGGAAAGGGCCTGCCCGCCGGCCCGGGCGCTGCCAGCGGCCGGGTGGTGTTCAACGCCGAAGACGCCGAGGCCTGGGCGCGCCGGGGCGAGACGGTGCTGCTGGTGCGCATCGAGACCTCTCCGGAAGACATCCGGGGCATGAACGCCGCGGTCGGGATTCTTACCGCTCGCGGCGGCATGACTTCCCATGCCGCCCTGGTGGCCCGGCAGATGGGCAAGGTGTGCGTGGC
>Ga0068707_1001234_pt1 | contig 17683 bp, 10 predicted proteins | sample YNPNPMetaG_FD_66600 | JGI IMG/M metagenome (GOLD analysis project Ga0068707, IMG submission 66600) | Anoxygenic and chlorotrophic microbial mat microbial communities from Yellowstone National Park, USA - YNP NP MetaG | ecosystem: Environmental > Aquatic > Thermal springs > Hot (42-90C) >...
GGAACCGCCGGGGCGGCCGGAGTCGCGGACGCGGCCGGCGCCGTGGGCCGGATGACCGGCGGGGTCGCGGGCGTGGCGGGAACCGCCGGGGCGGCCGGAGTCGCGGTCGCGGCCGGCTCGGTGGGCCGGATGACCGGCGGGGTCGCGGGCGTGGCGGGAACCGCCGGGGCGGCCGGAGTCGCGGACGCGGCCGGCGCCGTGGGCCGGATGACCGGCGGGGTCGCGGGCGTGGCGGGAACCGCCGGGGCGGCCGGGGTCGCCGGCGTGGCGGGCGTCGCCGGGGCCTCGGGCCGGACCACCGGCGTGCCGGGGATCGCGGACCGGCCCGACGGGACCGGCACTCCCGTCACCACCGTCGGCGGCGGCGGACTCGTCCCCCGCGCCGGCGTCGCCGACGGCGACACCGGACGCCAGTAGCCGGGGTTGTACCGGTACGCGTCCCCGTACCGCTCCACCCGCGGCGCCACCCACGTGTACCCCTCGCGAGGGGGCACCCAACGCCCCTCCACCCAGACCCACTGTTCGTTGCGCCAGCTCCACGACCCCTCGATCCAGATGTAGTTCGGCGCGGGAGCCACCCCCCGAACCTCCGCCCGCGGTGGGGGCGGGGGCGTCGACACGATCACCGCCTCCGGGTGCGCGTAGACCACGTCGGTCTCGTACACCGTACAGCCGCTTCCCGCCCCCAATGCTCCGGCCGCCACCAGAAGAGAAACCGTCCACCATGCTCGTCTCATCTTTGTTCCTCTCCGCCGGCGCGAGCCGGCCTTGCAGTACCTATGACGTCCGAACCAGGTCAAGCATTTCGCCGTAGCATACACCGGGAAGCCGCGGGGGGGTAGGGCGGGGCGGTTCGGAAGCAAGACCCCGGCGGGAGGACCGGCGGCGCACCGCCGGAACCGTCGGAGCGGGACCGGGAGGACGGGACCGCGTTGCCCCTGCAACGTGCCCCCGAGCCTCGAAGTAAGCCCACGAGGTCAGACGGGGAGGGAGGACGGGACCGCGTTGCCACCGCCGGCGTCGCCGACACCTCCGACACGCGACATGCCCGTGGGTCCGACAGGAGAGAGCGGCGGGCCCGGCGACTACGCCTTCCGATCTCCGTCCCCCGTCCCGCCGGTTTCCGCGGCGTCCTGGGTCGTGCAGGCACCCGGAGGTCCGGGCGGCGGCAGCGTGGATGACCGCACCCGGAACCCGAATTCGCCCCGCCGCTTGTACAGCGGACGGAGGACCGGCAATGCCAGCAGGGCGAGCACGACGCCGCCGATGAGGAACGGCCGCGACGCGGGCGCCATCCCTTGCGCCCCGAAATGGGCGGCGACGGCGGCGCCGGCGGCGAACAGCACCGCGCCGGTGACGAACCCGGTCCACCAGCCCCAGCGCCGCCGCCGGCGAATTCCGGTCGCCGCGACGACGAATCCGATCGCCAGCACCCCGGCCGCCCCCGCCACCAGCGGGATCCGCCCGGCCAGCTCCGGCGCCGCCCGGTCGGTCGTCGAGAACCACGCCAGGCCGCCGGCCAGCGCCAGGACGGCGAAGGCCCAGAAGCCCAGGTAGGCGGGCAGCAGCCGCAGCATCCCGTGCTCCCGGAACCGCTCGACGAAGCCGACGATCAGGTAGTACAGGATCGGCACCACGAACAGCGTCAGGAACGTCGCCGCCGTCAGACCGCCGATGATGATGCGCGCCATCGGCACCCACGTCTCCGCCCCCTCCCCGATGCCCGCGGCGAGCGGCAGCATGCCGAGGATCGTCGTCAGCGCCGTCATCAGCACCGGCCGGAACCGCAGCTTCCCGGCCTCCAGCACCGCCTCGAACAGCGGCTTCCGCTCGTCACGGTGCGACTGGTTCGCCCGGTCGACGAGCACGATCCCATTGTTCACCACGATCCCCACGAGGATCACGAGGCCGATGATCGCCGGCACCGATATCGGCATCCGGGTCAGGATCAGCACGACCGCGATGCCGATCATCGCCAGCGGCATGGTGAAGAAGATGATGAACGGCTCGAGCAGCGACTCGAACTGCGAGGCCATCACCATGTAGACGAGCAGCAGGGCCACGAGCAGGGCGATGCCCATGTAGCGCTGAGTGTCGCGTAGGTCCTCGGCGGTGCCGCCGATGTAGGTCCGCGTGTCGGGCGGGAACGGATAGTCCTGGAGCAGCTTCTCCACCGCCGCCGACACGTCGCCCAGGTTCTCGCCGGGCACGGTGACGCCGATCGTCACCACCCGCTGCTGGTTCTTGCGGGTCACCGCCAGCGGTCCGATGGCCGGCACCACGTCCGCCACCTCGGACAGGGGCACCTGCTTGCCCTGCATCGTCGTCACCGGCAGCCGCAGGAGGTCGCGCAGGTCGAGCCGGTCGTCCCGCGGCGCGCGCACCAGGATGTTGTAGTCGTCGCCTCCCTCTCGGTAGACGGAGGCCACCACGCCCTGGAAGAAGGCCTGCACCGTGTTGGTGATCGCCGTCGACATCACGCCGAGCGCCGCCATGCGGTCGCGCCGGAGCTTCACCCGGTACTCGGGCCGCCCCTCGTCCAAGCTGAACGTCACGTCTGCCGTGCCCGGGATCTGCTGGACCTTCTTCTTCAGGTCAAGCCCGATGCGACGGGCGAGCTGCAGATCGTCCATGTACAGCTCGATCTCGATGTCCTTGCCCCCGCCGAACAGGCCGCCGAACGTCGTCATTTCCACGCCGGGCACCCGTCGCACCCGCCGGAGCACGTCGACCTCGATGTCCTTCTGGTACCGCGTGCGCTCCGCCAGCGGCTTGTACTTGAGCCGCAGCCTCCCGGCGTGCGCCCCCTCGCTGAAGAGCGCGACGAACCCCTCCCCGATGCCGATGTCGGTGGCGACCAGCTCGACTTCCGGCACCTCCGTGCGGAGGATCCGCTCGACCTCGCGACACCGCCGATCGGTCTCCGCCAGGCTGGTCCCGACCGGGGCCTTGACCTGGAACACCGAGAATCCCTGGTCGGTCTTCGGGAAGAAGTCGAATCCCAGCCCCTGGAAGGCGAAGCGGAGCAATATCCCCAGGGCGACGGCCACGAGGAGCAGCGTGATCCAGCGGAACCGCATCACGCCGCGCAGCGCCCAGACGTAGCCGTCCCGCACCCCGTTGATCGCCCCCAGGACCCACCGGCGGTACCACGGCATCCCGCGGCCCTTCTCGCGCGACAGCATCCACGAGGCCAGCAGCGGCACGAGCGTCAACGCCACGACCAGCGACGCCGTCAGCGACACCACGATCGTCCACGCCATATCCCGGAACAGGATGCCCGCGATGCCTGGCACGAACGGGATCGGCGCGAAGACCGCGATGGTGGTCAACGTCGAGGCGGTGACCGCCATTCCCACCTCGGTCGCCCCCTTCACCGCCGCCTCCTTCGGCTCGTAGCCGCACTCGACCAGCCGCACGATGTTCTCCAGCACGACGATCGAGTTGTCGACCAGCATCCCGATCGCCAGCGCCAGGCCCGCCATCGACAGCAGGTTGAGCGTCAGGCCGAGCTGGTCCATCGCGGCGAAGGTGACCACCACGGAGACCGGGATCGAGACCGCCACCACCAGCGCGCCGCGCACCGAGGCGAGGAACACCAGCAGCACGAGGAACGAGAACAGCAGCGCCTGCAGCGCGGTGTTGGACAGGTTGCCCAGCGAGAGCCGGATGAAGTCCGACTGGTCGAAGAACACCCGGAGGTTCACCGACGGCAGCCGCTTCTGGATCTTCGGCAGCTCCTTGCGCACCGTCTCGGCCACCCGCGCCGTGTTCGCCCCGGACTGCTTGCGCACCGAGATGAACACCGACGACTCGCCGTTCGCCCGCACCACCCGCGTCGCCTCGTGGAACGTGTCCCGCACGTTCGCCACGTCCCGCAGCCGGACCGGCACCAGCCGCGCCTGCGCCGTCGGCACCCGCTGCCCCAGCGCCGTCTCCGCCATCCCGGCCTGCTTGTACCCCACGACCAGGTTCCGGATCTCCTCCACGTTCTGGAAGCGACCCTCGCTGACGATCGAGAACTCCTGACCCCCCTGCTCCAGCGACCCGGCCGGGATCTGCAGGTTCTCCGCCCGCAACGTCGACAGGATCGTCTGCACCGAGACCCGGTACGCCTGCAGCCGCTGCGGCAGCACCTCCACCCGGATCTCCCGCTGCAGACCGCCGTAGGTGTCGACCGCCGCCACCCCCGGCAACCGCTCCAGCCGCGGCTCCAGGTCGTGCACCGCGATGTCCCGCAGCTGCTTCTGGTCGTAGTTCCCCGACAGGAACAGGAACAGGATCGGCTGCATCGAGGGGTTGAACGCGAACGTCATCGGACTCGAGGCGTCCGAGGGCAGGTAGTCCCGCACGAAGTCGATCGCCTTACGCAGGTCGATCTCCCCCTGATGGATGTCGTACCCCCACTCGAACTCCACGTACACCACCGAGACGCCCTGCTTGGAGGTCGATGTGACCTGCTGCACCCCCTCCACCGAGGCGGCCGCCTCCTCCAGCCGCCGCGAGATCAGCTCCTCCATGTCCTCCGGGTTCGTTCCCGGGTACGTCGTCACGATGCCGGCCAGCGGAAGCGTGACGTCCGGATACATGTCGAGCCCCAGGCGGGAGAGGGAGAACAACCCGAAGCCGATGGCGACCAGATACGCCATCAGCGTCGTGATGCCGCGCCGGATCGTCCAGGACGAGACGCTCATGAGGCCGCTCCGCTCCCGCCCGCACCCGCCGTTCCCCCGCCGTCCGGTACCGCCGCTGTGGATGCCGCGTCCGCGGTTCCTCCGTCCCCCCTCCCGGCGTCCGTCCCCGTTCCGCCCCGCTCTTCCCGCACCACCTCGACCGCGGCGCCCGGGTCCAGCATGTGGAACCCCTCCACCACCAGCCGGTCCCCCTCCGCCAGCCCCTCCAGCACCTCCGCCCGCGCCCCTTCGATCAGGCCGCGCCGTACCGGCACCCGCTCCGCCTTGCCGTCCCGCACCACCCACGCCGCGTACGACACCTCCGCCCCCCGCTGCGTCGGGTCCGGGATGAGCGCCTCGGTCGGGGCCACCAGCACGTTCTCCCGCCGGCGCAGTTCCACCTCCACCGTCGCCAGCATCCCGTCCCGCAGCACCAGCTCCGGGTTCGCGACGCGATACCGAATGCGCACCGACCGCGACTCGCGGTCGACGGTCGGGCTCACCAGGTCCAGCACGCCCGCGAACGTCCGGTCCGGCGCCGCTTGCACCCGCACCGCCACCGTCTCCTGACCCCGCACCAGCTCCAGCTCGTGCTCCGGCACGTCGATCCAGACGTACGCCGGGTCCAGCCGCACGATCGTCGCGAGCGGCGCCGCGGGCGACGCCATGTCCCCCACCTCCGCGAACCGCTGCGAGACGAACCCGGTCATCGGCGCCCGCACGATCGTGTCGTCGACCCGCAGGTTCGCCTGGTCCACCCCGGCCAGCGCCTGCCGCCGCTGCGCTTCCAGCGCGCTGATCTGCGTGTCCAGCGGGTCGAGCTGCGAGGCGGAGACGACGCCGTCCGCCACCAGTCGCCGGATCCGCTCGCGCTGCGTCTTCAGCCCGTTGATCTGCGCCGTCAGGGCTTCCGCCCCCGAGCGTGCCTGCCGCACCCCGGTGTCGATCACCGCCGTCGCCAGCCGCGCCATCACCGTCTCGTCCTGCGTCACCCGGTCGCCCACCTCGAAGTTGAGCTCCAGGATCTTCTCCGCCATGCGCGGCAGCACGTTCACCGACGCCGACGGGCGCACCTCGCCCGTGTACCGCGCGACCTCCCGTACCGTCCCCCGCCCGATCACCTCGACCACGACCGGCGCCGCCTGCGCGGCATCCTCCCCTGCCGATGTGGGCGGCTTGCACTGCGCCAGCGACGCCATCCCGGCCGCCACCAGCGCCGCTGCGCGTGCCACGCGAATCCCGCGACGGGCCAACGAATCGGTTCTCGACACGACCCGCACCTCCCGGACCCCCCGTTCGGCCTGCCAATCAAACGCTTGTTTGGGACCGGTGTCAAGACCAGCATCCGCCTTCGGCGGACCCGGAGGGATGGAACGGTCGCGGTCCGACGATCCCGGTGACTTGCAGCCGTGTTCCTTGGCCGGTCGACGGCGTGGCCCACCGACAGCACCTCGCCGGATGGCCCGCGTCCGAAGCCCGCGCCGGCGCGGAGGGGCTCGCCGGCCCCTTCCCGAGATCGTCCGGCGGGCGGTCGGGCCTGCGGTGGGGCGCGTCCGGGCCGCGGCAAGCGACGATGCGTTCTTTGCCCGGTCCCGCGTCCGCCGGTCGGACCGGGGTCCGCGCCGAGGCCGTTGACGGCCGAAATCGAATGATTACGTTGCCGGCGTCGCCGGATCCCCTCGGGGAAACAACAGGAACGACGGGAGGTTGCGCCTTGGGCAAGATCATCGGAATCGACCTGGGTACCACCAACAGTGTGGTGGCGGTGATGGAGGGGAAGGAGCCGAAAGTCATCGCCAACGAGGAAGGGTCTCGGCTCACGCCGTCGGTCGTTGCCTGGGACGACCGCGGCGAGGTGCTCGTCGGTCAGATCGCCCGACGCCAGGCGATCACCAATCCGGAGAACACGGTCTACTCGATCAAGCGCTTCATGGGTCGGCGCTACAGCGAGGTCACCGAAGAGATCCGGATGGTGCCGTACAAGGTGGTCAAGGCCGACAACGGCGACGCGCACGTCGAGGTCCGCGGCAAGCGGATGTCTCCGCCCGAGATCTCGGCGAGAATTCTCCAGAAGCTCAAGCGCGCCGCCGAGAACTACCTGGGGGAGAAGGTCACGGAGGCGGTGATCACCGTCCCCGCCTACTTCAACGACTCGCAGCGGCAGGCCACCAAGGACGCCGGCCGCATCGCCGGGCTCGACGTCAAGCGCATCGTGAACGAGCCCACCGCCTCCGCCCTGGCCTACGGTCTCGACAAGAAGAAGGACCAGGTGATCGCCGTGTACGACTTCGGCGGTGGCACCTTCGACATTTCCATCCTCGAAGTCGGCGACAACGTCGTCCAGGTCATCTCCACCGCCGGCGATACGCACCTGGGCGGGGACGACATCGATCAACGGATCATCGACTATCTTATCGCGGAGTTCCGGCGCGAACAGGGGATCGACGTCAGCAAGGACAAGATGGTGCTCCAGCGCCTCAAGGAGGCGGCGGAGCGGGCGAAGATCGAGCTTTCGGAGGTGCTCGAGACGCGCATCAATCTGCCGTTCCTTACGGCCGACGCCTCCGGTCCCAAGCACATGGACATCCGGCTCACCCGCGCCAAGCTCGAACAGATGATGGAGGATCTCATCGATCGATCCTTCGGTCCCGTCGAGAAGGCCCTCGGGGACGCCAACAAGCGTCCGTCGGACATCCACGAGGTGGTCCTTGTCGGGGGTTCGACCCGCATCCCGATGGTGATCGACAAGGTCCGCAAGTTCTTCGGCAAGGAGCCGCACCGCGGCGTGAACCCGGACGAGGTCGTGGCTCTCGGGGCCGCCGTCCAGGCCGGTGTCCTTTCGGGGGAGGTCAAGGACCTGCTGCTCCTCGACGTCACCCCGCTGTCCCTCGGCGTCGAGACCCTCGGCGGCGTGATGACCGTCATGGTCCCCCGAAACACCACCATCCCCACGCGCAAGACCGAGATCTACTCCACCGCCTCCGACAACCAGACGTCCGTGGAAATCCACGTCCTGCAGGGCGAGCGCCCGATGGCCCGCGACAACCGCACCCTCGGCCGCTTCCACCTCGAAGGGATCATGCCCGCGCCCCGCGGTGTCCCCAAGATCGAAGTCACCTTCGACATCGACGCCAACGGCATCCTCAACGTCACCGCCAAGGACATGGCTACGGGCAAGGACCAGAAGATCCGAATCACCGCCTCGTCCGGCCTCGACGAGGCGGACATCAAGCGGATGGTTCGCGAGGCGAGCGAGCATGAGGCCGAGGACAGGAAGCGTCGCGAGGAGGTGGAGCTGCGGAACCGGGCCGACAGCCTCTGCTACCAGACCGAGAAAATCCTCGACGACAACCGCGACAAGCTCGACTCGAGCGACATCTCCAAGGTCCGCGAGGCGATCGCCGCGTGCCGCAAGGCGATCGAAGGGGGCAACGCCGACGATATCAAGCGACGGATGGACGAGCTGACCAAGGCCACCCACAAGATCGCCGAGCAGATGTACCGCTCCGTCGCCGGCGCCGAATCGAAGTCCGCCCGGTCCGGCGACGGCGGATCCTCTGGCGGCAACGGCGGCGGTCGCGCCGGGAAGTCCGACAAGGGCGACGTGATCGACGCGGAGTTCGAGGAGAAGTAGTCGATCGACAACTCGGTTGTCGCCCCTTCCACCCCGCGTCGGTTCTTCGTCTCTGGCTTCCTCGTCTTAGTCCCCTCGCCCCAACGTTCCGGGATCATTCCGAGGTCTTCGCCTTCCGGTGGTGCCTTCGCTTTTCCTTCCCTTCGCGCGGGACCCCTCCCCCAGGTCCGGCCCGACCCTTGCATGAATCCGCGATGGCGCAGCCCGCTCCCGGCGGCGGGCGGCGCGTGCGTCTTGCCCGCGAGGGGTGCGACGGGTATAGTCACCGGGTCGGGATGTCGCGGTGCCGCGCGTCCGGTCGAGGACGCGGCCGCCGCAAAGGAAAGGAGAGGCGCGATGAAGGCTTCACGTTGGTTCACGGGGGTCGCGCTGGCCGCGCTGGTCGCCGCGCTCGGCTGCTTCGACCGCGACCTGACCGACGTCCGGCCGGGCACCACCACCGGCGTCACGATTCGCGTCGAACAGGTCGGTATCGTCAAGGTCGACATCGTCGTCTTGGTCGACAACTCGGGCTCCATGGCCCAGGAGCAGCGGGCCCTGACCGATCGGTTTCCCGAGCTGATCGCCGAGCTCGTCAACCCGGCGATCGATCCCACGACCGGACGCCCCGTGCACCCGCCGGTGGAAGACCTCAACATCGGCGTCATCAGCTCCGACATGGGCACGATGAACCACACCGTTTCGACCTGCTCCGATCCCGTCGACGGCGACAACGGCTGCTTCCACAGCACCTCCACGCTGCCTGGCTGCAGCTCGTCCTACCCGACCTTCCTGTCGCGCAACGAAAGCAACGCCGGTACCTATTCGCCGGACCAGATGGCGGCGGACTTCACCTGCATCGCGACCCTCGGAACCCGCGGCTGCGGCTTCGAACAGCAGCTCAAGGCGATGAAACAGGCCGTCACCGCCAATACGCTCCCCGGCGGCTGCAACGCCGGTTTCCTCCGTCCCGACTCGCTGCTCGCGCTGATTTTCGTCACCGACGAGGAGGACTGCTCCGTCCGGGCCGACCACCCCGAGATGTTCGACAACAGCCGCCACGACCTCGGACACCTCAACATCCGCTGTTTCGCGCATCCCGAGTTCGTCGAACCGTGGGAGGATTACGTGACGGCGTTCCGCTCCCTGCGTCCCGCGGAGGAGCAGGACAAGATCGTGATCGGCATGATCGTCGGCGTTCCGCCCGACGCGCCCCAGTGCATCGGCCCCGGGGACGAGCTCGGCGGATGCCTCTCCGTCGAGGCGATGATCGAGAAGGTCGACCCCACCAACGCCACGCAGCTCGTCCCCTCCTGCAACACCGAGATGGGCATCGCCTTCCCGCCCCGCCGGTTCGTCCAGGTCGCCCAGGCCTTCGGCAGCGCCGCCTATGTGGACTCGATCTGCAAGACCGACTGGCGCGATGCGATCAGCGGCATCACCAGCAAGCTGGTCGAGCGTCTCCCCTCCACCTGCTTCCCCCGCGCCCTTACCTTCGACCCGAACACCTGTGACGCCGACTGCAAGGTCATCGAGACCCTCAGCGACAACCGCGACTGCCCGACCGATCCGTCCTGCACCAACTGCCCGCCCGCCACGATCGACGACATTCACAACCTCCCCCCGTGCACCGTCAGCGTCAGCGACCCCACCCCGTGCGAACCGCTCAAGCGGAACCTCGGCAGCATCACCTACTCCGACACGAGCCAGCGCCGGCTGTGCCTGATCCGACAGGCCGATCGCACGCCCTCCGGCGGCACCTGCGGAACGCCCATCCCCGGCCACGAAGGCTGGTACTACACTCCGGCTGAACAGAGTGAGGAGCATTGCCCGCAGGTCACCTTCTCCACCGGCAGCGGCTCGCTCATCGACAACGGATCCAGCGCCGAGCTGCGCTGCCTGTCGGAGATCTGCCCCGAGGACCTCGTCTGCGGCTCCGCGTGCTGCCAGGAAGGCCAGATCTGCTCCGGCGGCACCTGCGTCACCCCGTAGCCCCGCCGCACCCCCTCCGCGTCCCCCGCACCACCCCGTTCGTGCCCGTTGTCCCCCGCCTACGCGGTGGGTCGGAGCGACCGCAGACCCCACGGCGATTCGTCCAGCCAGCGCCGCACCTCCTCGATGGGCATCGGCCGCGCGATGTGGTAGCCCTGCGCCCGGTCGCAACCCAGCCGCTCGAGCGCCTCGATGCCGTCCTCGGTCTCGACCCCCTCGGCCACCACCTGCAACCCCATCGCGTGGCCCACGTCGACCACGGCCCGGAGGATCACGCTGTCGCGCCGACCGGGGGTCGGCCCGCCCACTCCCATGAACGAGCGATCGATCTTCAGGGCATGGACCGGGAGCTTGCGCAGGTAGCCCAGCGACGAGTAGCCGCTGCCGAAGTCATCGATCGACAGGCGCAGCCCCAGCTTGCCGAGACGGTGGAGGACGTCGCGGGCGCGGTCCGGGTCCTGCATCAGCATGCTCTCGGTCAGCTCGAGGTCCAGCCAGCCGGGGCGTGCTTCGGTTTCCGCGAGCAGCCGTTCGACCTGCTGCACGAAGTCGTCGTCCCCCAGGCTCCTTGCCGAGATGTTCACCGCCACCGCCAGCGACAACCCGGTCCGGCGTAGTCCGTGACAGGTCTCCAGCGCCGCGCGGATGACCCAGAGTGTGAGCGGCCGAATGGTGCCGGTGTGCTCGGCCAGCGAGATGAACTCGTCCGGCGGGATCATCCCGTGCGCGGGATGCTTCCAGCGGACCAGCGCCTCGAACTCCACCACCGTCCTCGTGGCGAGCTCGACGATCGGCTGGAAGTGGAGCACGAACTGGTGTTGTTCGATCGCCGGCAGCAGGTCGGCCATCAGCGCCAGCCGCCGGGGCGTGAACCCGTCGGCGGCGGGGTCGTAGACCGCCTGTCCCGAGTCGGACTGCCGGGCCAGATGCAGGGCGACCTCGGCGTTGCGCAGGAGCGAGGCGAAGTCCGCGCCGTGCTCGGGGCAGAGGGCGATCCCCACCCGCACGGCCAGATCGACCGTCACCCCCTCGATCCGCTCCACCCCGCTCACCGCCTCCCGCAGCGCCGCCGCCGCGCGCTCGGCCACCGCCCGACTGCCCACACCGGCCAGCAGGGCTCCGAAATGATCCCCTTCCAGCCGCGCGATCTCCGTCGATTCCGTCACCGCCCTGCGCAACCGCCCGGCGACCGCCCGCAGCAGCGCGTCCCCGTGGCGGCGGCCGAGCGCGAAGTTCACGTCGTGCAGCCGCCGCACCCCCAGCACCAGCAGCGCCAGTCCGCCGTTCCCGTTGCGGGCACGCCCGGCCAGCCGTCCGAAACACTCCTCCATGTGCGAGCGGTTTGGCAGCCCCGTCAGCAGGTCGAAGTGCGCCAACCGCCGCAATCCCTGCTCGACCTGCTTGCGCTGCGTGATGTCCGTCGCCAGCACCAGCGCTCCTTCCGGGATCGGTTGCACGCGGACATCGAGCCATCCCGATGCGCCGTACGGAATCGGATACTCCGTCTCGATCTGCGCCGCCGTCCCCTCATCCAGACACCGGCAAATCGCTCCGTACATTTCCGACAGCTCGATCCCGGGATAAACCGCCCCGATGGTGCGACCAAACATCTCGTCCCGCGTGCGGCGCCCCTGAAGCGCCGCCGCCTGGTTCGCGTACAGGAACCGCCGGTCCCGACCGACAATCTGGCACGCTGCCGGGAGCGCGTCCAGCGCCCGGCGGAAGTCGGGGGCTCCCGTCGCGCCGTCCCCGAGCCGCGGCCCCTCGCCTGGTACGTCCGATGCCCCCGGCCACGCCGGCCCAGCCGACTCGTTGTCCCTTCGCATTCCGCGCCGCCCTCCGGCTCCCCCAGGCTTTCTCAGGAAACCGGAACCAGTCGCACCATCCGCAGCTCGACCAGCCGCTCCGGACCGCCCGAATCGATTTCGGCGAAGTACAGCACGACGAACCCGCCCGGGACCCGCGCGACGTTGAACGCGCCGGGCACGCACCCGGCCGCGGGCGTACAGGTCGGGTCGACGTCCTCGAACCCGCCCACCATCCGGCCGAACCGATCCGTCCGCGCGAACCGCAGCCGCAACCCCGATGATGTCTCGTACAGGCTCGCCACCAGCGTCAGCCCGCCGTCCCCCGCCGCGACCTCGATGTCCCCCGTCAGCGAGCTTCCCGGCAGCGACGTGGTCACCGGCGCCCCCAACAGCACGCCGTCGTGGTCGAAGGCGGCGATGCCGAGGTGCAGATCCCCAGCATCCTGTGCCTGATACCAGACGGCGCGGAAAGTGCCTTCCGCCTCGATGACGCGCCCCCCCGTTCCCGGCCCGATCGTCCCGCCGTCCCGGACCGCGGTCAGCGCCTCGTCGCCGGCGCCGAAACGCAACGTGCAGCTTCCGCCCGCCTCCGTCGATGCCCGCCACCACAGGAGGCCGACCGAGCCGTCCGAACCGACCGCGACGTCCGGTGTCGTCCACGCACCCGATTCCGACTCCAGTGTCACGGGGGGCGGCATCCCGTCGGTGGAACCATCCGCCGACAGCCGCCGAATCTTCACGGCGCTCGGCCCGGAGCCGTCGTGGAAGCAGTGCCTCGTATCGTCGCCTTCGTACCAGGCCAGGTAGTACCGGTCCAGGCCGGCGGCGAGCGCCGGCATGTCGGCGTTGGGCGCTTCGATCAGGGGGAATGGGGGATCCGCCATCCCATCCGCCGGCGTCAGTCTTGCCTTCCAGATGCCCCCGTCGTCCATCCGCCAGGCCAGCAGCAGTGCATCCTCGGCTCCGGCCGCGCTGAGGAACCACGCCGTGCGTCCGGTGCCGAGGCGGAACACGACGTCTTCGCGCAGCGGTGTGCCGTCCGCCGCGAGGAACCGACCGGAAATGGCCGACTGCTCCTCCGCCGACAGCGGATGCCGGTTCCATACGGCCGCCAGGACCTCGCGCAGCCCGATGACGGCGAGAAGCGCCGGCGAACCGGCGACCGGCGGGGCGTCGACCGTGTCGAGGCGGCGCGCCGGCTCCGCGCGACAGGCAACCGCCTCGGGGTCCGGCGGACCGACCGGGTCGCCCGACCCAATCCGGCAGTCCCACGTGCACCCGTCTCCGTTCAGACGGTTGCCGTCGTCACACTCCTCGCCCGGGTCGGTCACTCCGTTGCCGCACGGCGGCGGCGGCACCACCACCGTACCGTCGCCGGCACCGTCCGACCCGCCGTCGGGCGTCAGATCGATGTAGGTCTCGTGGCAGGCCGTCATTGCCGCCAGGACCAGGATCGACAGCCGGCTCCCCTGAATCGTCCTCATCCTTTCTCTTGCCTCCTCGGCCCCTCCGGACCTGCGCGCGCGGGATGCGCGTGCGCATCTTGCCTTTCACACCCAATTGGTAGGGCCGAGGGGGGGCGATGTCGTCGCGTTTTTCCCCGACGACCGCCCGGAACGTTGTGCCCCGGACCGCGACATGACATCATCCGCCGACCGATGAGGCCGTTCGCTTTGCCCCACCGCCTGCCGGTTCTGCTCGTCGCGACGCTGTCTTGCGCCACCGTCGGCGGATGGGCCGCCGGCGCCCCGACGCCGGTTGCCGTGATGGTGCGAACTTGCCCCACCCTCGATCCGGCGTCCTTCGCTTCCGCGCTGGAATTGCGTGCCCCGGCAGTGAACGTCGTCACGCCGGGCGAACCGGCGGCGAGCTCCACGGTGTGGCTCGCCGAGGTCTGCCTGGCCGGGAACGATCTCACCGCCACGCTCACCGATACCGCCACCGGCGCTTCGGACACACGACACGTTCCCGTTCCGTCGGACCTGGACACGGAAGGGGCCGTCCGGCTCGCGGCCACCGTCCTGGCTGCTCAACTTCGCGCCGCCTTCGAGCTCGACGCCGCGCGCAGCGCCCGGACCGGCAACCCCGACAGCGTCGCCGCCGCTTCCGGGCCGGAACCCGGTGCCTCCGCCGAGGAAGGATCGTTCCTGCTCGATCTCCTGACCGGGATCTCGTTCGAGAGCGTCGGCGGGCTGAGCGGCGACATCGGTCGCTCCTCCGTCGGCCTCGGTGCCGACCTGCAGCTCGGAGTCATCCTCGACCGGGTCGGTTACCTCGAAGGACGCGCCGGCTCGCTGGGTTTCCTCGGCCCCTCCGATGCCCCCGCCTCGGTCACGACCGTGCCCATCGAGATCGCGGGCGGCGCCTGCTTCGGGCTGGGACCGCTGGTGCTGGGGGCTCTTGCCTCCCTCGTTGCCGAGCACTGGTCCCCCTCCGGTCGGGTTTCGGAGGCGGGCTGGAGGGTCGGGGTCGGAGTGTCGGGCCGATGGTCATGGCCGATCACCCCGCAGATCGAGCTTCACCTCGACGGGGGGGTTCAGTTCTTTCCCGACGCGTACGTCTTCGGCTACGGAGACGGGGAAGGTCGCGTTATCGTTGCATCTCTGGCCAACTGGCGCTGGCGTGCCGCTCTCGGACTCGCCTTTCGCATCCGGCTTCTCTGAAAAAATGCGACGACATTCGCCGCGATCCCTCTACTAATTGAATGTGAGCGACAAGGTGCGTCCCGACGACGGGAGGATCCCGGCCGAGATCGTGAGCGCCGCCCAGGCCGGCGATCCGGATGCATTGCGGGCCCTGTTCGACCGCGTGCAACCGCTGGTGGCTTGCATCATCGGGGCCCTGGTGGGCAACGCCCCGGATGCCCGGGACCTGTGCGCCGACGCCTGCGCCGAGGTGCTGCTCAATGTCGGTCGGTTCCGCGGCGATGGGCGATTCAGCGCCTGGGTTTACGCCGTCACCGTCCGCCGCATCGGCCGGTGGTACGAGCGCCGTCGACTCCAGCGGATGCTGCAGCAGCAGCGTCCGCTCTTGGAGCCCAACCCGTCCAGTCCACCGCCCGATGAGATCCTCGTTCGGGAGGAAGCACGCCGTTTCGTCTCCCGGGAAATCCTTCGCCTCCCCCGGCGGATGTATCTCGCCATCACGCTCGTCGACCTCGCCGGGATGTCGCCCGCGGAGGCCGCCGCAATGATCGGCGGAACCGCTCGCTCGATCAGCAACGCCTCGTACCGCGCCAAGGTCCGGATCCAGGAACGCCTGGTTGCGGCTGGCCTGATGGAACCCGAGCTCTTGACCGTCGCGCCGATCCTGGGCGGGGGCGGCGATGCATCCGCCGTGCGGTCCTCGGTGCCCGAGGAGCCGGCCGCGGCGAGAGGGGTGGAACATGACGCACGAGACTGAGCAGGTCGAACGGGTGCTCGGCGCGCTGCGGCGCCAGGGTCGATCGGCGAGGCGAGAGCCGCCTGCCGAGTTCGAGGTCGTGGAGGCGCTTGTGCGGCTCAAGCGACGTCGCGCGCGGGTGCGGGGTGGACTTCTGGCAGGCGTCTCCGTCCTGGCCGCCGCCGCTCTCGGTGCCGTTCTCGTCCGCACGACCTCTTCCGGCTCCGGCACCGCCTCGCCGCCGCCCTCCCCGGTTGTGGCGGCCGAACCCGCGCCGGTGGCGGGGCCGTCCCCCGCCGCCCCCCGCCGCCTGGAGCCGTGGCCCGGGCTTGTCGTCTACGTCGAACGAGACGCCCGGGTCGAGATCGCGGCCCCGGGCCGAATCGACCTCGCCCGGGGGACGATCAGCCTCCGCCTCCGCGCCTCCGCCGGCCTCGCCATCCGGACGCCATCCGCCGAGGTTGTCGTCACCGGGACCGTCCTCGCCGTCACGGCGGACCCGGCCGGAACGGCGGTGGACGTGCTTCACGGCGAGGTCGAGGTCCGCGTCGCCGGCGCCGTCGTGCGCGTTCGCGGCGGCGAACGCCTGGAAGCCGGAGCCTTCCGGCCTGGACCGCTGCCTCCCCATCGCGCTTCGAGGCTGGCCGAGCTGTTCCCGCCGGAACCCGCTTCGGGACATGTCGCGGCGGCCGATCGTCCGGGAGCCGTGTCGGCGCGGGCCGCCGCGGACTCCGAACCGTCGCCCGCCTTTCCCGCCGCGCCGTCCACGCCGGCGTCCACTGCGCCCGCCGTCCGATCGTCCCGGCCGACGACCGAGCCGTCCCGGCTCGACGACGCCTACCGCCGGGCCGAATCCGCCCTGCGCGCCGGGCGACTCGCCGAGGCCGCCGCCTTGCTCCGCGGGGTGCTGGCCCTCGCGCCGCCCGGCAGTGGCGCCGAGGCGACCGCGCTCCTCGATCTCGCGGCCGTTTGCGAACGCCTGGGCGATGCCGCCTGCCGCCGCGACGCCCTCCAACGCTACCTCGACCACCACCCCACCGGAGCGCTCCGCGAGGACGCCCGGGTCGACCTGTGCCGGATCCTCGAACGCTCCGGCCCCCGCGAACCGCTCGCCGCATGCCTTCGCGCCTACCTTGCCGAGTTTCCGCAAGGACGGTCGGCGCCGTGGGCCCGCGGCCTGCTCGAGGCCGTCGGCTCCTCCGTGGAGCCGGCGCGCCGCACGGGTGAGTAGCCAACCTCCTCGACCGGATTCCTCCCGGCGTGTCGAACCCCGCGCCCGGGGTCCGCCTCTCGTCCTCCTCGTCGTGACCGGATCCGATTGGCCGCCCGGCAACGACGGCGCGATGGGCGCGCCGCCGGGCCGGGCCCTTGGGGAAAAGAAGACCGGGCCCCGGTCGGAAACAAGACGGGGCCCGGGTCGGAAACAAGAGGAAGGAGTCGAACCATGAAGAGCATTCTCGCCGCCCTGATCGCGATCTCCCTCGCCGGCACCGCCGGCGCCTCGTCGTCCTACTTCTACGGGACCAACAACAACGACACGATCGTCATCGGCCGCGGGTTTGACGGCGGCGGCCTGGTGTACCTGGCTTGCATCAACAACGAGTGGGTGATCGGCGGTATCGTGACCGGATCGTCGGACACGATCTCGGTGTCGGCCAACATGGGGAACGACGTGGTCACCGTGCGAACCACCAACGACATCTTCGAGTGCGGAGGTCTCGCCAAGTGGTTCTATCGCCTCGACTATGCCTACGCCTGCCCCGGACGGATCGCCCTCTCGGGGAACCCCGGGCGGGACATCATCACCGGAGGCCAGTGCGCGGAGCGGCTTTACGGGGGCGACGGTAACGACACGCTTCGCGGCGGCGGTGCCTACGACTACATCGAGGCTTCGGCCGGCGACGACTGCATCGATGACCTCAGCGTGAGCGCCCTGTACTGCGGCAGCGGGTACGACCGGTACACGCCGGGCGGGAGCTGGAGCGACTGCGAGCGAATGGTCAAGTACTGCTCCGACCTGTAGTGGGCGTCCGGCGGTGGCCGCGCGGGCGGACGGGCCGTCCGGCCCGTCCGCCCGGCGGTTCGCCGGTGCCGGTCCGGCTGCCGCGCGGGTGCATTCCCCGAACGAGGCCGCGCCGGCATCTCTGGCCGGTCCCGGCGCTCCCCTCCGCCCGCCGGCGGTTCCATCCGGGGTGTTGCGCATGTGAAAACGCACC
>Ga0068707_1001235_pt1 | contig 17677 bp, 19 predicted proteins | sample YNPNPMetaG_FD_66600 | JGI IMG/M metagenome (GOLD analysis project Ga0068707, IMG submission 66600) | Anoxygenic and chlorotrophic microbial mat microbial communities from Yellowstone National Park, USA - YNP NP MetaG | ecosystem: Environmental > Aquatic > Thermal springs > Hot (42-90C) >...
ATCACACCGCTTTCTGAACTCCAAGGCAAGATTTTGGGCCTGCTAAACATCCCATCAAGCATCTATTCCGGTCTGGCGTTCAATTCTTCAAATCCGCCATGAAAATGAGCGAACCGAGAGCTATAAGTCCCTGGATTCTGGGATTCAGGTCCGTGCCCTTCTCATGAAAGGAGGTGCGGAACCCTTCCCGGTAATATTTTCGTTTGGCGGAACTATCGCCTTTCGGTAACATTTTCATTTGATTTGACACGCAGGTTGAGGGATATGATTTTCAGCCAGCATTGCGGGGTGGATCGGATGCAGGCGTGGATGTGGGAGGCACATGGCCGGCGCGGATGATAGGTGCGTAATCATGGCGTTGCCAGACGGGCGCGCCCAGCATTGGCCGATGATGGCATCCAACGAATCAGGGATACCCTTGGCGGGTATGACATCACCGATGGGGCGTCGGATGTGGTGGCGTTGGATGGGGTGGTGTGGGGGGATATGTGGGGGTGTTATGTGATGGCGTTGGATGGGGTGGATGTGGGGACGTTATGTGGGGGTGTTACGTAGGGGCGCAGCGCCGCTGCGCCCCTACATTATCCCATCATCCCCGTGATTCCCGTCATCCCCGTGATACCCATCATCCCCATCATCCCCATCATCCCCATCATCGCCATCAATACCCGTCAAACCCGTCATCCCCGTGATACCCGTCATCCCCATCATCGCCATCAATACCCGTCAAACCCGTCATCCCCATCATCCTCTTTGAGTTCAGGGGGAAATTCAGTGGCGGTTCATCCCCTGTTGATTTTGTTGTTGTCTCCGGTCACAATCACGCTGTCCGTCACGTCCCCGCCGATGGCGACGGAGCGATTCCCGCTGGCGGTGACGGTGCGCCCCCCAGCCTGGGCCTGTTGCAGCAGGCGGGCAAGTTCCTGGACTAGGGGTTCGTCTTCGGCCAGCAGTTTCTTCAGTTGCTGGCGCAAAGCAGCGAGGGCGTCTTCGTCGTCGGGATGCTCGGCGACGTCCTGGACGGCTTCCAGCGCAGCGGGTTTGGCTTCCACTTTGGGGCGCAGTTTGTCCCACAACGTTTAGGCCTGCTCGAAACTGTGTTCACCGGCCTTTTTACCCAGGGCTTTGGCCGCCTCCTCCCCAGCCAGGCTGATACCTTTGACTAGGGCGGGCAGGAAGGGGGCAAGAACTTGCACGATCTGCGCGGAAAGTTGAGCGTCCATGGAAGGCTCCTTTCTGTGTACTTAAATGCCTAGTTCTTCTATTTTGAGCTGATTTTCGAAATAGGCAAGTAGGGAGGCCTACCTGTCTTGTTGTAAAAACGTTTCGCTGCTGAGGCGCAAGCCATGGCTGATAAAAAACCTGCGGCCTTGCGGTAGACACAGACCTGCCAGCCCTACCACTTGAAAGAGCGAATCGTGAGCTTAAAGTACCCTGTGACTTCCCTGCAAAAACTCACCGCAGAGCGTAGAGTTTTACATTGGTACATTCTCTACGTCTAGTATAATAACGTCGTTGATTTGCGGGCACGGTAGACCGGTTGCGTTTTGGTTGCTCAAAACTGTCGCGGAGCAGGGTCGCCGTGCTCTTTCTCGAGAAATCCGAACGGTTGCTGGGGCCTGGAGCCCGTATGTGCTAGAAGGGATACGCTTAGTCACTATCAGGAGGCAAAGGCAAAATGACTACCTTAAATTAAGTCGTTGGCATTGATGTCTCTAAAACTCACCTGGATGTGGCTATAGGCTCTAACGGCGCGCCTTTCCGGGTGCCTTATACCCAGGAAGAGCTTCAGAAACTGGCGAATCGCCTCCAGGGTACGTTACTTGTCGTCATTGAGGCTACCGGCGGTCTGGAAATTCAGCTTCTCCATTTTCTGGTTCAGGCCGGCTTTTCCGTCGCTCGGGTCAACCCCCGACGGGTTCGGGAATTTGCCAACGCCACTGGAACGCTGGCCAAGACCGACCAGATTGATGCCCGTATCCTGGCCTGGTACGGGGAAGCCATTCACCCGCCAGCCACGCCCGTTCCCGATGAGAACCGGCAACAGCTCGATGCTCTGGTCACTCGCCGTCGCCAGCTGGTGGAGATGCGGGCCGCTGAGAAGAACCGCCTGGCTTCGGCTCCGCAAGTCATCCGCTCTTCCATCCGACAGCATGTGGCATGGCTGGAGGAGCAGATCGCCGCTTTGGATGAGGAGATTGACCAACTCCTCAATAGTGACCCGGATTAGGCCGAGAAGACAGAGATTCTCCAGAGTGTGCCCGGTATCGGGAAGATGACCGCCGCTACATTATTCGCCGAATTGCCCCTCTTGGGCCAAACCAATCAAAAACAGATTGCGGCCTTAGCCGGCGTGGCTCCGATCAACCGAGATAGTGGCAGGCGAACGGGAAAGCGGCACATTACGGGCGGGCGCCTCGCAGTGCGGCGGGTGCTCTATATGGCGACGATTGCGGCTATCCGGTGCAACCCAGTCATCCAGGCCTTTTACCAGTGGTTATTGGACGTCGGGAAAGAGAAGAAAGTGGCCCTGGTCGCCTGTCTGCGGAAATTGTTAACGATCTTGAATCTCCTTCTCCGCAAGCGGCAGCGCTGGGATCCGGTTCCCGTCGCATACTAGACCACCGCTTGACAAACAACACGGTTGCTCTGCGTCTCGGCGTGAAATGACCTTTTTGCAGTGACTCAACCTATGATTTTTCTGATAATTTGTAGCTGCTCAGCCATCCACTGTATGGCGACTGAAATGGTAATCCGTAGTCAGCACCTCCCTCTGCGCTGGCGGGCGGCATAGGGATGCCGCCCCTAAAAAGCGCACAATCACACGGGGAGATCAAAAAGTTTGGCACAAAGAGCGGGACGATAAAAAGTGGTTTGCGTTGGAACCTGGTTCATTGAGACTGAGGGGGAGAAAAATGCGCCAGTCCCAGGGCTACCACCGGCAGGATCAGGAGCGGTAAGTGCATCACCCCCAACCACAGCCGTTCTGGACTGGACCAATGACTGAGGTTGAACAGGCCATAAAGCAGGCCGTTGAAGGCCGTTAGCTGGAGCGCCAGTCTGTCTACCCCAGGCCAGGCCAGGATGAGCAGAAACAAAAAGACCGGCGTGAGGAAGCAATAGGCCAGCCCGTAATCGGGCGAGGTCAGCAGCAGGAGCGGGTTGAAGTTGGGGATGGCTTTTGTACCTTCCAGGGTCAGAGGTGACCAGAAAATGAGCAAAGCCAGAGGCAGGAAGGTCCAGCGCCAGCGCGGAGCTTTGGAAAAATTGAGGTACAGTCGGTTTTTCCAGGCGACACCCAGCCAGAGCAGACCCAGCAGGCTATCGGCAATCAGCGCACCGGTATGGATGGCGTAGCCGTATGCGGGCGTCTGAGCGTGCGTCTGTACCGCTGCAATCACCAGGTAGTTCAGGCCAAAGTACGCGGCTATGGCCCGACTGCCGACTTCAGGCTTCCAGACCGTCAGGGCTATCACCATCAGCGTGCTAAAGTGAAAGACCCAGCCCCAAGGCGCATAAGGCTGGGTGGTCCGGCTGATGATTTCAAAGATGACCACCTGCGTGTCCTGAGGGGCGTAAGGCCGTTCGGTGATGAGGGGAAAGAAGGCGATGATCACCAACAAGCCGTAGCTCAGGTAGGGCAGCCAGCGATGTCGGCTTTGGGCGTGAGCCACGAGGTCCACTCCCCCGCCTTTAGCGAGGCCTTTCGGCGGCGATAAACGCCTTGACACGCCCGGCGATCTCATCCCGAACAGCGCGGAAACGCGCTAAGATCTCTTCTTCCGAGCCGGTGGCGGCTGCCGGGTCTTCGATCTCCCAATAGTAGCGCACGCTCACGCCGGGGTAGGAGGGGCACTCCGCTTCGGCACGCTGGCAGACGGTAATCAGGTAGCCGATATGGACTTTAGGCTTGAAATATTCCTCAATCAATCCTTTGCTGCGGTGACCCTCGGCGGCGAGGTCTATGCCGACTTCTTGCATGACCTGATACGTGTAAGGGTGAATGGCACTGGGATTGAGGCCGGCACTGTGAGCTTCAAAAAACTCTCCGCCGTAATGACGCAGGAAGGCTTCGGCCATCTGACTGCGCGCCGAATTATGGGTGCAGAGAAATAAAACTTTGGGGCGTTTTTTCATAGCGTACTGATTCCTCGAAAAATTCTGTATCGTTCATCCCTCTATCCGGGTGCGCTGCGTCAATTTATAGCTCACGCACAACCATTTTATGTCTCCAACTTTAACGTCCGGTTAATGGGATGTAAATGTTTGGTAAACGTGAAGCCAGGTAGTCGTAGCCGAGCGTTGTGCGGAATTGTGTCACGCTGCTTACAGGTCGTCCGGGGCGGCTATAAACTTGCGGATCGGGGGTAACTTCAGGCCTTGCTACATAGCGGATCAGTCACCTTTGATGCCGGTGCAAAAATCGCGGGGGAATGGGGTTAGAGCAACGCAGGTGTGATGCGTTCGTCTTTGGGCTTTTTTTCTTAAACACTCTTGGTTTGCTTATTTTGTCGCCCGATTTTCAAAAGAGGTCTGGCTGGGTTGAAAAGTTTGTTTTTGCCTTCGTAGTGGTGCTGGGTCAGTTGTAGCCCAGGATGTAGCACAGGATTAATCCTGTGCTACGGGCCAGATTTCAAAGACGTTCAGGAGGTGGTCAGTTTCAGAGACGGTGTCAACAGGTGCTGAGGTGCTTTGAGGTTGGACCTTTAAGTTTCTCACATTCATTTCTATTCCGATGGAGGAGACAGATGAAACCCTATGCTAAGTTGCTTTCGGTGTTGGTTTTGGCTGTGATGCTGGTTTCGCTGCTGGCGGCCTGCAAGCCCACAGCGACCCCTACGCCCACGACGGCGCCCATGGAGAAGCCGACCGAGCCGCCGACGCAGGAGCCGACTCCGATGATTTTTTGAGATGCCTGGGCAGGCGTAGGGATGGGCAGGCATAGGGATGTCTGCCCTACCTAATTCGTGCTTAAAATCTGGGCAAAAAAATAAGCGAACCGCGAGTGTTCAGCCTGGCATGTTTAGGCACGTCACGAATGAAATGAATCAAATCATGCGGAGCATCCGTGCTCATCTGTGTTCTATGAGTATCTCCACTTAACCCGGACTGAGCAGATACAAAATTTTTTGTAACTGCTCAGGCTGGCGGTTGAAACTGCGCCGCTTTCTGCCCCCGAGCGCCTGTAGGGATGGCATCCCTATGCCGCCCCACCAGCGCATAGGGATGCGCTGGCTACGGAATAAGACTTTAGTCGCCATACAGTGGGTGGCTGAGCAGATACAAAATTTTTTTATCTCTGCGTTCTGTGGTGAGTTTTTGCAGTGGGGTTAAAGGATTCAAATTCATCCTACATTTTCAGGAGAACGAAAGATGCGTGACGCCTTTAGCTGTTTGAATGCTCTGTTTGTTCTTTTGACCCTGCCGCTTTATCTGCTGGCACTTGTTGCCGCGCTGGCAGGAGTCGTGCTCGGTCAATTGGCCCCTACCTAGCTGCCAGCGTGGCTGCAGTTCCTCACCACCAGGACGTTTCTGTTCGTTGCAAGCGGAATGTTTGTTTGGTATCTCTTTGTTATCACAGGCGCCAGCGGCCAAAGGAACAATACAATGGATTTCTGCGGCATCGAAAGCGCCTTTACCCTCTTCGAGGATGGGGGATCGGGCTGTCTGCTGTTGTTGGGTGTATTGGTGGCGCTCGCGGTGCTTAAGGTCTTTTCGTAGCCGAGCGTTAAAAGCGCGCTGTACCGCCCCAGACCTCTGGAGCGGATGTAAAGTGTTGACGCATCAGGTCCTTTATGCTACGGCTTTGCAGGGGCCGTTGCAGACCTCAGAACCCCGGCTTTCTTAAAGTTGCATTTTTCCCGGATATTTCTATACTCTTTGCACGAAGGTTACTTGGCGCAGGGAGGGCGGCGATGGTAGATGTGCAGGCGCTGGTGCAGGTTCTGGTCGAGGTGTACGGCGACGGGCGCGAATCCTTTGTCCGTCGGCATGGCATGATGGCCTGGGAGTTGGAGCAGGAGCTGGAGGCGTTGTTGCTGCCGCGGCTCAGCATCTACGGCCCGCTCTGGACGCAGTTTAAGGCCCAGCCCTACGCCATGCAGGCGGCCTTGACGCCGTTGCTGCAGGCAATCCTGGCTAACGATGCCTCTCTGGCCGCTCAGGTGGAGGCGATTTTGCCACGTCTCATCGCGAGCCTGCGTCCGCCTGCGGCCGTGGATACCGGCGGCGGGGCCTTCGTTCAAGGAGCGGTCTCTGTGCAGGGAGGAGATTTCGTGGGCCGGGATAAGGTGACCGTCACGGGCGATGGCAACATCGTGGGCGATCACAATGTGGTGACGGTGACCCAAACCAGCGGCCTTGATCTGGATCAGTTGCGCGCCCTTTTTGAGACCTGGCGGCAGGAAGTGGCGCAGCGTCCCGATCTGCCCCCGGTCACCAAAGAGGACGTCCAGGCCGAGCTAGCCGAGGTAGAAACGGAGTTAAGCAAAGGCGAGAAGGCCGATGAAGGCTTTCTGATGCGGCGCGTCCGCAATATCGGACGAATGGCGCCGGATATCCTTGAGGTCATGCTCACCACCTTCGCCAATCCGGTGGCCGGATTGGGTAAGGTGGCGCAGAAAATCGCGGAGCGGGCTAAAGCGGAGGCGGAAGGTAAGGCATGAGCACGGAGGAACAGGAAAAGCGGCCCATTCAAACAGGGGGCGGCGCTTACGTCGGGGATGACGTGAGCGTGCAGGGCGGCGATTTCGTCGGGCGGGATAAAATCGTCAATTACTATCAGCTCGATATCGCCAAACTGATGGAGGTGTTGCGGCAGGCCTTGCCGGAAGATGACCCCATGCCCCAGCATTTGCTGGAGACCCTGGAACAGTTCCGGGCGTTTCATGCTCAGCTTTACGAGTGGAAAGAGCTGCACAATTATCTCAACGACGTTCTGTACGTCGTAGGGCAGTTCATCCGCGAAGTAGAACGGCTGGATGCACAGGGGCTGCCCGGCGATCCGCGCAGCCTGAGCCGGCTTTGGCGGCCGGTGGCCCAGAAGGTGCAGTTGCTTTTGGATTGGGCGCGTCAGGTGCAGCATATCTCCGCGCCCCTGGTGGAAGAGGCGGAAGGCTGGCACGGGCCGCGCTGGGCGGTGGAGCTGGCGGCCAATCGCCGCCGGGTGGACGAGGTGCTGCAGCCTGCTGAGTTTACCCTGAACGCGCTTTATGATGCGGCTTATGCCTTTGTGGATAGCGCCGAGCGTCACATGTACCTGGCGGATAAGGCCCTGCGGGAGACCGCGGGAGAATTGTATACGCTTTCGCGCATTGTTTTGGGGGAATTGAGCCGTGACCGTTTACCATGATTTGCAACAGGAACATCAGGCCCTGCTGGAACGCTATGAGGCGGGGGAGAGCGCGGCGGCGTTCATCGCCGCCGTTCAGGCTTACATTGAACGCGCGCGCAGTGCGGCAGCGGAGATCGCCGATCCGCGTGAACGCGATCAATTGCGCGCCAACCTGCGCTTTTGGGCAGCTTTTGTCTTCGAGCGAACCGGCACCTATCCCGACACGACACTCCTGCCGGCGCGGCAGGCCGCTCCCCCGCCCGCCGAGGGAGGGGCGCGCGTTCCTGGGGAGCAGGTGAGCTGGCTCTGGCCTATCGTGATTGTTGTGAGTCTCCTGGCCGTCCTCAGCCTGGTCACGCTGGCGACTCAGGCCTGGCGGCTTCGTCCCACTCCGGCGACGGCTACCCCTACGTCCGTTCCGGTCACGCAGGAGACGAAAACCGTCACGCCGGAGTCGAAAACGCCCGTGCCGCCTACTTTGACGCCCACACCGACCTCAACCCCTACGGCCACCCCTACCTCCACCCCCACGCCGCGGTTGGAGCGGGTGTGGAGCGCCAGCCTGCAGTTTAATCCGGAGGCCAGTTGTAAAGAGCGGAATATCCAGGTGGTTTTGCCGGCTGATGAGGGGTCTGACTCACAAAAAGCTTATCTTCAGGTCTGGAGCATTGTTAAGGGAGTGCCGGTTTCCACCATGGCGGTCCAGGAAATCACTAAAGCCGGGCTATTCCTTGATGTGACGAAATACGGAACCCAGACTGGAGACGCTTATCTGGTGACCATCGAGGGGGCGGAGGTGCCCACGGCGCAGGTGCTGGTGCCCTTCAGCGCGGATTGTAGCCACAATCAGGCGCTGGTGGCCTATCAAGAGGTACGCCTCCCGGCCTTGGCGGAAAATTTACCTCAAGCGCCGGGCTTGGAGTTGCGTTGGCTGGTTTATCAGTGGGGACCAATGCCCAATCAGCAGCATTGGGTCGCCGATCTGGTGCTGGAAGCTAAGGGAGGTAATGGCAAATACATCTACTGGCTGGATGGTGAGCGTCTGGAGGGGAATACTGTTTCGGTGGTAGGGGAAGCCTGTCAGCCGGCCCGGCACCTGCTGGGGGTCACTTCGGGCGGACTCTTGACCGTGCGTGAGCTGTTTTTGCTTGCGCCTTATTGTCCATAACCTGCGTAGTTAAGGAGGGGCTTGATCTTGCGTTCAAAGTATGGTGGATTTGTTTTGTTGCTGGTTATCCTACTCACAGCCTGCGGTTCCCTGACGACGCCGACTGTTACCCCGACGGCGACGCTCACCCCGCGGCCTACCGCGACCCGGCGCCCGACAGCGACGCCTACGCCGACGCCGGTCCCTTACCTGCGGGTGACGCTGGACGTGCCGAAATCCATTTCGCCGCTGGAGCCGGTTGCCCTGGGCGTGACCCTGGAACCGCCGGCTTATCCTCCGGACATCCTGGCCCTGGTCTATCTTTCGGTTTACGATGCTGAGGGACGCCTCTTTTACGGCCCGGAAGAGCTACAGCCGGACGAGGCCTGGCATTTTGCCCTGCCCCAGCCTTTGCAATTGCCCCTGGATGAGGCGGGCGATTGGCGCGTCGAGGCTAAAGTACAGGCGACGGTCCGCATCACCGGCACGCGCAGCGTGACCATGACCGTGCAGCCAGTCACCTATCGGGATTTGAGCGCAGTGCTCCCCGCGGGCGTGCATCTGAGCGTGCCGGAAGCCTTTACCGAAGTATTCGCTACTGGCGATACCTGGTCCGGCGGGCGGGTCTGGCGCTATCAGGATGGGGAGATCGCCTTGTGGTGGGCACCCGGTCCTACCGAAAAGCTGCTGTTCAACAACGCGCTGGTGATGCTCGAAGCGACGTATGCGGCTTATCAGGCCGCCACACCGCAGGCCTATGAGGAAACAACCTGGCAAGACTCCATTGCGTTTCGCTTTGAGGAGACCTGGCCCGGCGATGAGGGTGGGCCGGGCGTGGCCTGGGTGATTCAGGGGCCGAAGAAAAGTTACTGGCTCTATGTCTTGCGCATCCGCGGCTTGGGACGCGAGTCCATCCCCTGGTTGATCGAGCAGGTGGGGCTGAGCTTCGGTTTTGAGTAACGCCGGTTGCTCCGAATTATGGGCCGCGCGCAGGGGGTTGACAGCCTGCGCGCGGTTTTGCCTCAGGACACAGATGAGCACGGAAGCAACGGATGGACACAGAGTTTTTCTTGATCCGTACTGATTCGTCTCATCCGTGTTTATCCGTGGGCTAAAAGGCCAGGCTGAACAGTTATTGATTTCGATTAAGGGTACCCTGCGGTGAATTAAACGGGTTGGCCGCAGACCCATTAATAGAAAATGTCAATGGGCGTACCGACTTTGTAGTTGCTCTGGACAAAATCGTCCTCAAAACCGCCGACGGGATGGGTCCACCGGTAGACGAAGCGCGCTGCATCGGGGGAGACGTTCACACAGCCATGGCTGCGGGTGATGCCAAAGTCGTTGTGCCAGTAGCACCCATGGATGGCGCGGCCTTCGAGATCAAAAAAGGTGTTCCAGGGCACGCCCGGCAGATCGTAAATCTCTTCGGGCGGTACCGGCTCCTGATCCTCTTTGTAGGGACGGTTGCACATGTGGCGGGAGACCTGCTTAAGCACGACATAATGCCGTCCGGTTGGGGTGGCGTGTTCGCCCAAGCCGGATGCCGTCTTGGTGCTGAAAACCGGTTTATCCCCCTCAAAACAGGTCAGGGTCTGCGTGCTCAGGTTGATTTCAATGCGCTTTTGGCCCACAAAGGGCGTGATGGGCGCCATTTCGGCGCGCGGGATGCGGCGGATGTCGCGCGCCAACACCCACTGGAAGGTGGGTTGGGTGGGCGGAAACTCGTCGTAGACCTTGTACCAGCCGGTCCCGGCTTCATCCTTGTATGAGGTGATGACGTGGAAGGTGCTGGTCCCATAAAAGCGATAGGCGCGCCCCGCATTCAGGGCCGGGCGGAAGTAGGCGTCGGTGTAGATTTGGGAGACTTCGCCCCAAAAGCCCCACGATCCTACATCCTCGATAAACGGCTGCGGCGGATAGACCCGCACTGGCAGAACCCAGGCTGAGTGGACGTAACCTTCGGGGGTGCGGTACCACAGGTCATTGTGCCGGCTGAAGGGCGCGCGGACCTCCTCCAGCAGCTCGATGGCCTGATCGCGTTGCAGGGTGCGCACGCGCGTAGCGCTGGTAGAGGGTTCGCTGTAAATGGTCACGGCGCGGATGGCGCGTCCCATCAGGAGGTAGCTGTCCGTCACTGGATCGGGCGTCGGGGTGGGGGTGAGGAGGGTGCGCGCCGTAGGGTAATTGGCGCGGGCGTGTAGAATGGGCGAAAGCGCAGCCGTGGTGGCTCCGGCAAGAACAAGTTTGACAAATTGACGACGGCTCAGCCTGACCATGGATTTCTTCTCCCCTTGTGAGATGCGTGTTTGCGAGTATAACACAGATAGCAGCGCCGGACAACCTGCGGCGCGCCATTCTGGAATCCCTGGAGGTCAAGATGGAAGTCAATCTACGCGGCGTTTTTCCGGCTTTGGTTACCCCTTATCACGCCGATGGCAGCCTGGACGAGGCGACCTTACGCGCTTTGGTACGGCGTCTTATGCCTCAGGTGCACGGGTTTTTGGTGAACGGAACGACGGGGGATTTTCCCCTGCTGACCCGCGAGGAGCGGCGCCGGTCCATCGCTGTGGTGGTGGAGGAGGTGGCCGGGCAACGGCTGGTGATCGCGGGGACGGGCGCCATCAGCACAGGTGAAACCATTGCCCTGACGCAGGACGCACGGGCCGCCGGCGCGGACGTGGCCTTGGTGGTAGCGCCTTACTACCTGCGTCCTGGTTCGGTTGGCCTGACACAGCACTATCAGGCCTTGAGTCAGGCCCTGGCGGATTTCCCCTTCCTGCTCTACAACATCCCGCAACTGGTCGGGCAGCCCATCCCGCCGCAGGTGGTAGCGGAGCTGCGCGCCACTTGTCCCAATCTGGTGGGGATGAAGGACACCTCCTGCGATCTGGGCTATGCTTTCCGCGTGTGGGAAGCGGCTGGCTACGATTTCCCGATTCTGGTTGGCTGCGATCCGCTCATCGGGCCGGCGTTGCTGGCGGGCTTTTGGGGGACGATTTCGGCCAGCGCCAACCTCATCCCGCAGCTATGGCGCGCCGTGTTCGACGCGGTCGCGGCTGGCGATCGGGACACGGCGCTGGCGATGCAACGCCGGGCGCAGCCCATCGCCGAGCTGGTGCGTCGCGGTGGCAGCCTGGCGGTCCGCTCCGGCCTGGAGTTGCTGGGTTTGCCGGTCGGCGCGCCCCGTCTGCCCCTCGCCTGGGCGGACGGTCTGGATGCAGCAGGCCTGGAAGCGTTGCGGGCGGCTTTATCCGCTATAGCCTGAAAAAAAACCAGGGCCTGTTCGTAAAAACAGGCCCTGGCTGGTGTTTTCAGGTAGGGCTACTGCCCTTCGGGGGCTAGCCGCCACCCTTCAGACTCTTGAGTTTGGCTTCCCACTTTTCGTAAAGCCGCTCATAGGTTTTTTCGCTGATTTCGCCCGCAGCCAGCCGGGCATCCAGGTTATCCAGGAAGGCCTGAATCTCCTCTGGGGTGGAGGGGGTCGCCGCGGCTGCGCCGCCCCCGCCGCCGGACTCGGCTGGGGTCGGAGCAGCCGGCGCGGGCTTGGGCTGCATAGCCTGCCCCATCATCTGCGCCATAGCGGCGCCCATCCCCAGGCCGGCGCCCAGCTCGACGCCGGTGCCGGCGGTGCCCCCGCCGGTGGGCTTGGCCGCAATCTCCCGCATGGATTGGGCAGCCTGGTATTGCATGTAAGCGCCCATATCGCCGATGGCGCCCATCGCAGCCCGGGCGTCAATGGCCTTGGCGGTCTCTTCGGTGGGCGAGAGGGCTTCGATGAAGAATGCGTTGAGCTGAATGCCGCGCGCGGCGAACTCATCCGCCGCTTTGGCGCGCACGCCCATCGCCAGCTCTTCGGCAAAGGCCGCCATCTGAATCACCGATTTCTTGATTTCCCCGACCAGGTCCATCATCTTGTTGAGCAGGATGCTGCGCAGGAAGCTTTCGATGGCCGAGGTGGTATAGATGCCCTGTGTGCCGACGACTTTGGCCACAAACAATTGGGGATCTACGATCTGCATGGCGTAAGTGCCACGGGCGATGACCCGCGCCATGCCCAGGATGGGATCGGGGATGGTGATGGGATCCGCCGTGCCCCACTTGAGGTCGTTGAATTCGCGCAAGGAGACGAAATAGACCTCGGCTTTGAAGGGGGTCTGGCCGGAGAAGGCCTTGCCAATGACATCAACCAGCAGGGGAATGTTGGCTGTCGTAATCGTATGCCGTCCGGCCCGGAAAGTGTCCAGCGCCTTGCCGTCGCGGAAGAAGACCGCCGCCTGTGTTTCGCGGACGATGAGCTGGGAGCCGATGCGAAAATCGCCGGACCCGGCTTCCGGGATGCGGTGCACAATTTCGCGTGAGCCTTCATCCATGAACTCAATAACGTCTAAAATTCGACCGAATGTCGCCATGCTTCCTCCTTAAAAGGCTGTTTAAAAGGATTGGGAATTAAAGTTCCGTCGTTTGGCTGATCACCTCGCGCCGCCGATCGAAGGTGGCGTTGGCCTCACGGGCAATGTCGAGCACGAGCAGCACCAGGGAGCGGGCCTCGTCCCCTGCGACTTCGCTGCGGGCACGGCTGACGGCGTTGGCCAGGCGCTCGACATAATCCAGCAGGGCGGCATCGAACTGATAGAGTTGATCGAGTTGCTCCTCCTTCACACGATCAGCGTCGAACAGGCCGCCATAGCCATAGCTGGCGGTGCGTATCCGGTCAATGAAGGTTTGCAGTTGGGTGACCGCCCGCCCCGCCTCATCGAGCAGGTCAATTTTGCCCGCTGAAATCAGATCGTTCTGGAGCGCATCCAATTCCCGACTTACAGTACGCAGACGAGTGACGAGGGTTTCACGGAGCAGCTTATCCGCTTCACGCCGGAGTTCCTTCTGCTTGTAGCCATTGTAGCCGGGGATGACCTCGGATATGCCGCGCTCCAATCCACCCATGTTTTGTTTGATACGATCTAAGAGACTCATGGAATCCTCCTGTTCCTGGTGAAAGGCTGAGAAATACCCTACACAAAATATTGTAGAGGTAAATGCATTTTATGCAACTCATCGACCTGAGATGAGGACATGAGTTCGGACATGGCGCTGCGAAACCGAGATAGGGTTGCGGCAAGAAGATCACCCATGAAAACATTATGGCATTCCATTGTTTTCTTGCTGTTCAGGCTGAACTACCTGTCCTTCCCTGCCCATCCCCATGCCTGTCCATCCCATGCCTGCCCGTCCCATGCCTGCCCGTCCCATGCCTGCCCGTCCCATGCCTGTCCGTCCCTATGCCTGCCCGTCCCATGCCTGTCCGTCCCATGCCTGTCCGTCCCTATGCCTGCCATTCCTATACCTGCCCAAAAAATCATACGAAGGCGAAAACAGACTTTTCAATCCAGTCAGACCTATTTTGAAAGTCAGGTGACAACATGAGCAAACCAAGAGAGATAATCCGCGAATGGACGCGAATTAAAATCGTAAAATCCCCACTAAGCGGCAGGCTACAGGCCGAGCCATTCCAGCACCCGTTGCGGCAGCTCATCCCGCTGGAGTGGGTCAACCTCCCACACCGTCACCTGGGCCAGCGTTTTGAACAGATCGGCGCGCGGATCGGGCTGATAGACGATGGTGCCCAGGACATGGGCCGGGCCGAGGATGAGCTTGAGCACGGCTTGCTGGAAGCGGGTCGAAAGCAGCTCCATCTTGCCGATCTCATCCACAATGACGATTTTGCCCGCCGCTGCCGCGCCTTCCAGGGCGCGCAGGCCCAGCTCCTCAACGACTTTGACGTTGACGCCATAGCGTCCTACGGTCGGGACGCCCGGCCCCGTCAGGTCCTTATGCGCCAGGACCCCGCGCTGGCCATCCAGGGTGATCAGGGTAAAGCCCTTGCGCCCACCGGGACCGCTGATCTCTTCGGTGTAGAATCCGCCCGCTCGCTCTCCCAGGCGGGCAGCGACTTTCTTGATGATGGTAGTTTTCCCGCAACGCGGATGTCCGGTCAGCAACAGCGTTCTTCCCATAGTCCCTCCTGTAGGGTGATGTTGGCGCCGGCCCCTCTGGCCTGGCTTGGTTATATCCCGTTGCATCAATTCCTTTAAGGGCATACGCACCGCCGCACCTTGAAGGTGGTGTGGGGTAGCGCCAGTGCCCTGTCAGGCAGCTTTTTTCAGTTTTGCCAAGCCGACTACCACCTTACTTATGGCAGTTATACCAGAGTTATGGCGAGGCACAACACTGCTGGTAGGAGGTAGCCGATTCACAGGAAATTTTAAAATCTACCTTAACAGGGCACTAGATGCCAGGCGACATCAGGCCGCCTTAACTATTTCTTGCACGTAACTGCCTAGCCACCCACTGTCTGGCGACTGCAACCTGCCAGCATGAGTATAGCACCAGGAGAACGCGCAGTCAAAGCGAGCGCGGACAAACGGCCGGGGGAGGACACGCTGAACCTGTCTGCCTGCCGGGCTATGCCGCTCGTGCCGAATGAACTTAAGGGGCTGGTCCCTCATCGGGTAAACCAATGGGCGCGCTTGAAAATAGTACTAAAGTCCTGGTGAAACGTTACACTTTTCCTCTTGACGCCGCTAAAATAATGTGCTAAAGTGTAAATACCGACGTGAGGGAATAAACGCTAACAGCAGGTTTTTTCTCTCTTTTTTTCGTTGCTGTATGAAACGTTTCACTCTCCGCCGTACCTCACACGCTGATTCTGGATGCAAGGAGATGCTATGGAGCGCCTGTTCGTCAGTCGTTACGGCTACTTCACCGCCGATGGCCGCGAGTATGTGATCACAACACCGCTTACGCCGCGCCCTTGGGGCAACGTCATCAGCAATGGTGACTATGGGATGATGGTTTCGCAGACGGGTTCGGGCTACAGTTGGCGTGGCAACGCCGGACAGAACCGCATCACCCGCGCGTTTCAGGACTTGGTGCAGGATAACTGGGGTAAGTACTTCTACATTCGCGATCTGGAAAGCGGCGCTTACTGGTCGGCCACGTACAAGCCCACGCAGCATGCTTATCAGGCTTATCAGGGGGTGCACGGGTTGGGGTACTCCCGCTTTCTGCAGGAGGTGCAGGGCATCCGCAGCGCCCTGACGGTTTTCGTGGCCCCCCAGGACCCGGTCGAGTGTTTTGAACTGCGTCTCACCAACCTCACGGACCGCCCCCGGTCTCTGGATGTGACCTCTTATGTGGAATGGCTGCTGGGCTTTGCCCCGGATGAACACCGCGAGTTTCACAAGTTATTCATAGACACAAGTCTGGCGCCGGAGCTGAGGGCGCTGCTGGCGCGCAAGTATCTGTGGGGCTTCCCCGATGACCTGGGCCGGCACAATAACATAGACTGGCCTTACGTGGCCTTCATGGCGGCGAGCGAACCGCTCAAAAGCTACGATGGGGATAAGGAAAGCTTCATTGGTCTATACAACAGCCTGGAGCACCCGCAGGCCATGCGGGAGGCGCTCCTGGCCGGGCGCACCGGCCGTTTTGGGGATGCGATTGCCGCGCTGCAGGTGGCCGTGGATCTGGCGCCGGACGAGACCCGGACGCTGGTGTTTACCCTCGGCGCTGCTGAGCAGGGACGCGAGGAAGTCGCGGACCTGATCCGCCGTTACACCTCACCGGAGGCCTGTGCCCGCACGTTGGAAGAAGTGCATGCCTTCTGGTCACGCCTGGTGGATGCGGAGCACGTGGAAACGCCCGACCCGGCGCTCAATCTCATGACCAACTACTGGCTGAAATATCAGGCCATCTCCTGCCGGCTGTGGGGGAAGTCCGCTTTCTATCAGGTATCGGCGGGGTACGGCTTCCGCGACCAATTGCAGGATAGTCAGATTTTCCTGGTATGCGATCCCGCCCTGGCGAAAAAGCAGATTCTCCTGCACGCGGCGCAGCAGTTCGTGGAAGGGGATGTGCAACACTGGTGGTTCTCCATCCGCGAGTGGGGGCCGCGCACCAATTGTTCGGATGATCTGTTGTGGCTGCCCTTCATTGTGGATGCGTATCTCAAAGAGACGGGAGATATGAGCTTGCTGGATGAGCCGGTGCGTTACATCAATGGGGCGCCGGAGCCGCTTTACGAGCACTGCAAACGCGCTCTGGAACGCGCCTTCAGCCGTTTTTCTCCGCGCGGCGTGCCCTTGATGGGCGATCACGACTGGAACGATGGCCTGAACGCGGTGGGGACGCGCCTGAAAGGCGAGAGTTTCTGGGTGGCGGAGTTCCTGTACGCGATTCTGGAGGCTTTTATCCCGCTGGCCCAACAACGTGGGGATGAGCGTTTTGCGCAACGCTGCGCCGAGGTGCGTGAGACCTTGCGCTGGGCGATCAACCGTTACGGCTGGGATGGCGAATGGTTCCTGCAGGCGACGACCGACGAGGGCCTCCCCCTGGGATCGCATGAAAACGAGGAGGGGAAGATCTTCCTCATGCCCAACATCTGGGCGGTGATCAGCGGGATTGCTGACCCGGAGCGTGCGCAACAGGCCATGGCGGCAGTCACACGCTATCTGCTGCGCGATTATGGCACCTTGCTCAATTACCCGGCTTTTACCAGGCCGCGGTCCGACATTGGCTATGTGACGCGGTACGCGCCAGGCTTGCGCGAGAACGGCGGCACTTACACGCACGCAGCGACCTGGTCCGTGTGGGCCTATGCCCTGCTGGGCGATGCGGAACGGGCCTACGAGGCCTACCGTCGCATCTGTCCCCCTAACCGCAGCGCCGATCCGGACGTGTACAAGGCCGAGCCTTACGTGACGCCGGGCAACATAGACGGCCCGCAGTCCCCTTACTATGGCCGGGGCGGCTGGACCTGGTACACGGGATCGGCCCAGTGGCTGCATCGCGTGGTGACGCACTGGATTTTGGGGATTCGTCCTCAACCGGAGGGGCTGTTGATTGATCCGCTGATCCCGGCGGCCTGGGAGGGCTTCAAGGTGACGCGGCGTTTCCGCGGCGCGGTGTATCAGATTGAGGTGCGCAATCCGCAGCACGTGAGCCGTGGGGTGGCGTCGTTGGAGGTGGATGGCCGACCGCTGGCGGGCCAGGTGGTGCCTGTCTTCGGCGATGGTCAGACGCATCACGTCCTGGTGGTGCTGGGTCAGTTGTAGCCCAGGATGTAGCACAGGATTAATCCTGTGCTACGGGCCAGATTTCAAAGACGTTCAGGAGGTGGTCAGTTTCAGAGACGGTGT
>Ga0068707_1001243_pt1 | contig 17625 bp, 10 predicted proteins | sample YNPNPMetaG_FD_66600 | JGI IMG/M metagenome (GOLD analysis project Ga0068707, IMG submission 66600) | Anoxygenic and chlorotrophic microbial mat microbial communities from Yellowstone National Park, USA - YNP NP MetaG | ecosystem: Environmental > Aquatic > Thermal springs > Hot (42-90C) >...
CGAACCGCTCGCATGTGGGGCGAGCGAACCGCTCGCATGCGGGGCGAGCGAACCGCTCGCATGTGGGGCGAGCGAACCGCTCGCATGTGGGGCGAGCGAACCGCTCGCCCCTACTACGAATCGAATGCGGGTTCGTCGGCCAGATCGAGCAGGCCGGCGCCAAGCCGCGGCGGCACCTGCGCCCGTCGCTCTTCGCGGCCAAATTTCAGCACTTCGCCTGAATCGGTGACGGCTTCGACGGCCAGAGCCAGGCTCTGCAGCTCTTTGACCAGGACCTTAAAGGACGCCGGAATGCCCGGCTCCTCGATGGGTTCGCCCTTGACGATGGATTCGTAAGCCTTGACCCGCCCCTGCACATCGTCCGACTTGATGGTGAGCATTTCCTGCAGGATGTAGGCCGCGCCGTAGGCTTCCAAAGCCCAGACTTCCATCTCGCCGAAGCGCTGACCACCAAATTGGGCCTTCCCGCCCAACGGCTGCTGCGTCACCAGGGAGTAAGGACCGGTCGAACGGGTGTGCACTTTGTCCTCTACCAGGTGCGAAAGTTTGAGCATGTAGATGATGCCTACCGTAACGGGCTGATCGAAGGGTTCACCCGTGCGGCCATCGTACAGGCGCATCTTGCCCAGGGTGGGCAGGGCCAGGTTGTGAGCAACGGCGTACTCGCCGGCCCGCAGTTCCAGCTCATCTTCGCTCAGACCAGAGGGGTCTACACCCTGCTCCTGCAGCCACATGCGCAGGCAGGCCAGATGGGCTTTGCGGTTGGCGGCTTCGCGCTCCGCCGGGAAGCGCGGGTCATTTTCGTAGACCATCAGTTCGTCCGGGTTCAGGCCTTTTTCGCGCAGCCACTCGTGTAAGACGGAGCGCCGGGCATAGATGCGGTCCTCACTCAGACGCTGCGGATCGTAGCCGCGGGAGGAAAGCCAGGCCACAACGTAGAGCATGAGCGCCTCTTCATCATCCCGCAGGCTCTCCAGGGGATAGGCCTGACCTTTCAGCCAGGACCAGGCACGCGCCTGCGCCTCTTCCCAGGCCCGGTCAATCATCCAGGCGCGGGCCAGCTCAGCGGCGATTTCCGCTTCCGAAGCCCCGTCGAATACGGGCACTTCGCAGCGATACCCCAGGCGCGATGCCGCCCAACCCAGGTGCGTCTCCAGGACCTGACCGATGTTCATGCGGCCCGGCACACCCAGGGGATTGAGGATGATGTCCACGGACGTGCCGTCCTCCAGATAAGGCATATCTTCAACGGCGACGATGCGAGAGATGACGCCCTTGTTACCATGGCGGCCCGCCATCTTATCGCCCTCGGTGATCTTGCGGCGCTGCGCCACACTCACGCGCACGACTTTTTCAACGCCCGCCGGCAGGTCGCGATAGGCGTCCCGATCGAAGACTTTGATATCCACTACTTTGCCATGCGCGCCGTGGGGCATACGCAGGCTGGTGTCCTTCACGTCGCGCAGCTTTTCGCCAAAGATGGCCCGCAGGAGTTTCTCTTCCGGCGAAAGTTCCTTCTCCCCCTTCGGGGTGACTTTACCCACCAAGATGTCCAGCGGCCCTACTTCCGCCCCAATCCGAATGATGCCTTCCTCATCCAGATCGCGCAGCGCATCATCCGAAACGTTGGGGATTTCGCGCGTGATCTCTTCCGGACCCAGCTTGGTATCGCGCGCGGAGATTTCGTATTTCTCAATGTGCACCGAGGTGAACTTGTCCTCCTGCACCAGGCGTTCGCTGAGCAGGATGGCGTCCTCGAAGTTGCCTCCGTCCCAGGAGAGGAAGGCAACCAGGACGTTTTCACCCAAAGCCAGCAACCCACCCTCGGTCGAAGAGCTATCCGCCAGGATGTCGCCCTTGAGGACGCGCTGTCCCTTAAAGACGGCGGGGCGCTGATCCACACAGGTGCTCTGGTTGGAGCGCTGGTATTTACGCAGCTCGTAGGTCTGCAGCTCACCCTCATCCGTCAACACCTGAATGCGCGAGCCGGTAACCTGGACCACCACGCCATCAGCACGGGCGCGGACGCTCATGCCAGAGTTGAGCGCGGCGGCGCGTTCAATGCCGGTTCCCACGTAGGGCGCTTCAGGACGAATCAGGGGCACGGCCTGACGTTGCATATTCGACCCCATCAGGGCACGATTGGCGTCGTCATGCTCCAGGAAGGGAATGAGGGCCGCGGAGATGCCCACCACCTGGATAGGGGCCACATCCATGAAGTCCACCCGATCTGGTGCGGACAGGCCGAACTGATCACCGCCTCTGCCGCCCCGGCGCGTAGCCACCCGGTCAGTGAGGAAGTGCCCCTCGCTATCGAGCGGAGCGTTGGCCTGAGCAATCACGTACGGCTCTTCGCGATCGGCGGAGAGATAGACGATTTCGTCCGTGACCTTGGGCACAACCTTGACGGGGTCCTTCAAAGGCAGGGCGGCAATCCGCTGAGCCAGCTCGCTATCTATGCGCGTGCCCGCCGTGGCCACGACGTCCCCGCTCACGGGATCACGGACGTCTTCGCGCAGCATGTGGTTGAGCAGCTGCTCCGCCACCGGCGGGACGGTGCGCACGACTTTGCGGTAGGGCGTTTCGATGAAGCCCAACTCATTGACGCGCGCAAAGGTAGCCAGACGCCCGATCAGACCGATGTTCGGTCCTTCCGGCGTTTCGATGGGGCAGATGCGGCCATAGTGACTGTGATGCACGTCGCGCACATCAAAGCCCGCGCGTTCACGGCGCAGGCCGCCCGGACCGAGGGCCGAAAGGGTGCGCTTGTGCGTCAGGCTCGAAAGCGGGTTGGTCTGCTCCATAAACTGCGAAAGCTGACTGGAGCCGAAGAATTCGCGAATAGCCGCGACGACCGGGCGAATGTTGACCAGGCTTACCGGCGTCGGGGATTCCTCGCGCAGGCTCATGCGCTCCTTGATGACGCGCTCCATCCGCAACATCCCCACGCGCAGCTTAGCCTGAACCAGCTCGCCTACCGTCTTCACGCGCCGGTTGCCCAGATGATCCATATCATCCGGCTCGGCGGTGCCGTTGTTGATCTGAATGATGCGGCGTACCAGGGCGACAATATCCTCTTTGGTGATGGTGCGCACGCTCATGGGCACGGTCAAACCCATGCGCTGATTGAGCTTATAGCGCCCAACCCGCTGCAGGTTGTAGCGCTGCTCGTCGAAAATTTGAGAGACCAGATACTCGCGGGCGTTTTCCAGCGTGGCCGGGTCGCCGGGGCGCATACGGCGGTAAAACTCGATGAGCGCCTCTTCCGCGATGGTGTTGTTGCTCCGCACCTCCCAGGTCGGCTCCTGCCGGATGGTCGTGAGCATCCAGGGATGATCGGGATCGTTGTCCACATCCGCGAAGAGCTTGAGCAATTCCTCGTCGGTGCCTTCACGCAGCAAGGCGCTCTTCAGCTCATCCTCTACGGCGGCCAGAGCGCGCAGGAAAATGGTCAAAGGCACGGTGCGTTTGCGGTTGAAACGCAAGGTGAGGTATCCCGAACGCCGGGTCTCGAATTCCATCCAGGCCCCCCGGTCGGGGATGAGCTTGGCGTTACCGAAACGGCGCACCCCGTCCTCATCCATGCCAAAGTAGATGCCAGGCGAGCGGATGAGCTGGCTGACTACCACCCGTTCAGTCCCATTGATGATGAAGGTGGCATCTTCGGTCATGAGCGGGATGTCGCCCAGGAAGATTTCCTGCTCCACGATCTGATTGTTTTCGCGATTGACCAGGGCAACCTTTACGTAGAGGGGAATGGCATAGGTCAGGTCGCGGTCAAGGCATTCTTCCTTGGTGTGCTTGGGCTCCCCAAACCGATATGACAGGTCAAACCCGGCCTGCGCAGCGGCGTTCCCCGGCAAATACAGGCTGAGTTGTCCATTGTAGCTTTCGATGGGCGAAATCTCATCGAAAAGATCGCGCAGGCCTTCCTCCAGCAACCAGCGGTAGGACTGCAACTGAACTTCTACCAGCCCCGGTAAGGGCAAGGCACTTTGAATCCGGGCGTATGATTTGACCCCTAAATGAGCTATAGACATGAATAACTTACCTCCCCACACCCCTCAGACGGCTGAGATCAGGCGCATTAAAGCGCGCTTAAGCCAGACATAGGCAAAAGCTAATTATACCATGGAAGGAGAGATCGTCAACGAACTGGCGAAAAATCGTTTCCAGATGACCTCCTGCAGCGAATTTGACCGACCGCGCGGTTCAACGTTTGAGGAAAAAGGGCACGTCTATGATTACCCGCGTTTTGCCGTGTTTGCGGCGCCCGTAAAGCAGGGCCAGTTTCAGTTGCCAGGCCGTCTGGTTGTGTAAAGGGAGCTGCCACCAGCGGGCCGGGACAAACTCCGGCAGAAGAACCGTCGCCAACTGGCCGTCATTGTGTTCGCGGTCGGTACGTTCCAGAAATTCCAGGAAGGGGCCAATCGTCGAGCGATAGGGTGAGGGCACGACGACTAAGGGCACATCGCATTCCCAGTGTTCCCAGGCCTGACGCACCCGCTCCGCCGTGCCTGGCATGACCTCCACATAGACGGCGGTGACTTTGTTGGAGATAGAGCGGGCATAACGCATGGCCTCAATCACACCACGATGGACCCCGGAGACCGGAACGACGATGCGCGGGGCGGGCAAAGGCTTGAGCGCCGGTGGTAGTCCCTTAAGGGTCAATTGCCGGGCCACTTCCTGATAATGCTGATGAATGGCCTGAAAGACCAGAATCAGCAGAGGCAGAAGCACAAAGACAATCCAGGCGCCGTGAAGGAACTGATTGACGGCGATGATCACCAGAGTGACCAGGGTTACCCCCGCCCCCACCGCATTGATCACCAGTTTCAGCGCATGACGCCCGGTGCGCGTGAGCCACCAATGCGCCACCATCCCGCTTTGCGAAAGGGTGAAAGCCAGAAAGGCACAGACGGCAAACAGGGGAATCAAAGCGTGCGTATCCCCGGCGAAAAAGACGATCAAAAGAGCAGCCAGTCCAGCCAGCGCCAGGATGCCGTTGGAAAAGACCAGGCGATCGCCCAACATGGAAAACTGCCGGGGCATGTAGCCATCTTGAGCCATGATGGAAGCCAGGCGGGGGAAACCGGCGAAACTGGTGTTGGCCGCAACGGCCAACATCAACAGGGTGACGCCCTGGACCAGGAAGTAGAACAGGCTATGGCCCCAGATGCGCCGGGCCAGGGCGGAGAGAATGGTCTCCTGTGCGCCGGCGGTAACCGCAAAATATTGGGTCAGGCCTACCGTTCCCAGGAACAGGAAGGCCATCAGCCCCGCCATGGCGACCAGAGTTAATCCCGCATTGCGGGACGAAGGCGGCTTAAAAGCCGGTACCCCGTTGCTGATGGCTTCGATGCCGGTCAAAGCCGTGCAGCCGGAGGCAAAAGCGTGCAGCAGGACGGCGAGGGAAAGCGGCTGCAGGGCGGGCAGGGTGGCGGGAAAAGTGGCCGCCGGCGTCCTCAGCCCCTGCCAGGCCCCAACCCCGATCATAAGCGCGTAAGTGCCGATAAAAAGATAAACCGGAACAGCCATCACGCTCCCCGATTCGCGCACCCCGCGCAGGTTGGCCAGGGTAATCAGAGCCAGGAGGAAAAGCGCCAGGCTAACGCGATAGGGCCACAGGGCAGGAAAAGCTGAAGCGAGCGCCGCGACCCCAGCCGTCACACTGACCGCGGCATTGAGGACGTAATCCAACATCAAGGCCGCAGCAGTGGTCAGGCCGGGCCACAGGCCCAGGTTCTCCCGCGCTACCGTGTAAGACCCGCCGCCTTTAGGATAGGCATAGATTGTCTGGTAGTAAGAAAAAGCCACAATCAGCAAAACACTGGTAATGGCCAGCGCGATCTTCCAGGAATACTGCAAGCCCAGCGCGCCCGCCACGGCCAACCCCAGGTAGATTTCCTGATTGGCATACGCAATTGAAGCCAGAGCATCGGGAGAAAAGGCGGCCAGCGCCTGCAGTTTACTCAGGCGCTCATCCACCAGACATTGGGTTGGTAAAGGTGGACCAATCAGCCACTCACGCAAACGCATCAACATAGGGCCTCCAGTAAGCGTGAAACCCAGACTAACCGACCGGATTAAAGCATCCAGCGCGCGTTTCCCCAGGCACCCTGGATACGCTGGATCAGGCGCAAGGGCTACCCGGTGTACTTACCTGCCGGCGGCTTCAGCCTTTTAAGGCGACAGGCAGAGCATCGGACACCGGAGCCTCAGCCAGCCGATAGACGCCCTGATAAGCCGGGGGCAGCAGGGTGGCGATAGCGCGCATCATCTGTTCGGTCGCCGCGGCCAAAGCCTCGCTACGCGGATGCTCGTTGACCGGCAGCTGGAAAGGCGCGCCGATGACGACGCGAATGCGCATCCGCCGCAGGTGAAGGAAATCCACCAGCATTTTCTCCGTACCGGTCACCGCGACCGGTAACACCGGCACACCGGAGCGCAAGGCGATGTAGGCCGCACCGGGGCGGGCCGGACGCAGAGCGCGCGTGCGGGAACGCGTGCCTTCCGGGGCGATGCCCAGCACATCTCCCCGTTTCAGGACCGCCAGCGCGGCCCGCAAAGCGGCCAGATCAAGCTCGCCGCGGCGCACCCAAATCGCGCCGGAGGCTTCCATAAGCTGCTTCAGGATGGGCACCCGCCGATACTCGCTCGCTGCCAGCACATACACCTGACGCGGGATAGCCAGCATCAGAATCGGCGGGTCCAGCCGGCTGATATGATTGACAATCAACAAAAACGGGCCTGAGGCGGGCACATGGTCAAGCCCCTCAATCTCCACATGCGCTATCAGACGCGCCAGAAAAGCGACCAGAGCACGAATCCGACGATAGGCAGGCTGCATAGGCTCTACTCCACAGCTTCACCCCAGGCGTTAATCCGGAAATTAGCCGGACGTTCGCCCGCTGGGGGAGTAAACACTACTTCAAAATCAACCGTCTCGCCCACGGCCAGGGTGCGATCGCGCAACACGACGTGCCGATAGCCCAGTACCTGGCCACTGCGATTGTAGAAAGTCACCACAATATTGGGACGCTGCACACTTCCCTCCTGCTGATTCAGGAGCCTGCCCTGCACGTTGTAGCGCGGTCCCTGCGGCGCACCCTGGGCATCAACCACCTTTAAGGGACGGTAGAAGGCAGTAACCGGGCCGATAGTTTCGGCACGCCAGACCTTTACTGTGCAGCGCGCTGCCCCTGCTCCAGGTGAAGAGAAAAGCACGGCAAAGGGAGCACGGCCATTAGCCGACAGGTAATCCGTGCTGAGCAGGGTGATGTTGCTCCCCAACACGGTCCCATCCGCTGCCGCCAGCGTCACCTCAAGCTGAATATTGGTGAGCGGCTCCGAAGTAGGATTGTAAATCTCGCCAGTGCACCACTCCCCGCTAAGCGGAGAACTGTAACGGAACAGGCCCTGGACCTGAACGGCCACGGGGGTCGGGGTAGGCAGAAGCTGCTGCTCAAGCACCGGCAGATTTCCCGCCTCGGCTTCCTCACCGGTCGGGATAATCAGGGATTGCCCCTCGCGCAGAAAACGCGGATCGCTGATGGCATTAGCCCGCTGCAGCGCGTCCAGCGTCACCCCGTACTGAATGGCGATGCCCAACAGAGTATCCCCGCTCTGCACCACGTAAATGATCGGCGTCGGCGTTGGAGAGGGCGTATAGGTCGGCGTCGGCGGCAAAGGGGTGGTGAAGCGCTGAGACGAAAAGGTCGGGGTCGCCGTCATTCTCCCCGCTCCGGGGACAAGCGGTGGCGGGGTGAGGACGGTACCGCAAGCGGCCAAGCCCCACAAGCTCACCCCCACTATCAGGCTGATCAGGATAGCCCGGCTCACCCCAGCTCCTTGTCGTGCAAAGTCAAGCACATTATACCACGGTCTTACCTGCGAGGCACGCCGCACGGCCCTAACCGGCTTCTATATTTTCGGCTTCGGCTAAAGCGTCCAACTGCCGGGCCAGGACACGGCTGACGCGGACCAGACGGGTTTTGACCTTATCCCTGAGGTAGATGCCCCCCAACACCAGCCAGGGCAGGCCCAAAGCGAAAAACAGATAAGGCCGGACAGGCAAAAGCGGCCTGGCAGAAAACCGATCCAGATTGAACAGGATGAGCGCTATCGCAGTCCACACCGTGAGGAAATTGGGGATGGCATCGCTGGCATGGATAAAGCCAGGGCCAGGGATACGCCGCCGGGTCAGGGGCCAGAAAAGGTTGCTCCCCATGTGTCCCAACTGATCTTCCAGCACGTGCCCCAAAAAGCCCAGGCCGGTCAGCAGCCCGCCCCAGCGCGCCGTGCCCCCATCCGCCCCGAACAGGGCCAGCAGGCCCCAGGCGACGCCACCAGCCAGCAGGGCCAGAAAAACGCTGTGCGACCAGCGATGATGCCAATCCAGAAAATGCACCTGCAACTCGTCACCGCTGCGGGCGAAACGGAAGGTAGGGCCGGAGAAAATGTTTACGTGATAGGTCTCGCTGTAGGTGTTGCGCACCGGCACTCCGACTTTGCGGCGCGTTTCAGCCGCGGTCGGCTCAGTGCCGGCGTATGGAACCTGTCCAGTATTGACCAGGGGGCCGATTTTGACGATAACCTCATCCGTATCCGAGACAAAGCGCAGGCTGTATTCACGCCACAGGTCCGGCCCCATGCGGATGGTGTGAGCGACCAGGCTGACATCGCGTCCCGTTTCGTAGGCCTGACGCATGGCGGCGACCAGCACATCCGCGATGCGCTCCGGATCGGGCTCCGGGCCGGGGTCCAATTCGACATCGAATCGCTCCCAATAGCGGGCGAACTTGAAATCCAGGGTGTCGGGCAAAATGCCGCCCACGCCTCCCAGCACCGTCAACAATGAACCCTGCGCCGCGGCCTGCACCACCTGCGGGAAAAAAGTGGCGATGGCGACGCCCGTGATAAAATGCGAAATGCCCTTCATAGCCCCTCCTTAGCTCCCCTCAGTACTCCACCGAGGTCAGGGTACGCAGATGAATCGGGTAGCGGCTGCGTAGCCTGCCCCCACTGCGTTTGGCCCAGCCCAGAGCAAAACCTTCGACGGTAACCAGCACAAAATTTTCCGGGCCTGAATCGGGCCAGCTATCCCCGGCCAGGAACTGCCCCAGGCGTGGGTCCTCTAACGTCAGGTCCAGGCGCTCCAGAGCCGTTTCGGGCGCTATGCCCAGGGCCAGAGCATGTTCCGGGTTCACCTCTCCATGGCGGAGGGTCCCGACCCACCAGCCAGGACGCAGGACGTGCAAGTCCTGCCAAAGCTCCGGGTCCATGGGGGTCAGGTAGAGCTGATCCGCTCCCGCGCTGAAAACCAGGCCCGCTTCGGGAGCGGGACCGCGCAAAGCTTTGGCCAGAGCAGCGCGGTACAGGGCAAGGATGCGCCCCGGCACCTCCCGCCCGCGCCAGGGAGCCGGCGCCGGCTCGGAAGTACCGCGTTTCACCAGCAGGGCGTAGAAATGCCCATGGCCGGGTCCAGTATGGGGGAAGAGGCGCACAGCATTGCGCAGGCCTGCCGGCGCGCCAATCCATTCCGGTCGCCCCGGCGTAAACCCGGCACGCGGCGCTACCGGGTGCAGAGCGAAATCCGGGCAGCGCTCCAGGAAGGCGGCAATGACACCTTCATCCTCTTCCGGCGCAAAAGTACAGGTGGCGTACAACAGCCGTCCGCCGGGGCGCACCAGACGCGCGGCCTGCTCCAAAATCTGCACCTGCCGGCGCGCATTGCCCTGGACAACGGGCACGCTCCAATCGCGCACGGCCTGAGGATCGCGCGCAAACATGCCCTCGCCAGAGCAGGGCGCGTCCACCAGCACGGCATCGAACAACTCAGGCCAGCGTTCGGCCAGGCGCTCCGGCGTTTCGTTGGTGATGAGCGCGTTAGTCACGCCCATGCGCTCCAGATTCATGGCCAGCACAGAAGTGCGCTTGCGGACGATGTCGTTGGCCACCAGCACGCCCTGGCCCTGCAGCCGCGCCGCCAGATGCGAAGCTTTGCCGCCGGGCGCAGCTGCCAGGTCCAGCACCCACTCGCCGGGACGCGGATCGAGGATTTCCGCCGCCGCCATGGTACTGGGGTCCTGGAGATAGTACAGTCCCGCGGCGTGATAAGGGTGCGCGCCCGGCTCCCCGGCTTTAACGACGCGGCCCTCCGCACACCAGGGGACCGCTTCCAGCGGCCAGGACAGACGCGCCGCCAGCGCGGCAGCGTCGCCCCGCAAGGTGTTCAGACGCAGGCCAAAATCGCGCTGCGCCAGGGCCTGCAGGAAAGCGCCAGCCTCCGCGCCCAGCCAGGTCTGCATGCGTTGGATAAACTCAAAAGGGAAAGTCGTCATAAACTCTCGCATAGAAACAGGGGGGAGCGACCAGCGTTCCCCCCTGTCGCATGAAACGCCCGGCTTACTCCTTGGTGTAGGGAACGCCGTCCGCCGCCGGGGCGGTAGCGCGCCCGACAACGCCGGCCAGAGCGATCATGGTCACCAGGTAAGGCGCCATCAGCAAGAACTGCGAGGGGATGGGCACCGCCAGAATCGCCAGGGAGACCTGCAGCGAGTTGGCAAAGCCAAAGATGAGAGATGCGCCCAGCGCCCCGAAGGGCATCCACTTACCGAAGATCATCGCCGCCAGGCCGATAAAGCCGCGTCCGGCGGTCATCAATTCGTCAAAGCGGCCCACCGAGCTGAGGATGAGGTAGGCGCCACCCAGCCCCGCAATAGCTCCTCCCAGGATGGTGTTGACGTAGCGCATCTTGAAGACATTAACGCCCAGCGTGTCCGCGGCGCGGGGATGTTCACCCACCGCACGCGAGCGCAGCCCCCAGCGGGTGTAAAACAGCATCCCATGAATGACCACAACCAGGATCAAGGCCAGGTAGACCAACAGGGTTTGATTAAAGAGCACCGGCCCCAGCACGGGGAGCTTGCTTAACAGGGGCAGCGGAATGGGCTGGAAGGTAGGCGGTGTATTCAAAGCCTCGTTGTGCTGCAGGTAGGCCGAGCTGAAGTAGCTGGTGAGGCCTGTAGCCAGGATGTTGATAGCCGTGCCGGCCACAATCTGATCCACCCGGTAACGAATGGCCAGAACGGCCAGCAAGGCCCCCATCAAAGCGCCGGACAGGACCGCGGTGATCAGGCCCACCCAGACGCTCCCACTGACGCTGCCGAACAGAGCCGCGAAGAAGGCGCCGGTGAGCATCATGCCCTCGATGCCGATGTTGACCACGCCACTGCGTTCGCACATCAAGCCGCTCAGGGCTGCCAGCAGGATGGGCACGCCGCCCAGCAGGGACTGCTTGAGCATACCCGTCAGGTTCATGGACTTATCACGCGCCGCCCAGGCCAGGAAAGCCAACACAAACAGGCCGACAACCAGGCCCAGGACCGCCTCAGCGTTCTTGAATCCCTTAGCCAGTTGCCAGGCGCCTAAAAAAGCGCTTATGGCTGCGGTGATGTACACAAAGGTAGACGCGCTAAAGGTCCAGGCTGGCAAAGGCAGTTCGCCGCTATCCGATTGGAAGACAAAGGTAGACAGGCGGGCATTGGTACCCGGCATGAACAGCACCAGGATGGCCAGCGCAAAAACGATAAAGGCTATGCCCAAGCCACGAGCACGCCGGATCTCTTCGGGAGTCTTTGAGGTTGGTTCCATGGTCGCCTCCGATTACATTTTGCCCCAGCCCGACGTAAGAACGAGCTGTTCTTGTTTAGCGGGTTGCCGCAGGCCATACAAGGAGCGAATAATCTGGGGAGCGGCGATAAAGATGATGATCAACCCCTGTAGTATGGCTGTGATATCCACCGGAATCCCTGCTATCCCTTGCATATTGCGCGCGCCCGCTTTCAAAGCGCCAAACAAGAGTGAGGCCAGCACGACCCCTGACGGCTGACTGTTGCCTAACAGCGCCAGCGCGATAGCATCAAACCCATACCCAGAGGAAAAGGCGTTGGGCATGAAGTGCAGGACGCCCAGGATATCCGTGGCCCCGGCCAGACCCGCCAGGCCGCCTGCGATCACCATGGTGATGACAATGGTGCGCGGGACATTGATGCCTGCATAGCGCGCCGCATGGGCGTTTTTACCCACCGTGCGAATTTCAAAACCCAGGGTGGTCTTAAACAGCAGCCAGTGCACCAGCCAGGCTACGGCCAGCGCCAGGAAAAAGCCGACGTTAAAACGAATGTTGGAATCCGAAGGGAAGAACTGCGGCAGGTAGGCCGAAGGCTCGATTTCCGGACTCACTGGACGATACCCTGGACGGGCCATCGGACCGCCGACATCCAGCATGAATTCGGCCAGGCGGAAGGCGATGTAGTTCATCATGATAGTGTTGATAACTTCATGGGCACCAGTTTTTGCTTTCAACAAGCCGGGGATGGCTCCCCAGAGCGCCCCGCCGGCGATGCCAGCTAGCAAGGCCAGGGGCAGATGGATGATGGCAGGAACCCCCTTCAAGCTGTATCCCACAAAAACCGTGGTCAGGCCAGCGACGAAATATTGACCTTCAGCTCCGATATTAAACAGACCGCCCTGGAAACCAAAAGCCACGGCCAGCCCGGCAAAGATATAGGGCGTCGTGGTCCGCAGGGTTTCGGTCAGAGGATAGATCGCGTTCAAAAAGGCCTGTCCATCTCCACTAAAGATGGCCTGGATGATCTGGGCCGGATTGCCGAAAGCACCGACGAAAAAGGCCCCGTAAGCGGTACCGATCACTTCCGCAGCGCGGGCCAGACCGGCAAACAGTCCACCTGTGCCAAAAGCCTCATAAACGGAACTGTCCGTGAAAATAATCACCAGGGCCCCAATGACCAGAGCCGTCACCACAGCCAGCAAGGGGAGGCCCAGGCTCTGCAGGTTAAGGCGGGGCTTACGCGGTTGCACCTGGGGTTGGGATGGTTTTTCGCTCATCGCGTCTCCTCCTGATGCGCAAATTGGCGCTTGACGCCAGCCATATACAGGCCTATTTCTTCTTTGCTCGCTTCGCCAGCCTGAAGGACGGCGGTGATTTCCCCTTCGTACATCACCAGGATGCGATCCGCCAGGGACATGATCTCATCCAGTTCGGCAGAAACCAGCAGCACCCCGGCCCCGGCATCGCGTTTACGCACCAACTGCGCGTGGATGTACTCGATAGACCCCACATCCAAACCGCGCGTGGGCTGGGAAGCGATGACCAGTTTATCGGGGCGACTCAGTTCGCGGGCGACAATCACCTTCTGCTGATTGCCGCCAGAAAGGTTACCCGCCGCCACCAGGGGCATAGGCGGACGCACATCATACTCCTTAACCAGCTTGTTTGCATGGTCGCGGATGTAGTCTTCCTGCAAACGTAGGCCCTTAGCGGCGGGAGGGAGATAGTAGGTGTTCAACACCAGATTATCCGCCACCGGGAAGGGCAAGACCAGGCCGTCACGCTGCCGGTCCTCAGGGATGTGCGCCACCCCGGCTTCGGTAATCACCCGCGGTGAAGCGTTGGTCACATCCTTATTCCCTACCCATACTTTACCTTCCACAATGTGGCGCAGGCCCGTCAGAGCTTCCACCAGTTCCGTCTGACCATTGCCCTGCACGCCGGCCACCCCGACAATTTCGCCGGAACGCACCTCAAAAGAGATACCGCGCACCGCCATTTGATGCCGGTCGCTCAGAACCTTGAGGTTTTCAACTTTAAGCACCGGCTCTTTCGGCTCTGCGGGCTTCTTTTCCACGTTCAGAATGACCTGGCGGCCCACCATCATCTCGGCCAACTTCAGTTCCGAGGTGACTTTAGGATCCGCCTGACCCACGACGCGCCCCTGCCGCAGGACCACCACCCGGTCGGCGATTTCGCGCACTTCCTTAAGCTTGTGCGAGATGAAGATGATGGACTTGCCATCGGCAATCAAGGCGCGCATGATCTTGAACAGGCCCACGACCTCCTGCGGCGTGAGCACAGCGGTTGGCTCGTCTAAAATCAAAATATCAGCGTTGCGATAGAGCAGCTTGATGATTTCCACCCGCTGCTGCAACCCCACCGGCAACGAACCGACCAGCGCATCCGGGTCCACATCCAGGCCGTATTGGGAGGAAAGGCTGATGATGCGCTCGCGTGCGCTCTGCCGATCCAGAAACACGCCGTTTTTGATGGATTCCATGCCCAGCATGACATTTTCCGTCACGGTGAAAACCGGGACCAGCATGAAATGCTGGTGGACCATCCCGATGCCCTGCATAATGGCATCGGTCGGCCCCTGAATCGTGGCCTTTTTGCCATTGATGAAAATTTCGCCCTCATCGGGCGCGTACAGCCCATAGAGAACGTTCATCAGGGTCGTCTTACCGGCGCCGTTTTCGCCGAGTAAAGCCAAAACTTCCCCTTTGTTCAGCTCCAGATCAATGTGGTCGTTCGCCAAAACGCCGGGGAACCGTTTCGTCATCCCTTTAAGTTGTAAGACCGGGGGCATAGGTTCCTCCAACCCATGATGGTGAAATAAGCCTGTGACCTGGAAGCGTAACTAGTCTCTCTACAGGGTACTCATCACGCTTCCAGGCCACAAAAAATACAGAGGTGGGACGGGGAAAAATCCCCGTCCCACCCACCGGAAAGCCTAGTTGCCCAGCGAAGCGAGGTAAGCCGCCCAACCGGTGTCAATCTTGCCAGCGATGATATCGGCCTTGATCTGCTCCAGTTCCTTCAGCACATCGGCCGAAACCATGCCTTCCTTGACCGGGGCAATGCCCACACCGCCGTTCTCCAGGGTCCCAACATAGGTCTCGCCATTGAAGCCCTTGAAGTCAGGAGAGCTGGCGACTTTGACGGTGTCGAACACGGCGACATCCATGTTCTTCATGACGCTGGTGAGCACAACATCCTTATATTCGGGCGCGCTCACGGTCCAGTCGGTGTCCACACCGATAATCCAGACATTCCCCTTAGCCTTCGCCGCCTGAGCGGACCCCAGGCCGACCGGGCCAGCCACCGGCATGATCACATCCGCGCCTTCGCTGATGAACTGCTCGGCAATACGGCGGCCATCATCGGTGGACTCGAAGTTGCCCGCGAACACACCGTTGTTCGCGGCGGTGTCCCAACCGAGCACCTGGACGTTGGTCCCGTGTTTCTCGTTGTAGTACTTGACACCGTACTCAAAGCCGACCATGAAGATGGTTACCGGCGGGATATTGATACCACCGAAGGTCGCGACCTTCCCGGTCTTGGTCGCAGCCGCGGCGACATACCCGGCCAGGAAGCCCGCCTGATCCGTGGAGAAGGTCAGGCCGCGCACATTGGTGCCCAGCGAGGGGTAGTCCACGATGGCGAAGTTGACATTGGGGTACTTCTCGGCCATGGCCTTGGTGTCGTCCGCCAGCAGGAAACCGACCGTGACGATCAGGTTATAGCCCTGATTCACAAACTGCAGAATGTTAGTGGCGTAGTCGGTCTGCTGCTGAGACTCCAGGTACTTGACCTCGACGCCCAGTTCCTTACCAGCGCGCTCCATGCCCTTCCAGGACGTGGCGTTGAAGGACTTGTCGTCAATACCGCCCATATCGGTGACCATACCCGCCTTAAATTTCGGGGCAGCGGTGGGCTTGGGGCCACAGGCCGTGAGCAGGAAGCTCACCAACAGCATCAGGCTGATCAGGGTGAAAAGACTCTTACGCATGCTACTCCTCCTGTTTAAAAGTGATAGAAATGTGATTTGAAAATGGTGTGGCACTGCGCTTCATACCTATCGCTTCCGACGACCACCTCCTTTCCAAACCAGGTAAATTTTATTATAGCACGGGCAGGATAAGTGACAATCCAACACCCTTCCTGAAAAGCCAGGCCATTTATCCCTGAGAGCGCTCAGGCTGAGCCTTTTCCGTCCCGGTTTCGGCAGCGGCGGCCTGCTCTTCCTGCCAGGGGTGGAAAGTCAGATGGTCGCCTTCGACCTCCACCCAGAGGCGGGTACCGGGAGGCAGCGTGCCGCGCAATAGCTCCACGCTGAGCGGGCTTTCCAGGTAACGCTGCAAGGTCCGGCGCAACGGCCGCGCGCCAAACTGCGGGTCGTAGCCCTGTTCGGCCAGCCAGCGCCGCGCCGCGGGACTGAGGGTGACTTCGAGCTGATACTCCTTCAGCAGCTCCCGCACCTCCTTCATCTGCAGGTCCACAATCTTCTCCATGTCCTCCAGGTTCAAATTGCGGAAGATGATGATCTCGTCCACGCGGTTGATGAACTCCGGACGGAAGGTCGCCTTGAGTTCATCCAGGATGCGTTGGCGGGACTCTTCCGCTTCCCGATCCTCCAGCACCCGCGCAAAGCCCAGAGGGCCACTGCGCCGGGCAAACTGCGTCCCCACATTTGAGGTCATGATGATGATGGTGTTGCGGAAGTTGACGACATGGCCCTGCCCATCGGTCAGGCGGCCATCATCGAGAATTTGCAACAGCGCGTTCCACACATCCGTGTGCGCTTTTTCGATTTCATCGAACAGCACGACCTGATAGGGCCGCCGGCGCACCGCTTCGGTAAGCTGCCCGCCCTGATCGTACCCCACGTAGCCGGGAGGAGCACCGAACAGGCGCGAAACGGTGTGGCTTTCGCGATATTCGCTCATGTCAATCCGCACCAGCGCCTCCTCATCATCGAACATGAAGGCGGCCAGGGCGCGGGCCATTTCGGTTTTGCCAACCCCCGAAGCTCCCAGGAACAGGAAGCTGCCGATGGGCCTGCGGGGGTCCTTCAGGCCGGCCCGCGCGCGCCGGATGGCGTCCCCTAAAGCGCGGATCGCCTCATCCTGGCCGATGATGCGCTGACGCAGGAAATCTTCGATCTGCAAAAGCTTCTCCGCTTCGGTTTGCATCACCTGCGTGACGGGGATACCGGTCCAGGCCGAAACGACTTCGGCGATGTCACGGGCCTCCACCTTCTCATCAAGCTGATGGGTGCGCAGCCACTCTTCACGCTTTTTTTCAAAGATCTGCTCCAGGCGCAGGCGTTGGGCTTTGAGTTCCGCCGCGCGTTGAAAGTCCTCGCGCGCGCCTGCTTCTTCCTGCTCAGCCTGCAGGCGCTTGATCTCCTCCTCCATGCGCTTCAGATCGGGCGGGAGGGTGTAGAGGGCGACCCGCAGGCGAGCAGCCGCTTCATCAATCAGGTCAATGGCTTTATCCGGCAGCCGGCGATCGGTCACATAGCGCTGCGCGTAGCGCGCCGCGGCGACCAGGGCCTCATCACTGATGGTCACGTTGTGATGCGCCTCGTAGCGGTCACGCAGGCCGCGCAACATGGCAATGGTGTCCTCGATCGAAGGCTCCTCTACGTAAACCGGGGCAAAGCGCCGTTCCAGCGCGCCATCCTTTTCGATGTATTGGCGATACTCATCCAGCGTCGTCGCGCCGATGCATTGCAATTCCCCGCGCGCCAGAGCGGGCTTGATCATGTTGGAAGCATCGAGCGCGCCCGGCGCGTTCCCCGCCCCGACAACGGTGTGCAACTCGTCAATGAAGAGGATAACCTGCCCCCGCGCGCGCTGCACCTCTTCAATAATGGTTTTCAGGCGCTCCTCGAATTCGCCGCGGAAGCGGGTCCCGGCCACCAGCGCTCCCATATCCAACAGAATCACCCGCTTCCCCTTGAGGATTTCCGGGACATC
>Ga0068707_1001244_pt1 | contig 17625 bp, 11 predicted proteins | sample YNPNPMetaG_FD_66600 | JGI IMG/M metagenome (GOLD analysis project Ga0068707, IMG submission 66600) | Anoxygenic and chlorotrophic microbial mat microbial communities from Yellowstone National Park, USA - YNP NP MetaG | ecosystem: Environmental > Aquatic > Thermal springs > Hot (42-90C) >...
GGTTATTTTTCCGCAATCACGAATGAAGCCGATCTCCCGAGGCTTGCTTAAGATTCTCGTCGTCGGATCACGGTCTCCAATTCCCGTGATCCTGGGAGTTGTTACGCTCATTGTTTTCTCGCTGTCCGGTTATTTACAGCTCGAAGTTGAGACCGATTTCACGCGACATTTTCGCGGAAAGAATCGGCTTGTCACTGCCTATGAATTGGTGGAGCATGAACTGGGCGGCGCTGGTGTTTGGGACATCGCAGTGCCGGCGCCGAAGGAAATCAACCGATCGTACCTGACGGCCATCCTTCATTTGGAAAGACGGCTGCGGCGCGAGGTCATTGTGTTCGACCAATCCAAAGGTCGTGAGGCACTGACCAAGGTTCTCAGTTTGGCCGACGCTGTGGATAGCCTTCGTCAATATGATTTGTTGGGAGGTGCTGCACAGGAGTTCATGGATATGATCGCGCTGGGGATAATTCAACAGCGCATGCCCGGGCTTTACCGCGCCCTGTATGCGCCCGACCCAGTCGATCCCGATCGCTGGTGGCTGCGGATCATGCTGCGATCACTGGAGCGCCAGAGTGCCCGGTCAAGAAATGACACGATCCAGCAGGTCCGCCGAATCGTCGATGAGGAATGGCCCTCGATTGCAGCCACTTTCCCGACTGATAAGGGCAACGAGATAACGACGAAACAAAACCCTTCGGATATAGCTAATGCCCCTTTTGTCAGTGGTTACTTTGTTCTCTTCGGAATTGTTGCGGAAAGTCTCCTGCAGGCCCAAAATATCACCTTCCTTGTGGCCCTTGTGGGTATGGCTTTCGTTTTCTGGATTGCCTTTTGGGACGCGTGGAGAGTTGCCGCCTTATTGTTTTGCAATGTCCTGCCGATTTTTTCCATTCTCGGGATTCTGGGCTGGTGTCGGATCCACGTCAATCTCGGTGTTGCGATGATGGCCGCTGTTGCCCTGGGACTCTGTGTCGATTCGTCACTTCATTATATAACTACCTACGAGAGATTGTTGCGCACACGAATCGGCCCAACTCGCTCAATACTGCGATGCCAAATGATGATCGGTCCGCCTGTTGTGTATGCGACACTGGCTTTGTCTGTCGGCTTTCTCAGTCTGATTGTAAGCCCGTTGATGCCCACAGTGCTTCTGGGGCTTCTCTTGGGACTCACCATGGTTGCGGGACTCGTCACGAATGTGACGCTCTTACCGTGGCTACTGCTGGTGATGCATCGAAAGAACGGGGGCCGCGTGGGAACCTCGGCTCCCGTAACATCATCAAGAAATACGAACTACCGCGCTGACGAAGAATCACCTGAAGGCGACATCCGGGGCACTGAACCGCGTGGAGGAACATCATGCGGATGACACACATAGGGACGGATGAAGCCGGTTACGGTCCGACGCTTGGTCCACTTGTCATCACGGCAACCGTCTGGCAAAGCCCTGATGACTTACAGCCAAGTGAGTGGTATGAGGCACTTGCCCCATCGGTAACATCCACGTGTAGCGCTCGAATCCGTAAATCAGCCCTCCATGACACGCATCATGGTCGAGACTGTGACGCTGTGATCATTGCGGACTCGAAAAGAATCTATCAGTCGGGTCACGGTCTGGGCGATCTCGAACGAACAGCCTTGGCACTTGTTGGGCTATTCAAACGTGTTCCAAAGGATTGGCGCGAACTTGTTGCGGGCCTCGCTCCTGAGTCGCTCTCAGATCTTGCCGTCATCCCCTGGTTTGCCGATTTCAACCCGGTACTGCCAGTGGAAACGACGTCGGGGCGGATCGAAAGTGCGGTAACCTGTCTAAAAGAAGCCTTGAGCAAGGCCGATCTACGTTGCGTGCAAATCCGTTCCCAATTGGTGACGGCAATGCGATTCAATCGGGAATTGGAACGGTTCTCGTCGAAGGGGGAGCTTTTGTCAAATCTGACTCTTCAACTCGTATCCAATGTCCTTTCGAGCCACCAGAAGGCCGTGCTATGGGCAGACAGGCACGGGGGACGCGCCTACTATGCCAGCGTCTTATATCAGGCCTTTGGGGCGGGGCTTGTTCAAACCGAACATGAATCTCCAGAGGAGAGCGCTTACCGGGTTTGCTGTTCCAATAGGACCTTACGGGCTGTGTTCTTGACGCGGGCCGAGCGGCTTTTGCCGGTCGCGGCGTCATCCATCATTTCAAAATACCTCCGCGAACTGGCGATGCTGGCATTGAATGGTTTTTGGCAAGCACACTTGCCCAACTTGGCTCCGACCGCCGGTTATCCCGTGGATGCCAGAAGGTTTCTCGCCGAGATTGCTCCCGTCCAAGAGAAACTGGGTATTGCTGAGGATATCATTCGACGGAAGCGATAGATTCCATTTCGAAAACTGTTGGCAGATATCACTGTGACCCTGTAGGATCGAATCGAGTACGAGGTTTAAATCACTCGAGCAGGACAAAATTGACTGCGCAAGCCAGATCGAGCCATTTGTGGCAAATGGAGGACACGCTTGTTGTGCCCGTCTGATCCTACTGGGCGCGATACGGCGTTGGCCTCTGGCCCATTGTGGGTGAAGACTGTTGAGCCGCGCTTCCCGATTCTACCACCTTTGCCCAGGATGAATCTGGCAAGAGAGGCTTGAAGGGATCCTCCTTGAATAATCGCAAGAAATCAACAGCGTTCGTTTTGATCCGATCAAATTGAAACACGGTCCGCGATTGGCTTGTCGGTTGAGCACTTGGGTGATAAAGCTGGAGGGCGAAAATGTCGAGCTGAGGCAATTTGAGAATCAGTTGTGCCCGCTGGAAATTCGCCGCCTCTTGCTGATACCGCGGGAAGGCCTCCAGCCAGATCTCCTCTCTGACATTCTGAGGTGTAATGATTCGCATGTAATATCGCCGTTTAAGCGATTCGGCCTGAGCACTGAAAAGGAAGGGCAGCGGGCCTTCCGTAATGGCTTTTCCCTGTAACTCCGGCGGCAATGGTGTCTCGACAATTTGTTTTGTTTCGAAACGATACTCATACACGGAGCGACCATCGCACACCCAACGCTCCGGTTGAACAGCCGCCTGCAATTGCCCGTTGACGACCTCCTCGTCAACACGGAACAGGCCCTTGTCTGGTGCCGCGTACATGATTCTTCCACGAACAATCCGTTTCGGCTGATTGGGAGGTCCCCATACCGGGTCAAACTCCCATCGAATGAATTCGCACTCGAACGTCTTGATTCTCGAACTGCGTTCTTCCCAGGCTGCCAGGACCCGATCGAGCTGCTCCTGTTCAGCCGGACTGAGGACGAAGGGTGGGGGGACCACGTTACCAGAACTTTGTGGTGACACAACCAGGCCTTGTGATGGCCCGTTCGATGACACGTTGCCCGATGCAGTCGGTGAACCTGCCTGAGATGAATAGACTGGGTAATTTGGGGATAATTGTCCAGGTCCTTGCTGGTTCTGTGACGGCTGCACTACGGCCTGGGCGATTACAAATTTGTCAAGGCAGCAAGACAGGATAGAATTTAGAAAAAAAATAGCAACAGATAACGCATAAAACCAATGGCGTCTTGATTCGCAGAGCTTTCCCTCGTGCATGTCAAATTCCTCCGTGAAATGATCCTGAAAGCCGCACCGTCTCGCGGGATTTGACCCTTCGCGCTAGGCCCCTGAATCATTTCTGCACACTGTATGGTCCGGTGATTTTTGCCAACCGAGGCAAACGGAAAACCGATAGTCACAACGGGTTTCTGTATTTTAGGAGTACAAGCCGAAAATCACCAAGACCAATACCGTTGTAAACTATTCTGGATGCGTTTCGGCTCTCGGGCGTGACAAAGGTGGCTCTCCGGGTTTTCCTTCCGAGGGCCCCGCTTGTCGGGACCACGGCTTGGAGGGACGCGCTTGTCGCGTCCGCCGCAAAACGTTGGATCATCCATCCTGGTTCCGCGGGCATGACAAGCATGCCCCTCCGCCCCCTGGAGGGACGCGCTTGTCGCGTCCGCCGCACAGGGTTGGATTATCTATTCCGCTTGGGCGGGCATGACAAGCATGCCCCTCCGAATAAGCATGACAAGCATGCCCCTCCGAAAGGGCATAACAAGGGGTTGCTCCAGGACGGGTTCGCGGATTGCCCACACCGAAAACAGGAGACCAACTGAGCGACAAGATCCATGTACAAGCTACGTAATGCCGCAATTTGGCTATAATTAAATATATGAAAGAGGGGCCGCCCAGCTGAAGTGCATGGTTTCCTAGAAAATACGAGGCACACGAGGGTGGCGAGGCAAGACCTCCAAAAAGGCTGGAGCGATCATGGCCAGTGACATTGCTTATACACGACCTCTTCCGCCTCCACCTCCCGTCGGTTCAACGCAAGAGGTTGATCCCGAAGAGTTGCTCATCCTTCGCCAGGTGGAGAGGACCCGGCGACGGATCGCCACCGTGGAGTTGACCTGGCGGGTTTTGGTCCTCGCTGTAGGAACACTCGTCTTCGCCATGGTTTCAGCGGTGTTTGACCAGTGGGTTTTTGCACAGGGAATGCCCAATCTGGTCCGTTGGCTGCTGTGGGCCGCGTTTCTCACGGCTTCACTCGTTTGGACGGTCGTGGCAGTGTTGCCGTACTTACTTCGGCGGATCCACCCTGTCTTCGCGGCCTATGTTGTTGAGCAGGCGGTGCCCAATCTCAAGCATGGTCTGATCAGTTTTTTGACTTTGCGCGATACAAAAGATCAGCTTCAAACCGACCCCATCCGGAAGAACGTTTTTCGAGGATTGGAGACCACCACGGCGAACACAATCGCCAAGGTGCCAGCGGACGCCGTTGTTGATCGTTCGCAGATTATTCGGACCGGGTACGTCCTTGTGGCGTTGATCGCTCTTTTTTGTTTGTATATCGTTTTTTCGCCCAAAGATCCTTTCCGCTCGTTTGCCCGCACCTTATTCCCTTGGAGTCGCCTTGCGCCACCGACCAGAGTCAAAATTGATGACGTGCGGCCCGGAACCACAGGGATCATTGAGGGGGAACCGGTCGTTATCGCGGCGAATGTCCGTGGCCTGAGGGCGGGCGAAGAGGTCAGGGTGATTTTTTCAACTGCCGATGGTCAGGCCGTTAATCAAACAATCCCGATGTCGCGAGAGCGAGAGAATGACGATCGATTTTCGTGTGAACTGAGCCGGAGTTTCCGGCAAGAGACCAGCTATCGGATCTTGGCTGGCGATGCGGCCACGGAGGAATACAAACTCAGCGTTATTGTCCCACTCCGTTTCCGCATCCGCAGCGTGGAGTATCAGTTCCCGGCGTACACGGGTTTGCCACCGCGCGTTGTTGATGATTTGGGCGACATCCGGGCGGTTGAGGGGACCAAGATCAAATTGACGGCGGAAAGCGATGTCCCGTTAAACTCCGCGGAAATGGTTATCGAAAAGGCCCAAACGGCGAGTATTCCCATGGTCGTTAAAGACCGGGAGGCCCTTGCACAGACAATCCTGCGGTTGTCCAAGCCTGAGGGCCGTGAGCGGGAGTTTGGAGCCTACTTTATCCGCGGGCAGAGTATTGATGGCCGACCCAGCGTTGACCCGGTCAAATACACCATCGAGATCATGCCAGATCAACCGCCCCAGGGAAGTTGGCTGGAGCCTGCTCACGAGGAGATAAGTCTTCCGGTTGATGGGACTCTGCCTTTGCGGATTCGCGCAGAGGATCCGGATTTTGGGCTCCGGCAGATGGGATTGGAAATTGAGGCGGGTGGCTCAAGTCTGCTCAAACATGCACTTCTCGATAAACCGGCGGGGGAAAGCCACAGGGGTGAATTTGTGGGCGAATTCCTCTTCGTGCCTAAAGACTTCAATTTGGCGGCGGGCGATGTTGCCGTCTGCCGTGTGACCCTCGTGGATAACCGGGAGCCAACGCCGAACCGCACAGTACTCCCGATTCGTCGCATTCGGATCATACAGCAGGATGGCTCAGGCACCTCGCAGCAGCCACAGCCTTCGCCCCAGACACAACAATCGCAAACTCCCCGTTCTCAGAACGGATCGCAATCTCAGGAAGATCGACAAGTTCCGCCGAAGGCCGGTTTGCAGTCTGATCCCCAGAAAGAACCATCTGCACCCAACACCACGGACCCGCAGCCCCAACCACAAAACTCCGATTCGGCGGGCGCTCAGTCCTCAAAAACACCAGAGCAAAATCCCGCGGATCGGCCACAAGATTCGCAGAGTGATCAAGGGAAACAGCCGCAATCTCCTTCCGCAATGGAAAACGGGGATCAATCGCAAAAGAACAGTGCAAACCAGGAACAGAATCAGCAATCGGTCGACCCATCCGCTGGGCAATCCAAACCAGAGCAAATGCAGGGTGATGCTTCACCGCAGGCAGGCGAGAATCAGTCCGGGGCGCAATCTCAATCGCAAGGATCGCAAAATGGTGATTCAGCACAGACTAAGAACGCCCAAACAGAACCCGGCGAAAGGCGTCCTGAGGGAAGTCAGCCCGAATCAGCATCGGCTGAACAGGCAAACCGAGAAAACTCGACCGGAAACGAGCGAAGTGAGGGAGCACCACAATCGGGTGACCGTCGCGACAATCCGTCAAACGATTCAAGAAATGCGACGCAAACCGGCGGTGAACAAGGGGAAAATAATACATCTGGACAGAATGCAAAAACAGAGAGTTCAGGGAAGCCGGAAGGATCTGGGCAGTCCACTGCCCCTGGAGGAGATGCGCGGAATCAAACGGGAAATGCCCCAACCGGGCAACAAGGAGGTTCGCGAGGATCGCAGGGCGGGACAAGGTCCGATTCAGAAGCGAACTCCCAGCAACAACCCAGTCAGGGTTTGCAGGGCGGGTCCGGTTCGTCCGCTTCAAATCAGACGGCAACGAACGATTCCTCACCAGCCTCGGACAATTCCAGCGATTCGGGTTCCGACCCGCGTAACAACGCTGGCTCAGCGTCTCGAGGAACGAAGCCGGAGCAAACAAATGGTCAGGGGAACGGCTCGGGTGAAAAAGTTGATGGGGTGACCAATCCGGGAGAAGCCGTCGAAAGGATTCTCTCCTACTTGGAAAAGAAGGGAATTGATCCGGAGCAATTGTCGCGGGGGAGCGACGGCGGAGAAGGTCGTCTGCCGTCCGCAGAGCAAATGGCGAAGAACCCACCTCAGGGCGAACAATCGACAACACAGCCCTCGGCGGGACCGTCAGGGAATGCAAGCACTGGTCAGACTTCGACGAATCAGGGATCAGATGCCCGCCCCGGTGCCAGTTCCGAAACACCGACCGGACCACAAGCCCCGGCTGGTAGCGGACAAGGTGTTGGGCAGCGTCAACCTCAGGATGCCCCTCCGATGGGTGCTACCCCTTCAGAGGGTAATCCGAATGGTTCTGGGGCGGACAGACAGACCTCGGGCGAGCCTCCCGCCGCTGCTCAGCCGCAGCCTTCAAGTCAGACCCCGCGTAAACCGCGAGACGGAGTTGCCGGCGATCAGGCAGGAATGGGCGGGCGCGGGGGCGGCCAAGACTCGCAACAACCGGGCGAGGGAACCGCTGGTTCGCAGACCCCCACGGACTCTCAGGAGGGTTCCCCAGTCGCCAGTCAGGGGGGACAGGAGACGGGTCAGTCTTCCGACCAATCCGGCGCGACCAGTCAAGCAAGTCCGAGCCAACAATCCGGAATGAGTTCTCCTCAACGGGGAAGAACGGCAGAGACCGGGGCGACCTCCGGGCAAAATGCCTCCAGCGGTGGGTTAAGCTCCCTCTCTCAGGCTGGAAACACACCGCGCGGGGGGATGGCCGGTGGCGATCGGGGGCCAAATGGGGGTCCGGATGCTGTTGAGACTCAGGTGGATGATCCCAACCTTGAGTTCGCCAGGAGGCAAACGGACTTGGTGCTCCGCTATCTGGAAGAGGAATTGGCCAAACAGAGTCCCGACGCCGAATTGCTGGATCAATTGGGCTGGAGTCCTCAAGATGCTGCCGAATTCGTGCGCCGTTGGAAGGAACTGAAACAATCGGCTGAAGAACCCTCACCCAAAGGAAAAACAGCCCAAAAGCAGCTTAATGAGATTTTGAAGAGCCTCGGGCTGAAACCGAAGTCGAACACGATTCAGGGAAATCGGCAGCATCAGGACGAATTACGGGGCATGGATGCTGGTCGAGACGTTCCCCCTCCGCCACAATGGAGTGAATACTTCCAGGCCTATCTGAAGTCTCTTGGGGCAACTCCATAGGCCATCCTGGCAAGTGATCCTCGGGACCTGAGGGTTCCATGCGAGTCGGTTCGGCAATTCCGCTGCGCATCCGGTTTTGTCAACGTCTTTGAGAAAAAATGTGGTTGTAAGGAGTCTTTCATGAAAATATCGGAGCCGCGGTACCTTACGCCCTTCCATCCCCGCCAGATCCCCCACTTTTTCACAGACGTTCTGGTCATTGGCGCCGGGTTGGCGGGATTGCGTGCTGCCCTGGCCGTTGATCCAAGGCTCTCTGTTCTCATTGCATGTAAGGATGGTCGCGAGGGATCTAACAGTTGGCACGCGCAAGGCGGAATTGCGACGGTCATGGATCCCGAAGATGACATTGAAAACCACGTCCGTGACACACTTGAAGCGGGCGGACGACTTTGTGACGAAACAGTGGTAAGGAGTGTCGTCTCAGAAGGGCCGCAAAGAATCGCCGAGTTGATTTCCTGGGGGGCTGAATTCGATCGTGTCAACGATCGGCTTGCCCTGGGACGGGAGGGTGGACACAGCCACCATCGGATCGTTCATGCCAACGGCGATGCGACGGGGCGGGAGGTGGTTCGGATTCTCTATGATCGGGTGCGTCAGCAGCCCAATATCGATATCTGGGAAGACACATTCACAATTGACCTTCTGACGTGGGACGGTCGGTGCCGCGGGGCCATGGTGTGGAATCACCGTCATGGCCGGACGTTAATCTGGGCTAAACAAACGATCCTGGCAACCGGCGGATGTGGACAATTGTATCGGGAAACCACCAATCCTGAGGTGGCAACCGGCGACGGAATGGCCATTGCCTATCGTGCCGGGGCCGAATTGCGAGATATGGAGTTTGTCCAGTTTCACCCGACGGTGCTCTACATTGCAGGGAGTGCCAGGCACCTCATCACCGAGGCGATGCGTGGTGAGGGAGCGCGGCTTGTTGATCGCCATGGGCACCGCTTCATGTTTGACTACGATCCGCGGGGCGAGCTTGCCCCCCGCGATATTGTGAGCATGGCGATTGTGGAACAGATGGAAAAAACGCGGCACCCTTGTGTGTACCTCGATTTGACCCATTTGAATCCCGACAAGATTCGTGAGCGATTTCCTGGAATCACTAAGATTTGCGAGGAGTTTCGGCTGGATGTGACGCGGGACCGAATTCCCGTTCGCCCCGGGGCACACTATATGATGGGAGGTGTCACAGTCGATCTTGCAGGTCGGACAACCATTCCCGGCCTTTGGGCCGCCGGTGAGGTAACATCCTCGGGACTCCACGGCGCTAATCGTCTCGCATCGAATAGCTTGCTTGAAGCAATTGTTTATGGGCGGCGGGCCGGCGAAGGAGCCAGTGAAATTGCAATGAAAGAACCGGACGATTTTACCGTCCTGCCGGTTGTCAATCCCCCTGTACCGCCCGCACATGAACCGCTCGATCTGGTCGATATCCGCAATTCCGTGAAAAGCCTGATGTGGCGCAGTATGGGCGTACGACGAGAACGAGACGGAATGGTTGAAGCCCTCGAAGATGTGGAACGATGGTGTGGGTATGTCCTGCCGCGTCAGTTTAATCATCCCCAGGGGTGGGAACTACAGAACATGCTGACCGTTGCTAGATTGATTATTCAGGCATCCCTGGATCGCGAAGAATCTCGCGGATGTCATTTCCGTACAGATTTTCCTTCGCCACGTGATGATTGGCAGCAAAAACACATTGTCTTTCAATGTCGATCGTGAAGTGATATTCGGGCAGCCCTAATCGCGATCACTGGAATCAGGCTGAATGCCTAAAAAGTGGCTGATCCGCTGCGAGCAGGTTATGGTCGAGGTTACGGGTGCGCGTCATTGGAGACCGCGCTTTCTGTGATGTCGTGGCTGCAAGTCCTCATTTTGTTTGACATGGCCTCTCCTGCGATTTCGTTCAGGTGCTTGACAATCCTAATGTGGTGTGAATAATCCCTGATTGATGTGGCGATTGCCGAAAATGAACTTTTTTGCTGCGTTAGACCGTTCTGGAGCTAAGGAGGTCATGATGTACGCGAAGAGACTGTTCCGTGGAGGTGCTGCGATTGCCCTGGTTGCTGTCGGTTTCTTGGCGGGTTTTGTGGCCAATGATGTGTGGATTGTAGGCCAAGCAGGAGAACAAACAACGACAGTTCCAACCGCAGGGCAGGCCAAAAAAGTCATGCGCGTTGGCCAGGTTATTGGCCTTAGACCCGAAAAGAAAGATTATTACATTCAGCTTCACGCAAATACCTGGCCCGGCGTCCTTAAGCGAATTCGCGATTCAAACATCCGCAACTATTCGATCTATCTCGCGGAATTGGAAGGGAAGCTTTACCTGTTCAGTTATTTTGAATATGTTGGCGACGATTTCGAGGCCGATATGGCCAAGATTGCGGCCGATCCCGAGACGCAACGGTGGTGGAAAGAGACCGATCCCTGTCAGATCCGTCTTCCGGATACTCCGGAAGGAAAATGGTGGAAGCCGATTCCCGAAGTCTTCCACACAGAATGAAGTTGGTCAGTTTTTTAGACGCTTTGACAGCGGTGGTCTGCCCTGTATTTGCCGAGTTCTCTCGGACAGGGCAGTTTTTTGAAATCTGAGCACGAATCATGAAGATTGGCGTAACAGGAAGCTCTGGCCTGATCGGAAGTGCCCTGGTTGACCACTTGCGATCCGTGGGGCATGACGTTCGTCGATTCGTGCGGCGGGAACCCAAGGCAGCGGATGAAGTCTCTTGGGATCCAGAACGAAACCGGATTGATCCTCGCGCTCTTGAACAGATGGACGGCGTGATCCATCTTGCAGGAGTCAGCATCGCAGCACGTCGGTGGTCACAATCGTTCAAGCAAGAGATTCGTGAAACGCGAGTGAATTCAACGAAACTGCTGGTGGAGGCATTCGGAAAGGTTGCTCCTCCTCCCCGTTTTTTCCTTTGTGCGTCAGCGATTGGCTATTATGGCGATCGGGGCGAGGAGATCCTGACGGAGACATCCTCCCGCGGAACTGGTTTCCTGGCTTCTGTGGTCGAGGAGTGGGAGAAGGCAGCCCGAACTGCCGAAAAATATGGCACACGTGTGGTCAATTTGCGTTTCGGACAGGTTTTGGCACGCCATGGAGGGGCGATCCCATCGCTGTTGCCTGTGTTTCGACTGGGTTTGGGAGGGCCGATCGGCTTTGGGCGCGCGTGGTGGAGTTGGATTCTTCTCAGCGACGTGTGTCAGGCAATCAGGTTTGTCATCGATCAGGAAGAAATAAGAGGCCCTGTGAATATCACGTCTCTTTATCCAGTGCGCAATCGTGATTTCACAAAGGCACTGGCGAAGGCGGTCCATCGTCCGGCAATCATCCCCATTCCGCCGCTCATGCTCAAGATTCTTTTTGGAGAGTTTGCCAAGGAAGTCCTGCTGGCAAGTGCGCACGTGCTTCCGCTTCGGCTGAAAGAGTGCGGATTCAGCTTCGCCTTTCCTCAGATCGAACTGGCAATGGAAGAGATTCTTCGTGCTGATACGTAATCATGTCTCTCGCAATTGCACGGGGCAAATAAATCTGGCGGGAAGCACAGGTGATCAGCATCGACCGCATGAGCATCCGCGCTCGGAAAAGGCAATTCCTTCGATTTCCACAAGAAGCTCGGGACGGCACACGTCAGCGACGGCATAGATTGTGGGAACCTCGCCCAATCTCCGTTCGCAAATGGCCCGGACCTTTGGGTAGTCCTCAGCACGCTTAATGTACACGCGGACAAGGGCTAGTTGATCGAGCGTTGTGCCGAGTTGCGGTAAATGGTGACGGCTGAGGTTATCCTCGCTGATCAAGGCCGCAATGTTGTCCAGCGTCTCATCAGTCTGTCGCTCGACGTCGCCAATATGCTGTGTTTCCGAATTCGTAATACTGGCTGTGCCGGAGATGAAAATGGTGGCATACGGTCCGCAGGAAAGGGCCATCGCCCGAGAGAATTTTGGACTCTTGAGTCCGTATTCGCATCCATACCCGAAAGCCGGTGTCTGCCTTGGGTTTTCAAGTGGCATGGCCACAATGTCGGCTCGGGGCGTTTGCAGGGCAATGCAACTCATAATCAGATGATGGCCGTCAGCTCCGATCCCGGTACTAGCGGGATAAGCGACCTTGAGGTGAACCGGGAGTCGTTCGGCCAAGAAGGGAATCCCTTGATAAAAGTCCGTGCGCGCCCGATTCAGCTCTTTGTACCGTTGGCTTTCCCCGTCACCCTCCACAATTCCGCCCAAATACAGCCAAGTGCGAATAACCTGGTCGAAGCGGACGCCGATCCCGGCCAGCATGCCCTTCATCTTTTGGAAGGCATTGAGCGATTGGGCGTAAACTCCGTCGATTTCATGATCCGGCGTAACATGTGCACAGTGAACCCAGGAGACATTGTTGTGCGAAGCGATCACCAGTTGCTCGCTGCGCCGCTCGATGGTCACATCCCCGCGTTTGCGTCCTACCCCGAGAGCCTCGATGGAAACTAATCCGCCCTGGCACGGCTTCTGAGGTACATACGTGGTGGCCGGGAAATCCGCCCCGTAGAATTCGCGCATGACGCGACGGCATTCTTCAACCTTGTCATAATCGGCCAGGAAAACCACTTGGTGCACAATCGAGCCTAAGGTACTTTCCTCTTTCATCACAGCCTGGATGGTTCGCAGGGCATCCCAGGTCTGAGTGGCAAGGTCGCCCCCACACCGCGGCACGGCTGCAGCAAACACATGTCGGACGTCCGTCAGGTCCACGACTGAAAAGCCGACCCCGTCATCGCACACCTTCCGAATCATGCTCTTTTCTCGTGTTTCGAGGCTCACCGTCATACCGCCTTGTCATCGAGGGCCAAAGGATGAAGTGTGTCGCTGACAACTGACGACTAAACTGAGAACGCTATCCGGGGCGACTCTTGAGTCGTGCTCCATTAAATTAAACACGTCCTGTCGCCTCAAGGTCACACAACATGACCGCGCCGAAGCACGCTGAACGTTCAGGACACAAATGCGACTTCACGAACAAACACCAAATTCGCACAACAACCGGTATGAACCTGGGCAGGATTCTCGCTATTCTGGATATTGAGAGACAGGGTGGGATCATTGTGTGGGTACAATCACACCGACGTTATCAGTTTAATCACAACCTTGGGCAATTACAACGACCTAACTCCCTCCAATTGTAGGATAGCGCTTCCCGGGTACAGCGCACGCACATCATTCCAGGTCGGGACCCGCAATAATCTCGCCTATCTGCTGTCGCTTTTGGTCCTCACTGTTGAACGTTCCATAAAACAAGGCATTGCAATCCATCCACGTTGCCAGTCTTTCCCGATCTTCCTCACTTAAATGAACGTCATAATGCCCGTTCAACAGAATCTTCATCAGTTTGGAACCGCGTGCCCCAAAGAAATCAGGCTGCGTAACCGGTTCTGAATTAATTACCCGAAAATCACCGGGACGGCCTGCCCAGTCGGCATACGGGACGTAACGAACCAGGGCGAGATAGGAGTTTGTATAGCGATCTTGGGGGATGCCGTTCAGGATGATTCCGCCCGCCGGTTCTTTATCGCCATGGCATTGGATGCAATGACGATTCAGGACGGGTTGAACCAGGATCGGGAAACTCAGAGGCCGCGACCCAGGTGGTCCCGGCGTGATTGCGGACGGTGGCCGAGTGGCAGCCAGTGGCAAATGAGCTGAGGAAGGCGCTGTGTTTCGTGGCTCGTGGCAGCCGATGCAGGAGACCGTTTCTCCGGGCTGGAGATAGGTCACGCTCCGCATCATCTGAACGGCTTGTCCCATCTCATCCAAAGCCTGAAAACACAAGGCCTTCCCCGCGGGCGCGCGAAAATACGCGGATCCATCCGGTTCAACGGGGACCGTTCCGAGAACTTGTTTCCCCGGGGAAATGTTCGGCACACCCAAGGGCGGCGTATTCGCATGCCACGTCGATTTGGGAAGCACCTGAACGATTCGCAATCGTGTGATCTTGACCGGTGGTAGGCGTGGCCAAGCGCTGTACACGTTGACCAAGAGGAAGACACCCTCCGACTGCTCCGAACGGGGAACGAATTCGGAATCAAGATCGCTCTCCTGATTCATTTCACCTGTGGGGATTGGTGCATGCGTTGCAAGACGAACAGGGACCTTCGGAACCACGGGTGACGGATTCGTATTCTTTGCGGAAAGCACCGGCCAGAGGCTCGAGATATTCAAATCACGGTATATCAATTCCTTGTTTCCAAAGATATCCATGAGATAGATCCCAAACATGTTCACTTGGTTGGGATCGGGTTCACCAATCAGAGGGTCATAGCTGTCGGACACCAAGAAATACTTCTCTGACAGGGGATAGGGCGTCCGATAACAATGGCCGGGAAATCGTTTCTGCTCCTCAGGAGACGATGGTGGTGTGATCCCCACTGGGTTGAACCATCGCCCGCCGGATCGGTTCATAACGGGGACCTCACTTTCGGGAAAGAGGGCATCTGGCGTGAGCCGCGTTATTGCTGCGGGACCATCAATACCACGGGAGACATCGAGTCGAATGATTGATCCGGCAGTCATTGCGTGATGGGCGGCTGCCGTTGCTATGATCGCACTTGTTCCCGGAATCGGCCGCGCCTCCCAAATCCCCACGGGATTGAAGGTGTTGTTTCCGTAGTAGGCCTGGACGTTCGTTCCGTCATCGCGAACGGTCCATAACTGTTGATAAAACACGGCATTTCGGTCCACGTAATCCCACCGAGTGTACAGGATTCGCCCATCAAAAAGCTGCACGGGGTCCCATTCGTGCGTTTCATGAAAAGACGCGACCTTTACGCCCGAACCATCCGCTTCCAAGAATGTCAGCGTATGGACAGGGCAAGGCCCTCGGCCACATCGATGAAAGCCCCCGCGGCGCGTTGAAACGCAAACGATCCGCCCGTCTGTGAGATACTTTCCCGCAAAATGGTCATACGGTCCGTCAGTCAATTTTCGAATGTGTCCACTGGCCAAATCGAGTTCATACAGCTGAAAGAAACGGTCGAGAGCCGATTCCCGATCGCGGGGTGCTGCGGCCACTTCGCAGAACGAAAACAGAATCCGTCCGCCATCAGGTGAACTGTCGCAAAACTGGTAACTGCCAAGCGGGAAGTCTTTGGGCACTAGGTTGCGGGCGACCATTGATTGCCCCGGCTCTTCGAGGACGTAAATGCCGCCCCCAGGCCGCGCACAGTTACCGGTGTACTGCGTCAATTGATGGCTGAAAATACTCGGGGCATTCTTGACAAAAATCATCCTCTTGCCGACGAGATCGGGATTCAAAAAAGCGATCTGTCGTTTCAGTGCTCGCAATTTCAACCATAACGACTCGTAGGCGTGAAGAGCATCGGGGGAAGTCTTCTGAGTCTGGATGCGCGCCCAATCCTGACACAAATCGTGCCACCGGGTAAACAGGTCAGATTGCAGCCCCATTTCGGTCAAATCCGCAATGAGAAGCTCTCCCCGACGAATCGTTCGCACGATTGCATCCTCAAGACTTTCCAAAGATAAAGGACGGGAAATCAGCCCATCTTGTTGTCTCCAGTCCCATTCCACCATGGCAGCGACGATCTCCGGATACAACTCCGGCAATTGGCGGGGAGGGGTCAATTGGGAATCACCAGGCGTCAACTCGATGCTGCTTTCCTGGCAGATATCGCCTTGGCTCTGCAGTTCCAGAACGACCACAGCACGCGTCCTCGGATCGCCAGAACTCAGTACCAGCTCACAGAGACATGGCAATGAAATGCCGCCCTTTGGTACGGCAACCTTCCAAACGGACTCCTTTGTGACATGAGTCGAGGTTTGTTCTTGCCCACAGGATGCCGCCACATTCACGCCCCCGGCTGTTTCTGCGCGAACGTGTAATTCCACGGTCTCATCGGATGAGCATTGAATCCGGGAGGTGATCTTCAAGCTGGTCTGCGGCGGCAGGACGGCGAGGGCCATGCCGCGGGCAGGCATGACGGCTAGTTGTGGCCCACCATCGGCGGCAAATACATAAAAGCCGAATCTGGTTTCATTTGAGGCGATAAGTTCTTGGGTAGAATTTGCAGCGACTTTTTCGATCTCAATGGTCGCCCCATGACAGTCTTGCATAAAGACTGAAGACCCCACCACAAACGCCAACCCCATCACAATGCGATGCCATTGCATCCGGGAATATCCTGACATGGGCATTTTTCTTCGTCCATTTGCTGGTGCAGGTAAACGGATTCATCCCATCTTGCAGGTTGCAGTTTGACGATTTCCCTTGAGTTAAGAAACATGCTATCGCATGTCGGCGGAAATTTCAAACAATTTTGGTCATCCCAGTGTAGTAAAGAAGTGGGGAGCGCGCGGGTTTTCAGCATGTTGGGCTGATCCGGGACCTGCGAAATGACCAGATCGGTAAGGGAAAACAGCGACACGAGACGTTGTCATTGTTTTAGCATCCCAAGTACACTTAATGTGTTGCCCGGACGAACTGGACTGTTGGACGCCGCATAGAGCTGCGAGATTATTGCTTCCTCCTGTTCTCGGACACGATTGGGAACCGAAATAGCGGGTGGTGAGGAGAGTGGGGTAGAGTATTGAGCGGTATTCCTGGCCGACCGTCGGTGATTTCAAAGGATGACCTCATGAGAGATAGTGTCAATCACACGGCAGTGGATGCGTCGCCGTTGCACGACGTCTATCGGGTAATTGCCGATGAAATGGACGAAGTGGATCGCGTTCTGCGCCGTGAATTGCAGAATTCCTGTCAATATCTGGACCAAATGCTGAAACATGGCTTGCAACTGGGAGGGAAACGCTTACGGCCGGCACTGTTACTGCTCGCCGGGAAAATCTGTGGTGAAGTCAATCAAGCACATATCACGCTGGCCGCAGCAGTCGAGCTTGTCCACACAGCAAGTCTGATTCACGACGACGTTCTTGACGAAGCCAGGGTCCGCCGTCACATGGCGACGATGAATGCCCGCTGGGACAACGAAGCGAGTGTCTTGCTGGGTGATTACTTGCTGGCAAGGGCAATCTGTTTGGCCAGTTCCCTGGATTCGGCCTACGCCTGTCGGGTCATTGCCCAGGCTAGCCATGAAATGTGTCAGGGGGAATTGCGACAAATCGCAACGCGCGGAAGATTCGACGCAACCGAAGACGAGTACATTGAGATTATCAGCGAGAAAACGGCTTCTTTGTATCGGGCTTGTTGTCGTCTTGGTGCCTCTTATGCGGGTGCCAGTGCCCAACAAGTGGCTGATCTTGATTTGTTTGGAACAGATTTGGGCATTGCCTTCCAAATCATTGACGACGTGCTCGATGTGTTAGGCGACGAAAAGACAACGGGGAAGTCCCTTGGAAGTGACCTGGACAAACAGAAGCCGACGCTCCCCATCATTCGCCTGTTGTCAAGCTGT
>Ga0068707_1001245_pt1 | contig 17623 bp, 13 predicted proteins | sample YNPNPMetaG_FD_66600 | JGI IMG/M metagenome (GOLD analysis project Ga0068707, IMG submission 66600) | Anoxygenic and chlorotrophic microbial mat microbial communities from Yellowstone National Park, USA - YNP NP MetaG | ecosystem: Environmental > Aquatic > Thermal springs > Hot (42-90C) >...
CCCCGGGCCAGTTCTACACCTGGGAGAAGCAGGCTCGCCAGGGGGCATTAGCGGCCCTGCGCAACGGACCGCGGGGCCCTCAGAAGACCGATCCAACGCCACAACTGCAGGCCGAAATCGAGATCGAGCGGCTGCGCGGTGTCATCGCCGAGATCAGCGCGGAGAATCTGGCTCTAAAGCGGCTTTGCCCTGGACTACCCAGCAGCAGGTTACAAGCGGCTGACCTGGATGATGGTCGACGAGGACGTGGCCTATTTGCGGCCCTACCAGGTCTACCGTATCCTGGTGGCCCAGAACTTGCTGTTTCGCCGGCCGGCTCCGGCCACGGAAGCACTGCGGCGTCCACCAGCGCCGGACCACCCGGATCAGGCCTGGCACATCGATTTGATGTACCTGCGCATCGGCCCGCGCTGGTATTACCTGGTGGACATCGTGGATGGGTACAGCCGCTACCTGGTGCATTGGAGCCTGAACCTGACGATGCTCACGGACACGGTGACGCTGACGGTCCAGGAAGCGCTGGACCAACTCCCCACGCGCCAGCCGGGCGAGCCGCAGCTGATCCACGACCACGGTGGCCAGTTCATCAGCGGCGAGTGGCGAGAGTTCATCGCCGGGGCCGGTGTCACCGACGTCTTCACGCGAGCGGCCCATCCGCAGTCCAATGGCTTGGTCGAGCGGCTCCATCGGACCCACCGCGAAGAGGGCCTGGACGATGAGGCCCTGGCGGATTACTACCGCGCCTTGGGGGCCATGGCCGGTTGGAGCGACTATTACAACCACGCGCGACCGCACTCGGCGCTGCGCTATCTGCGGCCGGTGGACTACTACCGGGGAGACCCGGAAGCTCGCTTAGCCGAGCGACAGCGGAAGCTGGCCCAGGCCGTCGAGGCCCGGAAAGCGTACTGGCAGGAACACAAAGGGCGGGGCAACCCCTCATTTATATGATGGCCGGTTTTGTCTCATTACGATATGGGCAGAACACCCGCACTTCCATTGTCGGCGACTGATGTTGCGCAGCGCCTCGGAAAGGCATACCATGGGCTTGGGCATGGTCCACCTCCGGGATAACGGGATGTCTACGCGTACCATTATCCACGGAAAGGGCCATGCCCGCTACTTCAGATTGGTAAAGTGCAAAGATAGTGGAGGATATGAACCGATGAGAACCGATCGTATGCTTCTACCTGTGCTTTCTTTCCTGCTGCTCTCGGCGTTTCTGGCCGCCTGTGGCGGCCAGGCCGCGCCCACCGCACCTGCCGAAGGAACCCGGCCGGCCACCGCCCTGGCCACCGCCATTCCTACCCAGCCGCCGCAACCCACCCCGATCCCAACCGCCGCAGCCCACCCCGATCCCCACCCAACCGCCGCAGCCCACGCTGCCGCCAACCGAGCCAACCCTGCCTACGCCTGGCGCCGTCCCCGACCTCTCCGCCACCCTGGAACACATCAAGGCCCTGCCCGGCTACCACTTCGAAGGCTTCGTTAAGGGCCAGGCTTCCGGAGAATCGCCTTTCTACCTCCGCTATGTCCAGGATGTGGACGCCGCAGCCAATTTCCACCTCCTGGTCTATGAAGAAGAGGGGGCTCCACCTATCCTGGACCTGTACTATATCCAAAAACACCTCTACCTCGGCAGCGAAGGCACCTACATCGACCTCGGTGCCCAGGGAGAGGACCAGGCAGCCATCTTCTACCAGGCCTACCTGCTGCCCTTTACGGCGGTCTTTCTGGGCGCTTCCGATCTGGAGGCCGTCGGACAGGAGACGGTGAACGGCCTGCTCACGACCAGGTACCGGGCCAACTTCAACCGTTGGGTCCAGACCTACCTTCAGGTCCAGGCCGACGTCTCCTATGCCGCCGATGGTTACGTCTGGTTTTCCGAGCAGTACGGGGTCATCGTGAAAAGCCAGGTTCACGTCTCCTGGAGTGCCGAGGGTCAGGAGGGCGAGTATGAAGCCCAGACCGAGATCTCCCAGGTCGGCCAGATTCCTCCCATCGCTCTGCCCCAGTAGCGGCCGTTCCTGGGCCGGCCGGCGGTGTGACCATGACGACCATCCTCACCGCCCGTAACCTGAGCAAGCGCTATGGGGCCGTGGAACTCTTCCACGGCCTCACCCTTTCCCTGCGTTCCGGCCAGCGCGTCGCCCTGGTGGGGGTCAACGGGGCCGGGAAAAGCACCCTCCTCCGCCTCCTGGCCGGCCGGGAAGAGCCGGATGAGGGGGAGATGGTCCGCGCCCGGGGGCTACGCACGGCCTACCTGACCCAGGAGGTGGACCTGGAACTGCGCGGCCCCCTTCGCGAGGTGGCCCGTAGCGTTTTCCCCGACCTCCTGGAGATGGAACAGCGGCTGCGCGAACTGGAGGCGGCTATGGCCGCCGCCTCGTCGGAGGAGTGGGAGGAACTTTCCCGGCGCTACGCCGAACTCCAGACCCGCTATGAGGTGGCCGGCGGGTACGACTACGAGCGGCGCATCCAGGAGACGTTGAGCGGCCTGGGTTTTGCACCGGAGGACCTGGACCGGCCGGCCGAACTCCTGAGCGGCGGGGAACGCACCCGCCTGGCCCTGGCCCTCGCCCTCCTGCGCGACCCCGACCTCCTCCTGCTGGACGAGCCGACCAACCATCTGGACATCTCGGCCATCGAGTGGCTGGAAGGCTTTCTTCAGCGCTTTCGAGGGACTCTGGTGGTCATCTCCCACGACCGCCGCTTCCTGGACCACGTGGCGACCGACACCTGGGACCTGGATTACGGCCGTCTGGAGATGTATCCGGGCAACTACAGCCGCTTTGTGGAACTCAAGGCGGCCCGCCGGGCCCGGCAGGAGGCCGAGTACGAGGCCCAGCGGGAGCACATCGCCAAAGAGGAGGCCTTCATTCGCCGTTACCGGGCCGGCCAGCGCGCCCGGGAGGCCCGGGGGAGGGAGAAAAAACTGGCCCGGTTGGAGCGGGTGGAACGCCCCCGGGAGCACCGCACCCTGCGCCTGAGCCTCCAGGCCGGGCTGCGCAGCGGCGAGGTGGTGCTGGCCGCCGAAGGGCTGACCGTCGGCTTCCCCGGCCGGCCGCTTTTTGCCTGTCCGGAACTGGAGGTACGCCGGCAGGAACGGGTGGCCCTGATCGGCCCCAACGGCTGCGGCAAGACCACCTTTCTGCGCACGATTCTGGGGCAGGTGCCGCCGCTGGCCGGCCGGCTTCAACTGGGCCACGGCGTCTCCCTGGGCTACCTGCCCCAGACCCACCAGGACCTCGACCCGGCGCAGACCGTGCTGGAGGCGGTGCAGGAAGTCTGCCCGATGTCCGAAGGGCGGGCCCGGAGCCTTCTGGGGCGTTTCCTCTTCTCCGGCGACGATGGCTACAAGCGGTTGGGCGACCTGAGCGGCGGGGAACGCAGCCGGGTCGCCCTGGCCCGTCTGACCCTGACCCAGGCCAACTTCCTCCTCCTGGACGAGCCGACCAACCACCTGGACATCCCGGCCCGCGAGGCCCTGGAGGAGGTCCTCTCCACCTACGAAGGCACGATTCTCCTGGTTTCCCACGACCGGGCGCTCATCGATGTCCTGGCCACCCAGGTCTGGGCCATCTCGGAAGGCCGGTTGGTCGTCTTCCCGGGGAAATACAGCGAATACCTGGCCTGGCGCGAGAGTCGGACGGCCGGCCTGGGGGCGACGGCCGGAGCACCCCATCCGGAGCAGAGGCGTAAGAAGCCTCTGCCGTCTCCGCCGCAGGAGAAGCGGAGGCGGGAGGACACGGCCCGGCTGCAGGCTCTGGAGGGGGAGATTTCCCGCCTGGAGGAGGAGCAGGCCGGGTTGGTAGAGGAGATGGAGCGGGCCAGTCGGGAGCGGGCCCTGGGAACGCTTCTGGAAAGGGCCCGTCGGTACGAGGAAATTCAAGGGGAACTCGGCCGGCTCTACCGGGAATGGACCGAACTGGCCGAAAAACTGGGACAATAAAAAGGTGCCCCTCGCAACGACCTACTCTCCCACACCGCTACCAGTGCAGTACCATCGGCGCTGAGGCGTTTCACTTCCAGGTTCGGAATGGGACTGGGTGGGTCCGCCTCGCTCCAGTCACGAGAGGCACCTTAGGGAAAACCCGATCAGTTGTCAAAGCAACCGAACAGCGCGGTGGCGAAACTTCAATCTAGCCAGGGCCCGAAGAGAGGGTCAAGCCCTCGGCCATTAGTAGCGGTCAGCTCAACACGTTGCCGTGCTTACACCTCCGCCCTATCAAGCAGGTAGTCTACCTGCGGCCTTACCCGGTTCACCCGGTGGGAGGTCTTATCTTGGGGAGGGCTTCCCGCTTAGATGCTTTCAGCGGTTATCCCGTCCGGACATGGCTACCCAGCGATGCACGTTGCCGTACAACTGGCACACCAGCGGTCCGTCCACCCCGGTCCTCTCGTACTGGGGGCAGCTCCCCGCAAACCTCCTGCGCCCACAGCGGATAGAGACCGAACTGTCTCACGCATGTTTCCCTGCTGTTTCCAGCAGCACAGACTATATCTCCATCCTTCCCGAAAGAGATAGGAAGGAGCCGGCGTATGATGGTAGCCATAGATTTGCCCCGAGGGGCAGGACTACCATCTCAGGCCAGAGGCCTTCAGTCGTTACAGGGACCGAGGCAACTTGTATCGCATTTCTGGCAGAACAAACGGCTGGATCAGAAGGGCCATCTTGTGGGCTTCCCGCACCGGCAGGTAGAGGCGTAACCCTCTGCCTCTGCCGCTACGGTGAACAACGGTGTCCAATTGAAAGTTGCTTTCCAGACACCGTTGTAGCCTTTCGATGTCCTCAAGGAGAAATCCTTGAGTCTCGAACAACACGGACCCTTGCCGTTTGTCGCAGGTCCCATCGTCCATGAACCAGACGGCCAACGCCTTTGGCGAAGTTAGCAGTCGGTCTATTTCCTCCGGAACCCGCTTCCGCCCATCCACGTAGAAGAGCCGCCATAGCTCTTCCAGCAATGGATGCGTACCGGTAACGAACCGCCAGAACGGATACCTGCCCCCTGAATGGAAGTGCAAGGGCGATGGTCTTAAGGAAAGTAACTCCTGATGTTTCCACTGGATATAGGCCTTTTGGGCCGCCGCATGGTTGACAGCGAGGCGAACCCCCTGGCCATGGCGCTCCAGGCGACCATCACCGAGCACCGTCCCAATCAAGGTCTCTTTCACGGCCCGTTACCTCGGTCTTCCCTCGGTGTTACCCTGGCGACGGTTCGGCGCATCGCCGAGGGCTTCACCGATATAAGCCGGAGAGCACTGCCAGATTACTCTGGCAGGACGCCAGTCCCCCTTGGGACTCACGTTCTGAACCCAGCTCACGTGCCTCTTTAATGGGCGAACAGCCCAACCCTTGGGACCTCATCCAGCCCCAGGATGAGACGAGCCGACATCGAGGTGCCAAACCCTGCCGTCGATGTGGACTCTTGGGCAGGATCAGCCTGTTATCCCCGGGGTAGCTTTTATCCGTTAAGCCACGGCCCTTCCACACGGGACCGTGGGATCACTAAGCCCGACTTTCGTCCCTGCTCGACTTGTAGGTCTCGCAGTCAAGCCCCCTTATGCCTTTGCACTCTCCGGTGGGTTTCCATTCCACCTGAGGGGACCTTTGGGCGCCTCCGATACCCTTTTGGAGGCGGCCGCCCCAGCCAAACTGCCCGCCAGGCACTGTCCCCGCGCCGGATTCACGGCCGCAGGTTAGAGCCAAGACTTGACAAGAGCGGTATTTCAACGTCGGCTCCGCCGAGCCCGCAAGCCCGACTTCGCAGCCTCCCGCCTATCCTACGCATGCCAAGCCCTAACCCAATGCCAAGCTGCAGTAAAGCTCCACGGGGTCTTTTTGTCCTGCTGTGGGTAGACGGCATCTTTACCGTCACTTCAATTTCGCCGGGTCCCTCGTCGAGACAGCGCCCAAGTCGTTAAGCCATTCGTGCGGGTCGGAACTTCACCACATCCTCTGTTTCCAGAGGGGGTAGACTATCCCTTTTCCTCGCCGAGTACCCTTAGGAGATCTCGCTTGCTACGCCTGCGTATACCCGAGCAGTTCATCGCATACGCAAGGTCGATGATCTCGCGCAGATGCTCTCGATTCAGATGGAGGTTTGCATACACCTGCCTGCAGATGCTGACAAAGCGTTCAAAGTCCTCCTTTTTCGCGCCCTGTAGGGGATACCGCTCAAAGTGCGGTATCACCTTGTGCATCAAGTCGCCGATGGATCGAACCTCGTACTTGTAGGTCCGGTCGGTTTGGCTGTAGCGGATTCCGCCGCATCCAAAGTACCTTTGCACGCTTTGTAGCAGGTGCAGGTCTCGCTGGTTTAGCGACAGGCTAAAGGATGGGCGCGTTTCGATACCCACCCTCAATCTCTTGCGCAGACTGAAGGACACCTGAAAACATCCTTCGCCTTCGCTGAGGCCCGTCACGTACCAGCCATCCAGTTCGTGTGCATCTCGCGTCATAGCGAGTCTCCCTAGGCCCCACTTCCTTGCCTTGGCAAGGGGCGAGGAACCGGCATCTTGCGCACCTTACCAGGCGCGCCTCCCCTTTCGGGTCAGTCGTTACGGGGTCAATCCCAAGAACTGGGACGACTTCCCTCGGGATTACCCGCTGCGATTCCCGCCATCGCAGGAGGGCTTCCCCGATATGAGCCGGTTTAGCGCTGTGCCTCACGGCAACAGCGGGGCAAGTCCATGCTTACCCGACTAGGAATTTCGCTCAGTTCTGTTACTTGCTGACCAGAGGATTTTCCCCTGGCGGGCCGGTCATTTCTGCCGGCCTCCCCCTGTCGCCAGGGGGCTCGGACTATATCTTTGCCGCGTTTACGGCATCCGGCGTATAGTCTCTGAGGATTCCAGGTGCCGACCTGGCCTTTCCTGCTGATTGTCTGCACTGGTCGGGTTGTCACCGTCGGGATACTACCCCGATAGGTACCGCCAGATCCCCCAGACTTTCCAGCATATAGCCGGATTTTACTAAGGCTCGCGTCAAGAACCTTAGGACCGTTCATTGGCGTTACACCGACCGACAGGCCTAAGCCTCGTCTGTGCGGCGCACGCCGAAACGTGCGCCCTCCGTATCGCTACGGAGATCGGACCATCTCATCACCTTGCGGTGCCTGGCGTATGGTCTCTGAGGATTCTTCCTGGGAAAAGCGGCTCAGGATTTCTTCGTCCGAATACTTTCGCCGCTTGGCGCCCCCATCGTTCATACTGGCCCGGACATCCAGTATCTCACGGATCCCCTCCTTCGTCTGATGTTTCCCCGCGCGAATCAGTTGAGCGATCTTTTTGAATTTGGCAAAGTCGCGTTTCTTCTTCGCCGAGAGGAAACGAAACCGCTCAAAGAAGGGAATCACATTTTCCCAAATGGCGTTGAAGTTGTTTACCTCATAGTACCAGACGCCATCGGGACGCCCGCGCAAGGTGCCACACTTCAGATGCCGCTTGAAGAGCGCCAGAATGACGCGATCTTTTTGGGAAACGTTGAAGCACAACGAAACCTTCCAGGGCATCCTGTAATCCTTGCGAGGACGAAATGAGACGTTGAAACTTCCCTCCCCATCAGCAAATCCGGCCAGATAGTAACCGATGTGGGGAGGTATCTTTCGGACATCCAGGGCCACAGCACAACCTCCTTGGAGGCTTCCCAGGAAGCCTTTCCTGCTGATTGCCCGCACCCCACGGATTGTCACTGCCCTCCTGATCAGGACGAGTACCGGGGGATACATCGGGTTTCCCAGCATATAGCCAGGTTTATTTACGTAACTACAGCGGTCCAGCCTATAGTTACGGCCGCCGTTCACCGGGGCTTCAATTCGGGGCTTCGCTTGTGGCTAACCCCTCCTCTTAACCTTCCGGCACTGGGCAGGCTTCAGCCCCTATACCTCCCCTTACGGGTTGGCAGAGACCTGTGTTTTTGTTAAACAGTCGCTTGGGCCGTTTCTCTGCGGCCCCCTCGGGCTCCACGGGCAAGCCGCTTCACCCTAACGGGGCACCCCTTCTTCCGAAGGTACGGGGTCATTTTGCCGAGTTCCTTAACGAGGGTTCTCCCGATCGCCTGGGTATTCTCTACCCGCCTACCAGTGTCGGTTTGCGGTACGGGCACCTGTGGCCTCGCTAGAGGCTTTTCTTGGCGGCCTAGGCTCAGCCGACTTGCCCTCGGCGTACCTCAGGCTGACCATCACCCCTCAGGCTCGGGAGGCGGATTTGCCTGCCTCCGTCATCGCCCTACAGGCTTGGACGCCGCCGAAGCGACGCTCGGCCTACCTTTCCGCGTCCCCCCATCGCGTCTTTGGCAGCCACAGGTGGTACGGGAATATCAACCCGTTGTCCATCGCCTACGCCTCACGGCCTCGGCTTAGGCCCGACTAACCCTGGGAGGATTAACCTTGCCCAGGAACCCTTAGGCTTCCGGCGTGGGGGTTTCTCGCCCCCATTGCGCTACTCATACCGGCATTCGCACTTCTGCACGCTCCACGTGTCCTCACGGTCACGCTTCCACGCGGTGCAGAACGCTCCCCTACCGGTCCCGGTCCAGGTGACCGGAACCTCACAGCTTCGGTGCCAGGCTTGAGCCCCGTTACATTATCGGCGCAGGACCGCTTGACCAGTGAGCTATTACGCACTCTTTAAAGGATGGCTGCCTCTAAGCCAACCTCCTGGCTGTCTGAGCGATCCAACAACCTTTCCCACTTAGCCTGGTCTTGGGGACCTTAGCTGGTGATCTGGGCTGTTTCCCTCTCGACTGTGAGAATTAGCTCCCACAGTCTGACTCCCAGGCTCTGGAGTAGCGGCATTCGGAGTTTGGTTGGGTTTGGTAAGCTTTGATGCCCCCTAGCCCATCCAGTGCTCTACCTCCGCTACTGAACGCCTGAGGCTACACCTACATGTATTTCGGGGAGAACCAGCTATTTCCAAGCTCGTTTGGCATTTCACCTCTATCCACAGCTCATCCCACAGGTTTGCAACCCTGACAGGTTCGGGCCTCCACGAGATGTTACTCTCGCTTCACCCTGGCCATGGATAGCTCGCCTGGTTTCGGGTCTGATCCCTGCCACTGAACGCCCTGTTCGGACTCGCTTTCGCTACGGCTCCGCGTGTACCTCGCTTAACCTTGCGACAGAGATCAACTCGCCGGTTCATTCTCCAAAAGGCACGCCGTCAGGCCTTCCGGGGGACAGCCCCGAAGGGGCCATCAACCCCGGCATAGCCCTCCGACTGCTTGTAGGCACACGGTTTCAGGTTCTATTTCACTCCCCGGTAAGGGGTTCTTTTCACCTTTCCCTCACGGTACTGGTCCACTATCGGTCGCCAGAGGTATTTAGCCTTGGAGAGTGGTCTCCCCGGCTTCCCACAGGATTCCGCGTGTCCCGTGGTACTCAAGGTCAACGGCGGGAGTCCTCATCCCCTTCCTACGGGGCTATCACCCTCTGCGGCGTTGCTTTCCAGCAACTTCGGTCGGAGAGAGGATTTGTAACTCCCTGGGGCCCGTGCAGTGACCCCGGCCGTGCCTTACAACCCCCGCCCTGCAACGGCTGCACCCTTGGCACAGGACGGGTTTGGGCTGTTCCCCTTTCGCTCGCCACTACTCAGGGAATCGTTTCTTTTCCTCGGGGTACTAAGATGTTTCAGTTCCCCCGGTTCCCTCCCACAACCTATGGATTCGGTTGTGGGTGCCTGGGCATGACCCCAGGCGGGTTACCCCATTCGGAAATCCCCGGATCGCAGCTTGCTCGGCAGCTCCCCGGGGCTTATCGCAGCCATGCCACGTCCTTCATCGGCCTCTGGCGCCAAGGCATCCACCGTGTGCCCTTAGTAGCTTGACCCTCGTTCGAGCCCTGGCTACATTGAAGTTTCTACCACCACGCTATTCGGTTGTTAAGGTTCTTCCTTGTTCGCTCACACCTGGGGAGGGGAGATTCCAGACCTCCACAGGGGTGAACGCCCAAGCCAGACATAGAAATCGGCTTGAGAACTCCTCAAGCCGTTTCCTCAACGCCTTGAGTTGTTCTCACCCCTATATTAGCCGAAACCAACCTGCCACTTCATAGACACCTCGTGACCTGTTCCCAGTATACCGCAATCCGGCACTTTTGTCAAATCGGCCACTTGGTGGAGATGAGGGGATTCGAACCCCTGACCCCCTCCGTGCAAAGGAGGTGCTCTTCCCAACTGAGCTACATCCCCTCATCGGGTGGCAGTGGGCGTTTCTGGACTCGAACCAGAGACCTCGATCTTATCAGGATCGCGCTCTAACCTGCTGAGCTAAACGCCCACGGTTGTTAATCGGGAACCTTAACCACTGAAGAGTGGCAGGAAAACCGGCCCCAGGATGGGCTTCTTCACCGCTCGCTGCCGGCCAGCCCCGAAGCCCTTTAAGGCCGGCCGCTGAAACCCAGCGAGGGGTTCACCTGGGAGTAGGCGGTTGGGAACCGCCCGCTTCTCCCTAGAAAGGAGGTGATCCAGCCGCAGCTTCCGCTACGGCTACCTTGTTACGACTTCGTCCCAGTCGCCGGCCCCACCCTCGGCCGCTGCCTCCCTTGCGGGTTAGCCCACGGACTTCAGGTGTTGCCGACTCCCATGACGTGACGGGCGGTGTGTACAAGGCCCGGGAACGTATTCACCGCACTATGGCTGACGCGCGGTTACTAGCAACTCCGACTTCATGCAGGCGGGTTGCAGCCTGCAATCCGAACTGAGACCGGCTTTTTGGGATTGGCTCCGCCTCGCGGCTTGGCAACCCTCTGTACCGGCCATTGTAGCGTGTGTGTAGCCCAGGGCGTAAGAGCCATGCTGACTTGACGTCATCCCCACCTTCCTCCGGGTTTCTCCCGGCAGTCTCGCCAGACACATGTAACTGGCGACGAGGGTTGCGCTCGTTGCGGGACTTAACCCAACACCTCACGGCACGAGCTGACGACAGCCATGCAGCACCTGTGTACAGGTCCCATAGGGAGGGCCTGGTCTCCCAGGCTTTCCTGTACATGTCAAGCCCTGGTAAGGTTCTTCGTGTTGCGTCGAATTAAACCACACGCTCCGCTGCTTGTGCGGGCCCCCGTCAATTCCTTTGAGTTTTAGCCTTGCGGCCGTAGTCCCCAGGCGGGGCACTTAACGCGTTAGCTACGGCACCGATGGGGTGAACACCACCGACACCTAGTGCCCATCGTTTACTGCTAGGACTACCAGGGTATCTAATCCTGTTCGCTCCCCTAGCCTTCGCGCCTCAGCGTCAGGAACGGGCCAGAAGGCCGCCTTCGCCACTGGTGTTCCTCCCGATATCTACGCATTTCACCGCTACACCGGGAATTCCACCTTCCTCTCCCGCCCTCAAGCCCGGCAGTTTTGGACGACCCCTCCCGGTTGAGCCGGGAGATTTCACGCCCAACTTACCGAGCCGCCTACGCGCTCTTTACGCCCAGTAAATCCGGGCAACGCTCGCACCCTACGTATTACCGCGGCTGCTGGCACGTAGTTCGCCGGTGCTTATTCCGGGGGTACCGTCCGAAGTCGTCCCCCCGAAAAGGGCTTTACATCCCGAAGGACTTCATCGCCCACGCGGCGTCGCTGCGTCAGGCTTTCGCCCATTGCGCAAGATTCCTAGCTGCTGCCTCCCGTAGGAGTCTGGGCCGTGTCTCAGTCCCAGTCTGGCTGACCACCCTCTCAGGCCAGCTACCCGTCATCGCCTTGGTGAGCCATTACCCCACCAACAAGCTGATGGGACGCGGGCCCCTCCCGAAGCGACACCCGAAGGTGCCTTTGATCTGCTGCCCAGCGGCAACAGACCTCATGCGGTATTAGCCCCTGTTTCCAGGAGTTATTCCCCACTTCGGGGCAGGTTACCCACGCGTTACTCAGCCGTCCGCCACTAGACACCCCGAAGGGTGCCCCGTTCGACTTGCATGCTTTAGGCGCGCCGCCAGCGTTCGCCCTGAGCCAGGATCAAACTCTCCATGGGAACTACGACAGACCTTTCGGTCTGCAAGGTCATAGGAGCCCTGGTTACCAGGTCTTCCTGCCACTCTTCAGTTGTTAAGGTCCTTTCTGCTTCGGTTACAGTATAGCATACCTTGTTGATCTTGTCAAGTGGCCCCAAGGCCAGATTTCAAGCAGATTGTAATATACCACAAACCCTGAAATTTGTCAAATCGACCCACTTGCGCATTTGCGCGGCGTTTGCCTCGCCGGGAAGATTGGAGTATAATCAATTTCGGGTTCATTCCATTGGCCCGCCTGAGGCTGAACTGGGTTTGAAGTGCAGGCCGTCGAGGAAGAGCCATGGACATCCACCTGAATTTGAACCTGGAGAGCCACATTCCACTCTACCTGCAGATTCGCGACCAGATACGGGAGAAGATCTTGCGCGGCGAACTGCCCCCGGGAACACGCCTGCCCTCGGAACGCCGGCTGGCCCGCCATCTGGGACTGTCCCGGACTCCGGTGCTGAATGCCTACGGCGAACTCGTCGCCGAAGGACTGCTCGAAACCCACGTCGGCCGGGGCACCATCGTCGTCGGCTGTGGACTTTCCGGCGAGTAAACATCCCGCCGGGACGAGGATAGGCCGGATTCTTCCGGCAGGAAGCCGGAAGGGACGGCCAGAGAGCGGTAAAGAGGAGGTAACTATGGCCGACAGTGTCTACAAGGTCATCGAGATCATCGGCACCAGCACCGAGTCGTGGGAACGGGCTGCCGCCAACGCCGTGGAGACAGCGGCCAAGACGCTGCGCGACCTGCGCATCGCCGAGGTGGCCGAACTGGACATGCAGATCGAAAACGGCAAGGTGCGCACCTACCGGGCCAAGATCAAACTCTCCTTCAAGTACGAAGGCTCCGAGTAGGCCGGATTTCCCGAGGGAAACGTCGGCTTCCGGCCGGGATACCTGGTCAGGCCCTTGCGCCGGCCGGGACGCTTCGTTTGCCATAGAGACCGGGGCAGAGTTGGGGCTCGGGGCCGAGGCCTCGAATTCGCCCCAGAATCAAATTGCCATCCAGCGGATCCGTTGCATCCGTCTGCCCCTGTTGCCTGCAACACGTTTGCGGAAACATAACCCTTGTGGTATAATAAAAATGTCCTGCCGCCATTATAGAATCGCACCGGACATTCCGGGATGAGAACGGATGATTTTCCGCCAGTAGCCATGGATAACCACCCTGGCTGGGACCATCGGGAAAACCCCTGGTTGTCTCGGAGGAAACGATGAGCAAAGTCAATCTGGCTACCCTGGGAGCCTCGCTCACCATCCCCTGGGTGCCCCTGGAGTTCGCCCAGGTCGATGATTACCACTGCCTCCTTGTCCTCTATCAGGGCAGTTATCCTCCCCATTACCACAACAAAGACGAATTCTTCCTGGTGCTCTCCGGGGCGGTGGATGTGGAGATCGAGGGCGAGGGCACCGTGACCCTGCAGGAAAAAGAGGGGCTGGTCGTCCGGGCCGGCCTGCACCATCGCTCCATCGCCCGCACCCCCAGCGCCCTGGTGCTTCTCTTCGAAGCCAAGGATATCACCTATAACCCGGTGGTCATGGTAAGCCAGGTCCAGGAACAGGACTAGGAGGAACCATGCTGGAGGACTTTATCTCACGGATGGCTGAGTTGCGCCTGGAGATGGAACGGCTGACCACCCAGGCTCAGGAAATGGAGCGCCTGGTCCAGGAACAACAACTTCGCCTGGAGGAAATGGACCTTCTGGTGCGCCAGCGCGATGAACAACTGGCCGAACGACAGGCCCGGGTGGAGGAACTGGAGGAGAGGTTGCGCCGGCGCGACCGGGAACTGGCCGAACTCCAGGCCCGCCTGGACGAGGCAGAATCCACCATCCTCCGCCAACGAGAGGAACTGGAGGAATTGCAGGCCCGGCTGGCCCAACGGGAGGCCAGCGAGGCCGCCCTGCGTGAGGAATTGACCCTTCGGGAACGGCCGGCCGCACCGCCGGAGACGGTTTCCCCTCCCGCTCCGGCCCTCCTGGAGCGCCTGGCCACCCTCGAAGAACTGGCCCGCCGCCAGGAGGACGAACTCTCCCGACTCCATGCCACCCTCCAGGAGGCCCTCCTGCACCTGAACCGCCGGCTGGAGCGCCTGGAGGCCGGCCTGCCCGTCGCCCCGCCTTCCGCCGCCCCCGCCGCACTACCCCCCGAGGCTCCGGCTCCGACCGTGGTGGCCGTCGCCCCTCCCCCGGTCGAGTTCGCCGTCGACCCCATCCAGGCTCCTCTCCAGGAGGCGTTGGAGAGCCTGCCGGAAGCCCTCTGCGCCGGCCTGAGCGGCCTGGACGGGCTGCCCGTCGCCCTGGCCTCCCGCCGGGAATGGGCTGTCGGGAAACCGCTGGAGGTGGAACTGGCCGAACTGACCGCAGAGGCCGGGAGAATCGCCTCGGCCCTGGGCGCCGGGCCTCTGCTGACCCTGGCTTTCCAGACCGGGACGGAACATTGCCTGATCTCGCCCATCCGTGAGGAACACTTCGCCTTTCTGGTGACACCGGCCGCCTCAGCAGAGGACTTCCGCCGGGCCCAGGCCGTGCTTTTGCAGACCGCCAGCCGCCTGAACGAACTGTTTTAGAGGATTGCCCATGGCGATCGGGTACTGCCAGATTCAACTGCACCTCCCGGACAACCATTCCCTCAAGGAAAAGCGGAGCGTGCTCCGCTCCATCACCGCCCGCCTGCGCCAGGAGTTCAACATCTCCATCGCCGAATTGGACCATCAGGACCTCTGGCAGTCGGCCTGCCTGGGGGTGGTTTCCATTTCCAACGAGGCCTCCCGTCTTCACCACCTTCTGGAAGATGTGGTGCACTGGCTGGAACAGAACCGGCCCGACGTCGAGGTCACCGGATACCAGATCGAAATGTTCTGAAAACAATCCGCCGGGCCGGGGAAACTCAAGGGAGGCACCCATGCATCTGGCACGTTTCCCGGCCCTGTTTCTGGGCCGCCTGGCTGGCTTCCTGAGCCGCACCCTGGGGGTGGGAGGAGGCACCACCCTTCCCGGCGTCGTGGCCCAATTTCTGGACCCCGGCCTGGTCTCCACCCTCTGCGCTCGCCTGGAACGGGGAGTCATCCTCCTTACCGGCACCAACGGCAAGACGACCACGGCTCGAATGCTGGCCCTGATGCTCCGGGAAGCCGGCTGGAGCCCGATTCACAACCGCGCCGGGGCCAACCTGATGGAAGGGGTGGCAACCACCTTCCTCTACGCCAGCGACCTGCGCGGCCGGCCCAGGGGCGATAGCGGCCTCTTCGAGATGGACGAAGCCCACTTTCCCCGGGCCGTTGCCCTTTGTCGCCCTCGCCTGGTGCTCCTGCATAACCTCTTCCGCGACCAGTTGGACCGCTACGGCGAGGTGGATACCGTGGCCGGCCGTTGGGGGCAGGCCCTCCGCACCCTCCCCACCACCTCTACCGTTCTTCTCAACGCCGATGACCCGGCCGTGGCCGATCTGGGGCAGAACCTGGCAGCCCGGGTGCTCTACTACGGCCTGGATGCCCCAACCCTGGGCCGGCCGGCCCCCGACCACGTCGCCGACGCCCGCTACTGCCGGCGTTGCGGGGCGCCCTATGCCTACGCCCCGGCTTACTACGGCCACATCGGCCTCTACCGCTGCCTGAGTTGCGGCCACGCCCGCCCTCAACCCGACATCCTCTTGACCGTGACCGGCACGGAAGAGGACGGCCGGTTGCAGGGCCGCCTCCGTACTCCGGCCGGCGAAGGCGACTTCCTTTCCCCTCTCCCCGGCCTCTATAACGCCTACAACGCCCTGGCCGCCATCGCTGCCGCCCTGGCTTTGGGTTTGGACCTGAAAGCGTGCCTGGATTCTCTTTCCCACTTTCGGGCCGCTTTCGGCCGGCTGGAGCGCATTCCGGCCGACAAACGGGAAATCCTCCTGGCGTTGATCAAAAATCCGGTGGGCGTCGGGCAGGTCCTGCAGATGCTTACCCTGGCCGGCCGGCCCCTCTCCTGCCTGATCCTCATCAACGACCGCATCGCCGACGGCACCGACGTCTCCTGGCTGTGGGACGCCGACTTCGAGGCCCTGGCCGGCCGGACTGCCTCCATCGTCGTCTCCGGCACCCGCGCCCGGGATATGGCCGTCCGCCTGAAATACGCCGGAGTGAGCGGGGATATCCGGGTGGAAGAGGACCTGGAACAGGCCCTGGAGACCGCTCTGTCCCGCACACCGCCCGGCGCAACCCTCCATGTCCTCCCCACCTATACGGCCATGCTGGAAGTGCGGGCCTTGCTGGCCCGCCGGGGCTACACGACCCCCTTTTGGGAAGATTGAGGGATAGAAGATGGAAAAAAGTCCAGCGGAGGAAACGGCCCGCCGCCTGTGCGCCCTCCTGGAGGCCATGCAGGACGTTGTCCTGGTCGTCGGGCCCGACGGGCGCTATCTGGACATCGCCCCCACCCGCCCCGACCTGCTCTACCGCCCGCCTCAAGAAGTCCTGGGCCGGACGATTCACGAAATCTTCCCCCGGGAACAGGCCGAGTTCTTCCAGGAGGCCATCGACCGCACCCTTCGCACCCGTCAGGTGGTGACGATCGAATATGCCCTCCCCATTGAGGGCCGCGAGGTCTGGTTCGAGGGCCGGCTTTCCCCGATGTTCGACGCAGAGGGCCGGCCGAACGCTGCCCTCCTGGTGGCCCACGACATCACCGAACAACGCCGCTTCCGGGAGGCCCTGCGCGAGAGCGAGGAGATGTACCGCGCCCTGGTGGAGCAATCGAGCGAGGCCATCTTCTTGCTCTTTAACCATCGCCTTGAATTCATCAACCGGCGCTTCAGCGAGATGTTCGGCGTCCGCCTTGAGGAAGCCCGTTCCCCCGAATTCGATTTCTTCCAACTGGTGGCGCCCCCGAGCCGACCTCAGGTTGCGTTATGGATTCAGCAGGGCGGGGTAACTCCGCCCCGCTACGAACTCACCGCCCTGACCCGCGACGGCCGGGAGATTCAGGTGGAGGTTTCGGCGGCCCGGATTCCCTACCGGGGCAGCACCGCCGTCCAGGGAGTCGTGCGGGATATTACCGCCCAGAAGCAGGCCGGGGAACAACTGGCCAGGCGGGAGCGTTATCTGGACTGTCTGGCCGAAACCGCTCAGAAGTTGCTCGGGGCGACCGACCCCTTGGCCGTGTTGCCCGAGGTGCTGGCCTGTCTGGGCGAGACCAGCGGGGCCGACCGGGTCTATATCTTCGAGGTCCATGAGGACGACCGTGGACGCTCCCTGGTCAGCCAGCGCCTGGAATGGTGCGCCCCGGGGATCTCCCCCCAGATCGACAATCCGGCCTTGCAGAACCTCCCCTGGATCGAAGCCGGCTTCGGGCGCTGGGTAGAGGCGCTCATCCGGAACGAGGTCATTGTGGGCCGGGTGGCTGACTTTCCTCCCGCCGAGCGGCCTCTCCTGGAAGCCCAGGAGATTCGCTCCATCCTGGTGTTGCCCCTCCTGGTCGGGGGAGTGCTCTACGGCTTTATCGGCTTCGATTCCTGCCGGACGGAACGGGAATGGGAGCAGGCCGAGGTCGACCTCCTTTCCACCGCAGCCCGCAACATCGCCCAGGCCATCGAGAAAGGTCGAGCGGTGCGGGCGCTGCGGGAGTCGGAGGAGCGTTATCGTCGGCTGATCGAACTCCTGCCCGA
>Ga0068707_1001252_pt1 | contig 17586 bp, 17 predicted proteins | sample YNPNPMetaG_FD_66600 | JGI IMG/M metagenome (GOLD analysis project Ga0068707, IMG submission 66600) | Anoxygenic and chlorotrophic microbial mat microbial communities from Yellowstone National Park, USA - YNP NP MetaG | ecosystem: Environmental > Aquatic > Thermal springs > Hot (42-90C) >...
CGGTGGATCACGGAACGGACCGGGATCCGGCAGCGCCGCATCGCCCCCGCCGGCACCGCCACCAGCGACCTGGCCGCCGAGGCGGGACGGCGCGCCCTCGGGGCCGCCGGCCTGGATCCCGGGACGATCGACGCCCTCATCGTCGCCACGGCCACCCCGGACCGCCTGGTGCCCCCCGTCTCCGCGGTGGTCCAGGCGAAACTGGGGTGCTGGAATGCCGGATGCTGGGACCTGGGGGCCGCCTGCGCCGGGTTCCTCTACGGCCTCTCCGCGGGCGCGGGGCTCATCGCCAGCGGCCAGGCCCGCCGGTGCCTGCTGATCGGAGCGGAAACCCTCAGCCGGCTGACCAACTACAGGGACCGCAACACCTGCATCCTCTTCGGAGACGCCGCCGGGGCGGCGGTCCTGGCCCCCTCGGACGGGTCCTCGAGCGTTCTCTACTGCCGCCTGGGTTGCGACGGCCGGCTGGCCCCCCTGATCGCCACCCCGGCGGGGATCTCCGCCGACCCGGTCACCCCCGAGGCGGTCGCCGAGGGGCGGCAGTTCATCCGGATGAAGGGGCGCGAGGTCTTCAAGTTCGCCGTCCCCAAGTTCGCGGAGATCATCCAGGAGGCCCTGCGGGCCTCCGGCCTCCGGGCCCCCGACATCCAGCTCTTCATCCCCCACCAGATGAACGCGCGGATGATCGAGGCGGTGTGCGAGCGGATCCCGTTCCCGCTGGAACGGACCGTCGTGAACATCGACCGGTACGGAAACACCTCGGCGGCCTCGATCCCCCTGGCCCTCGACGAGGCGGTGCGCGACGGCCGCCTCCGGCGCGGCGACCTCGTCCTCTTCAGCGCCATGGGCGCCGGGATCACCTGGGGGACCGCGATCCTGAGATGGTGACGACGGCCTACCTCTTCGCCGGCCAGGGATCCCAGGCGGTGGGCATGGGCCGAGACCTCGTCGCGGCCTTCCCCGCTGCCCGGGCCCTGTTCGAGCGCGCCTCCGCGATCCTCGGCCTCGACCTCCTGCGGCTCTGCCTGGAGGGGCCCGCGGAAGAACTCGACCGATCGGACCGCTGCCAGCCGGCACTCCTGGTCCACGGGATCGCCTGCCTGGAGGCGGCCCGGGCCGCCCGGCTCCCCGAGGCGGAGGCCGCCGCGGGACTCTCGCTGGGCGAGTACACGGCCCACGTCTACGCCGGGTCGCTCGGGTTCGAGGACGCCGTCCGGCTTGTCGAACGTCGCGGCCGGTACATGCAGGAGGCCTGCGAGGCCGTCCCCTCCGGGATGGTCGCCGTCCTGGGACTTCCCCGGGAAAAGGTCGAGGAGGCCTGCCGCGACCAGGGCGAGGTGGGGATCGCCAATCTCAATGCCCCCGGCCAGATCGTGATCTCGGGGGAGAAGGCGGCCCTCGAGCGGGCCGCGGACCGGTGCCGCCGGCAGGGCGCCCGACGCATCGTCCCCCTCCCCGTGGCCGGGGCGTATCACTCGCCCCTCATGAAGCCCGCCCAGGAAAAGCTGAGGAGGGATCTGGCGGCCGTGCGGATCTCCCCCCCGCGGATCCCGGTCTGGACCAACGTCTCCGCCCGGCCGCTGTCGGATCCCGAGGAGATCCGCGCCGCCCTCGCCGAGCAGATCTGCCGCCCCGTCCTCTGGGAGGACACCCTCCGCGCCCTCGGCGCGGCGAAGTACTTCGAGTTCGGCCCCGGAAGGATCCTCGCCGGCCTCGTCCGGAGGGTCGTTCCCGGGGCCGAGGTGGTCTCGATCGAAGGCCCTCTGTCCTGAAGGGAGGAAGGTCCCATGAAGATCGACCTGACGGGGAGGACCGCCCTGGTCACCGGGGCGGGCCGGGGCATCGGTCGGGAAATCGTCCTGGCCCTGGCCGGCGCCGGCGCCCGGGTCGCCTGCCTGGACATCCTGGAGGAACCTCTGGCCGAGACGGTCGCCCGCGCCGGCCCCAACGCCCTCGCCATCCGCTGCGACGTGCGCTCCGCCGAGGAGGTCGACCAAGCCGTCCGGAAATGTGTGGAGCGCTTCGGCGGCCTGGACATCCTGATCAACAACGCCGGGATCACCCGCGACGGCCTGCTCCTGCGGATGAAGGAGGAGGACTGGGACGCGGTCCTGGACGTGAACCTCAGGGGCCCCTTTCTCCTCCTCAAGGCCGCCACCCGCTACCTCCTCAAATCCCCGGCGGGCCGTGTCGTCAACATCTCCAGCGTCTCCGGAATCATGGGGAATCCGGGCCAGGCGAACTACTCCTCCTCCAAGGCGGGCCTGATCGGGCTCACCAAGACCGCCGCCCGCGAACTGGCCTCCCGGAACATCTGCGTCAACGCCGTCGCCCCCGGATTCGTCAACACGGAGATGGCCGCCCGGGTGGATCCCCGCCACCTGGAAGCCATGATCCAGAACATCCCCCTCAAGCGCATGGGCGAGGCCCGGGAGATCGCCGCCGCCGTCCTCTTCCTGGCCAGCGACCTGGCCTCCTACATCACCGGCCAGGTCCTCCAGGTCGACGGGGGGATGCGGATGTAGGGACCGTGGGGATCCGGGACTGGCTCGAACGGGCCCTGGGAGACGAGGGCAGCCTGCGGCGCCGGCTCCTGTCCCGGCTGCGGTGGGCGACGAGCATCCCGCCCCGAGACTGGTTCGACGCCCCCAAGCGCGCCCTCTTCCGGACGGTCCGTCCCTTCACGATGGCCGGCTACCGGCGGCTCTCCAACGTCTACGACCTCTGCCGGCGGGCGGCGGCCGCGAACCTGCCGGGGGCGTTCGTCGAATGCGGGGCCTGGAAGGGGGGGACGGCCGCCGTCATGGCCGACGTGGCCCGCCGGGAGGGACGGGGCCGGAAGACCTGGCTCTTCGACTCCTTCGAAGGGCTGCCTCCCCCGGGGGAGGCCGACGGTCCCCTCGCCCGACGCTGGGCCGGCCGGTGCGCCGCCCCCGTCGAGGAGGCGGAACGGCTCCTCTTCGGCATCCTCCAGCTCGCCCGCGACCGGGTGATCCTCCGCAAGGGATGGTTCCGGGACACCCTGCCCGCCGCCCGCGCGGAGATCGGTCCCGTCGCCGTGCTGAGGCTTGACGCCGACTGGTACGAATCCACCCGGCTCTGCCTGGAGAACCTCTTCGACAACGTCGTTCCCGGCGGTTTCGTGATCCTGGACGATTACGGCCACTGGGAGGGCTTCCGCCGGGCGGTGGACGAATTCCTCGCCGCCCGCGGCCTCGCCGTGGAAATCGTTTCCGTCGACCGCTCCGGGGCGTACTTCCTCAAGCCGCGATGAAACGTCCCGAGGAGGCCCGGGGAGATGGCGGGAATCCTCCCGGACCGCGGCCCCGGCGCGCCCCTCCCTCTTTCCTGCGCCGGGGACCCCGATATAATTTGGAAGGCGCCCTCGGGGCCGTGGAGGAACGGTGACGGAGTACGTCCTGCAGTCCGGTCCGTTGCACACCTTCGAATCGCTCTATGATCCCCGGTCCCCCGGATGCCGCCCGGTGGCGGATTTCCCCACGATCGAACTCGCCCCCCGGGATCCGCCCCGCCGGGGGGCCCTGGCCGTCCTGGGGCGCGACCCGGAGCCCGAACGGCGCTTCCTCGGGGAATTCCTCCGGCCGATCCTGGGGGGGCGGCGGGCCGTTTTCGGCATGCGCGACGTGCACCAAGGCCGGGCCTGGCTCCTGGCCCGGAAGTTCCAAGAACGGCGCCCTTCCCTGATGAGATACGGGATCTCTGAGGACGACCTGGTCCTTCTCGAACTCCGGGATCCCGGGCGGGATCTGGCCCTGATGGCGGAGTTCCTCCCGCCGGAGGCGGGCGAGATGTTCCTTCACCTCACCTCCGGCACGTTCGATCTCTTCGACCTGTTCTGGCGGCGGGCGGCCCTCGCCTCCGGCCGCCCGGGCGAGGACCGCTTCCGGCGCGACGTGGCGTCGATGGCCCGCGAGGCCCACCTGACGCTCCTGCGGGACCCGGCCGGATCCTTCGTGCTGATCCTGAACCCCCGGTCCGCGGCCCCTGCCGAGGTGGAACCCCGTCTCCTCGCCGCCGCAAAGGCAGCCGGGTTCCGCATCACGATGGCCCCCCGCCTGTTCGAATGACCGGCGGGACGTGACCGTCCAATCCTCCGTGCTCGGGTCACCGGACCCACTACCCATGGGGTAATCCAGACCGGAATGGCTCGAGCCCTTGGGGTCGCCAGAATCCAGGCACAGGGAAGCAGGCCATCACGGCGGGAACTTTTGCTTGAAAACCGGCCGGGAGGATCCCTATAATCCGGCCCCAACGTCGGGTACCCAGACGAAATCCCATGCTTTGACGGAGGGGGCCATGACCTTGAGCCCGGCAGAGATCGAATCCAAGATCCTCGACATCGTCTCCAAGCAGCTCGGCGTGGCCAAGGAGAAGATCACGCGGCAATCCTCGTTCGTCAACGATCTCGGGGCGGACTCCCTCGACCAGGTGGAACTCGTCATGGCGATCGAGGAGGCCTTCGACCTGACCATCCCCGACGACGCGGCGGAAAAGATCCAGACCGTGGGCGAGGCCATCCAGTACATCGAGGCCAACAGCGGTGACAAGAAGTAGGGTCGTCATCACCGGCCTCGGGGTCATCACCCCGGTCGGGAACGACGTCGACACCTACTGGAAATCGCTTCTGGAGGGCCGCAGCGGCGTCGGTCGGATCACGAAATTCGACACCGCGGGGATGGAGGTGACCATCGGGGCCGAGGTCCGCGGCTTCGACCCGGCCCGCCATATCCCCCCCAAGGACATCAAGCGTCTCGACCCCTTCTGCCATTACGCCCTGGCCGCGGCGGAGCAGGCGGTGCGGGACGCCGGACTGGACTTCTCCCGCGAGGACCGCTTCCGGTGCGGGGCGATCGTGGCCAGCGGCATCGGGGGGCTCCACGAGCTCCAGGAACAGCACCGCCGGTATCTCGAAAAGGGCCCCTCCCGCACCAGCCCCTTCTTCGTCCCCAAGATGATGCTCAATGCGGCGGCGGGCAACATCGCCATCCGGTTCGGCCTGGGAGGTCCCAACTGGGGCGTGGCCTCCGCCTGCGCCTCCTCCAACCACGCCATGGCCAGCGCCTTCCGGACGATCCAGTACGGCGACGCGGACGTCATGATCACCGGCGGGGCCGAGGCGGCCCTCACCTACCTCTCCCTGTCGGGGTTCGCCAACATGGGAGCCCTCTCCCGGCGCAACGACGCCCCGGAAAGGGCCTCCCGGCCGTTCGACCGCCAGCGGGACGGCTTCGTGCTGGGAGAGGGGGCGGCGATCCTGGTCTTCGAGCGCCTGGAGCATGCCCTGGCCCGCGGGGCCCGGATCTACGCCGAGGTCCTCGGGGCCGGCAACAGCGACGATGCCCACCACATCACGGCGCCCGACCCGGACGGTTCCGGCGGCGCCTGCGCGATGGCCCAGGCCCTGAAAGACGCCGGTCTCCGCCCGGAGCAGATCTCCTACATCAACGCCCACGGCACCTCCACCCCGCTCAACGACAAGATCGAAACCGCCGCGATCAAGAAGGCGTTCGGCGCGCACGCCTCCCGGATCCCCATCAGCTCCACGAAATCCATGATCGGCCACCTCCTGGGCGCGGCCGGGGCCGTGGAAATGGTCGCCACGGTACTCTCCATCCGGGACAACGTGGTCCATCCCACGATCAATCTCGAGGATCCCGACCCCGAATGCGACCTGGACTACGTGCCGGGCCGCCGTCGGGAGGTCCGGGTGGACTACGCCCTCTCCAACGCCCTGGGATTCGGCGGACACAACTCCACCCTCGTGGTGGGGCGTTTCCCGCCCCCCTGAACCGTCCCGCGCCGCATTGACGGGATCCCGTCCGGTGCTATACTTCTCAAGGGCGGTGCCGGATTCCGTGGAGAGGGGAGTTTCCATCCTGGAGGATCGCTGGAGAGCGGGGGGCGAACGGCCTTCCTGAGCGGGACGCCGCCGCGCTTCCTCTGCCCTCGGGGAAGGGGGCATGTCCTGGCCGCAGAATGACCTGTGGGACCGGCTGGAGGCCGAGCTCTTCCGCCGCCTGGGGCCGGAACGGTACGCCGATTGGGTCCGGAACGTCCGCCCCCTCAGCTTGGACGAGGAGGAGTTCGTCGTCCATTTCGAGACCACCTACGCCCGGGACAAGTTCGAGGGACTCCGGGCGTCCGTCACCGCGGCTGTCCGGCGCGCCACCAACCGCAAGATCCGGGTCCGCTTCCGGGTGGAAGGCGACTCCTTCGCCCGTCCCCCGGGGGCCGACCTGCAGGACGAGACCCGCCGGGGAGGGATTCTGCGGGCGCTCCCGCAGACCTTCGACACCTTCGTGGAAGGCCCCGGGAACCGGACCGCTCTGGAGGCGACCCGGGCCTTCGCCTCGGCGGAGCCGCCCCCCTTCCGCACCCTCCTGATCCACGCCCCGTCCGGCCTGGGAAAGACCCATCTGCTCCGGGCCGTCGGCGCCCGGCTTTCCGAGCGCCCGCGGACCTCGGTCCTCCTCTTCACCGGCGAGCAATTCGCCCGTCACTTCGACTGCGCCCTCAGCGAGGGGCACCGCGAAGCCTTCCTCAAGCGGTGCCGCAGCGTCCATGCCCTCCTGCTGGACGACCTGCACCTCCTGGCGGGACGGGAGGAGGCCCAGAGGGCCTTCCTCGAGACGGTCCTGAACCTGGAGGACCGGGGGGGGCGCGCCGCCTTCACCTGCGAGAGGCCCCCGCACCAGGTCGAGGGACTCCTCCGGGCCCTGAAGAGCCGGCTCCGGGGGGACTGCGTGGTCACCCTGGGGCGCCCCGACCCGGCCACGTCGGCGGCGTTCCTCCGCACCTGCGCGCCTCCCGGAACCCCGCCGTCGGTCCTCGATCACCTGGCCACCCATGTCCGGACGAGCTACAAGGACCAGATGAACTGCCTGAGGCGCGTCCTGGAGCTGGGCCCCCCCACCCTCCCGGCGGCCCGCGCCGTCGTGCGCGACTTCCTGAGCCGCTGGGGCGGCGGACTCTCCTACGAGGACATCGCCCGCGCCGCGGCGGACTGCTTCGGGGTCGCGGTGTCCGAGATCTACGCCCCGGGGCGCTCGGGCGCCGCCGCGAGGGCCCGCCGGGCCTGCTTCTACCTGTCGCGGAAGCTCCTCCGGCAGCCCTACGCCCGGATCGGAGAGCATTTCGGCGGCCGGGATCCCGCCACCGTGCTGGATTCCTGCCGCCGCCTGGACCGCGGCAACGGCGCCGTGGAGACCGCCCTCCTGCGCCAGATGGAGGAGCGCCTCTCCGCCGCGGCCCTCCGCTGACCGCCGGTCCCCCGCCGGCTCACCGCCCCTGCTGCCGCCGGATCCGCTCGATGAACTCGACGGCCTTGCCCACGGTTTTGACCCCCAGGGCGGCCTCCTCGTCCATCTCGATGTCGAACTCCTCCTCGAAGGCGGCGACCAGCTCCACGCTCTGCATGGAATCCGCCCCAAGATCCTCCACGAAGCGCGCCTCCGGCTTCAAGCGGCCGGGATCGACCTTGAGGATCCGGGCGACGACCTCCTTCACCCGCGGCTCCGTGTCCGACATGCGCTCCTCTCCGAAAAACGCCTCCCCCCGGGGGGATCAGATCCCCTTGAAAAGGAGGGACGGATCCAGATGGTCCCGCTCGATGTCCCGGAAATAGTTGACCGTGCCCACCTTCATCTCGACCGTGGAGGCCTCGTCGCACACGATGATCCCGTGCGGGTGCAGCTGGAGGCAGGAGACCGTGCACATGTGGTTGACGCCCCCCTCGACCGCCTGCTGGAGCGCCCGCGCCTTGGCGTGCCCGCTCACCAGGATCAGGACCTTCCGGGCGTCCATCACGGTCGCCACCCCCACCGTCAGGGCCGTCCGGGGGACCTTGCTCACGTCCCCCCCGAAGAAGCGCGCGTTGGCCAGGAGCGTGTCCTGGGTCAGGGTCTTGACCCGCGTCCGGCTGGCCAGGGACGACCCGGGCTCGTTGAAGGCGATGTGCCCGTCCGGTCCGATGCCCCCCACGAAGAGCTGGATGCCCCCCGCCTTGCGGATCCTCTCCTCATAGGAGGCGCATTCGGCCTCGAGGTCCCGGGCGTTCCCGTCCAGGATGTTCACGTTGGACTTCGGGATGTTGATGTGCCGGAAGAAGTTGTTCCACATGAAGGAGTGATAACTCTCCGGGTGGTCCTCCGGGATCCCCACGTACTCGTCCATGTTGAAGGTGACCACGTTGGAGAAGTCCACCTTCCCCTCCCGGTTCAACCGCGCCAGCTCCCGGTACATCCCCAGGGGCGTGGACCCCGTGGGGAGCCCCAGGACGAAGGGCTTCCCCGGGGAGGGGCGGAAGCGGACGATCTCGGACGCCACGAAGGCGGCCGCCCAACGGCTGACCTGATCGTAGTCCTTCAGGATGATGACTCTCATCGCAGCCCCCGGAAAAAACCGTCGCTCATGGATTCCTCAAAGCCGCCACCACCTTCTCCACCCGCCCGGCCAGCCGCTCCAGCTCGGCCCTCAACTCGCGGACGAAGGGGTTCGTTTCATACCGACCCCGGACCCGTTCGAAGTCGGCCGCCGCCTCTTCCGCGGCGCCGTCCATCCCGAAGCCGGTGCGGCTCTGCTCGTCGAACTCCTTCTCGGCGTCGGCCAGCACCAGGGTGAGAAACTTGCCCTTCGCCCGGCCGTACTCCGCCGCCACCTGCAGAACCTCCTCCCTCGACATCCCGCGCAAATCCCTCCCGAAATGCCGATTCCAGGCCCCGATCACCCAGGCCCACTCGTCCCCCGGCCCCGCCGCCCGGATCCCCTCCAGCGCCTCGGCAAACCCCCGAACCGAGGAGATCTCCCCCCGCTCCACGGCGTCCTCCAGCCGAAGCATCCGGTCCCGAGGCATGAGCAGCCCGCCCAGATCGACCCAAGAGGGCGAGCCCACCGCCCCCGGATCGACGGCGAAGGCCCGCCCCGTGTCGAAGGCCCCCCCCGCCGCCAGCGCCGACTCGACCCGTTCGAAAACCTTCTCCAGCAGATACACCTCGGTTCCGTTCCGGTAGTATTTCTGGGCCGTCCGGAGGATCGGCCGCCGGACCAAGGCCCCCCCCACGGAAACCTCCTCCACGGTCTTCTCGGTCCTCTCCTGGAGGTCCCGCAGGAGCTCGAGGGCCCGCATCATCTTCCCGACGGTGTACGGGCTGAAGACGGCGAAGGAGATCGGGTCCCGCCGGACGGGCCCCTTCCGACGGTCCCGGGCGGGCCACTTGAGGCCGTCCCGCACGGTTCCCACCGTGGTCACATGGAGTCCCGGGATCATGACGCACCGGCCGTCGGCGCGGGCCTCGAGATGGCTGAACGGGAAGTCGGAGGTGTCGAAGGTCCCGGTGTGCTTGCCGAGCACCACGCTGAAAGGCCCGAGGCGGCAGGGCCACATCATATAGGAGAACGACCCCGTCTTGCAGCCGCGCTCCAGCTTCCCCTCGTGGCACGGCCCCAGCTTGTACATGTGGTTGGACTGGTTGGTGCCCGAACCGGCGTTGTAAAAGCTGAAGAGCCCCGCGATGAGAAGGGTCGACTTGTGGTGACTCACCGTGTAGGGGCCCGCGAAGACGCTGCATGCCTCCCCGTGGAAGGCCTCGCTGTTGGCGAAGAACAGGCAGTGCTCCGCCGAAAACTGCCGTCCCACCAGGCACCCCTGCCCCACGAACGTCCGCGTGAGGATGGCCCCGCCGTCCACGCGCGAACCCTCGGCGATGATGAAATCCCGCGCCGTCACGTTGCTGCCGACCACCGTCGGCGCCTCGGGATGGCTGAGGATCGTTCCGTTGACGAGGCTCGCGGCCCCCGCCACCGTCGCCGCCGGGCCCACCCGGACGTCCACGATCTCCCGGCACGAGACGATCCGCGCCCCCGGCCCGATCCGGCCCCGGTCCGAACGGGCCCGCTCAACCTCCGCCGCCGCCATCGCCCGGAGCGCCTCCACGAGACGGGGCCGGTGGCGGTGCAGGCACAGCAGGTAGGCGAACGGGGCCGACAGCTCGTCGAACAGCACCACCTCCCGCCCCCCGGCCTCGTTGAGCACCTCCACCTCGACGCCGTTGCCGAAGGACGCCCCGGGATTCGCCTGCATCACGCCGACGTCCTCGATCGAGACTCCGTCCCCGAGGTCATAGCCGGACAGATGCACCCCGACGCGGGCGATGCGGCACCCGTCCCCCACCGTGCAGTCGGTCAGGGCGGCGTCGTAGATCCCGCAGGGCTTCTCCCCCCCGTGGGCCGTCCGCACGGTCCCCGCCGTGGAGCCGATCCGGACCGTCCCGGCGAAGGAGGCCCGCACGACCGAGGCCGGGTCGAACCCGGCGGCCACGAGGACCCGCCCCCAGTCCTCCGCCCGGCACCCCCGCGCCTCCAGGAGCCGGATCTCCTCCGGGGCCAGGGGCCGGAAGGCCCGCGAATTCCCCATCAGGAAACCTCCCCGGCCCGGGCCAGCTCGTAGGTATCCCTCGCGATGGCGGCCTCCTCGTCGGTGGGAATCACGTACACCCCCACCCGGCTGCCGTCCGCATGGATGGGCCCCTCCCGCCGGACCATCCCCCGGTTCCGCTCCGGGTCCAGACGGATCCCCAGCACCTCGAGCCCCGCGCAGATCCCGGCGCGTACCTCCACGGCGTTCTCGCCGATCCCCCCGGTGAAGACGACCGCCTCCAGGGATCCGAGGGCCGCGGCGTACGCCCCGATGTATTTCCGGACCCGGTAACAGAAGATGTCGATGGCCAGCCGCGCCCGCGCATCCCCCCGGGCCGCAAGCTCGGACAGGTTGCGCATGTCATTGGACTTTCCCGAGATCCCCAGGAGCCCCGACCGCTTGTTGCACATCGTGTGGAGATCCCGAAGACCGTATCCCTTCTCCGCAAGGTAGAACAGGATGGCCGGATCGAAGTCCCCCGACCGCGTCCCCATGACGACCCCCTCCAGAGGGGTGAGCCCCATGGAGGTGTCCACGGAACGTCCCCTCCGGACGGCGGTGATCGAGCAGCCGTTCCCGAGGTGGCAGGTCACGAGGTCCACCGCGTACTTGTCCTTCCCGACGAGCTGCGCGTACCGGCGGGCCACGTAGCGGTGGCTCGTCCCGTGGAAGCCGTACCGCCGGACGCGGTATTTCTCGTAGAGCTCGTAGGGCAGGCCGTACAGGTGGGCGACGGGGGGAATCGTCGTATGGAACGCGGTGTCGAAACAGGCCACCTGCCGGGCGCGGGGGAGCCGCTCCCGGGCGGCGCGGATCCCCGCCAGGTTGGGAGGGTTGTGCAGCGGGGCCAGATCGGCGAACTTCTCGATGGACCGGAGAACCGCGTCGGTGACCAGGACCGAGCCGGTGAACTCCTCCCCGCCGTGCACCACCCGGTGCCCCACCGCCTCGATCTCCGAGGGATCCCGGATCGCCCCCAGCTCAGGATGCACGAGGATGTCGAGGATGACCTTCAGACCCTGGGGGTGGTCGGCGGCCTGGACCTCCGCCGTGTGCCGCCGTTCCCCCCGGACGTGGTCCAGCCGCGGCCCGGGTTCCCCGATCCGCTCCACGATCCCGCGGGCCAGGACCTGTCCTTCCGGCATCCGGTAGAGCTGGTACTTGATCGAGCTGCTCCCGGCGTTGATCACGAGGACGATCATCCTGCCCTCCCCCTATCCCGCCCGCCGGGCCAGGGTGAGCACCGCCGTGGACACCACGTCCTCCGCGCTGGCCCCGCGGGAGAGGTCGCTCAGGGGGCGGGCGAAGCCCTGCAGGAAGGGGCCCAGCGCCTGGGCCCCCGCCAGCCTCTGGGTGAGCTTGTAGGCGATGTTGCCGCTGTCCAGGTCCGGGAAGATCAGCACGTTGGCCCGGCCCGCCACGGCGCTGGGGACCTTCACCTTGCGGGCCGCCACCTCCGGCACGAGGGCGGCGTCGACCTGGAGCTCCCCGTCGATGTCCAGCGACGGGGCCCGGGACCGGGCGATCTCGAGGGCCTTCAGAACCCGATCCACGCGGGCATGGGACGCGGACCCCTTGGTGGAGAAGGACAGCATCGCGACCCGGGGAGGCTCCCCCCCCAGCAGCGCCCGGGCGCTCTCGGCCGAGGCCAGGGCGATGTCGGCCAGCTGCTCCGGGGTGGGATCGATGTTCACCGCGCAGTCCGCGAAGATGAAGGGACAGTCCTTCCGACCCCGGTATTCCGGCACGACCATCAGGAAAAAGCTCGAGGCGGTGGAGATCCCCTCCGCCATCCCGACGCACAGGGTGCCCGCCTGGATCACCGTGGCCGTGGCGGTGGCGACCCCCCCGACCAGGGCGTCGGCCTCCCCCAGGCGGACCATCATGGCCCCGAAGAAGATCGGCTTCATCAGAAGGCGCCGGGCGATGGGTACGGTGATCTCCTCCCGGCCCCGGGCGTAGCACTCGGCATAGGGGCCCAGCCGGTCCGATTCCCGGGGATCGATCACCCGCACCTCCCGCAGGGACACTCCCGCCGCCCGGGCGGCCTCCTCGACCAGGGCGGTCTTCCCCAGCAGGACGGGGCGCGCCCACCCGCGGTCCCGGAGCGTCGCGGCCGCCCGCAGAATCCGCTCGTCGGTCCCTTCCGGAAGGACCAGCGTCAATCCCCGGCCGGCGATTCTTCGCCCGAAATCCTCGACGATCCCCATGGGAGGGTCTCCCCCATTTTTTTCATCTGAAACAAATTAATGCGGTCTCGTTATTAATAAGGAATCCCCCGGTTGTCAAGAGGTCCCCGTGGAGGGCGCGGCCGCCCGGCTCCCCTGCCGGGCGGCCAGGAGGGCGTCGCACACCTCCCGCACCGCTCCCTCCCCCCCGGGCCGCTCCGTCTCCAGCCGCGCCGCCCGCCGCGCCTCGGGCGCGGCGTCGGCCACCACCACGGGAAACCCCGCCCCCTTCAGGGCCGGGACGTCCAGAAGATCGTCCCCCACGTACATGGCCTCCGCCGGGGCAACCCCGCAGGACCCGAGGAATTCCCGCAAGGCCTTCCCCTTGTCCGCCACGCCCGTGAACACGTGCCGAATCCCCAGCTTCTCCGCCCGGCGCCGCACGATCTCCGTCTCCTCCGCCGTCATCAGGGCCACGATCACCCCCGCCTCCCGGACGAGACGCAGCCCCAGACCGTCCCGGGCATGGAACCGCTTGAGGGCCTCCCCCTCGGCACCATAGTAGAGGCTTCCGTCGGTGAGGACGCCGTCGACATCCAGGACCAGCGCCCGGACCCGGCCGAGGCGCCGCAGCAGGGAGCGACCGCCCCGGAGAGCCCTCATGCCCCAGGCCCCGCCGCCCCCCGGGCCGCCTGCTCCTGCAGCACCGACACCACCTCGCGCCACCGCGACAGGTGGGGAAGAAGTTCCTCCCGGGACAGATCGTGGAGCCGGGGGACGTCCTTGGTTTCCAGAGCGGTCTCGAACCGCAGGAGGGCCGCCTGCAGCCGCCGGAGGGACAGGTCAATCGTCTCGCCCTGGGCCGTCAGCCGGAGGAAATCCGCCGCGAGGAGCTGTCCCACGTCCCGGACCGCCCGGACCAGGATCTCCCACGCGTGCAGGCCCTCCTCAAACTTCTCCAGGGCCCGGGCGTACTGCCCGGCCCGGTACTGATCCGCCGCCGCCCCCAGAGAACGCTCCATGTTGTCCAGATGCCCCCGGAGCCCCGACAGCGTCTGGCCGGCCATGACGTACGGATCCGCCGTCCGAACCTCCAGCAGGGCGTTCCCGGCCGGGACCTGGTCGGCCAGGGCATCCCGGCGCTCCTCGGTGAGCGGCTCGCCGTTCAGGGTGTACCCCACCACGATCCGGCGGCGGGCCGCCGTCTCGCGGCGGACCTTCTCGAAAACGTCCCGGAACGTCACTCCCTCCCCCCCGGCCGCCATCCCGCGGCTGCCGTCGATGACGATCTCCATGGGTGCCCCCGTCTGCGGATCTTATTGCCCCCCCTCAAGGACGTCAATCGAATTGCCGATAAGGATCACGGGTCCATCCATGCGCCCGTTCCTCGCCGGCCTGCTGGCCGCCCTGGCGGCCTCCGGCTGCGGCCCCGCCGCGGAACCGTCGGAGCCGGAATCCCCCCTCACCCAGATCACCCAGGGGACCGCGGGCGAAGACAAGGACCCCGAGGTCTCCCCCGACGGCCAGAGGCTCCTCTACGCCTCCACCTCCTTCGGACACCGGTGCGACCTCTTCGCCAAGCGGCCGGGATCCAACGTCGCCACCCGGCTGGTATCCGCCCCGGGAGACAAGCGCTTCCCCAAGATCAACCCCGCCCGGCCCCGCATGCTGGCCTACTGCTCCAACGCCCGCGGGGAATGGGATATCTACGTCGTCGAAGACACCGAGGCCGATCCCGACCGGGCCGTCCCGGTCAGCGAGACCGGGACCCACGACCTTCACCCCACCTGGTCCCCCGACGGACGCCGCCTGGCCTGGTGTTCCACGGACGACCTCCGCCGGGGACGCTGGATCCTGAGAATCAAGGACCTGGAGACGGGCCGGATCCAGTCCCTGGAGGACGTGGAGGGGCTCCTCCCGGAGTGGTCCCCCCGCGACTCCCGCATCGTCTTCCAGAGGATGAAGGAACGCGATCGGTGGCTGAGTTCCCTTTGGGTCCTCGACTTCGACGGAAGCTCGGCCCGGAACCTGACGGTCCTCTTCGCCAGCGATGCCTGGGCGGCGATCAATCCGGCCTGGTCGCCGGACGGGAAACGCGTGGTCTTCGCCACCGCCGCCCGGACCCCCCGCCCCGGGGATCGCGAGGAGGCCGACGACCTCTGGGTCGCGGACGCGGACGGCTCCCATGCCACCCGGCTGACGGCCTCCCCCGCCTCCGACTGGATGCCCACCTGGGCCTCCGACGGCCGCATCTACTTCGTCTCCAACCGGAGCGGCACCCCGCGGATCTGGAGTCTCCTCCCGCTCCTGCCGGAATAGGCCCCGAGAGAATCAGTCCGCGAATCGGTGGAGCCCCGCCTCCCGGGCCGCCCGATAGGCCTCCTCCATTTCCCCACGCCCGATCCGGCGGTCGATCTCCGCGAACGCCCCCCCTACCCCCACCCGGCCCTCCGGGCGGTATTGCCCCATGAGATTCACGAACGTGTTCCTCGAAAGGCCCGCCAGGAACCGCATGACCTCCGCCGTCCCGGCCAGCCCCCCCGGAAGGACCAAGTGGCGCACCAGCAGCCCCCGAACCGCCAGCCCTTGCGCATCCACGACCAGATCCCCCACCTGCCGGTGCATCTCCCGCACGGCGGCCCGCGCCGCCTCCGGATAATCCTCCGCCGCGAGCCTCCGCGCCACCGCGGGGTCCCAGAACTTGAAGTCCGGCATGTAGATGTCCACCACCCCGTCCAGAAGCTCCAGCCCCTCGGGGGCATCGTACCCGCTCGAATTGTAGACAAGGGGGATCCTCAGACCTCCCTCGACCGCCGCCGGAAGCGCCTCGAGGATCTGAGGAATCACGTGCGAGGGCGTTACGAAATTGATGTTGTGGCATCCCTGCCGCTGGAGGGCGAGCATGATCCCGGCCAGCTCCTCCGGCCCCACGGGCCGTCCCTCCTCCCCCCAGGAGATGTCGTAGTTCTGGCAGAAGACGCACCGGAGGTTGCAGGAGGAGAAGAAGATCGTCCCCGACCCGCCCCAGCCGCTCAGGCAGGATTCCTCCCCGTGGTGCGGAAAGGCGCTGGCGACCACGGCGCGGCGGCCCGTCCGGCAGAACCCCGTCCCTCCCCTCCGCCGGTCCGCCCCGCACCGGCGCGGGCACCAACGGCAGGAAGCCAGCCCCTCCACGGCCCGGGCTGCCTTCCGGGCCAGCGCACCGGAGGCGTGTGCCTCCAGGTAAAGGGGGCCCGAACGTTCCACGGGGACCAGTATAGCACCCCCGGGAGGCGCCCCCCCGATCAGGGCGTCCTCAGCTCCGCCTTGAGAATCCCGGCCTGGTCGAGGGCCCGAACCAGGTCGATCAGCTGCTGGTCCGTGAGGAGAGTCCCGGCCTTCTCCATGAACTCCGAGAACCTCTGGCCCTCGCGGGCGTGGAAGACACCGGGCCGGCCCCCGGCGGCCACCATCACGCTGCCCTCCCGGAGCCGCACGTCGCCCGTCCACGAGATGGTGCGGGCGGCCTCGTTCACCACCACGGCGGCGGTCTCCGGGACCGAAAGCAGGACCGGCCGGCTCAGGATGAAGTCCAGCCACCGCACCGGCTCCCGCTCGTAATCCACCTCGGGCTCCGAGCCCGTCACCCGACGGTATTCCTCCACGGTGGGGATCCGCACCAGAACCGAGCCCCCGTCCAGGGAAGCCGCCACGTCCAGGCGCCCCCCCGTCCCCACGACCGCCGAGGCGTTGATCTGGCCGGCCAGCTGGCTGGCCAGAACCGGATCGGGCCTCTTGAGCACCAGCTTGAACCCCTTCCGACGGAGCTCCTCGCCCCCCGGCACCGGGACGCGGACCTCCGCGACGAACCGATGTTCCAGCTCCCGCTCCACGATCGCCCCGTTGGGAATCGTGGCCGAAGTGAGGCTTCCCCGCTTCCCGTCCCCCTGGACCGTGAGGCGGCCCGAGGCCAAGGCATAGATCGGCCCGCGCCGACCCAGGGGGCCCCGCAGGTCGGTCAACTGAAGTTCCCCTCCCGCCAGGGACTTGGCGTCGCCCAGGGCGGAGACGGAGACGTCCAGCCGGGTGCCCTGCTTCTGGAACGGCCGGAGTTCCGCCGTCACCAGGACCAGGGCGGCATTCCGGCCCTCGACTTTCTGCACCGAGGCCTCGGGGGCCACGAGGTTCTGGAGCATCGCCTTCATCAGGCGGGCGGATTCATCCCGGGCGCTGTCCCCCGTGCCGCCGAGCCCCGTGACGAGGCCGTAGCCCCGCAGCTTGTTGGGACGTGCCCCCTCCACCTCCACGAAGTCCTTGACCGACTGGGCCCAGGCGGCCGGGACGGCCGCCGCCAGCAGGGCCGCCCCGATCCACCCCCGCCGCACCGCGCCGAAAAATCCTCTCCCGGATAAATGGCCCGGGATGGGCGGGCCGTGCGGCCCGCCCATCCCCGGGCTCCGGAGAGGGTAAGGGACAATGTAAGACGGGACCGCCGGAAGGCTCCCTCCGCCGGGCCCGTGCCACCACGACCGTACCGACATCGCCGCACGCCCTCAGAAGGGCCACGCCGTGGCCAGAAGACTGCCCAGAAACCCCCGGGCCCCGAGCGCCTCCGCCCTGCCGGGCCCTTTGTAAACGACGCTCAGGTTATGGACCTCCTCCAGGGGGACGGTCCCGTCCTGCACCGAGGAAGCGGCCACCTCGCCGGTCAGCCGGACGACCTCCTCCTGGCCGCCCAGGCGGCGGCGCCGGATCGCCTGCACGACGAGCGTCCCGTTCGGACGCACATCGGCCACCTCGACGGGGACGGAAAACGATCCCTCATCCCGGGCCTCGGCCGCCCGTGCCGGCCGGCGCGCCGGCCGCTCCCCGGCCGCCGGCTCCGCCCGCCGAACCAGGATCTTCAGGAAATCATGCCTCCGGAGAACCGGCCGCAGGGGGGGATCGTAGGGCGAGGCCCCGCTTTCCCCCAGGAGGGACTGGCCCCAGGCGGCCGGGGCGGCC
>Ga0068707_1001257_pt1 | contig 17566 bp, 16 predicted proteins | sample YNPNPMetaG_FD_66600 | JGI IMG/M metagenome (GOLD analysis project Ga0068707, IMG submission 66600) | Anoxygenic and chlorotrophic microbial mat microbial communities from Yellowstone National Park, USA - YNP NP MetaG | ecosystem: Environmental > Aquatic > Thermal springs > Hot (42-90C) >...
AGACTCAGATACAGACGTTGACCTTCAAACATGGGCACCTCGCTATCTCAAAAAGAGGCTTCCGCCCTGGGGCTGCGGCGTAGGCGTAGGCTCCGCCCGGCGGGTGTAAATCTGCAGCCGCAGGACCAGGCGATAGCGCTCCAGGCCGGGCTGGGCGGTTGGCGTCGGCGTGGCGGTGAGCTGCGGCGTGGGCGTAGGCGAGCCGCGCCGGACCGGCGTTGGTGTGGGAACAGGCGTAAGCGGCGTCGGCGTGGGGGTCGGCGCCAGGCCCGCCTCCAGTTGCTCCAGGGTGAGGGTGCCGATCGGGCCGTTTTCCAGCTTTTGGAAAAAGGTCTTCAAATCGGGCAGGGTGCCTTCTACCTGAAGATCATAGCTCAAAATCTCATACTCGCCGGTTTCCGAGGTGAGCGTGACGGGCGCGCGCGCCTGCACACTGGCCAACTGCACGTGCGTCTGAGCCGCCGCATCAATCACGTGCGCCACGATTTCCGTAGTGTCCAGAGCGGTAGGGAAGATGTAGCGCAGCTCTATCTGTTCAGCCTGGGCCGTGGCCAGCGCCCGTTCCAGCTCCGCTTTACGCGCTTCGGTAGCTTCCTGACTTATGGCCACGCTGAGCAGGTCCACTTCCTCCTGCAGGCTGGTCTGGGTGCGCCGTTCCTGCAGGTAGCTGGCCAGAAGGCCAGCATAGACCAGAGCAAACACGCCAAACAGGATCAGGGTGAGGTAAAAGACACGTTTCACGGTAAGTACTCCCACGAAAGGATGATGAGGCGTCCGCGTTCCAGACGAACCCGCACGCGGATGATCTGTTGTCCGGCCTTGGTCGTGATGAAATATTCGGGATAGCCGATTTCCAGGCAGGCCAGACCGCTGCGGGTAGTGACCTGTCCGCCCTGACGGGTGAAGGAAGCGGTGTTGCACAGGGTACCGGAGGCGCTGGACGCGACCCGCGCCCGGAAAAGCAGCTCAAAATGGCCACCGGGCGGGATGACCGGGATCTGGGGCTGAAGGTTCCAGCTCCAGGTGACCGCCTGGCCGCTGACCACTGGCGGATCGGGCGGGAGGGTGGCGCTGATGGTTTCGACGTAACTGAGGCCAACCGGCAGCACGTCGCCGATGGTGATGATGCGCACGCTTTGTGCGCTGGTGTTGCGCAGCAGAATCTGATAGACCACCACCTCGCCGGGTTGCGCCTGACCGCTCACAGCGGTGCGCGCCGTCTTTTCCAGCACCACATCGTATACGGTGACCTCATTGGAGCTGCTCGTCGCACTCCGCAGCGCTAGCGTTCCTGACTCATCCGTGCCGGTAGCGTAACCGCTCCAGCGATTGACGCCGGTCTGAGCCGGGGAAGCGCGGTACTGCCAGGTGAAAGTGATGCTGGCGCCGGGGTCCAGCGAGGCGACGGAGGGCGGGGTCGGCCCGCCGGTCAGGGTGAAGAGCGGCGGGTTGCTCAGGGTGAGGCTGGAAGGCGTGACGTTCAGGGCGCGCCGTTCCCCCAGATTCTGTACGCGCATGCGCACGCTGACGGTTTCGCCCAGGCCGACGGCGTCGGGAACCGCGTCCAGCGTGCTCACCAGGTAGGGCGCCGGGACTATCGTCACCTGATTCGAGGTGCAGGGGGCGGAACTGATGCTGGCCTCCGTATTGCCATCCTGACCACTGGCTAGGCCGCTCCACTCGACCGTCCCCGAAGTCAGGCCGCGGTATTGCCAGGTAAGGTCACGGCTGCTGTTGCCGGGGATGGTGACGGGGGCGCCGCTGGGGCCTTCCAACAAAACCACGCTGGCGCTGCCCGCCGGGGTCAGGGGAGAAGGCACGACGGCTACTGCGGACGCATCTCCGGTATTGGCCACGGTCATCGTCAAATAAAGTGTAGCCCCGGTAGGAGCAAGCAGCGGACGGGCGCGCAAAATGCAGCTCAAAGCCGCTGGACGCTGAATGACGACACTGGTCGGGCTGGCCACGGCACTCACCGGCTGGCCGCTCACACTATCCACCCCGTTCACCTGACCGTTCCAGGTGACTGTCCCCGCACCTGCCCCCTGGTAAGTCCAGCTAAAGCTGCCGCTTTCTCCCGGCTGCAGGGCGGGCAGGCTGGCCGGATCAGGCCCGCTGAGCAACGTCGCGCTGCCGCTGCCAGAAAGGCTCGGCGGCGCGGGCGTAATGCCGTTCGCCGCCACCCCTCCTCGATTGGTAACCTGAAGTTGAATGGTAAACGTCTGCCCGATGTTCGCGGTTGCTGGCCCGCTGAAGGCGGCTTGCAGGGCCGCCGGCGCCGCGATGGTCACGGTGTTGGAGGTGGTGGGCGGGGATTGGACGCCCTGGCCCGTCTGGCTATCGGTGCCGCTGACGAATCCGGTCCAGCGCACCTGCCCGGCCGTGTCGGCGCGATAGGTCCAGCTGAAGCTCGCGCTTTCGCCAGGCAACAGGGCTGCCAGGCTGGCAGGGGCAGGGCCGCTGAGCAGGCTGGCACTGCCGGTACCGCTCAGGCCCAACGTGGAAGGCGTGACATTCAGGGCGGGATTCAGGCCGACATTGGTGACGTTCAGGGTCACGTTGATGGTCATGCCGGTCACGACCAAGGCAGGAACCGCCTGCAGGCTGGCTCGCAGGGCGGCGACCCCGACAGCAAAGGGATCGGTAACCGGACGCACGAACAAGACCTCCTGAGCAGCGACCACCCCAACGAAATCCACCACAGGATAGTACTGACCGGGGGTGAAAGCCGGGTCCAGTGGCGCAGCGCGGAAAGTCAGGCTGCGCCGGGCATCCACCGGCAGGGACACCGGCGCGCTGAGCGTGGCCTGGTAAGTATGCGTCCCATCGCTAAAATGCAGGGTGGTATCCGTGCTCAGGGAGATGTCGCGCGTGCCCAGGTTGATGGCGTCCAGACTGAAGGTGAGGGTTTCGCCGGGCTGGCCAGCACTGGGGGCCAGCGTCCCGCCCACATAGAGTGGATTGGCGTTATCAAAACCGGTGAAGGTCAGGTTGACGTAACCTTCGGCGTTGAGGTACCGGGCAGTGGCCCTGGCGTTGAGAGTTACGGTGCTGATGGGCGCCGTAAGTCGAACGCGCGCATACCCATTTGCGTCCGTAATGGCGGTCGGGCTGGCCAGGGTACCGGCGGTGCTTTCAAAGCTAATCCAGGCCCCGCTTACGGGCCGATTGTTCTGCGTGAGCCGGGCCGTGAGTAAAGTAGTGCTGCTCCCATCCGCCGGGAGGGTGGCCGGCTGAGCGGTGAGGGTGACTTTGTAGCGGGTGACCAGCACGGTAGGGATATCCCCCCCCTGATAGGCGCTGCCGTACCATAGACTTGTGCCAAAATCGTAAGGTGTGTCTACGTTTACGGTGGGGCCTGCGGTAAAAGCCAGGGTGAACCGGGCGCTGCTCCCAGGCGGCATGAACTGACCCGAATTCGGAGCGGTGAAGGTCATGGTGTCTTTTCCGGGGTTATAGGCTTTGTTCCAGTTCCCCCCGTACCCGCCGTCAGACCCGGCCTCGTTGATCGTCCAGCCGGGCGGAATGGAGAAAACGACGGAACTGATCGAGGTCGCGCCCTGATTGTACACGGTGAAATCAATCGTGAAATTCGTGCTGCCCGAAGCGATACGTTGCGGCGAAGGGATAACCGCATAGCGTGCGAGCTGTCCCGTGGCCGACGTAGCCGTATTGGTCGTGCGTCCGTCTTTGTCGGTGGCGTAACCGCTGAACCAGAAACTATCGCCCAGATCGCCGGTAATGCGGTAGGTCCATTCAAAGACGCCAAGGCTGCCGGGCGGGATGCTGTTGATTTTAACCGGCGTGGGACCGCGCACCAGGGTAGCGCTGGCCGTGCCGCCGGCCGTCAGCGTGGGCACCACGTTCCCCGCCGAAGGCATGGTGTTGTTCTGCACAACCATCCACACCTTGATTTCCTGTCCACTGACCGCAGAAAGCGAACTCAGGGCGATGCGGGTCGTCCAGGCGCCGATCCAGACGGTTTCGCTGCGCGCAGGGCCTGAAGTGACAAAAGCCCCCTGGGACGCGGCCGCCCTGAAAAGCACATCACCGGGAGCCTGGGCCGTGTAGGTGTAGACGATGGTGCGCGCAGTGCCGGCCAGCAGGTCCGCCGTCGGCGGGACGGGACCGGCCACCGGGGTCAGTTGGCCACTTCCCGTGTAGCTCAGCGCAGGGGTGATGCCATTCTGCGTGACGCTGGAACGATTGCTCACCTGAACTTCTACCCGCAGCGTCGCACCGACCGCCAAAGAAAGGGGAAGGGGGAACACACTCACCGCCAGGGCCTTGCGCGGCCAGGCGGGCAGAGCACCGCAGAAAAAGGTGTACCCTCCCCCTTTGACGCTGGTGCGCTTGCTTTCCAGGCTATCGGTCTGGTCATTGGGGGCGTTGGGGAATTGCCCGTTGCTGCGGCCAATCACCGGTACCCAAAAGGTCAAAGAGCCGCCAGGACGGATGTTGTAAGGGATACCGGTCGAGCTGTACTGGATCCAGGTCTGCCCGGCGCCGGATTCTTTGGCCAGAATTTTCCAGCCGGTAGGGGCATTGATGCCCTCGCTTAAGTCGTAAACGCTGGCATCGAATTCCAGCGTCACCGTGTCTATCGAAGCATTGACCAGGGTGGTCGTATTGGTGACGGTGAAAGGCAACAGCGCGTTGCCATCCCCCATGGTGACGTAGGTATCGGGCGGGAGGGTGATGGTGCAGGTGCGGGTGGCTTGCGCCAGGACAGGGTAAGGCTGGATGGGGAGCAGCAGGCCCAATACCAAAAACAACAACGCTACACTTTTCCACTTTATCCAGCGTTCCATAGACCGCTCCTTACAACAATTTACGGTTCAAAAGCGCGCGTCACGGTAATGACTACGGTCGTTCCGTTAATCTCTATGGTGTACACATCGGGAGTGCTGCCGATGCTCTCCGCATAGCCCGGCTCGTTGGCCAGACGCCACAAGGCATCCTCGATGCCGGCATCCGCCGCATAGCGTTCAACCACAGCTTCACGGGCATCCTGGCCGCTGCGCTGACTGGTGCTCACGTAAGCCAGGTACCCCCCCAGGAGGAGCGTCCCCAGCGCCAGGGCCAGCAGTACCATCACCAGAACCTGTCCACTTTCACGGTTTCTCATGGCTCCTTCTCCTTTTTCCTGCCTAAGGCGCTACGCGCAGCGTCACGGTGAGGGTTTCGCTGATGCTGACCGGCCCAGAACTCAGGGTAAGGCGGAAAACGGCCAGCCCGCTGGTGACCGATGTTGGACACTGCAGCGTTGTCACGTACCGGGCCACGATACGGGTGCGCCCACTCCCGCTTTCCGTACGCTCAAGCTGATGGCCGTTGAGCGTATAGGTGTAGGTCACCCCACGGCCCGTGTCAAACACGCCACAACTGCCGGCGGGCGTGAAGCGGCTGCTTTCGTGAGCATCATGGGCCAGCCAGAGCGCGACGCTGCGCAGGGCGTTGCTCACATTCAACTGCGCCTGCCCCCAGCGCGGAACGCGGTAAAACTGGTAGAACAGGTTGACGGTTACCGCCGTCACGAGGGCGATGAGGCCGATCACCACCAGCAGCTCAACCAATGTAAACCCCCGTTCTCGATTCATCCTGCGTGCGTCTCCCGACCTTTACCGGTCAATTTTATACGTGCTCACCTGCGCCAGGGTCTGGCCGGTGCTAAGGCTCACGGTCACCGTGATAAGCTGCTTACCAGGGGCCAGCCCGGTCACCGCCAGGTCCAGCGTAAAACCAGCTGGCACCGCGATAGACGGATAGGCTCCGCTGGCGTCATAGGGCGCGGCTTTGATCGTCTCAAGCTGGGATTGGGCCAGCGTCGTCGCGGTGCTGATGTCTGCTGCCAGACGGGTGCCCTTGGCGGCGGTAGCCAGAGCCAGCACCAGCACCACCAGCGCCGTGGCAATGATGCCGATGGCGACCAGCAGCTCAATCAGCGTTGTGCCCGTTTCGGCCTGCCGATGGTTTGGGTTCACGTTGCTCATGCTTCCTGCGCTCCACGCGGATAAAGACCGCTATCCATGCCAGAATAATGCTGCCCATGATGATGCTCAGGGCTACCCCCGGCACCTTCTGAATGGGCAGGGTACGAAAGACCAGCGACAATAAGCTCCATTCGATCATGAGCATGGCCAACACCAGCCACACGATCCACAGGCTACAGCCAACCGGTTGTTCCAATGTTTCCAGTTTTTTCATAATCGCCACGTTTCCTGATCCCCGGTCCGGGACCCTCCGGCCCGGAGCTGGGACAAACCCGGTCCCTACCGGATTTGCCCCAAAATATTGTACATGGGGGAAACCATGGCCAGGGCAATGAAGGCCACGATGCCCCCTACCAACAACGTTAACGCGGGTTCGACCATCCCGGTCAGGGTCCGGATGTTGCGATCTACCCGCTCCTCGTAAAATTCCGCCAGGGTCGTGAGATTGCCCTCCAGCGTCCCTGTCTCTTCGCCCACCCGGACCATCTGCGTGAGCAGCGGCGGGAACAATTTGTCGCGGCTCATCGGAGCGGCCAGGCCCTGCCCGCTGAGCAGGGCGGAGCGCACACGTTTCAGCGCATCGCTCACCACCACATTGCCCGTTGTCTGCAGCGCCAGTTCCATCACTTCGGGCAAGGTCAAGCCGGCGTGCGTCAGGGCCGCCACGGTGTAGCAGAAACGCACCCATTGGCCTTCCAGCGTCACCGGCCCGATCAGCGGGAGATGAATGACGAGCCAATCACGGGCACGCCGTCCAGAGGGCAGGCTGGCCCACCAGGCCGTCAAGGCCGCCAGGGCCAGCAGGAGAAAGATCGTGTAAAGGCCGTATTGAGAGACAAACTGGCTGATGGCGATCAGGGCGCGGGTCGGGGCCGGCAGTTCAGCATCGAAGGATTGAAACAGCGCGGCCATAGGCGGCAGCGCCACCGTGAGGATGATGGTGACGACAAAGACCGCGACCACCATGACCAGCGTCGGATAGGCCATCGCATCCCGCAGTTTGCGCAACAACGTCTCCTCGCGCTCCAGGTAGGTGGCCAGCTGCCGCAAGACAGCCTGCAGGTTTCCCGTGCGCTCGCCTACAGCGATGGTGCGCACATACAGGTCCGGAAAAACGAGCGGATGTTCGGCCAGAGCAGCGGAAAAAGCCTTGCCTTGCTGCAGGTCCTGAATAATTGTCTGCAGGGCATCGCGCAGAGCAACCTTGCTGCTTTGGGAGCTCAAGAGCCGCAGCGCGGGCAAAATGCCGATCCCGGAATCGAGCAAGGTGGCCAGTTGGCGGGAAAAGATAATCAGGTCCAGGCGTTTGACGCCAAACAAGGTGGGAAACAGCGTGTACAGGCGCGTCTTACGGGCTTTGTGCCGGGTCAATTGCGCCACCGTCAGCCCCTGGTCCCACAATAACGCTTCGGCCTGACCTTCGCTTTCGGCGTTAATGTACCCTTCAACGCGCTGTCCATCACGGGTGAAAGCCACGTAAGAGAATGCCACCCTCTCCCCCCCCATGCCGATAATTTATTTTGTAACTGCTCAGCACCCACCGTCTGGCGACTGCAGGCTTATTCCGTAACCAGCGCATCCCTATGCGCTGGCGGAGCGACATAGGGATGCTGCCCCGCCTGCAGACGCTCGGGAGCAGAAAGGGGCGCGTTTGCAACCGTCAGCCTGAGCAGATACTCCTATTTTAGCACAGCTTAGAGACTAAAGGATGAAAATGGCATAACCAAATTGAAACAGTTTGAGTTATGGGGCAGGAGGTGATACAGACCGCCAGAGAAGCAAGCCAGGCCTGGTACCTAACGGTTCAACCAGGCAGATTTAGCCCACAGATAAACACGGATGAGCCGGATCAACGCGGATCAATGCAGACCCTGTGTCGCATCCGTGCTCACCCGTGTCCTGTTGATAGCCACATCACCCTGAGCGAATTATACCTTTACCCGGTTTTTTTCTGTGCCCTCGGCGTGCTCCGCAGGGAACATTCAGAGCACCGGGAATCCGGCTAGAGGCGCTTCAACCACATGAAGCCATAAGGCGGCAGCGTCACCGCCAGCGTGCCCTCTTCATTCGTCTTCCAGGTCAGCCCCGTCAAAATATCCATGAACTGCATGGGACCTTCCAGCGCCAGAGCAGGCTTGAGCGGCACGTCACTCAGATTGTTCAATACCAGCATCTCCTCAGCCTCATAACGCCGCCAGTAGGCCAGCAGGGCGTAGGGCATGACGGGAAGCAGCTCCAGACGCCCGCGCCCGAACACTGGATGGGCCTTGCGAATGCGCAGCAGGGTGCGCAGGCGGTTCAACAGCGAGTCCGGATCGCGCTCCTGCGCCGCCACATTGACCTTCTGATAGCCGTAGACTGCATCATCAATCACCGGCAGGTAGAGCTTCTCCGCGGGAGCTGTAGAAAAGCCCGCGTTGGGACCGGCATTCCACTGCATCGGCGTGCGCACCCCGGACCGATCCTCCAGCCAGATGTTATCGCCCATGCCGATCTCGTCCCCGTAGTACAGCACCGGCGTGCCAATCAAGGTAAGCAACATGGAATGCATCACCTCCCAGCGGCCACGGTGCCCGTCCAGCAACGGCATCAGGCGCCGACGAATGCCCAGGTTCAGCCGCATGCGCGGATGCGGCGCGTAAAAATCCCACATAAAGGCGCGCTCCTCCGGCGTGACCATTTCCAACGTCAGCTCATCGTGACAGCGCAGGAAGGTGCCCCATTGGCAGTTTTCCGGCAGCTCCGGCGTGCGCCCCAGGATGTACTCGATCGGCGTGCGATCTTGCCTGGCCAGCGCCATGTAAAGGCGCGGCATCAGCGGGAAATGGAAGTTCATGTGGAATTCATCCCCATCCCCAAAATAGGGCCGCACATCCTCCGGCCACTGATTGGCCTCCGAAAGCAGGAATGTGCCCGGCGCGTAGGCGTCTACAAAAGCGCGGAGCCGCTTGAGATAGGCGTGCGTTTCGGGCAGATTTTCGCAGGAAGTGCCCTCGCGCTCGAACAAATAAGGCGGCGCGTCCACCCGGAACCCATCCACCCCCAGGTCCACCCAGAACTGCACCACCTTGAGCATGGCCCGTTGCACTTCGGGATGGTCGTAATTCAGGTCCGGCTGATGGTAGAAGAAACGATGCCAATAGTACTGCCCGCGCAGGGGGTCAAAGGTCCAGTTGGACCTTTCGTAATCCAGGAAGATAATGCGCGCGTCCTGGTACTCCTTTCCCGTGTCGCTCCAGACATACCAGTCACGGTAACGGGCATGGTCGGGATGGTTGGGATCGCGTGAGGCCTGAAACCAGGGGTGCTGATCCGAGGTGTGATTGACGACCAGCTCCACCAGGACGCGCAGCCCACGGGCGTGCGCCTCGCGCAAAAAGGTCTTGAAATCCTCCAGCGTCCCATAATCGGGATGAATGTCCATATAATCAGCCACATCGTAGCCGTGATCGCGCAACGGCGAGGGGCAGATGGGGAGCAACCAGAGCGTATCCACGCCCAGCGCCTGCAGATAGTCCAGCTTGCTGGTCAGACCCGGCAGGTCGCCGATACCGTCACCGTTCCCATCCGCAAAAGCGCGCACAAACACCTCGTAAATAATGGCGTCTTTGTACCAGTCGTCGAGCATCTTACCCTCCTGTTGATTCTGGTTCATCCAGATGAACAATCTCTGCCGCAGCCACTCCATCATGCCAGACCAGGCGCACCTGTTGCCCGGTTGCAGCTTGGGTGATTGAGGTCATCGGGCGCTGCGTCTGCGCATCGCGGACAAGGGTGTAGCCACGGCGCAGCACCGCACGAGGGTTGAGCGCCTCCAGGCGCTGGGCCAGGGCCATCACCTGCTCGCGCCGCCGTGCGAGCTGCTGCCCAATCGCCCGCTCCTGACGCTCGCTTAGCTCGTCCAGCCATTGCCGGGCGCGTTCCTGCTGCCTCTGGGGCGAAAGCAGGCGGAGATGCCGGTCCGCGCGCTCCAGGGCCTGCCACTTTTGCTGCAACATCCGCTGCCAGGCCTGTTCCAGACGCGCCCCACGGTCCAGCAACCACACCGCCAGCTCCCCCCGGTCGGGCGTGACCAGTTCGGCAGCCGCGGTCGGCGTCGGCGCCCGCTGATCCGCGGCAAAATCGCACAGCGTGAAATCCGTCTCGTGCCCCACCCCAGAGACAAGCGGCACGGGAGAAGCAGCCACGGCGCGGACCACCCGTTCATCATTGAAGGCCCACAGGTCCTCCAGCGAACCGCCGCCGCGCACCAGCAGGATCACATCCACCGGCTGGGTGTACAGCAGGCGCAAGGCAGCCACCAGTTGCGGCGGCGCTTCCTCCCCCTGCACGGCCGAGGGCGCAAAGAGCACCTCAATCAGCGGATAGCGCCGGCGCAGGGTCTGGAGCACATCCCGCAACGCCGCCGCATCGCGTGAGGTGACCAGACCGATGCGCTGCGGAAAAGACGGCAACGGGCGCTTGCGCTCCGCCGCGAACAGCCCTTCAGCCTCCAGCCGGGCCTTCAACCGCTCAAACTCCAGGCTGAGCGCGCCCCGTCCCGCGGGCTGGAGAAAATCCGCATAAAGCTGATACTTGCCAGAAGCCTCATAAACGCCGATGGCGCCATGCACAAACAGGCGCTCCCCATCCTTGGGGAGATAACGCAGCCGCTGCGCCTGCGAACGCCACATCACACACGCCAGTTGCGCCCCCGCATCCTTCAGCGTGAAGTAGAGATGGCCCGACCCGGCGCGCGTGAAGTTGGACACCTCCCCCTCCACCCAGACGCTCTGCAGCAGCACATCCTGCTCCAACAGCGTTTTGATGCGCGCCGTGAGCTGACTGACGCTGTAATGCGTCGGCTCTAAAGCGAACAAAGAAGGCTGGGCCGAACTGCTCATCAGAAAACGATGCTTAAGCCAACCGCAAAGAGCATCCCCCCGCCCACGCCGAGCAGCAGGATGACGGTGCCAGTGGCCATGCTTAACAGGCCAATCCCGCCCAACAAACCGATGAGATAGGTGGCCGAACCGATAACGAACAACACCCGCTCGGCGCCGTACAGGCGGAGACGGGCGGAACGTATTCTGCGATAGCGACGGGTCATAGGCTACTCCTGTTCTCCATGGAGGCGTTTAAGGCTGGCCAAAGTCGGCTACAAAGTAGTAGCCCCAGGTCGTCTGCGCCACGCCGACGCCGATTTCCGTGTAGTGCGGGCTGAGAATCGTGCGCCGATGGGCATCGTAAGGCGGCACCTCGTCCATCCACATGTTGATGGCGTGCGCGGGGTTGCGGCTCTGCGCCCAACATTCCGAGGCGTAACGGGCGCTGTAGCCGATGGCCGCCATCCGCATCCGGTAACTCGATCCATCCGATCCCGTATGGCTGCACCAGCCACGCGCCGAGCAGTCGTTGGCGTGCGATTGGGCGATGGTGGCCAGTTTCGCGTTGTACGTCAGCGGCTGCAGGCCGTTTTCCACGCGGATCGCGTTAATCAGCCGGATCACTTCGGCGGGCCAATTCGCCACGTCGGCTGGCGGCGGGTCCGTGATGGGCACATATGTGCCGCCGGAGGAAGCCGGCGGCTGCGTTTCTCCCCCGCCTCCGGTGCTGCTGCCGGCGCCCGTCCCGGCGGTATTGCGCGCCACCAGCGGGCTTTCCGCCGGCAGGATCAGGTCGCGGCCCACGGGGAGCGGCGTGTCCAGCGTGAGGCCGTTCACCTCCAGCAGGCGCTGGAGCGGGATGTCGTAGGCTTCGGCGATACCGCTCAGCGTCTCGTTGGCGTGCACCGTGTGCACAATCCAGTACACCGGCACGCCGGCCCAATCGCTCTGGCGCGGAATCAGCAGCTCCTGCCCCACGCTGAGCAGGGTCGAGTCCCCCAGGCCATTGAGGAGCTGAAAAGCGGCCACCGGCACGCCGTAGGTGTAGGCCAGGCCCAGCAACGTGTCCCCTGCCTGCACCACATGCACCGTCGGCGGTGGGACCGGCGTCGGCGTCGGCGGCAGAGCCGCCACAACAGGGGATACCGCCAGGCCAGCGGTCAGAGTAGCCGTCGGGGTAAGGTTGGAGACGAAGATCTCTGGCCCGCCGATGGCCGCCCGCACGCTCGGCGGGGGCGTCGTCGGCGTAGCCTTCAGGGGAGCCGCGCCGCGTCCCGCAAGCAGCAGGCCCAATCCAGCCAGGGCCAGGACCAGCGCGCTGCCCAAACTCAAGGCGAAACCGGTTTTACTCATGTCAGCGTTTCCCATCTCCAGACTTGTGCACCGTTTCCGGGCCGTGTCCCAGTCCCGGTCCCATCATCCGGCGTTACGGTGCCGGGCGTCCAAAGTCTACCACAAAATAGTAATACGTCGAACGTGACGCAGCCATCCCGACGCCGGCATGGAGGTAGTTCTTCCCCAAAATCGTGCGGCGGTGCGCATCGTTGGGTGGGGTCTCATTAAGCCAGCTATAGACGATGGCGTAAGGCGTATCCCGCCGGCCGATGCATTCCGAGCCGTAAAGCGGGACGTAGCCCGCCAGGCGCATCCGCTCGCGGTAATGCAGGCCAGCCGCGTTCACATGCTCGCACACCCCGGTCGCCGCGCACTCATCCGCTTGCGTCTGCGCCACCTGCGCCAAAATCGGATGCCAGCTCAGCGGGGCCAGGCCATAGGCCGCGCGGGCGTAATTGATCAGACGCAGCACCTCAGCGGGCCAATCTGCCACGTCCGCCGGCGGCGGGTTCTGGGGGAGCGGGATGAAGGGCGGGTTCTCCGCCGGGGTAGGGAGCACGACGCTGCCGCTTCCCGCGCTGCCGCCCGGATGCCGCACGTCTGTGGGGGCAGTGACCGGCACAATTAGATTCAGTCCCACACCGATCAGGTCCGCATCCGTCAGGCCGTTGACCGCCATCATCTGCTCCAGCGGCACAGCATAAGCCGCCGCGATCGTGCCGAGCGTCTCTCCGGCGCGCACGGTGTGCACCATCCAGTAAGGCGCAGCGCCCTGCCAGGCTCCGGCTTCAGGTAAGGTCAGCACCTGGCCCGGATACAGCAGGGTGCTTTCACCCAGATCATTGGCGATCTGCAGCGCGGCGACCGGAACTTGATAGGTCAGAGCCAGGCCCAGGAGCGTGTCGCCGCTCTGGACGGTGTGGGTCAGCGGGCGGGACGGCGTCGAGGTGAGGGAAGGCGGCGGGGTCGGGGACGCCGAGGGCGAGGGCGTGAGCGCAGCAACGGGACGGGTCGCAGGCGGCTGAGGCGAGGCCACAGGGACAGACGGGGTTACGACAGGCGCGCCGCCGCAGGCGCTCACCACAACTATCCAGAGTATCCACCCCACGAGTATGCCTGTACGCCTGAGCATACTCTCATTATAACCGGCGCTTGTCAATTGCGCAAAGTCGAGTAAAACCAATACGGGTATGCCATAAACCTTAAATCCGCCCATGGAGGGAAGGTAATGGATATCATTCTGGTTCGCCACGGTCAGACCGCCTGGAATCGTAGCGCTTCGCATAACGAAGAGCGGTTTCGCGGGCAGGCGGATGTTCCGCTCGACGCGACCGGGTTGGAGCAGGCCCGGCGCACCGCTCACTTCATCGCCGCGCGCTGGCAGCCCCTGGCCTGCTACGCCAGTCCCTTGAGCCGGGCCATGCAAACGGCGCAAGCCATCGTCACAGCCTGCGGCTTGGACTCTGTCCAGCCTGTAGCGGAGCTGATAGATATTGATTATGGCGCCTGGGCGGGGCACACGGTCGCAGAAGTCGCCGCGACCTGGCCGGAAGAGCTGCGCATCTGGCAGGAGGACCCGGCGCACGCCCATCCGCCAGGTGGGGAAAGCCTGGTCGCCCTGCAGCAGCGCAGCGTCGCCGCCGTGCGGGCGGTGCTGGCGCGTCACCCGCCGACCGGGACCCTGGTGATCGTCGGGCATACGGTGCTCAATCGCGTGCTCATCCTGGGCCTGCTGGGCATGAGTCTGGAACATTTCTGGCAATTGGGACAGGACCCCTGCTCCATCTCGCTCCTGCGGGAACGGGCAGGCCGCTTCAGCCTGGAATGGCTCAATCAAACCGCCCAGCTTGATGGGGTGTAGGTCAGCGGCAAACGGGGCTTGAGAGAACGGGCTATGAAAGCCATCGGGCAGGCGCTCAGGAAGATCAAGGTGGAACAGGCGGTATGGCTCCTGATTGGGCTGGTGGTGGGGTTGGGACTGTGGCGCACCGCTGTCTGGAGCGAGTCGCCGACCTTCTGCGGGCTATGTCACGTGATGACGCCGGAGCTGCGCGCTCACGCCGCCTCGGCGCACGCAGAGGTCCTGTGCGGGGAGTGTCACGCTGCGCCCGGCCTGATCGGCTTTCTGGAGAGCAAGCTCGGCAGTCTGCGCGAATTTCTCAGTTACGTGACCGGTCGGTACAGTCTGCCCATCGAGGCGGAGCCGGGCAGCCTGCCGGCTACGGCGCTCACCTGCCAGCGTTGCCATCCGCTGCACGAGACAGATGCCGCGCCGCGGCTCGTCGTTGTCCCCCGCTACCTTAACGACCCGACCAATACCCACCTGAACCTGTACTATACGCTGGACCTCGATCAGGTGCACTGGCATGTGACGCATCCCGTGACTTACCTGGTTTCCAACGAGGGCATTCCCTGGGTCACGGATGGGACGCGGGTTTACAGCGTGACGACGGTGTTGCCGACAGGGGCCTGGGTGCGTATGGATTGCGCGACGTGTCACAATCGCGTCGGGCATCCGCTCCATACCCCAGAAGCCCTGCTCGATGCGGCCCTGGCTCAAGGGACGCTTTCCGCTCAGGTGCCCTATCTGCGCAGCGAGGCGCTGAAGGCGCTCAGCGCGGCTTATCCCGACACAGCAACGGCGCTGACTGCTTTGAGTCACTTCACGGAAACGTATCGCACGGCGTACCCCACGCTTTATCCCAGCTACGCGGCGGAGCTGGAGCAGGCGGCGCAGGTCCTGCCGGAGCTCTATCGGCTGAGCGCCTTTCCTGAGTACGGGGTGAGCGGGGAGAGCTATCCCGACCACACGGGCCATGAAGACGGGACAGGCTGCTTCCGCTGCCACGATGGGAAGCACCTGAGCGCGGATGGGCAGCGCGTGACGCGGAACTGCACGGCGTGTCACGGCATCCCGCAGCTCAAGCTGGCCGCGGACCCGGTTCCCAGCGCGCCTTTCCTCCCCCCACCCCAGCCGGCTTCGCATCAGGCCAGCGATTGGATCAATCAACACGGGAAACTCAAGGATGAAAGTTGCGCGCACTGTCACGCGCCCGGCTTCTGCACAAACGCGCTATGTCACGGCGCGCTGCAGGTCCAACCGTGAGCGCAGGGGTGAGGGCGGCAGCCTGGGGATGAGGGAGGGATACGGCAGGCGGCGCCACGCGCGCCCCGCCGGCCAGCCGGTCAGCCCCCCATGACGCAGCCCGCCGCACTGCCGTGTCCCCGGTCCATTTTCCCCGAAAAACTTCACCCCTTGCTGGAAGGTTTCTTCACCGAGACAAGCGGCGCCAGCAGGCTGAGATCCTCCGGCAGGGTGATGGCTTGCAGTTTCTGTTTGAGGGTGAGCACGTCCTCCAGATCGCGCTTAGCCGTTTCAAAAGCGGCTTCGGCGGCGTTGAAGTTGGCCTTGGCTTTGACGATGGCCTCCAGTTTGCCGGAGTTTTCGGCAGCCAGGACGATCTGGCGCGCGCGTAACATGCGCTGTTCGGCCACGCGTACGGCTTCTTCAAATTCGGGGATCAGCTCGGCATCTATCTCTTGGGTCAGCCACTGGGCCTGGTTGTAGTAGGCGATGTAGGCCAGGAGTCGGATGACGGCTTCGGCGCTATCCTGGTGCAGGGCGCGCAGGGCTCTTTCGATGATGATTTGACCGTGTTGGGGCGAGTTCGAATCGGTAATCCGGGCCGCAGCGATGAGTTGTCGGGCGTTCATGCCTGTGTCGCTCCTCCTTCTTCCTCGGACGCCTTTTCGGCATCAGCCTGGGTCTTGGCGGTCAAACGCGCCTGGAACCATTCCAGCAGCCGTTCGGGGGTGTCGAGCCAGTCGGCGCCATGCGCAAGCCACTCATCGGCCTCTTCCGGCGCCAGGTGCACGTTCATGACGATGACGTAGGCCTCGCGCGTCTGCTGGTTCTGTTTGATGGCCCGCAAGAGGGCAAAGTCGTTCTGGCGCGAGAGTTCTGCATCCACAATGACGTAATGCGGGGGGCTGGTGACGACATTGCGGAAGACTTCCTCGCCATCCCTGGCGCGGAACACCTCGTAGCCCTGCTCCACAAACACTTTTTCCAGGGTATCAACAAGCGAGGCATCCTCTTCCACCAGCAAAATCCGCCGACGGTCCTCCCCCCGTGCCGCCCGCGCCAACAGCCGTTCGATGGTGCTGAGGATTTCCTCCACGTTGAGGGGTTTGGTGAGGTAAGCATCCGCTCCCAGCCGCAGCCCCTTACGGCGATCATCCAGGACGGAGAGGATGACGACCGGCACGGCTGAGGTGACCGGATCGCTGCGTAAAGCGCTGAGGGTGTCAAAGCCACTCAGTTGGGGCATCATCAGGTCGAGGATAATCAGATCGGGGTGCAAAGTCCGGACTTTGGCCAGGGCGTCCACCCCGTCCACAGCTTCGGCAACGCGATAGCCGGCATCGCTTAAGACCTGCCGCACCAGTGTGCGAATGTGCTCCTCGTCATCCACCACCAGGATGAGGGGCGCCTCCTCAGGCTCAAAGCGGCGCTCCCCGCGCGGCAGCACTTCAAGAGCCGTTGGGGGTTCGGCCTGCTCAACGGGGAGCAGGGCGGGCAGGAGGATGCGGAAACAACTGCCCACGCCAGGTGTGCTTTCGGCCCAGATCAGGCCGCCGTGATGTTCAACAATCTCTTTGGAGATGGTCAGGCCCAGGCCGGTGCCACGGGGCCGATTGGTCATCACATCCCCGACCTGTTTGAACTTTTCAAAGATTTTTTCCAGGTTTTCCTCGGCGATGCCCGGTCCGGTGTCTTCAACCTCAACCAGGGTCCAGAAGCCGGGCTGCAGATGCTCCAGAGGGATGCGCGCGCGCAAAGGCGGGACCAGACGGTGGTCCTCTAACACACGCAGGGAGCGCACCCGCACGGTCACCTGCCCAGTGTCGGTAAACTTGATGGCGTTGGAGAGGAGGTTGGTGACAACCTGCACCAGCCGATCGTAATCGCCCTCGATTATCGGCACGTCAGGCGCTATGTCCAACACGACCGGCAGGTGCTTATCCAGGGCCAGGGCGCTTGTCGCCAGGGCAGAGCTCTGGACGATCTCCGAGAGCGCGATTCTGGCCATGTGCCATTCCACTTTGCCGGCTTCCATCTTGGCGATATCGAGCACGTCATTGATGAGGCGCGTGAGCCGTTCGCCTTCGGCGATGATGATGTGCAGGTTTTCCATGACGCGCTGAACGGCCCGCTCCAGGCCAGCATTTTGCAGGTCCAGATGCGGGATGATTTGCTTGAGCAGGGTTTTCTGAATCAGTTTGGCAAATCCCAACACCGAGGTGAGGGGCGTGCGCAGTTCGTGCGACACCATCGAAATAAAGTCGGTCTTCATGCGGTCCACTTCGACT
>Ga0068707_1001258_pt1 | contig 17552 bp, 14 predicted proteins | sample YNPNPMetaG_FD_66600 | JGI IMG/M metagenome (GOLD analysis project Ga0068707, IMG submission 66600) | Anoxygenic and chlorotrophic microbial mat microbial communities from Yellowstone National Park, USA - YNP NP MetaG | ecosystem: Environmental > Aquatic > Thermal springs > Hot (42-90C) >...
GAAAATCAAACCCCGCATCACCTCGCCGCAGCGGCAGCCTTCCGGCTTGTGGCCGTCCTCTTCCCTCTTTACTTCGATGCGCCTGCGGGCATCGAATGCTGAAAATTCTTCCCGGAATTCCAGGCCCGAGCCGGGAATGACGCCAATGCCCCGCCATTCTGAATCGACGGGACGAAAAACCTGCTCCAGCAGGGTGCGGGCTCGCCGATTGCCTTCGGCCGGCACCGCCCGCCGGTACTGGATTTCCACTTCCGAGCGGCCTTCCGCCAGCTGCTTCAGTAAAAGCACCACACCCTCTAAAATGTCCAGGGCCTCAAAGCCAGTAATAACACAAGGTACCCGGCGGGCAACGATTGGCAGGTAAGGTTCGCTACCAATGATGGCGCTTACGTGCCCGGGACAGATAAAACCGTCGACGCGGGCACCTCCTCCGCAGATGAGCATTTCCATGGCTGGCGGCACCAGCTTGAATGCCGGAAGGACCAAAAAATTTTTTTGCTTGGCCTCGGCTGCCCTCATCACCGTAGCAGCCACGGTGGGACTGGTGGTCTCGAACCCTACCCCCATAAAAACAAAAAGCTTCTGTGGCTCGGCCTCGGCCATTTTCAAAGCATCGGCCGGTGAATAAACCACCCGCACCTCGGCGCCGCGGGCGCGCTCCTTTTCCAGGGAAGAGGAGCTACCCGGCACCCTGACCATGTCCCCAAAAGTGGCGATGACCACACCCGGCTCCCGAGACATGGCGATGAGCCTATCGATCAGCGAAGCGGGAGTTACACAAACCGGACATCCCGGGCCGGAAAGCAAGCGCAGCAAAGGAGGAAAGCGCCGGCGTAAGCCGAAGCGGCTGATGGCCATGGTATGCGTGCCGCAGACTTCCATAAGTGAAAGCGGCCGGGAGCACAGACCGCCGATAAGGGTAAACAGCTCTTCGGCCCTCTGGCGTACTGCCGGATTCATGTCTCGCCTGCGCCTTCCTCCGCGGCCATTATTTGCCGGAATTGTTCCAGGATCTCATCCGCCTCCCGCTGCTCCAGCCGCTGAATCACAAAACCGGCGTGTACCAGCACGAAATCGCCGATTTGAACCTCGGGAAAAAGATCGAGCAGTGCTTCGCGCTGCACACCCGAGTAGTCTATACGGGCGCTTCGGCCCTCCACCGCCACCACTTTACCGGGAATGGCCAGACACATGGCTAACTCTCCTTACCGACGGCGGCGATTAGCACCTGTCCCAGCGCCAGTCCGGCATCATTAACCGGAACCGGACCGGGTGCCAAGGGAACAAGTCCGTTTTCTTTAAGACCGGACGACACTAGCTTCACCAGCAACCGGTTCTGGAAGACTCCTCCGCACAGTGCCACCTCCCGCGGACCGCCCGCGTGATGCAGCCGGCGCGCCGCATCCACCAGCGCCCGTGCTAGCGCCTGATGAAACCCCAGCGCCAGCCGGGCCGGTTCCTCCTTCTGCTGTAGCCCCTCGACCAGGCCACGCAGCAAAGGGGCAGGGTCGAAGATAATAATCCCCTCGCGCTCCGTCAATTCCAGGTGCAGCGCCCGGGTTTGGCCCAACGCACAAGTCAGGGCCAGCTGTTCCAGTTCTATGGCTGCTTGCCCCTCGTAGGAAATCTCGTCGCGCACCCCCAGGAGCGCCGCCACCGCGTCGAACAGCCGTCCGGCACTCGAAGTAAGAGGAGTGTTGAAGCCTCTTTCGACCATGCGCCTTATTACCTGAAGCTCGCCGGCATCCATGCGTTTCCAGAGATCCAGGGGCAGATGCTCGGATTGTGGATAAAGACTATGCAAATAAGCTGCGGCCAGCCGCGCCGGCCGGCGTATGGCCGCCTCGCCGCCAGGAAGGGGAAGCGTCCGCAAATGACCCAGCCGCTTGACCGTAATGGCCGAACCAACCAGTAGTTCCCCACCCCAGATGGTGCGGTCATCTCCCCAGCCCGTTCCATCGAATACCAGCCCCTGAGCTTGACCCTGGTGGCCGCAGGCGGCCAGAGCCGAAACCAGGTGGGCGTGATGGTGCTGCACTTTTACCAGCTTTTTCCCTCCAACCGCGAGTTCCTCGGCCAATCGGGTGGTGAGCAGATCCGGATGCTTGTCGCAGACGATCACTTCCGGCTCGATTTCCAACCAACTTTCGAGTTTCTTTATCGACTCGCGCAGGAAGGCCAGGGCCTCGGTGTTGTCGACGTCTCCGATGTACTGGGAAAAGAAAAGCCTACGCCCGACAGCCAGGGCGAAGGTGTTGCTGTACATGGCGCCCAGTGCCAGCGTGGGCGGCACTTCCACGGGTAGCTCCAGGGGAAGAGGCACGTAGCCCCGGGAGCGGCGTATCAACACCAGCCGGCCGTCTTCTACGTAGCCGACGGAGTCGTCGCAGCGATTCCAGATGGGACGGTTATGCACCAGCAGCAGGTCGGCAATGTCGCCGAGTTTTTCCAGGGCGATGTGGTTGTCGATGACGATGGGTTCTTCGCTGCGATTGCCGCTGGTCATGACTAAACAGGCCGGGGCACCTTTTTCCAAAAGAAGATAATGCAAGGGAGTATAAGGAAGCATCGCTCCCAGATCGCCTCGGAATGGTGCTACCAGTGGTGAAATTTCGGCCCAGCCATCTACAGGCTTTTCGCGTTTTCTAAGCAACAGAATTGGTCGCGCGGCGCTTTGCAGTTGCCGCAGTTCGTCCTCCTCCACCATACAGTAAGCCTGAACAGTCGCCACGTCTCGGAACATCACCGCCAGCGGTTTGTGTGGCCGTTTTTTGCGCTTTCTCAACTCCTGCACCGCCCGCTCGCAGGTGGCATCGCAGGCTAGATGAAAGCCACCCAGACCCTTTACCGCTAGGATCTTTCCCCCCGCCAGTTCGGAGCGGGCGCGCCCAATGGCCTCCTCGCCCTTTGCCAGCTCCTTGCCGCCAGGGTCTAGCAGGAAGACCTGCGGGCCGCAAATCGGACAAGCGTTGGGCTCGGCATGAAATCGCCGGTCGGTCGGGTCGGTGTACTCGCGTCGGCAAGCCGGGCAGAGTGTAAAGAGGCGCATGGTGGTACGGGCACGGTCATAAGGTACGCTTTCCACGATGGTAAAGCGCGGCCCGCAGTTAGTGCAGTTTATAAACGGATAACGAAACCGCCGATCGTCTGGATCAAAAAGCTCGCGCAGGCAATCATTGCAGGTGGCGGCGTCTGGGCTGATCAGGGCGGCTTGTTGCTCGGCCTTCTCGCTAGCGGTAATGGTAAAAGTCTTCTCTCCCCGAGCCGCCAAACGTTCGCTTTCGATTCGGTCTATGCGAGCCAAGGGAGGCGCCTCAGCCGGCAGCCTCTTTAGCAAGGCCTCGATCTGTGCCGGTGTTCCTTCGGCCTCTAGATAAACCCCGCCCGAGCTGTTCCACACTCTTCCCCCCAGGCCCAGTTCCGAAGCCAGCCGGTAAACGTAAGGTCGAAAGCCCACCCCTTGAACCAGGCCGGTGATAAACAGGCGCACTCGCCGAGCTTGGCTCAAGTCCGAACCTAATACATTGTCTTTCTGTTCGGGCAAAAAAGACCTCTTTCCACGTTCTGAGACTCTTTGTCTTGGCAGTTTTTCGCCCTACGCCGAGAGTTCTCGAGTAAGTTCCTCAAGCAATTGCCGAACGATTTCCTCGGCCGCCTCCTTGACCGGGGGTGAAAGTTCTTCTCCAAAATCGTATCCCTGGTTAATTTCCACCGCATAGATGACTATTTCCCGCGGCATGGGCAGGCCCAGCTGCCGACCCAGGCGGAGAGCCGCCGCCAGGCCTATTTCGTGGGTCGCCCCCAGGCGCTCAGGAAGCGGCAGTGATTCGGGGGTGAGGCGATAGATTTCCCCGGCCCGGCCGCCACCGGCCAGGGCATCCACGATATAAGCCTTTTCAAAGCCTACCAGCAGATCCACCAGGTCGAGCCCGCCGGCGCAGGCTTGGCGCACCTGAACCCTGCTGTTTCCCTGCAGCGCACAACGGATACGTTCGGCAACTATCAACCCAACAGCGTCGTCCTGTAGTATTGGGTTACCCAGCCCCAGTACCAGAACTGGACTTCTTTCCGGACTTTCACCACACATCCGGTCTGCCGAATGACTAGCGCTGGCGCCGAGCTACAATGGTGCCGTCTTTTTCGCGAACCACCACCTCCAGAGGCATTTGCCCGGGCAGGCTGTGGGTAGCGCAGGAGAAGCAGGGGTCGTAAGCGCGGAAAGCCATCTCGATCATATTCAACACGCCGTCGGTTATCTGCTGGCCCCGCTTTATCAAACCCTGAGCAGCGCGTTTTATAGACATGCAGATGGGGGCGTGGTTGTTGGTGGTGCCTACGATAAGGTTCACTGCCACCACCATGCCCTTTTCGTCGGTCTTGTAATGGTGGGTGAGCGTGCCGCGCGAGGCCTCTACGATGCCCACACCTTCACTGGGTTTCTGCTGCGGAAGCTCGCGCACCTTGGGATTGGTTATTTCCGGGTCGGTGGCCAGCTGCAGGGCAACCTCGGCGGCGCCCACCAGCTCCACAATGCGCGCCCAGTGGGTGGCCAGCGTAGAATGCACCGGCTTTCCGCCCAGGGTCTTGAAGAAGCGCTCGTATTCGGCCTGGGCGAGCGGAGTGGACATGCCGTCTGAAGCGTTCAGCCGGCCCAACGGAGCCGCCCGGTAAACGCCCGAATCCTGGCCGTCGACAAAGCCCTTCCAGCCCTTGGCCTTAAGATAGGGGAATTTCAAATAGGACCAGGGTTCGACGTGTTCGGCCACATGCTGCAGATAATCCTTGGCATCGTATTTTACGATTTCCTTGCCCTGGGTATCGACCACCCGCACCTTGCCGTAGGTGGTTTGCAGATGATTCTTTTCGTCTACCAGGCCCATGTAGTGGGTAACCAGTTTGTAGGCGTCGGAAAGGATCAAATCCACATAGGCCTTGTTCTTCAGTACCACGTCGTCGAAGACCTTGATGGAGGTTTTGGCGAATTCAACAAAGTAACGAGCGTGCTGCTCAATCTGCTTGCGCTCTTCTTCCTTCAGGCCCTTGCTGACACCGCCGGGCACCATCCAGTTGGGATAAGTCTGGCTTCCGGCCATCATGGCCTGGATATCCTGCGCCAGCCGGCGGGCCTTTAGGACCGCCCCGCCCAGCTCCGGCCCCACCTTCCCCACCACACCCAGCACGTTGCGCACCGCCGGGTTAGCGTCCGGACCCATTACGAAGTCCGGCGCGGCCAGCGCGTAGAAATGGGCGATGTGGCTGTGAATCCGATGGACGCAGTGGTAAAGGGTGCGCAGTTTCTTGGCAACTGGAGGCGGATCGATACCATAAACGGCATCCACCGCCTTGCCCGAAGCCAGATGGTGGTCTACCGGGCAAACGCCGCAGATCTTAGGCACGATGCTGGGCAGCTCCCATACCGGACGTCCCTGGCAAAACTTCTCGAAGCCGCGCAGCTCTGGCACCTGAAAAAACACATCGGCCACTTCGCCGGCGTCGTTCAGGAATATTTCAATCTTACCGTGACCTTCCAGACGGGTAATCGGATCTATGGTAATTCTTTTCATTTGGCCTCCTCAACTCTAACCCCCCGCAACAGCGAATCCGGCAGGCTGAAGCGATAGAAGGTGCCGGCCGGGTCGGGAATTCCGGCCACGATTTTTTCCACTTCATCCGGGTCAGAAGAATCAATGACCGAAGCCACCGCCGAAAGCATCTTGGCTCCCTGATCTATAACCCCGGGGGTGGGGCCGTAGCAGCCGCGGCAGGGCATGTTGGCCTTGATGCAACGGTAGCCGCAGCCGGCGCGGGTAGCCGGGCCGCAGCATATAATTCCCTGCTCCAGCAAGCAGATTTCCGGGTCGGGAATGGTGTCGGCCACCGAGCGGAACTGCTTGATCTTTTTCTCGCCCTTCTTGCGCGGGCATTCATCGCAAAGCGCCTTGTCCGAAGCACCCACCACCGCTGGAGGCTTGGGGAGTTTGCCGGTGACGATAGCCTCGACCGCTGCCCAGACCTGCTCCACCGCCGGAGGGCAACCGGGCAGGAAATATTCTACCGGCACCACCTGCGCCAGCGTTTTTACCTGGGCATAGAAAGCGGGTATTTTCAGCTCTCCCACTTTTTCGGTTGTTTTTTCCTGAGGAATCGTTTTCTTCTCGTTGGGGGTGGAGGGCGAACCGCAATAGACGGTACGCAATACATCTTCACGCTGGTAGAAATTGGCCAGCCCGGGAACACCACCCAAATAGGAGCAAGAACCAAAGGCCACCAGAACCTTCGACTTCTTGCGCAGGAGCTTTGCCATGTGCTCGTTTTCCGAGTTGCGCACCGCTCCGTTGAAGAAACATACGTCCATGTGCCCATCGGGCATGGCTTCTACGTCTTTTTCCTTGAAGTCCAGGGCGATGGGCCAGAAAAGGATATCCGCCGCTTCGGCTACTTTCAGAATCTTCTCGTGTAAGTCCAGAACAGAAACGTCGCAGCCACCGCAGGCCGCCGCCCAATATAGGCCTATCTTTAGCTTTGGCATGTTCCCGCCTCCTGCACCTTAATAGCTTGTTGTTGAACCGTCTGTGGAAGCTTTTCCCGCTTGAATGGCCCAATTTTTCGAATCTGCTCGGTCATTTCGTTGACGATGCTGGCGAAACGCTCCCCTTCCGAGGCGCTTACCCATTCCAGCCGAACTCTTTCGGGCTCGATGCCCAGCTGGGCCAGCATTTTCTTCAGCAACACAAACCGACGCATGGCCTTGTGGTTGCCGTTCTGATAGTGGCAATCGCCGAAGTGGCAACCGCAAATTAAAACGCCGTCGGCACCGCTGGCCAGACCCTTTAGCACCAGCGCCGGATCCACTCTGCCCGAGCACATCACCCGCACGATGCGCACGTTGGGCGCGTAATGAATGCGAGAGGTTCCCGCCAGGTCCGCGCCCGCGTAAGAGCACCAGTTGCACAAAATACCCAGTATTTTTGGCTCAAAACTCATTGGTATACTCCTTCCGACCTTTTTCAACCGCCGTCTGGATGCGTTGGCACTAGTACCAACACAGAATCAGAGTGAATATATTTATTCCCGTTGCCAAGGTCAACCTTCTTATGAGCAGTTTATGGAGCACATACCTGCTGAATTTCCTCCAGCAACTGTCGATCCTTGAAGTGTTGCTGCTGAATGGCTCCACCCGGACAGGCGGCGGCGCAGGTGCCGCAACCTTTGCACATGGCGTCATTTACCGCCGACACCTTTTTCTTCTCATCGAAGCTGATGGCGTTGAAGGGACATAGGGTGTTGCACAGGCGGCAACCCGAGCAAAGATCTTCGTTGACCCGTGCGGTGATGGGTTCGACTTCCACTTTGCCCTGCTTAGACAGGGAAATGGCCGCCGCCGCGGCCGCGGAAGCCTGCGCTACCGTGTCGGGAATGTCCTTGGGACCCTGGCACACTCCGGCGATAAATACCCCATCGGTGGCCGTGGCCACCGGTGCCAGCTTGGGGTGCTGTTCCAGGAAAAATCCGTCCTTGCCTCGGGCACAGCCCACCAGATGAGCGACCACATCGGCGTCTTTGCGGGCTTCCAGGCCAGTCATCAGTACTACCATATCCACCGGGATGCGGCGCACCGCACCTATGAGCGTGTCCTCGCAGCGCACCACCAGCTTGCCCTTTTCTTCCTCGTAGATGGCGTAATCGGAAATCTCGCCCACCCGGCCGCGCACAAAGAAAACACCTTCCTCCAGCAGGCGATTGTAAAATTCCTCGTAACCTTTGCCGAAGCAGCGCATGTCGATGTAAAAATCGTAAACCTCGGCACCAGTCTTCTCGTGGATGAGATGGGCGTATTTCAGCGCCATCATACAGCACACCCGCGAGCAGTATTCATTGAAGTTTTTATCGCGGCTGCCCACGCAATGGATCAAGGCCACGCTCTTGGGCGGCTCGCCGTTGGCCATTAGGATCTTGCCTCCGGTGGGTCCCGAAGCGTTGTTGAGTTTCTCAAATTCCAGAGCGGTCAAAACATTGGGCAGGCGCCCATAGCCGAACTGCTCGATGCGCGAGGCGTCGAAGGGGGTGAAACCGGTGGCGGCGATAATGCTGCCCACGTCGAACTCCACGGTTTGGTCTTCCATGGCGTGATCGATGGCCTGGCGTTCGCATACTTGCTTGCAAACCTGACAGCCGCCGGTTTTGAAATAAATGCAGCTCTCGCGGTCGATGACCGGAAGCGCGGGCACCGCCTGCATAAAGGGAATGGCAATGGCTCGGTTGGGCCCGAGATTCAAGTTGCGGTGTTGTACCTTTGGCGGCTCTCGGCGAGGCGGCCGGTTGGAATTCGAACCGGCGTCCTCGATGATGCTGATGTGCCCGCTGTGGCACACCTGGGCACAGGCGCCGCAGCTGATACAACGCTCGGGCTTTTCCACCACGATGGCCTTGTCGTTGCCCGCCTTGCCGATGCCCAGCACCCCCGCTCCCACCACGTCGCGGCAAACGCGCACGCACAGGGCACACATGGAGCAGGTGCCTGCCGGTTTTTCAGCCTTGAGCTTGTCGAACTGAGCCAGGATGCGATCCATGATTTTGCCGGCGTCTGGTTTGTGGCTGCTGTCGGTAATCTTTTCCGGCGCGGGCACATTGTCGGGACGTATGGGTTTTCCACCGAGCAGTACTTGACGTTTTCGGGGAAAGGCCACCGCCGGACACTTGGCCCAACAGACTCCGCAACCGTTGCATTTGTTCTCGTCCACCCGGCGGGATTTACGGCGCACCTTGACATGGAAATTGCCTACGTAACCGGAAATGTCTTCCACTTCGCTGTAACTGAGCAGTTTGATGTTCTTGTGCTGTCCTACCGACACCATCTTGGGCGTAAGGATGCAAGCCGAGCAGTCCAGGGTGGGGAAAGTCTTGTCGAACTGGGCCATGTGCCCACCTATGGAGGGCTCCTTCTCCACCAGGTAAACTTTGTTGCCGGCGTTGGCAATTTCCAGGGCGGCCTGGATGCCGGCTATGCCCCCACCGATTACCAAGGTGTCGGCGTTGACCGGAACCTGGCGTGGCTCTAAAGGTTCGAGCCAGGCGGCCCGGGCCACCGCTCCCCGCACCAGGTCCATGGCCTTTTCCGTGGCCGCCTTGTGGTCCTGGGTCACCCAGGAGCAGTGTTCGCGGATGTTAGCCATGGCCATGAGGAAGGGATTCAGGCCGCCGCGATGGGTGGCCCGACGGAAGGTGGGCTCGTGCATGCGCGGCGAGCAGGAAGCCACCACCACCCGATTTAGTTTGTGCTCTTTTATATCCTTTACGATCAGGTCCTGCCCGGGATCGGAACACATGAATTTATATTCGCGCGCCACCACTACACCGGGTAGCTTGGAGGCCATCTGGGTCACGGCCGCCACATCGACCTTACCGGCGATGTTGGTGCCACAATGGCAAACATACACGCCTATGCGCAGTTCCTCTTTGTCTGTTCGCGACATAGACGCGGCTACTTGCTGTAAATTGATTACCTCCGCCATAATCAACCTCCTACGGCCTGCCTGGCCGCCGGCTTGACAAACGGTTCAAGCAAATCGCGAGCGCTGGTAATCTCACGCCCCAGACCCAGTGTTCTGGCATCCAACCCGAGAGCCAGTCCTATCACCTGGGTAAAATAAAGCACCGGAAGATTGAAGTGCGTCCCATAGCGGGAATTTATCTTCTTCTGGAAAGCGTCTACATTCATCTGACACAGGGGACAGACGGTAACCAGACACTGGGCGTCGTTCTGTTCGGCACACAGCAAAAGGTTCTTGCACAGGCGCAGGGCCGCCGCTTCGTTGGACGCCATGACCGAAGCGCCACAGCAGCGGGTCTTGGCCGGGAAGTAAGCCACCTCGGCGCCCAATACTTCAAGCAGCCGGTCCATCATTGTGGGCAGCTCGGGACTATCGAAATCGACCAGTGGCCGCACGATCTGACAACCGTAGTAGGGAGCGATGCGCAGACCGGCAAGCGGCACCTTCACCTGGCCCCGCAGCCGTTCCATTACTTGGGGAGCGGCCAGCACCTCCAGCAGGTGTTTTACCTTGACACTGCCCGGGTGGTAGGTCAGCCCTGCCGCTGCCAGCGCCTGGTCCACCTTCTGCCGCACTTGGGGCATGTGCTGCAGATAGTGATCGGTTTTTCGCAACACGGTAAAGCAGGCCGAGCAGGGAGCTACGATGTCCAGCTTAGCTTTCTCGGCCAGGCTGAGGTTGCGTGCCGAAAGGGAAAAAGAAAGCAGCTCATTGACGCCCATGTAGGTGGTCGAGCCGCAACAGTTCCAGTCTTCCAATTCTACGAGCTCAACTCCCAGGGCCGCGGCCACCACCCGGGTGGACTCGTCGTAGGCGCGTCCGGTGGCTTCCAGAGAACAACCGGGATAATAGGCAATGCGCATCATATACCTCCTAGTTCCTCTACCTTGGCCACGATGGCCTGTATTTGATCTTTACCCTTCACCTTGGCAACGGAAAGCGGGAAGCGTCCCCGCCCCATAAGTTTCATCCCCAGCGGCGCCTTGCCCAACAACCCGGCCGGATTGGTCTTGAGGTAATAACTGATAAGCAGAGACGGCTCTAAGTTGCGCCCCCGGGCGTTGACCACCTTGACGAAGGTTTTGGCCAGCGCGGCGGCCTTGGTAGCGCCGGCCTTGCGTTGCTCCTTCATGGCCAGACGCTTCAATGCATAAATGATATCGGTAATAGCAATCTTCTGCGGGCATCTTACGGTGCAGGTATAGCAGGATGTGCACAGCCAGAGGCTGGCGCTATCGAGCACCATATCTCGCATTCCGGCCCGGATCATGGCAATGAGTTTGCGCGGGGTGTTGTCCATGAAATAGGACACCGGGCAGGAGCCGCTACAGGTGCCGCATTGGATGCAATCGCGAATGCGCTCGCCACCGGGCACCTCGGCCAGTTCTTCGATGAAATCGCGCTTGGTGCTGGCCTCCAGCACTATGTCTCTTTTTTGCTCCATCTTAACGCCTCCTGATTACAAGGACCACGGGAACTGAACCACTCAAGCCTCGTGCCGACGCCGGCAGCATTTAGCTACCAGGGTCGAAATCAGTAATAATTTATTTCTTTTGAGATTAACAGTCAATATAAATTTATTTTATTATAATTTTTATCTGACAGATCGGCGTAAAAGCATTACCGCCCCCATAAAAAACAAAGCACTGGATTTTATTCTCCTGGCGTTATATTTTTCTCATGGCGCGTTGACAAAAACCAAAGGCGGGTGAACAGATGGCAAAATACCTTTTTACGACAATATGTTACCTGGTTCTACTGGTCTGCTCCGAAAGTGCCGGGCAGTCGCCCGATGCGGAAGAACTGCTAAAACAGGGCGAAGAACTCCTGGCAAAAGAACAATTTGCCGAGGTGGTAAAACTCCTGGGAGAGGTCGAGGTGGAAGGCCAGCAGGAAATCAAACTGCGCTTGACGCTCGGTCGGGCCTATATGGGACTGGGGCTAGCTCAGGAGGCGCTTATTCAGTTTTCAGAAATACTGCGTCGCCACCCCAACCATTTCGAGGCGAACCTGGGGCGGGCCGAAGCGCTCATCGGATTGGGAGATGGCAAAAAAGCTTCCGGAAACGCCCAGCTGGCTACTGCCCTGGAACCGAACGACCCGCGCGGCTGGGTGCTTCTAGGTCGGGCACTGGAGCATCCCACGGTTCAGAAATACGCCGAAGCCGAAGAAGCTTTCCGCAAGGCCGTAGAACTCAAAAGCGACAACCGCGAGGGCGTCCTCGGCCTGGCCCGGGCGCTAAACTACCAGAAGAAAGTAGAAGCAGCAGCCGGTGTACTGGAAAAATGGCACGCTGATCATCCCCAGGATATTCGGGCCGAGTTGAAGCTAGCCGAGGCTTACTACGCCCTGAAAAAACTCGAGCCAGCGGAGAAAATGGTGCGGGGTATTCTGCAGCGCGAACCCGACAACCAGGATGCCCAGCGGCTTTTAGAGGGCATTTCTTTTCGTCGGGGCTTCCGTCTTTGGGTTTTAGTTATTGCCGCCGTGGTGGTGCCATTCTTTTTCATACTGACCCGACTGTTTCGCCGGGGAAGAAGGCCTAGAATCAAAGAATAAAGGGAAACAGCAGCGTCATGAACGGCTGGTGGCTTATGGTGGCCCTCTGGGCCGGGGCAAGCCGGTTACCCCAGGAAGCAGTGTCAACCACCGGGGAACAATGCGTGGAAGTGGATACCTCTTCTTTGCAAATTCCTCAGTCTTCCAGCTGGACGTTACGCCGGGCGGAAAAAATTGAAGAGCAAAACGGCCGGCTCAGGCTGAGGCTATGGTATGAAGCGCCGGCTGCACTGAGTGGGGCTTCCTACAAGCATTTTCAGGCACATCAAGCCTGGTTCGACGGGTCGGGCCGGCCGATGGAGGCGCCGAAAAACTCCTTTTTAAAAAAAGGCGACCTGGAAAGAATCGAAGCTCTGTTGCCCCTGAAGCGTTTCGCCGAAAGCCACGGACCGCTAGAGGTCTTTCACCCCGCGGAGGCAGGCCAGCCACTAAAGGCAAAGGGCCAGAGCCGGGGGTCGCTAGAACCACAGTTGGTTCTGCTGTTAGAACCCGGGCGTCTGGATCCGGTGGAAAGTTATCGCGTTCCAGACATTGGCGGGTTCTGTGGCAGAAGGGAGCTGTTGCGATTTGGCCAGTTCTTGTCACTATATCATCCGGGTTGCCGAGCGGTAGAGATAGAAGCTCGCAGACTGCCCACCGAGGTGCAGACGCCGGCAACGCAAAACGGAAACGAATCGAGCTCACCGCAGCGCAACTGTAAGCGTTTCCCACTCGGCAACTGCCTGGAAGCCGAATTCCTCGTCGAGGGCCGGCTCGAAGGCCCGAACTGCCCGGAACGTTTTTCCGTAAAGGTGGATCGGCTTCTAAACACTACGGTTTTACCTTAGGGTCATGAAAAAAATTATCGAAACTGCCTGTACCTACGACTGCCCCGACGCCTGTGCCCTGCTGGTGGAAAACCAGGGCGGAGAAATCCGCCTGCGCGGCCACCCCGATCATCCAATAACCGCTGGTTTTCTCTGCCGCAAGATACATCGCCTGCCGGAGCGTCTGCGTTCGGAACAAAGGTTGCGCCGACCGCTGCTGAGAGACGGCGCGGCTTTCAGGGAAATCGACTGGACCGAGGCCTTCGATCGGTGCGCCCGAGCGCTGGAAAGGACGCTTTCCTTCGATGCGCGTTCGATTTTCCACTTTCCGGGCTGCGGCTCGCTGGGATTGAAGAAATTGTTGGTCGGACATTTTTTCAACACCCTGGGGCCGGTGACCACTCTGCGCGGCGGGGTGTGCGATGAGACCGGCGTGGCGGCCCAGGTCGAGGATTTTGGCGACTGTTGCGCTCACGATTATACCGACCTGGAAAATGCCTCGGCGGTTGTTCTCTGGGGCAAAAACCCGCTGGTCACCTCTGTTCATCTGGCGCCTTTTATCAAGCGAGCCCGCCGGGCAGGCGCCCGGGTGGTGCTCATTGACCTGTGGCGCACCGAAAGCGCCATGCTGGCCGACGAGTTTATCCGGGTGGCGCCGGGAGGAGACGGCGCGCTGGCCGCGGCAGTGCTGAAATTGCTGCTGGAAACCTCGGGGCCAGCCGCCACTGCCAGCAGGTGTGAGAACTTCTTGCAGACAAAAGAACTTCTGGCCCGGTGTTCACTCAAGGAGCTTCTTGACGCGGCCGACGTGGACCAGGCTCAGGCCGAAAGCCTGGCCAGCCTTTATGCTTCGCCAAACCCGGTGGCGACACTAATGGGTTGGGGCATGCAGCGTCGCGCCAACGGGGCGCTTGCGGTAAGGTGGATCGACGCTCTATGCCTGCTTTCCGGAAACGTCGGCCGTCCCGGTGCGGATGCCAATTTCAGCCCCAATCGCAAACGCGGTCTGCGGCTTGAGCTGCTGCGACCAGCCACGGGACCGTTGCTGGATGCGCCTTTTCTGGCCTCGCAGCTAAAAGGCAGAAAAGACCCGCCCATACGCTTCGTATGGATAAACGGAGCAAATCCTGCAGCTCAGTTCGCCGCTGCGGGCGAAGTTTACCGGGCCCTGCAATCCGTGGAGTTTACCGTGGTGGTGGAGGCTTTTCTGACTGACACCGCCCGAGCCGCCCGTCTGGTTCTGCCCTGCACGCTAATGCTCGAAGAGGACGATGATGCGGTGGGCTCTTTCGGCCATCACTGGGTTTGCCGGGTCCACAGGGCGCTGGCACCGCCTGCGGGGGTAAAAGACGACGTGGAGATAGTGGCCGAGCTAGCCCGCCGCCTGGGATGGCGCGATCCTTTATTGGAAGACCCGGCGGCCGCCCTGAGAAAGCTGACCGAACCTTGGTTCCAGGGACGCGAGCTGCTCTTTTGCCGCAATCCGGCCCAGCCCGAAGTGCCTTTCGAGAAAAATTTTCCCCGTCCGGGAGGACGTGCTCAACTGGTCGGTGTGCTACCGCAAAAAATGCTTGCCGAAAAAGATTGGCCCCTTCGATTACTCAGTCATAAGGTAGCCGGCTACGAGCATTCGCAGCGCCTTGTCCAGGAGCAAGCCGAGCCATTCACCTGCTTCGTAAATCCGCTCTCCGCCGCAGGATTTGCTCCTGGTGAACGAGCCTGGCTGGTGACCACGGCAGGACGCCTACCAGTAAGGGTACATCTGAGATGGGATCTGCATCCAAAGGTATGCGCCCTAGAAGAAGGTGGCTGGTTCACACTGGAGCGCTGCAGCAACTCTCTGGTGCAGGAAAAAGCCGCCGATTTGGGCTGGGGAACGGCCTTCTACGATCAGCCCGCGCGCTTGGAAAAATGCTAGGGCGACTGCTTCTTTTTTTCGGCCAGGGCGGCTTTACGGCGAGCCTGAGCCAGCCAGCTTTTTACCCGGGCGTGTGAGGGATCTTCCGAGGCGGCAAATTCGAAATCGGCCACTGCCGCCTCATAGTATCCGGCCTGATAATGGATGATGCCCCGAGACATAGCCAGCGGATATTTGGGATCGAGGCGTTTTAGTTCCACCACCGCCTGAAGTTTGCGCTGCCAATCGGCTCCGGGGGAACGCTCGGCTACCCAGCGAAAGTAAAGCTGTTGTTCCGCCGGGCTTAGAAACAGCTGGCTGGTATCCCGTTCGGAGGACAACGCATTGAACAGCCCCGAAAGACGCATCTTGAAAGCCGCGCGCATCAGGTAACGCGCCTCGGAGGTTACCAGAAAACCCTTATCACCAGGCTGGATAAGCCCATTGCGACAGGCATGAGGCAAAAAGTCCCCTGCCCAGGCGATAAAATCCTCCAGGGCCGGACGCCACTCTTCTTTAATATCGCCTAAGTTGCATACCGCCCGGGCGCACTGTGCCGGACATTTTTCGATCAACCGGTCGAAAGCCTCCTGGTATTTTTCGGTAATCCAATACACCAGCCGGACGGCATCTTCCCCGGGTGACTTTTCCGCCGGCACCTGAGCCAGCATCTGCTTCATCCGGGCGATTAGTTTTTCGAAGGCTTCATCAAGCCCCGCTCCGGCCCCCAGCCGAAGATTGAAGGTACGATAGACTTCCACCACCTCGGCCAGCTCTCCTTGTGGCTGCCAGCCGGAGATGGCTTTCTGCTGCGAGGCCGCTGCCTGCTCCAGAGGCGCCAGATCGGGGGTGAAGGAGTCGAACTCCACGGGAATCTCTAAATCCGACCGGTTACAATGAAACAAGCTGAAAACAAGAAATAAGATAGAGAGGTAACGAATCATATTATCCCCTTTTTACGTTACGAATTGAACCATAAACACCTCTGCCGGTCAAAATATTGACCAGTCTGGACCCGGACGATTATATCTCAACGGTGCACGCCTCGCCTTCTCGAAACAACTGGCTAAAGTGGCCCGACTTGGAGACCTACGCCTGGCGCCTAGCGGTAGCCAGCTTAGTAGGTTGGCTGGTGATCTTCGGCCTGGCTTTTGGTGCGGTTTTCCACTGGCTAAAAGTCGATGGGAGCGTAAGTTGGGAGACTACCCTGCTGCTTTGCGCCTGGTCGGGCTTTTTCGCCGGCCTGGTGGGTTATTATTCGTCCACGCTGCAGGTAAGAAAAATGCTCATTCTGGGCGTGGTGCAACCGCAGCACAGCGAATGTCCCGGACCGCAACATCCGAATCGAATCTATTTTTGGCTTCCCGCTCTGGGGTGGGCGGTGGTCACGGCGGCCACTCAGGCGCTTTTCATGTACTGTCTAAGTTCCTTTGGAGAGGGGCTGGGCTACAGCGCCGGGCCCTTTCTTTTTTATACGGCAACGCTGCCGGCGGTAAGCTGCGCCCTGCTTTCCTTCCATGCCACACGTCACCAAGGCAAAAAGTTCCTCGCCGCCAGATTGAGCGAAATGGTGGTGAAAACACCCCTCGGGCGCTATCTTTTTTTGCACAGCGTTCTTCCTTACGCTTTGTTGAGCACCGCGGTGGGATTGATCACCGCCTCGGCCCGTTTCTGGTCCGAGTGGCAAGGTCAGCAGCTCATTGCCACCTCGGAGCTAGCCGAGCATTTCGCCGTCACCGTATTGCTAGTTGGCCTGATTCTTCCTGCCGCCGCCCGCCAGAAGGTAAGAGTGGACCGCCTGGGGCCGATGGAAGTCATAGCCAATGTAAATGTTGCCCGTTTTCCTGCTTATCGCTGGTGGACGGTTATTATCCTTGCCGGTGCTCTCTGGGCCGGCCTGCGCTATGTGATTTCTGGGTCGCTAAGTGCCAGCCAGGCCATAGCCGCTAAAGGCGCCCTGTGTTTTGTGACCGCTTTTTTCTTCTGCACCCTTTCCACCGCCGGTGCTTGGAGGCAAGAACCCCATCCTTATTTTGCGCTTTCCCGCCGCTGGCACGAAAAGCACCAAGAGTTCTTACGGCAGATAGATTCCCTGATGAATCTCAAGGATAAGTAAAAAGTACGGGGCTACTTCTTTAGCAAGGTCTTGAAGATGGTTTCCTTGTCCAGTTTGCGGGTGCAGAAGAACCAATCGTGGCAGGTAACGTTGGGATCCTTTCCCTCCACCCGCTCCCTGGCCACGCCGCACGAGCCGGGAGGGGGAACGATTACTTCGTCGCCGGGCCGCCAATCGGCCGGAGTAGCGCACTGGAAGGCATCGGCGGTCTGCATGGCTATCAAGGCGCGGTAGAGCTCGTCGAAGTTGCGGCCAAGGCTGAGCGGATAATAGATTATGGCGCGGATGATTCCCTTGGGATCGATGAAGAACACCGCCCGTACGGCTTTGGTGGTGCTTTCTCCCGGCTGAATCATGCCATACTTTTTGGCCACCTCCATGGTGATATCTTCGATGAGAGGGAATTTTACCTCCACGTTCTTCATGCCCTTGTATTGAATTTTCTCCTTGATGGTGCGCAGCCAGGCGATGTGGCTGTAAAGCCCGTCTACCGAAAGCCCCACCAGTTTGCAGTTGGCCTTGGCAAACTGCTCCTCCATGGTAGCGAAGGTCATGAACTCCGAGGTGCATACAGGCGTAAAATCGGCAGGGTGGCTGAAAAGTATCACCCAGCTACCTTCGTA